>Ga0214921_10010289_pt1 | contig 11604 bp, 10 predicted proteins | sample LL1505_MetaG_FD_177992 | JGI IMG/M metagenome (GOLD analysis project Ga0214921, IMG submission 177992) | Freshwater microbial communities from Lake Lanier, Atlanta, Georgia, United States - LL-1505 | ecosystem: Environmental > Aquatic > Freshwater > Lake | place: USA: Georgia | collected...
ACCTCAGTAGCCTTGGTTTCTGATTGTAAAGCCGCAGCCATTAACGTCATCATATTCTTTTGCCCAAGACCTGCCTGGCGCTTTTGCTTCTTATATAACACACGGCCACCCGAACTCTTAAGATCAAGTGCCCCAATATTATTCTTTTTCATTACACGCAGAATTACCTCCTCTAGCACCTTCATTTTCTTTGAACGTTCTTTTAGCTGTTGTCTATAACTATCACTCTCCTCTTTTAGTCGTCGCCATTCAATAATAGAATGCGTAAGAGTTACAATCTCATTATCCTGTGGAGTTGTTAATGTCTCGCTTCCTTCCGTTACCTTATTTTCTTGAGACTCTTGAGTCTTAACATGTGTAGATTTATTATCAACCATGGCGGCCATCTTTAGATAGTAATATTACTTATGGTTTAAACTCTTTTATTGATTGCTTAAAATTTGAAAACTTGAAATAGCATATTTTAGCTTTGAAAATGGATTCACCGCTTGATAATATTGCCCGCAACATTTTATATGAAATGTGGTTTTCAGTCGCAGAGTCAATCTTTAAAAAAGTTTGTGAAGTAACTGACCTTAATCAAGAACAAATAGATGCCCTAAAATCAGTCGCACTTAGACCAAATGACTTTCAAATTGAGGTTGAATAATGTCTAAGTAAAAAATAACTTAATACGCTCTCTAATTGTACCTCGGCACATATAACATGTCGTATTCTGTTTTTTAATACAACTACTACAGAATGTATGTCCGCACGGAACTATTGCGGTGGAAACCGATTCTGTTAAACAAATTGCACACATTGGATCTTGTGACTCACTTTTAAAATTATTATACTGAGAGATTATCTGGCGACAGATATTCCACTTTTTATATCCCTCGACTAATTCCTTGTAATTATCCTCTATCTGTGCCGACTGATATACAGAATCGGCGTATTTTCGAAATGAATCGATTAATTCTGGCAGCAAATCATTTGCGGCGAGACTTGTAATCATTGGCATTCGATTATTGAGTTTATCTAATAAATCGATTTTCTGGTAAAGATTTGTTTCAAGACGAAGAACCTCCTCCCCAATATTTTTATATTGATTAAAAATCCACCGCGTCTGCTTCAAAAAATCGTCTAATCCGCCCTCGCCCTTTAATTTCTTCAAACCCTCGTCAAAACTCGACACTACTGTACACATGGACGCATCTAAATTTAGGTCTCTTAGAATGGTGTTTGAATTACTACCTTTAATTGTTGGAATATCGTGTCCATATCTTCTAAAAATAGTCTCTGCTAATCCAATAGTATTTGGTATCTTATCAGGTCGCGCCATAAACGAGAATAGCTCATTATTATGCTTTAAAATTAGCTCTTTCAATTTTTTCTTAGAGACTGTTGTTATTGTTTGCGTTATTTCCTCGGATGTATTCTTTACTTCAGCACAATGCTTAGATAATATGTTTGAGATGGTAGCTTTATACTTTCCTGGGACATTAGTATCTAGTGTAAAATCAACTATTGAGTTACCGTCTCCATTTTCCCATGTTGCTGAGGAATATTCAGGGCTCCCTGGCGGCCCTTGAAAAATCTGGTTTCCAGATGAAGACATACCCTACCTAATTAAATTATTATCCTTTTATTGATATTTTATCACGGTAATAAGTAAATTACTGTGATAAAACATAATAATACTATATATTAATATATCTTTCTCATTTATTGTCTAATTAGTAATTAAAAATAGAAAAATGTTCGTTGGTCTAATTGTTATTACTTCATATTCTTACCGGAATACCATAAAACATGTGTATTCTAATCATAAAAATGTTTTCCATTTCTATCAAGGTCTTCTTTTAGTCTAATATAGGCCGACCCGCTCATTGTTCCATATCCTGGAACAGTTACGACAAATTTGTTTGCCGATTTTGTAGGTACTCCATCTAGCATGCGTGATGTGAAATCTTTTTCATAATTTCCACCACTTATAAGACGGCGGCGCGTCTTTTGTTTATGATGACGACGATGTTGTGTTTTTTGTTTATGACGATAATGTCGTTTTGTTTTCCTCTTTAAGGCCATTCTATTAGTTTAATGGATATAAATTACTCGCTTGTTTTCTATCTTTGCATATTCTTCAAGTGCCTGGCGTTTTGTGAATCCCCTCTGAATTTTTACTGAGCGTGCAGCCAAATATGCCGCAATAACTTTATCATTGTCCTTAATTTCAAGTAATCGCTGTTCTTGTTCTTTTTCCAATAATGAAGTCCTAATAGGTGTTATCGATGTTATATTATATTCTTTTAGGTCCGAATATGGAATGAGTTGCTCAATATATGCGGGTTTAAGAAATAATATAGACGGTTTGGCTGGACAGGACTTTGTAAGATGTCCATAAATAGCACAATGGGAACAATACCAGCTATTACGGAGTGGGCATAACGCTACTGTATGTTCAATGCCAAAATCTTCAAGAATATCTGTACAATTGCTACACATTTTTGTTACACATAATTTATATGAAATAAGTCTTCAATTTTATTTCCAAGTGCTTAATAAATAAATGGCAGCGGAACAAATACACTTCTTTTTACACTTAAGAGACCAATTAAAACTTTATCACTGGCAGACACGTGTATATGCTAGACACATTGCAACTGATAAAGTTTTAGAGAAGCTTGATAAACTTATTGATTCATTTGTGGAAGTCTATATTGGGAAATATGGCCGCTCCAAAGTCTCTGATAAAAATGCGGTTATAACTTTACATAACTTAACAGAGGCTGGAGCTGTTCGCTTAGTAAATTCATCGATAAAGTATTTACAAGGGCCTTTAACAAAGGTTCTAAAAGGCTTGGCAGGTTCGGAGGATTTAGCAAATATTAGGGATGAAATGGTCGCAGATCTAAATCAACTTCTATATCTATTTACTCTTAAATAATATACTGAATTACATGTAAATTGGAAACGGTACTATCCAATTAGCGGCAGTAGCCATATCTTGAAATGGATATAATTTATTTATTAACTGAACTGCCGCATTATAATCATTTTTTTCTGTATATGTTAAAAACGTGTAATAGTTGGGGCTCTTACCAGTCGCAATATAATTTATATAAGCATTTGAATTTGTGGCATATACCTTATGAAATAACTGAATTTGTGTATTATATTTTAATGCCTGATATTGTGATAGAGTTGTTACCGTGGCAGCTAGTGGGACAGTTTGTGGATTATAAAATGATGAAAATATAGTAGAATATGTAATTGATAAAAAAGGAAAAGTGTTAGTATATGCAAAATTTATTTTATATGTTGGATTTAAATTTAACCAATGTGCTAATCCTTGAAAATTATAAAAAGTAACAGGTGGTATAGAACCTGGTCCAGGAAATGATCGAAGCGTTGAGACAGTTGATGCCGCCATACTCTATTTTATCTAATATAAAGATTTTGTTTATTTATATTCTAATATGGATTCACTCCCTGGCAACAGTAATCTCACCTCTTATAAAAAGTCGGATATCAATATTACATCTCTGTTACATCCACTTAAAAGACCCTCTATTATTCTAGCTTCAAATAATGTAAATGATGAAAGTCTATTTACTAATGGACTTACTCAGAATATTGTTATTTTGTATGACCTTTTTGAGAGCATGGGTTATAAATCATATCTTTTTCAACATGGTCAAGTAGTCGAAGATAGAAAACAGTTTCTTAATAATTATGATGTAATTTTTTCAAATCAAATTATTAATAATCAACTAGAGATAAAAGCATTTATTGAAATTGGGATGAGTATTGATTCTGCAACAAGAGCTTATCTGCGTTCAAATGGTACTAAAATTATTAAAATTTACCTCGGTAATATTATTAATATTGATATTGAAAATATTCAAAATTTTCATTCGATATTTTTTAGTCATCATGTCGTTGGTGAAATTGATCAGGTTTGGGTAAGTCCTCACTACAAACAACATATAGACTATGCGGCTGTACTTAATCAAACTGAGATAAAAAATAGTAATATTGCGCCTTATGTATGGGACCCTTGTTTTATTACTCGATATGGAACAAAAGATACTATTGAATGGGCACCCCCTGCAGATTGGCGAACCCAGGATGTTGTTATTATGGACCCTAATATTTCTTTTCAGAAGTGCTATTTTTATTCTCTCCTTCTATGTGAAGCCTTCTCTAAAAAATACCCAGAATGGCAGGGAAAAGTACAGATTATTAATGGTGATAAAATCAAAATAGACGCTAATTCTTTAAATTTTGTTCTTCCCTCTTTAACACTTTATAAACAAGATAGAATTGTACTTCATGGTCGTAAAAATATTCATACTATTCTCAAGGATCATCGTTCTTCGTGCTTCATAACTCATCAATGGAATAATGACTTTAATTATATGACATTGGAGCTACTTTACTGTAATTATCCTATTCTTCATAATTCTGAAGGATGGGATAAATTTGGATATGTATATTCTATTAATAAGTGGGATGAAGCTATTGAAACAATGTATAATGCTTTTAAGAATCATAAATATAATATGAATATTTATAAGACTCATGCAGCTAATCTTATTTGGACACATAGTATTCATAATCCTGAAATTCAATCAGCGTGGAGAAAAATTTTAGTTTAGACTTAGTCTGCATTTTTTAGTATAAAGATTATTCTCTTTTAGAGATTAATAAAATGCTCAAAGTGGGAATTACGTATAATCCATCGGTCGATTTATTCATTAGTGGATCGTCACAGACATCCATATTATTAGTAGAATTATTTAAGAATATGGGGTCAAATTATGACATAACTCTAATTAATAAAACTAGTTCGGATATTGATTGGTGGTGTGACTTTCCTCGTATGGAAAATGTTACACTAACACAATTACATCATAATAATACTTTTGATATACTAATTGATGTAGATGGCTATGTTAATCCGTCATATCGTAAAAAATTGGCAAAAAAAACTATTGTGTTTATGAGAACATTTCTACAATTTTCTGAAATGGATTTGGCTACGTTTTCTGAATCACGAAATTATGTTCTTAGAAGCTTTGAAAATGTATCTGAAATTTGGTGTTGGGATATTTTAAATCCCGCAGAAACAATTCCTGCGGTTCAAACACTTTTCTCTTGTCCTATTCGACGGGTGCCTTTTATATGGTCGGCTTCTATTGCCGAACATTTCTCTAAAAATTTAGCTATTAAACATAATATTGACAATCACGAATGGACTGTACATATCGCAGAAAAGAATAATATTAATTCTAGCTCTTCTGTTTTTGCTCTAGTTGCGGTTAGAGAATTACATATTAAAAACTTCATTAATGCTAAATATAAATGTCATAACATGGATAGAATAATTGAACACCGATTTTTAAAAGAAAATATACTTAATAATATTAAAGTTGATACTTTACCTGTAGAGTTTGTTAAAAAAGAGGCATTTTATGAATGGTTGAACTCTGAAAACTTTATATTATTTTCTCATGCTAGATTTTTACCACTACGTACAGGTCTTCTTAATGCTATTTGGATGGGAATACCTTGTATTCATAATAGTCCTATACTTAAAAATATTCACCCTCAACTTGAACAACTTTTCTATTTTGGGAATGAAATTACAAGTATTTGCTCTACATTTAAGAAGTTTGACTCTAATTGCGGCGAGTATTATAGGGCTCATTCTGAGATTCAAGAAGCAATCCTTAAAAACTGGAGCATCTCTAGTAATTTATCTAAATGGCAAACACTATGTTCAGATGTATTTAGTAATACTAATATTTCTTCTATTAAAATAAATCCAGTTAAAAAGGTATCACCTATATCTAATAAAATTACTGTAGCATTTTTAGAAACATGGATTGGATTTGATTATAATAATAATTTGATTCTAGATGGACTTCGTCAAGAATATAAAAATCAAAAGAAACAACTAACTATTCAGGGAGTTAAGTATGAGCCTGGCTCTGAACCCAATATTGTGATTTTTGGTCCATTTTCTAAAGATTGGAAAGATATTCCATCTCATATTCCAAAGGTATTCTTTACTGGTGAAAATTGGGAAGTGCCAAAAGATGAATCCATTAGTTTATATCTTACACCTTATAGAAATGAGGATGATAAACATATTAGATTTCCAATTTGGATAATGTCTATTGACTGGTATTCTGATTCTACTGATTTATCACATGTTAATAAAGATGATAATCCAAATAGATTCCCTGTAAAAATGGCATTATCACCGCATACTAAATCATTTAAAGATAGAAAAGATTTTTGTGCTTTTGTTGTAAGCAATCCTATATCTAAGTTTAGAAATGATGCATTTTTAGCACTTGATTCATATAAACGAGTAAATTCGGGAGGCGGACTTTATAATAATATTGGTAGCCAACTAGAATTGAAATATCCTGGTGGGGGCGGCGGCGATATTCCTAAATATAATTTCCTCTTAAATCATAAATTTTCACTAAGCTTTGAAAATACACAGGCTCCTGGTTATATTACTGAAAAAGTACTACATTCTAAAATGGCAGGCTGCGTTCCACTATATTGGGGTGATACAAATACTGATACAGATTTTGTACCAGGCTCCTTTATTAATCTATCACAAATGACAAGCCCTGAGCAAATTATTAAAGTAGTACAAAAACTTGAACAAAATCCTGAAATGTGCGCCAAAATTGCCGCAACTCCAATTCTTAATGAGGAGAAAAAGAAGGCAGCACTTGCCACTATATCTAGAATATCTAAGAAGATTTTTGAAATAGTTGGTATTACTCTTATATCTGATAATGTAGAGAGCCTTCCACCGACTAGTAGCTCTGCTATAATCCCTCCACAGACCACTCCTGAAGTCTCTCCACAGACCACTACTGAAGTCTCTCCACAGACCACTCCTGAAGTCCCTCCACAGACCACTCCTGAAGTCTCTCCACAAACTACTACTGAAGTCCCTCCACAGACTATTACTGAAGTCCCTCCACAGACCACTACTGAAGTCTCTCCACAGACCACTACTGAAGTCTCTCCACAGAAAAAATTAGAAAATATTAATAAAACCTTCATTGTTAATCTAGATACACGTTCAGACCGTTGGCAAAGTCTTATGAAAGCTGAACCCTACCTTGAAAATAATTCTACACGTATTTCTGCTGTAAATGGAAAAACTTTGAAGCTTGATAAGTCCATTTATAATATTTTCAAGAATAACAGATTTTCATGGAAAAAATCGGTCATGGGATGCTTTCTAAGTCATATTGATATATGGACTAGAATTATTAATGACAATGTCGATGATAATATTCAGTATCTAGTTCTAGAAGATGATGTAAGATTTGATAAAGATTGGATAGATACTTGGAATAATTGTGTAAAAGATATTCCTAAAGATGCAGAACTAATGTATATTGGTGGTGTTCTTCCTCCAAATAAAGTGATGCTACCTGCATGTCTTGATGAAGTAAATCAATATTGGTCAAAAATTAAACCAAATATGTTATTTAGCCCTGGTATGCTTCTACCAATATTCCATTTTTGTACATATAGTTATGTTATTACAAAAGCTGGTGCTAAAAAACTAGTTAATTTTCTAAATACACCTAGTGACTATCAAGTTACAGAATGCGATCATTTTCTTGGAAATCACATGATTGGTCTTAAAAAATATATATTAACATCTCTAATTTGCCATTGCTTTCAGGATGAAGACGAAACATATATTAATTCACAATTTAATGATGTAAATAATACAAAAGCATTTGATAGTGATATATGTAATAATACAGAATGTTTTACAGATGCTGATATTGAACCATTTCGTTTAAAATTAAACTCTAAAAGTACAGAGATTGATTTATACTATTTTAATAAAAATGAACCATATGAATTATATGAAATAGCTTGGACTAAAGAGATTTTTGGAAAAGATATAAACTTAATACCATTAACTAATTTCTTGGAATTGGTTCCTGATAACTCTTGGTTTATTGTACAAAGACCACATCTTCATGCTTTTAATAAATATTTCTTATTTCTTCAAGAGAAAAATATTAATTTTAAGGTACTTCATTTAAGTGATGAATTTCAATGTGATGATTTGAAATTTTATAGTTATACAAATTGTAAAGGTATTATTAGAAATTATACTCGTTCTGATGTACCTTATTTGTCACATATTTTAACTGTACCACTTGGATTTCATTATAAAGGTATGAGTTCTAAAACATTTGATGAACGCACTCTTACATGGAGTTTTCATGGAACGAATTGGTTTAATAGAAAAGAAATACTTGAAAAATTACAGATATTTGTTCCCAATAATTGCCATTTTACAAATTACTGGAATGACCCAAAAATGACAAATGAGAGCAAATATCTAAACACATTATCAAATAGTAAATTTTGCCCTATTCCTCGTGGAAATAATATTGAAACTTTCAGATTATATGAAGTTTTAGAAATGGGTACAATTCCAATATATGTACGTGCAGAAAATGATGTTGAGTTCTGGGATATTATATCTACAAAATTACAACTTATTCAACTTGATACATGGGAAAAAGCAATAAAATTTATAAAACTACTACTTGATAAGAAGGATTATGCTGAAAAATACAGATTAAAACTGATTGAAAACTGGCAGATTTGGAAAGATGATATTAAACTTCAATGTAAAAAATTACAGTTGAATACTTAGATAATAATACTTAGATAGTAGTATTATTTATAAAACAATAAACTATTTAATTATAACTTGCCAGCCTTTTTTCTTTTAGAGGCTTCTTGTAAGGCATCTCCAAAACGTGTATTTGCATTTTTGGACTTCATTTCTTTATATACACGCATAACACCTTCTCTCCAGGTATCTGCTCCACTTTTACCTTTAGCCGCTTTAACTGTTTTGCGAGCCTTGCGATTACCACCTTTTACAGATTTACGCTTATTACGACGCGTACTAGCTTTTGGCATTTCTATTATTAATTTTGATTTTAGACTGAGGCACTTTGTATTTATTTTAGAACTTGTTAAATCAATCGGCAGCTGATGTAAATCTAATATGCCGGACTTGGACCAATTTATATTTTAGATTATTTATTAATCTAAAATATAGCTTTTATATGGATTTTAAGGGTATAAAGACTTATTATTCTAATTATTTTAGTACCAACATGGAAATTAATGAATTTGTTAAAGAGCTAAATGCCGTTATTAATCCTAATCAAGATAGTACCCAAAGTGTAACCTCCACCGATAGTGTAACTAGTAGTACTTTAAAGCCAGTATCTTCTAAAAAAATTAAAGTTATGATAGTTTCAACTCATCTTAATCAAGTAAATGGTTATAGTAAAGTTGCAATGAATATTATTAATCAGTTGGCTGCTATTAACTGGATTCGACTTATACATTTTGGTACACAAAAAATTAATAATGCAGATATTAAACGAAAGTATCCATCTAATGTTAAAGTAATTGATGGGTCAAGTTTAGAAAAAGATAAAACAGTAGGATATTCTTTTGCGGAATTACCTAGTGTTATTTTATCTGAAAAACCAGATGTTGTATTAATCTATAATGATATTGCTGTAGTATGTGCCTATATTGAAGAGATTCGAAAAACTATTACAAATAGATTCTTTAAAATTTGGGCATATGTTGATTTGGTATATGAATCGCCACAACAGGCATTAATTGATGTCATTAATCGTGATGTAGAGCGTATATTTTGTTTTACAAAACTATGGAAAGATCATCTTAAATTGCGCGGAATTACCCGCCCAGTTGATGTAATAAATCATGCGATCGATAATAAATCTCTTAAAAATATTCCACGCGAACTAGCTCGACAATCTATTGGTCTGCCTCGAGACGTCTTTCTTTTTACATCTCTAAATCGTAATATTCCTCGTAAACGTCTTGATCTTCTTATTATAGCTTTTGTTAAACTTATTATACGTTTTCCTTTGAAAAATATTTTACTACTAATTGTAAGTAATAGTAATGATAAGGGAGGATATAATCTTTTTGAAGTATTTTCTAGAGAACTTAAATTAGCTGGTGGTAGTCCCGATATTTTTGGTAATCGACTTTTAATTACATTAGATAATAATCGATATACTGATGATGATATCAATCTTCTTTATAATTGTGGTGATGCAGGTGTAAGTTGCGCAGAGGGTGAAGGATTTGGTCTCTGTACATTTGAACAAATGAGTCTTGGAATTCCGCAGATTGTTCCTAAACTTACTGGACATCTAGAATATTGTAATGATGAAAATTCACTAATTGTTAAACCAAAATTTAGATACCATATTCCACAAGCATACAACACAGTCACTGGTGAAGCTCACATGGTTGATCCCGATGATGTATCTAAAGCTATGGAACGCTATGTATTTGATGAAGATTTGCGCAAACTTCATGGAAAACTTGGTAAAGAAAAAGTAAGTGAATATACTTGGGAGAAGTGTTGCTCAGTTCTTGTAAAACGCCTCACAGCATTACAAGAGGAGGAGGATTAGAATTATGAATTAAATTGCTAAAACTAGTTTATTAGACCCGCGCGCACTGGTCTAAATTATTATTGTATATCCGGTTTTCTAAAATAGATAATTTCTACTAAGATTAATATTATATAATCGTAGTAGAAATAAGATGATTGACATTAGTCTCAATACCTTACTAATAGTAATAGCATTTATAGCATTTATGGTATTTGTAAGCGTACTTTATGTGGCAATTATAAAAACAGACATTCAAGATTCAACATCAGACTATAAACTTGAAGCACAATATAAAAATCAAGTCAAATTATTATCTGATAAATATGAACCTGTAGCAAGTAAGCGCCGTCCTGTTACTGAATTATTAAATAATAATAATGATATGCCTACTGTACAACAATGCTTTGTAAATTTCTATTCACTTGGGTGCCGTTATACAGGATATATTGGACCTGTTGATGAAGGATACTGGGATCCAGATATTGCCGTTCAAATGGCGGTAAAAGCCGGTTGCCGCACATTTATTCTTGAAATTGATTATCTTGATGAATGTAATGGTGAAAATATAAAGTATTTCCCAAGAATTGTGGTCCGTGATGTACAGGGCAAATTGCGTATTAAGTACAATTCTAATGTTCCTTTTTGCAATTCGCCAGCACATTCTAATATTCGTGATGTATGTGAAAAAATTAACTTTTATGCTTTTGCAGATGGATGTCAAAATAGGGAGGACCCCATTGTAATTGTACTATATTTCCTACGACAACCCCCTGGCTCATATAAATCTAAGACTGTTCTTGATTACTACTCAAATGTTGCAAAAGCACTTTCTCCTTTCCAAAATCGTCTTCTTAAAAATGAACTTGAAGGTGGTACATATTATAGACAAAGTCAGGAAGGGCGCCTACTTATTAATAATATTAAGGACTATAGTGGAAAAGTACTAATATTTAGCAATGCGAATACAACTGGTTTCCGTGAAACGCAGGTGTATTTACCTAATGAAGATTTAGATTTTTTAACTAATTTACGTCTAATGCATACACAAACTAAACTGGGTGTAACTGAGAATGGTTCAAGCGCGCCATTT
>Ga0214921_10010291_pt1 | contig 11601 bp, 10 predicted proteins | sample LL1505_MetaG_FD_177992 | JGI IMG/M metagenome (GOLD analysis project Ga0214921, IMG submission 177992) | Freshwater microbial communities from Lake Lanier, Atlanta, Georgia, United States - LL-1505 | ecosystem: Environmental > Aquatic > Freshwater > Lake | place: USA: Georgia | collected...
GCTTGCTTCCCCAAATCATGCCCGCGACCAAAGCCGCCACACCAGCGACACACCACACAATGACCCAAATACGGTTGAGTGGAATTCCGATCGATTGCGCTGCTTGGTGATCATCTGCTACTGCACGAAGTGCACGGCCAGTTGATGTTTTTTGAAAAAAGATACTCAGCATAGCCACCAATGCGGCAGCAATGGCGGCAGCAATGACATCCTCTTTGTTCACCAAGACGCCGCCTTCAAAAAAGGAGTTCAGTACGAAAATAGGCTCTTTCGGCATACCGATGTCAATTTTGTAAATATCACTGCCAAATATCGATTGCCCCAGGCCTTCCATGAAATAGGTAATGCCCAAAGTTGCCATCAATAAAGTTGCGCCTTCTTGGTTCACCAAATGGCGCAATACCAAGCGCTCAATGGCCCACGCAACTACAAACATCACGACAGCCGCCATCACAAATGCAATTAAGTTGCTCAACCACAAACTGTTGATACCTAACCACAGGGGTATCCATTCTGAAAAGCGCGCCATAGCCAAAGCAGCAAACAACACCATCGCGCCTTGGGCAAAGTTAAAAACACCCGAGGCCTTAAAGATCAGTACAAAGCCTAAAGCCACCAAGGAATACAACATGCCCGCCATCAGGCCACCGAGCAGTGTTTCTAAAAAGAATGCCATTGTGTTGTCCTTTGTGCCGATCAGTGCGAGGTGCCTAAATAGGCTTGGATCACATCTGGGTTGTTGCGCACCGCATCAGGCATGCCGTCACCAATTTTTTTACCGTAATCCAACACCACGACGCGGTCTGAAATATCCATCACTACGCCCATATCGTGTTCGATCAACACAATCGTTGTGCCGAACTCGTCATTCACATCCAAGATAAAGCGACACATGTCTTGCTTTTCTTCGACGTTCATGCCCGCCATAGGTTCATCTAATAACAAGACCTGTGGCTCGAGCGCTAATGCGCGGCCTAAGTCCACACGCTTTTGTAAGCCGTAAGGCAATTGGCCTACCGGCGTTTTGCGGTGCGCTTGGATTTCCAAAAAGTCGATGATGTGCTCGACTTTCTCTCGGTGTGCAATTTCTTCTTTTTCAGCGGGGCCAATACGCAGAGCTTGCAAAAATATATTGCTTTTCATGCGCAAGTTGCGCCCCGTCATGATGTTTTCCAACACACTCATGCCTTTGAACAAGGCCAAGTTTTGGAATGTGCGCGCAATACCCATCTTGGCAACGGCATGGCTGTCCATGTGGTCAAAGGTTTGTCCACGGAAAGTGATGGTGCCTTCTTGTGGCGTGTAAACACCGTTGATGCAATTGAGCATGGAACTCTTGCCAGCGCCGTTAGGTCCGATGATGGCGCGCACTTCATGTTCGCGCACATTGAAAGAGATATCGGTCAGCGCTTTCACGCCGCCAAAGCGCAAGCTGATGTTTTGGATGTCGAGAATGACATCCCCTATTTTTTTACTCATGCCGCCTGCCCTACTGGTGCAAAGGTTTTGGTATCCAAGATGCGCAAGGTAGCGCTGACACTGCCAGTGCGTCCGTCTTCAAACTTCACTTGGGTTTCAATAAATTGTTCTGTTGCACCGCCATACAAAGCGTCGATCAACACGTTGTATTTCTCAGCAATGAATCCACGGCGCACTTTATTGGTTCGCGTCAATTCGCCGTCGTCTGCATCGAGTTCTTTGTGCAAGACCAAAAAGCGACTCACCTGGCTACCCGCAAGCAATTTATCTTGTGCCAAATCAGCGTTGACCGATTCCACACACTCTTTAATGAGCTGATACACCTCCGTCTTTTGCGCCAAGTCGGTATAGCCCGCATAAGGCAAGTTGCGACGCTCGGCCCAATTGCCCACTGCATCAAAGTCAATGTTGATCATCACGCAGACTTTGTCGCGTTGGTCGCCATAAGCCACTACCTCTTTGATGTGCTGAAAAAACTTGAGTTTGTTTTCCACATACTTGGGTGCAAACATGGCGCCATCGTTACTGCCACCGCGGATACGGCCCACGTCTTTGACGCGGTCAATGATTTTCAAATGGCCATTGGCATCCAAGAAACCTGCGTCACTGGTGTGGTACCAGCCATCGGCGGTTAGCACCTCTGCAGTAGCTGTTGGATTTTTGTAGTATTCCTTCAGCAACCCTTTGGATTTCACCAAGATTTCGCCGTTGTCTGCCACTTTGATTTCTACACCTTCGCAAGGTATGCCCACGGTATCAGCACGCGCTTGGTTGTCAGGTTGTAAGCAGACAAACACCGCGGTTTCAGTAGACCCGTAGAGTTGTTTGAGATTGATGCCGATCGAGCGATAAAAACGGAACAAGTCGGGGCCAATCGCTTCACCCGCGGTGTACGCCACACGCACACGACTAAAGCCTAATGTGTTGCGCAGTGGGCCATAGACAAACAAATTACCCAAAGCGAGCAACGCACTCGGTACCAATCCAATAGATTGCCCATCCATCTTGGCAGGACCATATTTCCGCGCAATGTCCATGAAGTAATGGAACATGCCGCGCTTCAAACTGCCCGCGTCTTCCATGCGGATCATCACGCTGGTGAGCAAGCCTTCAAACACGCGGGGGGGTGCGAAGTAATAGGTAGGACCGATCTCTTTCAGATCGATCATCACAGTCGCGGCAGATTCAGGGCAGTTCACCACGTAGCCACACACCAACCACTGCGCGTAACTAAAAATGTTTTGACCAATCCATGCGGGAGGCAAATAGGCCAACACATCTTCATCGTGTGTCAGGCGGTCAAAGTTGGCGCCCGCTTGGGCGCGGTTTATTAACGAGTTGTGCGTATGCACCACACCTTTGGGGTTACCTGTGGTGCCAGAGGTAAAAAACATTGCCGCCACATCGTCCGTATGGCCTTTGTCAACTTCTTGCTGATAAAAGTAGGGATGTTGTTTGGCGAAGACTTCGCCAGCAGCCAATAACTCTTCGACAGATCCAAGCCCAGGCGCATCGTATTTACGTAAACCACGTGGATCGTCGTAAAAAATATGGCTGATTTGCGGACACTGTTCACGCACTTCCAGCATTTTGTCGACTTGCTCTTGGTCTTCCACTACGCAAAAGCGCACTTCCGCGTTGTTGATCGGGAACACACATTCCGCTGCCACAGCATCTTGGTAGAGAGGCACTGGAATCGCGCCCAAGGCCTGCGCTGCCAACATGGTGGCGTACAAACGGGGTCGGTTCGCACCAATCACCACCATATGCTCGCCACGTTGCAAACCCGCTTGGTGAAGGCCGCAAGCCATTTGCGTCACCATCTGCAACATGGCCGCCCACTCCATGCTTTGCCAAATGCCGTATTCTTTTTCACGCATGGCACTCGCATGGGGGCGCTGTGCAGCATGGGTCGCTAACAATCGCGGGAACGTGGTCGACATCAATATTCCAAGTGAGTCAGTAAGAGCGACCATGCTAGGCTTGCATTTGACGCCATGTTGTCGTTTCAACGACAATTTAGCGTTACCCCCACTAGGGAATTCCCCATATGAGTGCATCTTCTCCGGTTTATCAACGCCGACGTCAGGCTTCACCTGACGAATTGGCGCGTATTCCTTGGCTTTCACTGCTGAGCGAACTAGAACGTGAACGCATAGAACCACAGCTTGTCGTCGGAGTTGCCATGCCGGGTGACTATGTGTGCCGCATGGGGCGCTCTGTCACTTTTTGGTTTGGGGTAATTGAGGGTTTACTGAAAATGAGCACAGACAGTGCAAGTGGTCGCACTATCACCTATACCGGCGTCCCCCCAGGCGGATGGTTTGGCGAAGGCACTGTGCTTAAACGCGAAACCTACCGCTACAACATCTCTGCGTTGCGCACCAGTGTGGTGGCAGGCCTGCCCGTCGACACCTTCCATTGGTTGCTAGACCATTCGATTGGCTTTAACCGTTTTGTGATGAACCAACTCAACGAACGCTTAGCCCAGTTTATTGAGGCGCGCGAAATTGACCGATCGACCAATCCCGATGTGCGCGTCGCACGCAACTTGGCCGCTCTTTTTAATCCGACTTTGTTTCCAGGTGTCGGTGAAATGCTGCGCATTACCCAACAAGAACTGGCCTATCTGGTCGGGCTGTCTCGGCAACGTGTGAATGTGGCGCTCAACACTTTGCAAGACCAAGGCGCTATTCGCATTGAATATGGCGGCATGCGCGTGCTCAATTTGCAAGCCTTGCGCAACAGTGGCGTGAGTGAGGCCAGCGCCGACTAAACTGACTTGCGTTTCAATCTACCCATGCACACACCTCCCTTAGAACCCATACGACTGAACAAACGCCTAGCGGAGATGGGTTTGTGCTCGCGCCGCGAAGCCGATGTGTGGATTGAAAACGGTTGGGTGCTGGTCAATGGACAGCCAGCTGCCATGGGGGTGAAAGTAACTTCTGCGGACACTGTGGAGGTGGATCGCCGCGCACAAGGCCACCAAGATACGCAAGTCACGATTCTTTTGCACAAACCTATGGGCTACGTCAGCGGACAAGCAGAGGACGGTCATGAGCCAGCCATCACCTTGATACACGGACGCAGTCAATGGCGCGAAGACACTTCAAAAAACCGCATACAACCCTCGCAACTGCGCGGCTTGGCACCCGCAGGTCGCTTGGATATTGATTCTGTGGGGCTACTTATTCTCACCCAAGATGGGCGCGTAGCGCGTCAACTCATTGGTGAAGACAGTGAGATAGAAAAAGAATATTTGGTTCGCGTGACCTACCAAGACCAAGCTACCGACGTGCAAAAGATATTTCCAGATGCGCAATTGCTGCGTTTGCGCCACGGCTTGAGCCTTGACGGCAAAGCACTCAAACCTGCACGCGTGGAATGGCAAAACCCCGAACAACTGCGTTTTGTGCTGAAAGAGGGAAAAAAACGGCAAATTCGACGCATGTGCGAATTGGTTGGTTTGCGCGTGGTTGGTTTAAAGCGCGTGCGTATTGGCAAGGTGAATTTGGGTAATTTACCTGTGGGACAGTGGCGATATTTGTCGGCGCAAGAGAAGTTTTAAACATTTTTAGTATTTTTTGTGCTTTTTGCCCGTTTCGGTGGCCGTTCTCTGTCCTCGATAACTTGAAATCTAAAAGCCTCTCCTCATATAGAGAACTTGTTGATTTCCCTTTCAAAGACCCGCCATGTCTAAACACACCCATTCCTTCCAAGCCGAAGTATCGCAACTCTTGCACTTGGTCACCCATTCCTTGTATTCGAACAAGGAAATCTTTTTACGTGAACTCGTCTCCAATGCTTCAGACGCCTGTGACAAATTGCGCTACGAGGCGCTCAACAACGCAGCCTTGTTTGAAGGCCAGTCTGAACTCGAAGTGCGCGTGAGTTTTGACAAAGACGCCAAAACCGTCACCATCTCCGACAACGGTATCGGCATGAGCCAACAAGAGGCGATTGACCACTTGGGCACGATTGCCAAAAGCGGCACGCGAGAATTCATGGGCCAACTTAGTGGCGATCAAAAAACCGACGCCAAAGACCAAGGCGCATTGATTGGCCAATTCGGTGTGGGCTTTTACTCTGGCTACATCGTGGCAGACCGCATCACCGTCGAATCACGCCGCGCTGGTTTAAAAGCTGAAGAAGGTGTGCGTTGGAGCAGTGCAGGCACAGGCGAGTTTGAAGTTGAAACCATTACCCAAGCCGATCGGGGGACCAAAATCATTCTGCATTTGCGCGATGACGCCGACGAATACTTGAGTGCTTGGAAACTCAAGTCTGTCATCAACAAATATTCAGACCATATCTCTTTGCCCATTCGTATGCGCAAAGAAGTTTGGAAAGAAGGCGAGAAAGACCAACCTGGCGAAATGGTGGTCACCGACGAATGGGAAACCGTCAACCAAGCCAACGCGCTGTGGGCACGTCCTAAAAAAGATGTGAGCGACGAGCAATACCAAGAATTCTACAAACACATCAGCCACGACTTCGAGCCACCTTTGGCTTGGACTCACAACCGCGTAGAAGGCAGTACCGAATACACGCAGTTACTCTACATCCCATCCAAAGCCCCGATGGACTTGTTCAACCGTGACAAACAAGCGGGATTGAAGTTGTATGTCAAACGCGTATTCATCATGGACGATGCAGAAGCCTTGATGCCCACTTATTTGCGCTTCATCAAAGGCGTGGTCGACTCTGCTGACCTGCCCTTGAACGTCAGCCGTGAACTCCTACAAGAAAGCCGTGACGTCAAAGCGATTCGCGAAGGCAATACCCGCCGTGTGCTGTCTGTGCTCGAAGACTTGAGCAAACACGACGTACCTGCTGACGACGCGAGCGAAGACGACAAAAAAGACGCTGGCAAATTCACGAAGTTTTATGCTGAGTTCGGTGCAGTGCTGAAAGAAGGTTTAGGCGAAGACTTCAGCAACAAAGACAAGATCGCCAAACTCTTGCGCTTTGCCAGTACCACCAGCGATACCGTGAGCGTTTCATTCGCGGACTACAAAGCCCGCATGAAAGAAGGCCAAGAAGCGATCTACTACATCACAGCCGACACCATGGCTGCGGCCAAGAACAGCCCACAACTCGAAGTCTTCCGTAAGAAAGGCATCGAGGTGTTGTTGATGACAGACCGCGTGGACGAATGGGCTTTGAACTTCTTGAACGAGTTCGATGGCACACCCTTGCAGTCCGTCGCCAAAGGTGCTGTTGATTTAGGCAAGCTCCAAGACGAAGCTGAAAAGAAGGCGGCTGAAGATGCCGCCGAAACCTTCAAACCCATCTTGGCCAAACTCAAAGAAGCCCTCAAAGACAAAGCAGAAGATGTACGCGTGACCACACGCTTGGTGGATTCACCTGCTTGCTTGGTCGTGAAAGACCATGGCATGTCCATGCAGCTCGCGCGCATGCTCAAACAAGCGGGGCAAGAAGCGCCTGAAGTCAAACCTGTTTTGGAAGTCAACGCAGAACATGCATTGGTGAAGAAGCTCAGCGCAGATGCCAATCCGCATTTCCACGATTTGGCGCATATCTTGTTTGACCAAGCTTTGCTCGCTGAAGGTGGCTTGCCTGAAGACCCCGCTGCGTATGTGAAGCGGGTGAATGCTTTGCTCGTTTAAACCACCAATGCGGGCTCTTGCATAGCCTCGCATTGTTCTTCGAGCATATGGATTTGGCCAGCCCAATAGTCGCTGCTACCAAACCATGAAAAATGCTGCACAAACGCTGGGTCATCCCGGCGTCTTGCTAACCACGCGCTGTAATGGATTAATCGCAAAGTGCGCAATGGCTCTATTAATACCAACTCAGAGCGATTGAGTTCGCGCATTTGTTCGTAGCCATCTAGCAAGACGCTTAATTGGTAAGTTTGTTGTTTGCGGTCGCCACTGATGAGCATCCATAAGTCTTGGATAGCAGGCCCCATACGCGCGTCATCCAAGTCCACAAAATGCGGGCCACCATTGGCTTGGTCTGTCGGTGTCCACAAGATGTTGCCGGGGTGGCAATCGCCGTGCAGACGAATCATCTGGCTGGGATGTTCTGCAAAAACGTCCTTCGCAATGGTTATCGCTTTGTCACACCAAGACGTCCAAGTGGCTTGTTGGTCGAGGGGAATCATGTTGTTATCTAAAAGCCAATCACGTGAATCGTTTGCGAAGGTTTGTAGATTCAATGTGGGGCGCGTTACAAAAGCTTGTCTCTGCCCCACGCTGTGTATGCGCGCAATAAAGCGCCCTACCCACTCCAGTACTTCTACGTCATCTAACTCAGGCATGCGACCGCCTCTACGTGGGCTGACGCTGAATGCAAAGCCATCGGCATGATGCAGTGTTTGTCCATTCAACACCAAGGGGCCGACCACTGGGATTTCTTCAGTCATTAACTCTCCAGCGAACGCATGTTCTTCTAGTATTTGCGCATCGCTCCAACGCACTGGTCTATAGAACTTGGCGACCAATGCTTGCTCATCCTCGAGCATGACTTGGTAGACACGGTTCTCGTAAGAACTCAAGGCCATCAATCTGCCGTCGACTGCAAGTCCTATGTCTGACAAAGCGTCGAGCACCACATTGGGTGTGAGCGCTTCGTAAGCGTGTGTGGCTGGCAACTTAAGCGCCCCAGACTACGTCTTTGTTTGCTTTGTGCGCGCGTTCAAGCATCTCAATAAAAGGTGCTGCACGTTGTCTCAAACTGACTGGTCGCTCTTGTCCAGAAGTAACAGCCCTTTTTGAGTCTTTTGTATCTTTTGTGTCTTCTGAACCACTTAGGTTTTGTGCGTCCAATTGGGCTCGGGTATCTTCTTCTTGATGCACCGCTTGGCGCAAAGCTTCTATGGCATTCAGCATTTCAGCCACTTCCAAAATGCCTTGTGGTGCAGGCTCTTTTCCAATGATGCGCAAGATCTGTTTGCCATTGGGCTCCAGCATGATGAGGTCTGCAGTGGCTTTCGATTTAAATTTGTAGAGCATGGTGTGATTGTGCGCGCAGAATTACACGCGCAGTAGTGGCGTGTTTAATTATCTAGAAGCTTATCCACCACTTGATGGAAAGCATCTGGCTTTTCGAACATGACCCAATGGCCAGCATCATGTACCACTTGAAAAGAATCCAAGCGGTGCAGCACCTCTGGAACACGAACGAGGGTGTTTTTGTACAAGGCATCTTTCGCACCCCAAATACCGTGAACAGGACAAGTCCATTTGTCTTGTAAACCCAAAAGCACATCGGTTCTCGCAATGCGTCGTTTGCGTAGGCGGTCTCTTCCGACGTTATGGATTTGTAAATCGATGATTTCTTCGCTTGCGCTGCTTTCATGCGCGAACATCATGGATATCAGGTTGTGTCTATGCACAGCGCGTTGCTGTTGCTCGTCCATGCTGGGCGTCATGCCACGCATGGGGAGTGTCTTTTCAAATAAACCTAATGCGGGAATCCCCACCATGATCATTTGTTTGAAAAGTTTGGGGTGGTCGGCCGCCAACAAGCCTGCAGTTAAGCCTCCGAATGAAAAGCCCAACATATCAACTGCCTGCCCCTCAAACGCTTTTTGCAGTACTTCGCCGACGAAAGGCGCCAAGCTATCTGCATCGCTGACTAGTGGGGGCAGGGCCGAGTCTCCGCACCCAGGTAAATCTAGAGTCCACACACAACGGGTTTGCGCCAAGTGCTGCACATTGCGCACCCAATGTGTCCAACTGCCTGAACCGCCATGCAACAACACCAAAGGTGCTGTAATACCTGCATGCTCCTGGCCCCATACATGCCAAACCACATCACCCCATGCATGGTTTTGCACCTTGCGGTGTGCGTTTATCAGGGCATCGGCAATCAATGGCATGTGTGTCGTTCCATGAAAAATGCCCGCTAAACAGCGGGCATTTAAAGTGGTTGCGCGAGGAGGATTTGAACCTCCGACCTTTGGGTTATGAGCCCAACGAGCTACCAGGCTGCTCCATCGCGCGACAAGGGGGTTAGTGTACCTTAAGAAGCGCTTGTTTCGCTAGCAGCAACGTCTTGTATTTCAGGACGATCGACTAATTCAACGAAAGCCATGGGTGCGTTATCGCCTACGCGAAAGCCCATTTTCAAAATACGGGTGTAACCACCTGGACGTGTTTTGTAACGTGGTCCGAGTTCATTGAATAATTTGACGACGCTGTCGCGATCGCGCAAACGGTTGAATGCCAAACGGCGATTCGCAACAGTTGGCTCTTTGGCCAATGTGATCATCGGCTCGATGACGCGGCGCAATTCTTTGGCTTTTGGCAAAGTGGTTTTGATGGCCTCGTGCTCGATGAGCGAGTTCATCATGTTGCGCAACATCGCCAAGCGGTGTTCGCTGGTGCGATTGAGTTTTCTGAGTCCGTGTCCGTGACGCATGGTGTTTCCTTTGGTATTTTGCCGGCCGCCGTATCAGGTACGGCCAGGTGACGGAGTTTTAGGTTGCTGATAAAGCGATCAGCGGCGCTCTAAGCCTGCAGGTGGCCAGTTCTCGAGCTTCATGCCCAAGGTCAAGCCACGTGAAGCCAAAACTTCTTTGATTTCGTTGAGTGACTTGCGACCCAAGTTAGGTGTCTTGAGCAACTCGTTTTCGGTGCGCTGGATCAAATCACCGATGTAGTAAATGTCTTCGGCCTTGAGGCAGTTGGCAGAACGCACGGTGAGTTCCAATTCGTCGACAGGGCGCAACAAAATAGGATCGTAGTTCTGGTTGCCACGTGGGGCTTCGGCCATCAAGCTAGAGATTTGATCGCCTTCTAACTGTGCAAATACAGCGAGCTGCTCGACCAAAATTTTGGAAGAAGCGCGCACGGCGTCTTCAGCAGTGATTGCACCGTTGGTTTCGATTTCCATGACCAAGCGGTCCAAATCGGTACGTTGTTCAACACGTGCGTTTTCAACGCTGTAGCTGACACGGCTGACAGGTGAGAACGAAGCGTCCAACACAATGCGGCCGATCGATTTGCTTGGCTCTTCGCCATAACGACGCACAGTTCCTGGCACATAGCCACGGCCGGTTTCAACTTTCAATTGAATGTCTATCTTGCCTCCTTGCGACAAGTTAGCAATCACGTGGCCTGGGTTGATGATTTCCACATCGTGCGGGGTTTGGATATCAGCTGCAGTCACTGCGCCTTCACCTTCTTTGCGCAAACTCAAAGTGACTTCGTCGCGGTTGTGCAACTTGAAGACCACGCCTTTGAGGTTCAACAAAATATTGACAACGTCTTCTTGCACGCCGTCGATAGAGGAGTACTCGTGTACGACGCCAGCGATGGTGACTTCGGTCACGGCATAGCCGACCATAGAAGACAACAACACGCGACGCAAAGCGTTGCCTAAGGTATGGCCATAGCCACGCTCAAATGGCTCTAGCGTTACTTTGGCACGGTTGTGTCCGATTTGCTCAACGTGGATATTTTTTGGTTTCAACAAATTAGTCTGCATTCAGATTTCCTCTCAATACCCCCGGCTCGTTACACCGGTAAGGCAGGTTGTCTGGAACCACGCAATATCGAAACACTGCATGGGGTGCGTTCGGCTGAAGACTTCAGCCTGAATTAACGCGAATAAAGTTCGACGATCAACGATTCGTTGATGTCGGCTGCGAACTCGTCGCGGTCAGGGGATTTCTTGAAAGTACCTTCAGCTTTGTCGACATTGACTTCGACCCAAGCTGGCATGCCAACTTGTTTCGCCAATTCGAGGGCTTCGAGAACACGGCCTTGTTTTTTAGATTTCTCGCGCACGGAGATGACGTCACCCGCCTTGACCAAGTAAGACGGGATATTGACTTGGTTGCCGTTGACGGTAATTGCTTTGTGTGAGACCAATTGACGGGCTTCTGCGCGTGTAGAGCCAAAGCCCATACGGTAGACCACGTTGTCCAAGCGAGACTCCAAAATGAACAACAGGTTGGCACCGGTGTTGCCTTTTTTCTGGTCGGCTTGAGCAAAGTAGCGGCGGAACTGACGCTCCAACACACCGTACATGCGTTTGACTTTTTGCTTCTCGCGCAACTGCAAACCGAAGTCTGATGTGCGCTGTCCAGAAGTGCGGCCGTGTTGGCCAGGTTTGGTGTCGAACTTAGATTTGTCTGCAATCGAG
>Ga0214921_10010292_pt1 | contig 11600 bp, 25 predicted proteins | sample LL1505_MetaG_FD_177992 | JGI IMG/M metagenome (GOLD analysis project Ga0214921, IMG submission 177992) | Freshwater microbial communities from Lake Lanier, Atlanta, Georgia, United States - LL-1505 | ecosystem: Environmental > Aquatic > Freshwater > Lake | place: USA: Georgia | collected...
GGCTTTTGTTTTGCCCCTCGTTTGATTGGTATTACCTCAGCATTAACATCGCTCATAACGGCCTTCTACGGCTTCTCAAAGGGTGATTCAGGCACGCTTGTGGCCATTTCAGGGAGAGAAAGGTCAGGAAAGACAGGGGGGGTCGCTGTGCTGCTAAAAAAACGGCTTCCTTTAGCGCGGTTACATCTACCACAGATCGCCATTAGATTGTCATCATCAAACACATCGCCACCCTTAACGCGTGGAATGATGTGATCAACTTGATCAGCTTGACCACCACACAGATAGCATTCATAACCATCACGCTGTAATACTGATAAGCGTTTGTTCTTCCACTTCTTAGTGCCAAGAACTTTATGTTTAGTACTCATCAATGCCAACCATACTTATCAAAGTGCTCAGCTGCCATACACGCATTAGGCTCTTTATTAACATATCCATAACGATGACCAATATACCGCATGTGCATCACTATCTGATCCCGTGGTGTAAGTGTTAGCACAATAGGGTTTTTCATCTGACCTAAACCATAATGGCTACCATTCTTAGCTTTGTAATTCCAATGACTCTCTTTGATGATTAAGTAATTGTAACAATCAAACTGATCATAAGTCTTAAATGAATTGTAAGCAAAGAGTTTAAGGTTCATTATTGAATTATCAGCAGCTGCGGAATTAGTCTTTTCAAAGCAAAAGATCTCTATGAATAGAAGGGTGGCAACTAGCGTGCACCTCGCGAGCGACCCCTGCCGGGGCTCGCGTTTCGGCTTTGATAGCCGATGCGATCTAGAGCGTAGCATATCGTGTCAAATCACCGAACAAAACCGCAGGTCAGACGGCAAGTCGTAATTCTAAGATCATCTGTATCTAACCATGTTTGATCATAGCCAGCCTCACTCATTTGAGATCAATCAACATACATGTGTAGCAAGGTTTGCCATCAAACTGCCATGATCCACAGCTTAAACACCTGGTAACAGTCTTATCAATATCTAATTGCTCAGCTAGATTTTTTGTACCAACACAACCACAATCTTTGCATTGATAAACGCGAAAACCTTCCGGTGCATCAACATCTTCAAGCCATATAAATTCAGTCTTACGATCACAACCATTACATCTATATTTAATCATTTTTTACCTGCCCATCCATCACCCTTAAATATCGCTGGTGTTGCACTTATCTGCTTAACCATTGGTGTATTACATTTTGAACACGCCAACGGATCAACTTGATGAAAGCCGTGGTGGATGGTATAAATACCACCACAGCCTTCACATTTATAGTCGTAAAACGGCATTTATGGAATCCTGTTAATGCAACCACAGTTGTAACATTTAAGCAGATCGCCCTCATGAAGTAATCTGTCATCGTTACACGCATCGCATTTCTCAGCTAGTCCGGTAGGTATGACTGAAACGCCATCATCGTCAAAGGTGGCTTTCAGTCCACTACCATCAATTATTTCTAAGTAACCCATCTATTCACCTCCTTTACCTGGCTCGGAATCATCTGGCCAATACCATGTTCCAGCAGCTGTAAGTTTTGCCCACTTAGGCGCACATTGCTCACCCTTTGGTGCTGTGCATACATAACCTGCATATGGCTTGTTATTACTTTTGGATAGGCCTTCTTTTTTTACCATATCACCATGGTTGCAAGTAAAATTAACATCGACCACTTCACCAATTTGAGTAACAGTTTCACCAACAGACCAAACACTTGGAGCAACATTTTCAGCATTAGCATTAGATTTTTGCTCCACAATATGTAACGCCATTTCCATTGCAGCTGACTTAGATCCGGGTGCAGAGTACTTAGGTTTGAATTCTGCACGATTTACTTTGTCCATTTCTGTTCGGCTTGCGCGCTTTCCTTTAGCTGCAAAACCTGCGTTTGCAAGCGCTCTACCGATCGCTGAAGTCTCGCAATTTTCCAACGCAGAAGTAGCGTTAACACCGCGATCCGTAATTGTTTCAGATGCAACACCCGAAGCACACGGCTTGGAGTCGGCTTCTGTTTTGAATAATTTACAAACAACAATGAATCGAGTGTCTGAGTGTTCAAGGATCTCGGTCTCGATTCTTCCATCGGGATATATTCCATGCCATTTCTCCAATCGAGCTTCTACTGGTTCATAATCATCTAAATTAAATGCCACTATCTATCTCCCATCCGAAGTCTGCATCTGTTTGTGCATCGAACACAGTCTTACTGATTGCACAATAGGCAAGCAAGTCTTTGAGTGAATCTTCATGGGATGGAGTTTCACTAAGCCGAGCGATCTTGACCAACGCCATACATAAAGCTGCTTGGTGTGGCTGGATAGGGTAATCGAGATAGGCACTCCAAAGATCAGCAATTCTTTTGTGATTGATCGCTGGATGTCCATAGACCGCACCGCGCTCTTGGATTGTACTAATGACTTCACTAAACAGCTTCTCAGTTGTTGTCGGCATTAGTCTTAGCATCGATCATTCGTCTGTGCATATCCCAGCCATCTTTGCGGCCGCGCCAGTACATTGTTTGTTTTGCATTTTCATATACCCAGTACAGAGATAGCATTCCTATCATGGTTGCTACCCACCATAGACCAGCTTCTTTCAGTGTCATGTTAGCCCTTATCTATCCACACCCTGTGTGTGGAATACATAAAGTATGACCTAAAGCAATGACCTTTGGGAATTTATTTTTGGCGTGTCTTATAACGATTAGATAACGCTGAGAGCCTCAAACGCATCGATATGATCATCAATCGTGCGCTCGATATAGTCGCTTTCACACTCCATATGACTTGCCTAGAGCTGTGAATGAGCCATCTTTGTTGATTGGAATTAATGTTGGTGTCATATTTTTGCCATCCCAATCTAAAATAACTATGCCCATCTGCCAGTTTGCAAGGCCTTTTGTGTAACTAGCCTTTGCCCGGTTCATAAGGTTGCCTGCCTCTATGCCATATAAAGGCCTGTAAGCCCCATATAAGCCCTCTGAATAGGCTGACATACCTAGTCTATGGGTATGACCACAAACCACGCTTTTACCTGCTCTCTTGGCTAAATTAAGGGCAGTCTGTCCAGCATTGGAACTAATGTTTGCTTCGTCTCCATGGGCTAATATCCAACCCTTTTCAAATTCAAAGAATTGTTTGTGGAATGTAATACCCATTGATTCGAAATCCATAAATTTTGAATATTGCAGTTCAGGTAAGCTAATTAAGCCAGGTACTTTAAGAAGGGTGTTGTATAGGCGATCCGTGTGATTGGATCTAATAATGTGAGCTTCTTTACTATGCTCGGTTAGAGCCCAGAGAATCTCCTGAGTTGCCGAACGATCATCATCCAAAGTTTGTTGATAAGCCAAAGGTGTTTTTTCAGCCCATCGGCTAATGGTTTGAAAGTCAATCTCATCACCAACGCATAGTACGCTATCAAATCTCTCACGCTTCGCAAACTTGATAACATTCTTTACAGCTGCTTCATGGTGGTATGGGATTTGGAGATCACTTATTACTAAGTATCGCTTAATCGTTATCCTCATCGTCAGTTGGATCTATGGAAGGAATGATTCCGCCATCGCCTACGATCCAATCAGGAAAAGTCTTATGCTCGGTCATTAACCAGAAGGCGTGTTCTGGTGTAAACCCTGCTTTCCGAGCTGCTTTATAGCATTCATGCAAAGCTGTATAGTGTTGATCTAACTTACTTAATGGCTCCGGAGAATGGCGAACGATACGCCTGTTGATCTTTTTGCGTTTAGGAGACTTGCGTGTGTTCGCCATGATTAAAATTATGACTTGCTAATTAAAATAAATAGATCATCGACACGCTTTTCTAGTCGATTTATTTGATCCTTTATTGATGAACCTGAATTGGGTTTTAACTCAGATAGATAAGATTTAATAACCCATCGTAGAGCCATAAAGAAACTGGTCATTAAGGTACTTATGCCAACGGCAATAGCGACCCACGATTCGACAGACATTACTCAGCATTAACACCTAGATCAGTATCTTTAGGATCTAAGTATTTGATTAAGGGTGCTACAACAGCACCTAAAAGGACAGAGTATTCAGGTTTAACATTGCCAGCAATAGCGAGCGCAACTGTAATGCCAGATGCTGCTACAGCCCTTAAATATGATTTAAGTGCGGCTTTGGATTTTTTGTTTAATTTCATATCTTTCCCCCTATGAGTGGAATCTGGAAGTATGTGTTGTCTTGATCGCCCAGTTTTGTAAAGCTGACATGAATGTGGTGATCATGTCTATTGATGCCCTTGTAATCACGCCATGCCCAACCTGCTTTAGGGCTGGCTATTTTGCCTTTGTGAATTATGTAAGAAATGCGTTTATCGGTTTCTGCATGATCCCGGAGCTGGTCAGCAAGATACAACGAGAGCCCTTTTTGTGTACCCAGGTCAGAATCAATATCAATGGCTCGTACACACCCGGACTCGTCTGGATTGTGATCAGAGATTCTCGCGGAATGGCGACTATCACCCACCCATCCATCACTTTTACGATCCCGATCCGGGAACCAATCATCAATCTGCTCCCTCAGCTGTACGCCAGCCTTGCATAACCAAGGTGTCAATTTATTGTTGCCATCACCATCATGGTTGCAGTACCAGATGAAGTAATTCCATAAAGTGCTTCATTATCAGATAACTGCATAGATAACTTATCACCATTATCCATTTTGTATCCTGTCGATGCCGTAACACTTCCATCGCCTAAATAAATTGTGCCAGATGATGAATGAAGATAAACCAACTGATCTGCTCTATTAGCTGTGACCAATAAAGTAGCTGTGGTTGTTACGGTTTTTTGTGATGTATTAGGCATTTATGTCCTTTCTTAAAATGTAATTTAATAATTACTACGATTTGGGTCTTCTGACAAAATCAATCCCTCTGCATGATCTGCATCAACTACTGCACGAATATCATTTTCTGCAACAGTAATTGGATTTGTGTATTTATCCGTAATTACTCCACCAATAACTTCTAATCCATCTTCGGTAATACTTGATTTTGGTAAGCCCAATTTAATTTTTATTGCTGTGTGCCAAGTGTTAAAAGATTCTATAGATTCCCATTTATACCAATTACTCATGGTGTACCCCATTTTGTTTTGAGATAACCTTCTACGCTTATACGATTTGCATCTGATAACTGACTTGGATAAATTAAAAACTCTGAAATATAACCCAAAAGACCATCACTTCCACTTGTTCTGGTTGCACCTAAAATGTTTGTTGTGCCAGCCGTGCTAATTGTCATCGTAATGGTTGATGAAGCGGCAGTTCCATTTTTGTAGATTTGCACTGTCGTACTACCACTAACCGCACTTCCTTTATAAACAACAACATTTGCATTACCACTTGTGCTAGTACCAGTTAAATTACTAGCAGTTGTTGCTTGTCCAATTCTTGAAACTGCATAATAATTTGCTGCATCCCAACCTAACTGCAAAGCTCCTGTTGAGTTTCTAGCTAAAACTCCGTTGTAAAATGTAGGGCTAGTCATTTGGCATACTGCAAAAACAGTATATGCAGATGCAGACCAGTCCCAGGAAGTATTAGCTAAATTATCAACATTGAAATAAACCGAAGGTAATCCATTTTGTAAACTGTTTTGACGTTCTGGTTGATAAGTCGCTGATGCTTGCGTGAAATGATAACCATTTCCGCTTAAATCTGACCATTGACTTACTAAACTTCCCGAAGAATAGGTAAAAGATGCAGCATTGGTTGCATCAAGCCATAAAGAATAACCACTAACCGGTGGAGACACTGCACCACCTGGAGCGTTTAATCCTGCGACAATATTACCAATCATTATGCAATTGCCCCAACAACATACCAAGTATCTGTGGCAGTCTTAATGCAAACAGCAGTTTTGTATTGCGCAAGTGTTGGTGATGCTGCTGTCGCTCCAGCGGATAAAACAGTTGTAGTGCCAGAAGTTGTTGCGCTTATTGTGCAAGTACCAGCACCTTTATTCAAAATGGTAATTGCAGTACCAACTGGAAATGCAACAGACGCATTTGTTGGTATCTTAAATGCAACGGCTGTTGCTTTATTCATCGGCACTAATACTTGATATTGATCAGTTAATACAGCTGTATAATCTGCCGTCTGATCTGATCCAACTGTAAAAGTTATTAAACCATTAAACATTGTGCTGGTGAGTACATCACCGGTTGCTGCTGGAAATCCTGATGCCATTTTCTACTCCTTAGTAACTTAGTGTGTTTGTACCCAGAACACCATATAGGGCAGATCCTATCAGGAATCCATCAATAATTGGCTCTAGGGTGGTGAATGTTGTTTTCCATGAGTTCGGAGTTATTTGATGTTGAACTCCAAAAACCTGTAGATTTTTAGTAATGCTGGATGTGCCTACCACGGCTGGTTGGGTGGTAGTAACGCTAATAGGATCAAAATAATCTAGATCTAAAGCGGCAACTGTGCCGGTAGTGTAATTGTTTGTATAAAGATCTAAGGTAATAGCATCGCACCGAATAGTGGTTTCAGCTCGACTAGCCACATAAGCCTGGGCGTTATTCAAGGCTTCGGCTGTAGTTTGCATCAATAGGTCAGTTTGAGTATATGAATGGACAAAGTATTTAGCGATAGATGATGAGTTAGTTGCAACCTGAGCCGCCAATCCAGTGGCTGTGATGCTTGCCTGATTAACTACCTGAGCATCATTTAATACCCAGAAGGCATTAAAATATGAAATGTTTGTGCCATTGTCATTGAAATAAACAGGTGTGCCATTAGGACTTGATGTGCAATAACTGCGATTCTTAAAAGTAACAATGCCGTTAGGATCAATATAAAATGCGCCATACTCGGTAGTTTCCAAAGTCTGACATGCTCCTAATGCGCTTCGAGCAGTTCCAGGATCTGCCTGGACTGTGGTCTGACCTGTGGCAATAGATCTCATTGATGTTGGCCAGCCGATTGTGTCTAATACTCGACCAATACGAGTGCCAGTATCTTCACCTGCAACTGCACCTGTAACTGTGGTTACGAGAGCGTTGGTAAGCAAACGCATGGCATCTACGGCTGTGATGGTTGTATAAACCACATCACCTACATATTTAGGAGTAGTGGTGTTGTATCCTGTAATGAACCCTGAAAATAGTGGGTAAGTTACTCCCAAGTAAGTTGCGCTTATCTGAACCTTACGCATTGGACTTAGCAAGCCATAATAAGGACTAGCCGTATTTTGTGGGTTGAAATCACCATTTTGATCAACAATCCGCATTGATAAATTACCTGATTGGAATTGATCAGCAGAAGCATTGCGACCGCGTTGAGTAGTAATGGTATCTACCTGATTAGACACATCAACAATTACAGCTGCTGAATCAGCCAGGATATTTGTGCCTAAAATGCCTGACCCAATAATAAATGCCTGACCGAAAGATGCTCCGGTAGAAAAGTTAATTATTGCTTTGACGGATGGTACGGCCATTAAAAGCCAAATCCCTGCCCAGCAGGTACTGTTGGCAATCCACTCTTGTTGATTGAAAGAATGGATTCTTGCACAACTTTGGTCATATTGGCAGGGTCGATCATATTAGTAGCATCAACATTGACCACAACTGTTTGGCCAAATCCTGTATATAAATCTTTGACTGCCTGAGATGTGCCAGACATATCTTGAACATTTGTAGATAAACCATAAGAAATTGGAAGCGGATTAAAGTTAGCCGCAGATCCACCTATCGCACCACCAGCAGTTACCTGAGATGGACTTACGCCAAATGATAATAATAATTGTTTGGTGGCTATTGCTAGATTATCAAACGCTGTAGTTGCAACGCTTGTACTAGTTGTCAAAGTCGTCATAGTGTCGGATAGTTCCATATAACTATCCACCAATGAAGCATCGCCATCAAGTAACGCTAATTTCTCAGCCAGTCTCTTTTTGGTTTCCTCATCAGTTGCTTGCATTAAAGCAGCAGTTAATTGAATGCGTTCCATATCGTACTTATTCTGTAATTTCTTTAATTCAGCTTCTTTTACAAGTTGAGCGTTAAGGGCTTTACGATTTTTTAATTCTTGTATTGCAGCTAATTCATTATTAGCATTAGCACCTAGACTATAAGTAAAATTGGATGATGGGGCATTTGCTTGAGAGCCAATACTTGACAATAATCCAAGTCCAGAATACTTAAAATTAAACGCTATAAGTTTGCCAATAAGGTTTGCTAAGCCAGAATTTTGAGCAATGCTGGTAAGTTTGCCAATCATTACACCAAGGCCAGTAATTACATTACCAATGGAAATGGCTAAGTTTTCCATTGCTTTTGTTATATTTCCTATATTTTTATCTTTTCCTATAGCGGATAAAGCATTTAAGATGCCTTTGCCAATGGCCTCAGATGCATTTGCGGATGCAACTTTTAATTGATCCATCTTGCCAGCATAAGTTTCAAGCCTTGTTAAAGCCTGTCCAGAAAATTTTCTACTTGCTTCATCTAAAATTAAATTCATATCCCCTGTAGCTAGGGTAGTTTTATCTATGCCAGCACCTAATCTTGAAAGAGCTGTAGTTTGACCTGTATATCCTTTGGCAATAGCCGCACTTACTTCTTCAACGCTTTTACCTGTTCCTGCGCTAATGTCAAGGGCTATTGCTAAGGCTTTTTGGCTCTTAGTTAAAGATCCACTAGCTGTAAGCAAAGTTTGAAATGCTGGTCTTAATTGATCATCTAATACACCATACATCTTTTGCAGATTGGCTATGTAATATTCAACATCTGGAGAAGCAAATGCGTAGCCAGTATTCTTTAATTGTTGCTCTAATGACTTGGCGGCAGCCTCATCTTTCATAAAGGCATCAACGGACTTTTTGCCATAACTGACTAAAGCAGCAGCACCAAAGGCTACTCCAAAGGTTTTGCCTAGGCTTTTAAGATTTTTCTCAAATGCCGAAATTTCTTTTTGGCCTTTTTTAAGACCCTTGTTGTCAAATGTAGATACTGCCGATACGACTAAATTGGCCATTAGGCAGCCTTCCTTAATTCTGTCTCTTTGTTAAACTTGGTTGCTGTGTAATTTATTGCTTTTAATACTGCTGGGATCACCTTGCCGTTATCTTCTGCCCATGCTCTAAATATCGCACGGCCTTTAGATTTACCGCCACCCTTCATGTTTAATTGCCCACCAGCTGCGCCAATAAACTGTCTGCCAGCATAAGGGTTATTGCTTTCAGATTTAGGATCTCCAAATGGATTCTTGCGGCCAGCAGTCTCATATATTGCGCCAGGTGCAGTTGTATTGGCTACATAAAATATAGCTGAGAATCCTGCTGCGTTGCGTTGGTTTTTGCCTTCACGATAGACAATACCAGCCTTGGCAATAGATTGATCATATTTAGGAAATGCTCTGTATTTCATTGGGCCGATAATTCCAGCAAGTTTTGTCCATCCTGATAAAACTTCTGTATTGCTAGGCAAATATCCTCTAGCATCATTACGGATAGGAATCATTTGTTGTTTAATATATTTACGCATAGTTGTATTTAATGTTGGATCAACCTCGCGTAATGCTTTTTGGAGTTGTTTAACGCCTGTGACGTTTACTGGCATTTTTAATCTCCTTTGCTCGATCCTGTAAGACCTGGACTATTGCCCGGATCATGTCCGAGTCCATGTCTATAAATTCCCTAGGCGCGATACCTGTTTCTACAGATAACTGAGCGATCGTGTAAAGAAAACTATCGCGCCTTATTAGTTTTTTGCGTCATCCAATACTTCAACAGTATCTAAGGTCTCGATAAATTCAAGACCAAAGGTTGTTACAGTTACATTGGCTCTACGCAAACATTCCCAGGCTAACCAGAATATCTCTGATTGTCTTTCGTGCTCGCGTAGAACCTTTGAGATTCCTGCGCCGTACTTAATTTCAAAAGCGTATTCAACCCCCGGAGTAATCTTATGTTCAGATACCTCTCCGTTAGCCCTTGTGATCTTTAGCTTTGCCATTATTGCCCCTTAGAATGTTCCTGTTGTGGTTTGTACAACTGTAGAGTTACATGTGAATGTGATGCTCTGAGTTGAGATGTCTCCAACCGCACCATTTAATGGTGTTAGGTTATTGACGATAATGCTAACAGTATAAAGTGGGTTTGTAGCAGATACTGCTGTTCCCTTTACTGGAATCAATACAGCTGTAACAGTCGTGCCGTAAGCAGCTTGTAGGGTTGCTGCAACATTTGCTGCTGCGAAATCGTTTAAGAAATCTAGAGTCAGGGTTGCTGCTTCTAGACCCTTTGCAAACTTATGTGCGGTATCGCCAAGTGCAGTTACTTCCAATTCATCGAAAGCCTGGTTAAGTGATACTGATGTAATGTGGTCAGATAGATCGACTGAGTTGATCTTTACGCCAACATTATTTTGTAGAAATATGGCCATTGTTATTCCTTGTCTATTGTAGGTGCTTGTACTGCTGGCTTTGGATCTTTAATCTGACCGATCTTGATTAAAAACGCCAAATTCTCTGCGGTTGTATCTTGTGCCATTATTAACTCCAACTCGTTAGTATGTCAAAACTGAGATCGCAACTTAATAGATCTCCTGATGGTAATGATAGTACAGATGGTGCTGAATAGGCTGGAGCGTTGTACACCAAGCCTGAATTTGCTAGTTTTTGATAAAGGGCTATCATAAAATCCTCTAGATTTGTTAGGTTGCCTTGATTATCAAACATAGGTGCAAATAAAGTAATTTTGAAATGAGCTGTAGGACTGATTGTTAAATTCGAATTATCATTTGTAGTTAGATATGGATCATTAGGTGAAATCACTACAGAGTTAGCCAAAGGTGCTGCAGGTGGATAACTGAAGGTAGACCATACGCCAGGATTATCAATCGCTGAAGCGATTGTTGATCTAAGAGTAGTGATGGCGACTGTCATTAGCCGACCATTGATCTTGGGCCAGTATAAGGGGCTATAAGACCCTGTACACGGCTTATTAAACTACGACCCATCTTGTATGGACTTGGTTGGAAATCAACGGCAGATCCACCGGTAGCTGGAGTCTGCCGAGCCTGCCAGATGTCTACCGCTAGCATCATGGCCGCCTCACGAACAGCTGGAGTTGAAGCGTAGGAAGTTTGTTTTGTATCTACACCAGCCGCTTTACCATAAGGCACAATAAGATGATAGGGATCGTCAGCAGCCGTAACAGCAAACTGAATAAGACTATAGCCCCTAGGAAAATTAAAATTATTCCAAGGAAAAAAAGTGAAATAAGGAAAAGTGGTAGAGCCAACAGACCAAGGAAAAGTTGAAGTAATAACTCGCGAGCCGTTGTATGTAGATCCACAATTAGTAATTGTAACAGTTTGTCCGGCAGCGTATGAGCCAGGAGTTGATAAAATTAAGGTTGCCACATTTGAAGCCAAGGCAGCCGCTACTACTGGTACTGAATCAAACCATAAATAAGAATTAAGTAAATCCTCAGCAGTTTGACACACTTCTTCAACAGTTGAATCGCTATAAAGAGATCCAATACCGAGATTGGTGCGGAGTTCTGCTTTGGTCACATAAGTGGCTGCCATGGTTGCCTTCTTTCAAACTA
>Ga0214921_10010293_pt1 | contig 11600 bp, 17 predicted proteins | sample LL1505_MetaG_FD_177992 | JGI IMG/M metagenome (GOLD analysis project Ga0214921, IMG submission 177992) | Freshwater microbial communities from Lake Lanier, Atlanta, Georgia, United States - LL-1505 | ecosystem: Environmental > Aquatic > Freshwater > Lake | place: USA: Georgia | collected...
ATCGTGCGAGAAGATGGCCTATCGTGGTCTCTACAAGGATATCACAGAGTTTGAAATGCAAGCTCAGTTGTTTCTGAGTTGCAATGAGAAACCCAAAGTCGGTGCTACGGATGGAGGCACTTGGCGTAGGTTGTGTGTCGTTCACTGGCCTTCTAAGTTCGTGGCAAATCCAACTGAACCACATCACAAACCTCTGGATGAAACCATTCAGCAAAAGGTCATGAGTGAAGAATGGGCAACCTGCTTCCTATCGTATCTAGTTGCTCTTTACCGTGAAGGCAATGGATGGAGAAAACTGCCTGCTCCAGAGAAGGTTTTGGTCTACACCAATGAGTATCAGGAGGACTCGGACGCGATCGCCCGTTTCATCCGTGAGTATGTTACCCCACTTCCAGAGGGTGAGGTAGGAGAGAATGTGTCGACTTCGATGATTAATGGAGTGTTTCAGCAGTGGAAGAGAACCAATGAAATCACTAAGGGTTCCACTGCAGAACTTAAGAAGAGATTGGAAACTACGTATGGACCTCAACCTAGGAACGGTTGGACTTCTTTCCGGTTCGATGTCGCCTAGAATGATAGCGCTTAGAACCTTTGCGACCATGACGACCGGTTCTGCGACGCGCTCCGATCGGTTGCGGAGTCGTAGTAGGGGCAGGAAGAGTACTTACAGCTTCGGGTTCAGTTGTTGACGCAGAGCTCCAAGACCAGGGGTTATACCAAACCATTTGTTATACTATTAGTTTTTTATCTATTCAGTTCGCTTTGCACCAATACGGGACAAAACGTAAGTTCGGAGAAGTCCGATTGTGAAGATGACTAAGACGAAGGAGACCACGAGGTTAACGAATGCAACCAAGACCTCACCGACCTTGAGGGTGATTCCGCCGATTGTGACAGTGAAGGAACCAACACCCTTGCCTGCAGAGGCAGCAGGGGCGAGCATGGGGGTGAGAATGTCCTCAGAGAGAGACTTGAAGAACTCTCCAACAACACCTCCGAGGTAGAACGACGCAGTGAGAATGATAATATCACGAGTATCCAGCATTTTTATTAAGAACCACATACTTTATTTCGTAAAGACAATGGACACCAGATTTTGGGGCCCAAGTGCATGGCAATTGTTTCACTTAATTGCGTTTACCTCAAAACATCCCGATGATGTCTTGAATCAGATGAAAGATGTACTTCCCTGTAAGTTTTGCAGGGAGTCTACTACGGAATTTGTACATAAACACCCTCTTCGTGGCAATCCTGGTAAGTGGTTATACGACCTTCATAATCGAGTGAACCATAAACTAAGAACTCAATGCAAAAACGATCCAGCAGTCTTGGATCCAGGTCCTGATCCAGACTTTGAAGATGTTAAGAAACACTATCTTGCATTGAAACCCACTGCCGTTCCAGGTGGAGACTTTCTAGGATCGATTTCTGCAAATTATCCTGAAGACCCCGAATCCGAACAGATGGCAACGCAAAGAACCTTTTTACATGCATTGAGCAAAGTCTACCCATTTCCTAAGTTACAAAAAGTATTTGAAACATATCTGAAAGACCATGAACCTACATTGGATTCACGAAAGTCCTATATGAAGTGGATGCATGGATTACTTACGATATTGTCACGTGAAACTGGAACATCCATGCCAAGTTTCAAAGGGTTTGCTCACCATCTTGCGTATTACAGAAGCGGTTGCTCTAAAAAGACGTATCATGGAAAAACGTGTCGCAAACTCGCTGGAGGTGGAAGAACCAAATCAAGAGATCATGCTAAGACGTTTAGGGTTTCTCATGTTAAATTACTTTGATTTAGGTTTCGTGAATGACTGCATTGCAAGACGGGCATGTTTTGCTGAATACACTTCGGGTCGTTTTTCACGAGGTCTTTTTTTGCGTTCTTGTCGTGTTTTAGGTGGTTCGTCCATTTGAATCTATTACTTTGACGTATAGAAATCCGTTTTAATACATGTTGCCACCCTTGCGACCCCTGCGTGTCTTTCGGCGTCCACCTACTGATGCTGGACTTAGGGGACCGCTGGACAAACTAGCGGAAGGTGTGACCTCAGCGCCACCCTTGTATGTCTTCTTGGCCATCTTGAGGATGTCGCCAAACTTCTTTCCCTTGTGCGACTTCATTGTCTTCTTAACATGTGCCAACCACTTATTTGCCATTTTATTAAGAGGTGAAGAAGTTATTGTAGTCCCGCCGGTTTTTCAACGAACCCCGGCGTGTTTCCAAACAGAATCCATTGGCAACCATACGCTGCTGCTACTTCAGGATTAATACCCTCTTTTCCAAAGACAGGATCGGGTGTGACCAACGTAATTGCATTACGATTAAATTTAACGAGTTCAGAGTAGTCATGTGGATGTACTGCTTGACCAAATGTTAGGCGACGTAAAGTTGAATCCGTCCAGGATAGATTCACTAAGTCTCCTAATTCAGTGCCTTGAATTCCTCCAGAAACAATGATCAGTCTATCCGCAAGTAGTTCTAATTCCATACTTTGCACATCTATGTATTCACGAGGAACCAAGTGACGATGAACCGTTGTCTTCAAACACTCTGCTGCCTTGTTTAAAGTGACTGAGTTGGTCGTATGAGGAACAATGGATAGAATGAATGGAAGACGATTAGGAAACGCTTGAATCAAAGCAACACAGACTGAATCGAATGTCCAGTAATCATACGCATAATCGTATCCTTGATTTAGAGGATTCTTAGACACAATTGGGTTTCCATTCTCGTCTGCATACAGGTGCACTTCTAACAATCGTCGCCCAGATTGAATCACAGTATCTGCATCTTCGTAGATACCTCCTCGTACAACATAATCACACAATCGTTTAGGGATTGAAGGCAGTTTCTCTTCATCTGTGTCAGTTGTTTCGACCCATGCTACATATCCAAGAAGTCCAAAAAGAGAAAGGGCAAGTACAGTCTCCATATCTTTCTACTCGGATGTGTTTTTTGGAATTTTAAACAAGAGACCACGGAATCCATTGATTACGTCATCGGGAATTCGCTCTTTCATAGGGATTTCCATTAAACACGCTTGGTGGAAATACAAACAATACATTCCACATTCAGAATCCTTGAATTGATGACGTGTTGCATTGAAGGTCATCTTCATAGGTTTAGATTTGCCTGTAGCGTCCCATTGAGACTTCCATCGTCGCATTAACTTTTTGATTTCAGGTTCAGGTTGGTGTGCATACGAATCAAAATAGGTTATGCGTGGATACTCTAATTGTGGACGAATGTCACAAAACAGGGCAATCCAATGTTCACCTGGACCATCGTGTGGATCTGTATTAAAAACAATACCAATTTGGTCATATTTCTCTGAGAGTTCGACAAGATTCATGGAACATAACGAACTCACAATACATTGATTGGTTTCCGATTTCAAATCAAAGTCAATCGGAATACATCCTACGAAAAAGTATTTGGGAAATAAGTTTGTAAAGTTCTTTTCAACATGATCAATGTCATCTGACGATAACCATTCATAACGGTTCACAGACCATTCTTTAGGTGCCTTGGGTCTTTTCATCAGAGATGTGACAATACATTCTGCTGATCCTGTTACACATTGATCTTGAAGACGATGTTGAATATTCGTCCACATTTCTTCAGAGGTTCCTTTTGGAACAGGGGATTCCTTGGGATGTTCTTTGTTATACACTACACGGAGTCGTTCAATTTCTTCAAGATCCAACCAAGACATTCCTTATTTAAAATGGAATACTATTAAGTTAAGAAAGACTACCTCATACCATGGATGCCCTTAAACCCATTCTCTCAGCATATGCTGAAGTTACCCGCAAACTCAATGAAGTCAACGCTCGTGCATCCGAACTTCGTGATGACCGCCGAACCGTTGAACTAGACTTGGCAGCATTATACGCTACCTCTCGTGAAGCCTTACCTGACAAGATTAATCTTGCGACTTCAGGTATGACTTTTGCTGTTAAATATCCAAATCAGTGGAAAAAGGGTTGGACGCTTTCCAAGAAGGAATTGAAAGCGTATTTAGATGAATTGATTCCTCAAAAAAGTGAAGAGTTGATGCTTGAAATTGTTAAAAGACAAGAGGAGAAGATGGTGGAAAGTGATTACGGTTTTGAGCTTAAAGTTGCGACAAAGCGAGATTGAGAGTCATTCTTAAGACTTTCTTCAATCTCCTTTAGAGTTTGCTGAATTTCTGCGAGTTGTTGTTTAGCTTGGTCCAAACTTTGATGGGGAAGGAACCCTTTTTGGATACGCGAAATCGTGCACACCAACGAACCATTCGTGCTCAAGAGACGGGTAGCCAGGGTATGTAAAGGCTTCACCATCAACGTGATATGATACTCAACAACACAATATTTTTAAATCCCATCATCTTCGCGCTGCAGGAAGTAAGCGTGAAGTTTCTCAGACATTCCACGAACACTGAATTCGAATACACCATGCCAGTTGGGTCGCATGATGGTTCGTACATCACGAATTCCATCTAAGATTACATGTCTATCAACATATCTGCGGTTCACATGAGTGCCGTGCCATAAGTGATACACTGAACCTGAGATGCATGATATACGAGGTTTTGGAAGACTGGAGAACTCTTTGAACGCTGGAACTAGAGCAGGTTTGAGATAATTCGATGGAAACTTGACATCTAACCATGCTGCTGCTGAAAGTGTATCTCCACTTCCAGTGATTCCGTATTCAAAGAACCCTACTTTGCGAAACCATCTACGACGGAATGCCCACGCAAATCCTGGATGAAACTTATGGTCAAACGTATTTTGACGATTCATGTAGAGAACCGATGCTCGTTCTTGCATGATTTTTGTATACGTGATGTCCATCCAGACTGCTGATGTAAAGGGTTGAACCACATCGTTTTTGTTCAAGGCATCTGAGACTTCACAATACCAGTGAGGATTGCCAAAGATGATATCGGCATCCAAGAACAAGACTTTAGAAAACCACCAAGGAATTTTGGATTCTAGAATGGTACAGAGATTCTCCTTATGGAAGAGGATGGACTTGCTCCAGACATGGAATGCATCGGCAAGTTCGGGTTCTTGCTTATCAAACACCAACTCCAAAGTGTAATAGGGAATATTTGCGAGTTTAAGTTTTTCAATTGTGTAAAAGTAGTTCATCACCATACGTTTGGATTTGGCAGGATTGAAGAAGACAAGTCCGACTGCCATATCGCATTTCCATGGAGTGTTATACCGGACATTTGAGAGTTCAATCGGTTGAGCAGAATGTTGTTTAGGTAACGGATCTGGTTCTTCTGTGTATGCCATGGACTGAGCAGCTCCCATTGTGTAGAAAAACGGATAAAAGATTGGATAGAAACTACAATTCATAATGACCGATGTATACTCACCTTACAATGCCCGTAACCGATTCTTTACAGAGAAGGATATCCACCGTATATTGCATCGCCATGGTTTGCCTCATTATCGTGTTTCAAATGCAAGAGTCTTTCAAACCGCAATGGTTCATACCACCTATGTTAAACGATCTGAATACACTACACCCGATGGACGACCGGCGTCTCTTGCTCCGTGTCCCTCTGGTGTCATGCCCCTCCAAGATGAATCCTATGAATGTCTCGAGTTTGAAGGAGATTCAGTCCTTGGAGTCTGCGTTGCAACCTATCTACGACGTAAATACCCTGACAAGAAGCAGGGTTTTCTCACAGACGCTCGCAAGGAACTTGTTAATAACGAGCGAATTGGAGCCTTATGTCAAAAAGTCGGACTTGATACATTCTATGTCATTTCTAGGCACAACGAGGAGTCTGTGGCTATTAATGGACGACGAAATATACAGAAACTGGGAGACATATTTGAAGCTTTTATTGGTGCGTTATGGACAGATTGTGGAAACCGATTTAACATTGTCTACGTATTCGTCACCAACGTTCTGGAAGCCTATTTGGACATCCAGGATGTTGTCACTACTATCACCAACTACAAGGATATCTTTCAGAAGTATTGCCAGCGTGAGTTTGCGACAACTCCTACGTATACGATGATAGACTCCAATGATCCTTTGATTCGGGTCACAATTGTTCTCAAAGGAAAAACGTTAAAAGAAACGGGTGAAGGAACCACTCGTAAGAAAGCAGAACAGATGGCAGCAAAACAAGCACTTGAAGGATTCGGAGTTACTTTCGCTTCTGCGTAGTGACTCTAGCGTGTCTTCCACATTTGAATCGTTTGAGTGTTCGCCCTCGTGTCCATAATACAGACTTAACACAGACCGCGATGGGTCCTTTTTCATTGCGAAAGGTCTTTCCCACTTTCTTAATACATTTGCAAAACCTTCTTGTTTGATTGAGTCGTGCCATTGTGTCAAACTCAGAAGAATATATCCTCGCAAAGAATAAACATAATGGGCGGTGGTCTTCTACAACTCGTTGCTTATGGTGCTCAGGATGCGTATATCACTGGAAATCCTCACATTACCTTCTGGAAGGTTCTCTACAAGCGTCATACGAACTTTGCCATGGAGGCATTCCGTGTGAACTTCACGGGTGCCCCTCAGTATGGTCAACGTGTCGTTGCAGTCATCAACCGCAATGCGGACTTGATGTACAAGACCTATTTGGAGGTTCAACTCCCAGACACATACAGTGTAGCAGGTGGAGCAGGTGTTAAGTGGACATCTGCATTTGAGCGTCGTCTTGGCTACCAACTCCTCAAGAAGATTGAGGTTGAGATTGGTGGACAGATCATTGACACTCACTACGGTGAATGGTTGTTCTTATGGGAGAACTTGACATCATCCTTTGACAACTCTGTCAAATTAGATACGATGCTTGGTGGTTACCTAGGTGGTACTGAGACCACTGCAGTCTCTTGCGGAGGTCGCCCAGCAGTCTTGTATATCCCCCTTCAGTTCTGGTTCTGTAGAAACCCAGGTCTTGCATTGCCCTTGATTGCCCTCCAATACCACGAGGTCCGCATCAATGTGACATTGAACCCTGCAACCGATTTGGTGACTGGAACACCAGGAACTGCTGGAAGTGTTTCAACTGCAGCCGGAAACTTACCTCAATTGAAGGACATGTCACTCTATGTAGATTATGTCTACCTGGACGTCGATGAGCGTCGCCGATTTGCTCAACAGTCCCATGAGTATTTGATTGACCAACTTCAGTTCGGTCTTCAACAAACACTCACAACATCAAGCGCCCGAATTGACTTGACGTTGAACCACCCTGTTAAGGAATTGGTGTGGGTCTTCCAAGATGCCCGTAAGACAGATTGTGGATCTGAGTTGACCAAGAACATTGGATTTACTCAACCCTTCAGTTATGATGACATCGTCAACCGTTGCCGACTCCAAATCAACGGTCAGGACCGATTTGATGAGCGATATGGTGATTACTTCTGGAAGGTTCAACCTTACCAACACCACTCAGGAGGTGCCTTCTGGCCTATGCGTGCTCAGGTCATTGCACAGACTGTGACTACATTTACTGCCACAGCTGTAACTCTTACAGGTGATGTTTTGGAAGTCGGTTCAACAACTACAATTGGAGGCAATATCATTGAAGGAGCACTTGTAACACATGCAAACTTACCACCTGGAACAGTTATTACTTCATATGGAACTGGTAGTGGAGGTATAGGAACCTACCAGCTCAGTGAACCTGCAACTGCAAATGCAAGTGGATTAACAGTTACATTTTCGCTACCCAACGTGAATTACACTCCTCACGAGAACCCAATCAACGTGTATTCCTTTGCTCTTCAACCTGAGGAACATCAACCATCTGGAACCTGTAACTTCTCACGCATTGACACAACCACACTAGTGTTCGATAGCATTGCTACTGCAGGTGTTGCAAAACCTACCAAGTCAACACCGTTCAACTTCCGCATGTATGCAGTCAACTACAACATCTTCCGAGTCATGTCCGGAATGGGTGGACTTGCATACTCCAATTAAATCAGCAACTAAATCACTAAATATAATGATCAAGTTGATAGTCGTTTGCTTAATTCTTCTTTTTGTTGCTTGGATCTTGATGAATCCTAAAACAAGTTTCCGAAAAGAGGAACCCACTACACGTTTGTATTCGGAAGGCACCCGTGAAGTCCTAAGGTCTGTTGGATCATTATCGGTGCCAGATGACCCTTCCCAGGGCATTTTACGTGGTCATGACCTAGGACATGTCCGATTTCATGTGAGATAACATACTGACGATATCCATTCAAATCTTGACCGCTCTTTGCAGACCCATGTTTCCAATTATCAACATTGATTCTCATTTGCTTTCCTCCTAACTCTGCGCACGATAAGGTGTCATCACATCCTACCTTGCGAAGACCTGCTTTAGATGTAAGATGAATCACAACTTGTGGATTACGCTTCACTTGAAAAAAACGATACCCTTTAGATTCCCACCCATTTGGATCCGCTAAGCAGATCGCTACATCGGTTTCAAAGTCTTTCAAAGAAAAATCCACATCTGGATCTACGACCACACTATAGGTGATACGCTTCATTGATTTCACATGTGATTTTTAATTCAATTGTAGATGCTTCATCAGAGTATTCATGATCAAGGATTTTGTAGTATGAGTCATACCATGATGACTTAATACAGATGCTACTATTCCTCCATCTTCGTAGAGAATTTCAATATTTATCTCAATATCTGATCCCTGCCAAAGTCTTATATAAAAGCAATCAGGTCCTTGTTCATCGGTTTGGAATTTCATATCAGGAAAGTTCAGTTCAGTTAACGTTTTAGAAATAGGTTCCTCCATCTTAGTCTACCTTCTTCAGTTTTGGAAAAAAACAATTCCATTTTAAAGACTAAATGTACTTCCTATTCGAAGCGGTTCTCGTCGGTTTGTTGTTGTTGCCTATTTTCTTGGTCGCTGAAAAAGCAGGATTCTCCAAGTGGATCACGGTGTTCCTCGCAGGAGCATTGTTCCACATCACTGCAGAGTTGACTGGAATTAATCGCGCTTATGTTCTAACAAAGCACTAGAGAGTTCATCATACGTTCCATAACCATACCCACATAAATGCCCTACAAATCGATCACGTTTTGCTTGTAAATATTCAGTCCCTTCAATCACTTTTTCAAAGAGAGTGAATGAATCGTCTACTGATACAAAGATAGGTTTAGTATCCGTCCAATGATTTTGAGGAAGAACATGATGAATACGTTTGAGTGAGTCATCGTCAAATGGCACACTCAACTGGATGAGTTTGTCTAACAGAGTTACTGAGATTGTTTTAGATTTATACGCCATTGTGTTTGAGTTTAATGTTTTTTGACAAACTCAAATCTGTTTTAAAAGATGTCTCGCAACATGTTCGACTACATTGACATTCACCGAGTTTCCTAGTTGACGATACGCAACCGCATCTTTTTCAGGCAGAATATGCTCTTCCGGAAAACTTTGAAGACGAGCGCATTCTCGAGGTGTAATATATCGTCCTTTGGATCCTACAATTGAAGTCTGAACAATCGCAACTAACGTTGGAAAGTCGGTTGCATTCTTGACTCGAATTCCAGATTGTCGTAATTGAATGTAGTGATTGTCAAGAACTTTGTCAGTCGGTTTCATAACTCCTGCTTGCCATTCAAGTTTCGCATAGACCTTGCGTTTTTCAAGAACCTCCTTGTGTTTTTCCATCCACGCATCCCAAATAGGTTTGTGCGTTTCGTAGAGTTTCTTGTTTTTGATTATGTAGGTCTTCTTCCACTTTGCAATACCTTCAGCGTCTGGGTCTTCTTTGAAATACTCAAGAATGATTGGGACACCTAGAGCAGTTCCTGCTAGAACTGGAATCATTTCATCCCATGCTTCGCAAACCCTTTTGAATTCAGGTTTGATGTTGTATTTTGTTTCAACCTTCTTCTTCTCTAAGATGACGACTTTTTCCTTCACAGGTTCAGGTGGAAGACTGACCGAACCAATGTCTTTTCGTACTCCCATGAAATACACACGTTCACGTTTCTGCGGAACTCCAAACATATGTGGACTTAGAACTACATGCTTCATGTCGTATCCAAGATCATCAAAGACTTTGAGAATAGTTTCAAAGACAGTACCTTTCTGAACCTTGAGAATATGCTTGACGTTCTCAAGAAGTAAGTATCGTGGTCTCTTTGCCTCTACAATTCTTGCGATTTGGTAGAAGAGCGTTCCTCGTGTATCTTCAAGTGCGCCTCGTCGTCCTGCGTTTGAGAACGGTTGACAAGGAAATCCACCACAAAGAACATCATGATCAGGAATGTCTTCTGTTTTCAATTGATAGATATCACCGAACGGTCTCATTCCAAAGTTTTGTTCATACGAATCTTGACAGTTTTTGTCAATGTCTGAGGCAAGAACGCATTCACCTCCTAAGTTCTCTAGAGCACGATGAAATCCACCCATTCCACAGAAAAGGTCTACAAATTTGAAAGGCATGTAAAAAGAGTTGTATTAAAGAAGTGAATATCCATTTTGAAGTTAAGCGAGAGGAACGTCAACAGTTTGACGACTCTCTGCGATTGCTTTCTTAACGCGGTCTAGTGCAAGTTTTGTGATGCTTTCAACAGGAACAACAGGGATTGATTCAGGAAATTGAATGTCAACCTTGTATTCCATAGGAAGTTTTGGAATAAATCCAGCGAGGAATCCAGACTTGAATCCTAAACTCGATTGAGAATCTACTTTGCCTTCTTCTGAATCCTTTTTGTTGTATACTTCCTTGTTAAGTGTAGCACTATCGGTTCCAGGAGGAAATGAGGATAGGATGATATCGTGATCAAGGTACACAATACGAGTCCTCTTGCGTTTCACCTCTGTATAGATGATCAAGGTTGGAGGAAGTGGACGAATCTCTGCTTTGGATTCACCACGATAGTTCTCAAGAATAGGCGATTGACTGATATCACCGCTGTTCTTTAGAGAAATTCCAACTGTAGTCTTGCCTACTTCAACTTGGATATCAATCACGTTTGATGAGGATGCTACGTTTTTAGTAGGAAATCCAAGTGCATTGATAAGTTCAGTGATCGCATCTTCAGAAACTCCACCGGTTACAAATTTGTTTACGTTAAGTGATGGTGGAAACATCACACGACAGACAAGTATCTCTTGGATTGCCTTTTCTGCGAGTACTTTACCTTCTGAAGATTTCATCTTGTTGAAGACTTCCATAATTGCTCTCGCATTCTCTGTCTCTGTAGGTTTAAGAAGTTGTTCAGCAGGTGGATTTTCTCGTTTGTATACTTTTTCATGTGTTTTGCAGTAATCACCTTCGCACTTATTTCTACAAGGTGATCCAAAATTGCTCACGCCCTTACATGGGTTTGGTTTTACTCCACCTATTACTGTCTTGAGGGTTTTGGTTACTCGTTTCATTCTGTGAGTTCTTGCCATTATACTATTTGTAGAATATGGTTTCCATTTTCTCAAAAAAATCCCCCAAAATGGATTTGATAACCCCAACGAAACTCACTCCAAGTCCTACATGCGATATACTGTGTGAGGCGTGCGATCTACACGATAAAAATGTTAAAGTTAATTCCCTACAGCGTCAGAATGAGAAAGTTAGGATACATCTTGGACACGTC
>Ga0214921_10010294_pt1 | contig 11597 bp, 9 predicted proteins | sample LL1505_MetaG_FD_177992 | JGI IMG/M metagenome (GOLD analysis project Ga0214921, IMG submission 177992) | Freshwater microbial communities from Lake Lanier, Atlanta, Georgia, United States - LL-1505 | ecosystem: Environmental > Aquatic > Freshwater > Lake | place: USA: Georgia | collected 2015-05-28
CTGGACCGATTACCATGTATAATAGCTCTTGTGGAGGCAAAATGGCGGCATGGGTTGATACGTATTGCCCAGCTTTGGTGAATCCGAATAACCCCGATTTGGTTTTCATTGATATGGGTATGAATGATATTTGGGGTACGAGCGCAGTGGCTTTCAAAAACAGCATTCAATCAGCCATGAATAAAATGAAACAGCATAATCCCAATGTGGAATTCGTGCTCATTGGTAACATGCTGCCCGATGTAACGGGAATGGGAGCTCCTGCGAATGGCGCGGTGGATATGTACGGATTTCGAACTCAGTATTTGAATATGGATACGGTAGGTGTGGTGTTTTTTGATATGACTTCCATGAGCGACAGTATATATCACCGCAAAGGAGCGTACCAATGCACGGCTAATTCCCTGCATCCCAACGATTATCTTGCGCGTTGGTATGCCCAAGGTTTGTTTCAAATGTTTTACAATCCCAACGTAAACGGAATAACGGGTGCAATGAACTTGGATGCTGTAACGTGCTATCCAAATCCCAGCGAAGGGTCATTGATGGTGGATTTAGGGGTTTCACCAACAGCTCCAATAGATGTAACGGTATTCAATCTTGCAGGACTAGTTGTTTATGAAGGGAAGCAATTCCAACAAAAGCAACCATATGATTTTGCGAAGCTTCCAAAAGGAAATTACCTCATGCAATTCGGAAAATCTTCCAAGCACCAACAAGTTTCTTTCGTAATTAAATAACCATGAGATTATTCATACCAACTTTGTGCTGCTTGGTAGCTTTCACGGCAAGCGCAACCACCTATTACGTTTCGCCCAGTGGCTCGAATACCAACGGCCTCTCTCCGGCTACGGCCTGGACCAGTTTGACGAGTGTGAATAATTTTACCTTCAGTGCAGGCGATTCCATTTTATTCAAAGGAAATACAACGTTCAGTGGGTATTTAGAAATCACGCAACAGGATGCCAATAATTTTAACCTTCCCTTGTATTTCGGAAGTTTCGATCAAGGGATTGCAACGATTCTCACACCGAATACCCTAAATTGCGGATTTAAGGCCACCAATGTGCAAGGGGTTCGAATCGAAAACCTCATTTTTCAAGGACCAGGCGCCCAAACGGCATCGAATAAAGACGGGATACTGTTTTATTCGAATTTAGCTAGCGGCTACCTAAAAAATATTCGCTTGAAAAACGTTAATGTGAATGGCTTTGGTTTTTGTGGAATTCGCTTTTATTCGGAATGGTCTGCCAATGTGAACTCCGGATACCGAAATGTACTCATCGATAGTTGTGTGGTGCACGATTGCCGTGAAAATGGTATCGTAAGTATTGCCTATGACACACAAAATTCCACGACCTTTCAACATTATGGGTTTCAAATTAAAAAATGCCGCGTTTACAATATCACCGGATACTCGGCGAACAACCACAAAGGAAGCGGTATTGTACTTTCACAAATTGATTCCGTCTTAATCGAACGCTGCGAGGTCTTCAATAACGGGGCGTTGAATACGGCCTGCGGTGGACCAGGAGGAATCTGGGTGTACGCTGCCAACGGGGTAACCATCCAACACAACGAAAGCCATCATAATAAATCAGGGTCAGGGAACGGTTGCGATGGTCTTGGTTTTGACCTCGACGGCGGAACGACCAATTCAATTGTGCAATACAATTATTCCCACGACAACGACGGCGCGGGGTATTTACTTGGTAATTTTCCTGGAGCAAGGCCTTGGGGAAACAATGTGGTGAGGTATAATTACAGCGTGAACGATGCAAGAACCAATAATAGTCCAGTCACGCTTTTTACAGCTCCCGGCACCCAATGGAACGGTTTGAGGTTTCACAACAATACGGTGATTGTGACCGATAGTCCTAACAACAACGACCCAAGTTTTTCTGCCTTTCAAATGACTGATTACGGAACCCAAATGACCGGTGTGGAGTGTTATAACAATATTTTTGTAACCCAGGCGCTTCCTATGATCAACGTGCCTGCTACCTTCACAAACCAAAATCCGGCCTTTATTGGTAATTTATATTGGTCTGGGGGAGCTGCAATAACCTATGTATACGGAAACACCTTCAATTCCTTGAGCAGTTTCCGCAGCGCAGGGATGAATTGTGAGCACATTCAAAATACGAATTACGGGTTCGAAGCAGATCCGGGTTTGCCCAACACCTTAGCTCCAGCACCCACGCTCTATCCTCAAGCTACCGAGACGCTTTCGTCGTATGCTATCAATAATACTTCGCCGGTCATGAATGCAGCAGTGAATATGGCGGCGTTGTTTGGATTCGGTAATGGGCCAAAAGATTATTATGGAAATACGGTACCGAACGGCCTAGCGCCCGAAATCGGGGCGGAGGAAGGGTATTTTAACAATGTGGGATGGCCCGGTTTGTCCCAAAGCGAGGGGATTCGTTTGGTACAAAATCCAGTGGTTACAACGTTACGTCTCCACGTGGATTCCCAATGGTTTGGTAGCGATTATGCGGTGTTAGATGTCTTGGGCAACAAGGTAGCGAAAGGAATGCTGCATGGAGAGGAGGAAGAAATCAATGCCGATGGATTTTCACCGGGTATGTATTTTATGGTCGTGGCGAACCATGCGCATCGATTGAAGTTCCAGAAAAATTGATAACCGAAAAGGTATTCGGAGGGTGTTGCGTTGTATTTTTCCAATGCTTCAACCGTTCTTTGCTATCAAAACGATACCTTTGACCTCATGAAACGGCTCTTATTTTTGCGCGGTAAACTCAAAGGATTTTTCTTTCTTCTGCACGGCCATCGTTTTTTTTCGGCCCACTTGTTTTCATTCGTGGGCTCCATGTCCGCTTTGTCGAGGTGGATTCAGCGGCATAAGAAATTGGGACATAACGATTTTTATTCGTTCAAATTCGACTACGCACGCCGCGAGAACTTGTTTAATTACGTGATCGAGAAGGAAAACTTGGATGGCCCTGTAGATTATTTGGAATTTGGTGTTTCGAAAGGCGATTCGTTTCGCTGGTGGACAAGCCGCATCCAACACCCGGAAGCGCGGTTTTATGGCTTCGATACTTTCACGGGATTGCCAGAAGATTGGGGGCCGTTCAAAAAAGGCGACATGAGCTCCGGCGATACCTTACCCGAAATCAACGATACGCGCTTCCAATTTTACCAAGGATTGTTTCAACAAACCCTGCTACCGTTCTTGGGGAACTTCGATGCATCGCGAAAAAAAATCATCCACATGGATGCAGATTTATACACGGCTACGTTGTACGTGTTGACCCTCATTACCCCTTATCTCCGCGAAGGCGATGTGATCTTCTTTGATGAATTCAATGTGCCCCAACATGAATTTAAAGCCTTTACGGAGTGGACAAACGCTTTTTATATCAAGTACGAAGTGTTAGGTGCGGTGAATAATTATTATCAAATAGCAGTAAAAATTACCAAATGAAAAAAATGGTGTTGCTTTCGTTGACCTTGGGATTCCTTGCTGCTTGCCGACAAGACATGGACGCTTGCGAATGCGGAAAAAAAATGATGAAACCAGAATCGAAGGAGGCATTGGATTGCAGCGATTATTGGCGCATGTTGGATGAAAAGGAAGGAGAGGTTTGGCAAGAAAAAGCGATGAAGTGTTACATGAACGAGAAATTAGGTACAGATATTCAATAAAAAAGTCCCCTTTCGGGGACCTCCACTAAACCACAACCTCCTCTAATTCCTTTTATCGAAGCCGAACGACGGTCCCTTTCGGAAGCATATCATCTGCGGAAGCGATGTGATTTCTTCGCAACAAAGGTTTTAATTTAACCGCTTCTTCTTGGGCCAAGGCCCGGGCTGTTGTAGCCGACTTCAAGGTAATGGTCTTTTTATGTTTTGCGCGCGATCTTCGGGGATCTAAATATACTTTTTCGCCTTCTTTGAGTAGGTCTTTTTTCGAAAAATGCTCGTTGTACCGGTGCAATTGCCGTAGCGTAATTCCGGTGCGCTTGGATATTTTATAATAGGTGTCGCCTTTTTCGGCTGTAACATACCGCACCTTATTTTCGTGAATTTTTGCCTGGAACAAGAGATTAACCGTTACCGGAGAGGACGCCAAAACAGAAGTGCGCGAATCTAATTGTTGAAGCAATGATTCTTCGATGAGCGAAATCAACAGCGTCGCGTAGGTCGGACTGGTCGCATAGCCTGCAGCTTTAAGACCTTCTGCCCAACCTTTGTAATCTTTTGGGTCGAGCAGAAATAACGACGCGTAGCGCTTGTTGTTCACCAAGAATTTCGAGTGGTCTTCATAACTTTCGTTGACCGTGCTGTACACACGAAAACATTCGTTCGGTTTGTCGTCATTCGCGTAGGTTTTTTCTCCCGTCCAATCGGCATGGCATTTTATCCCGAAGTGGTTGTTGGAGGATTTGGCCAAGGCCGATTCCCCGTAGCCCGATTCAAGCATGCCTTGCGCGAGGGTAATGCTCGCAGGAATTCCGTACAAGTTCATTTGTTCCACCGCAACGCTCGTGTATTGTTCAATGTATAAGGCTTTTTTGGACGGTTCCGATGCCAAGGAAGCGTTGATAAAAATCAACGAATAAAAGGCAAAAACGAAAAGTCTTTTTAGCGACATGCCCTTTGGAACGGCATAGAATGATTTTAGTTTCACTTTGCTTTGAAAAATTAAATGACAAAATGACAACTAAAATAAGCGAGTAAATGACAAAATGACACATAAGTTAAGATGGTGCAGGTTTTGAAAAGCGCGGTGCAAATTTAAATTCGATGGATACGAGTAAATTGACCATGCGTTCCCAGGAAGCGCTTCAAGCAGCACAGTCGATGGCGCAGCAGCAACAGCATCAAGTGTTGGAGTCGGCACATGTTTTTTTAGGTATTTTAGAAGTGGATCAAGACGTGATTCCTGCCTTATTGGAAAAGCAAGGCGTTCATAAAAATGGCATCCAGGCCGCGGCTCGTGCCATGGTGGACAATTTCCCCAAAGTACAGGGCGGCGAAATGCATGCATCCAATGCGTTGGCCCATGTGCTGAGAAATGCACTGAACGATTTACCCGCATGGAAGGACCAATTTTTAGCGGTGGATGCGTTGTTTTATCATGTGTGTCAATCCAAAGATGCGCTGGGGAACATGCTGAAGGATGCCGGTTTGAAAGTCAACCAATTAAAAAACGATATCATAACAATGAGAAAAGGAGAGAAAATCGAAAGCCAAAGCCAAGAAAACACCTACCATTCCTTGGCGAAATATGCAAAAAACTTGAACGAAATGGCGTCCAACGGAAAACTGGATCCCGTAATTGGCCGCGATGAAGAAATTCGAAGGGTTTTGCAAATTCTTACCCGTAGAACGAAGAACAATCCCATCTTGATAGGCGAACCTGGGGTGGGGAAAACCGCCATCGCCGAAGGCTTAGCCCACCGAATCCTCAGCGGGGATGTGCCTGAGAATTTGAAAACCAAGGTGGTGTATTCCTTGGACATGGGGGCACTCATTGCTGGCGCCAAATACAAAGGCGAATTCGAAGAGCGCTTGAAAGGGGTAGTGAAGGAAGTGATTCATTCCGATGGTGAAATCATTTTATTCATCGATGAAATCCATACGCTGGTGGGCGCAGGAGGTGGCGAAGGCGCCATGGACGCAGCGAATATATTAAAACCGGCCTTGGCGCGAGGGGAATTGCGTGCCGTCGGTGCTACGACACTTAACGAATACCAAAAGTACTTCGAAAAAGACAAGGCCCTTGTCCGACGTTTCCAAACGGTTTTAGTCGATGAGCCTGATACCGAGGACGCGATTGCTATCCTTCGAGGAATTAAGGAAAAATATGAAAATCACCACAAGGTGATCATTAAAGATGCTGCAATCATTGCCGCGGTGGAATTGTCGCAAAGGTATATTTCGGACCGCCATTTACCGGACAAGGCCATCGACTTAATCGATGAAGCGGCTTCGAAGTTGCGGATGGAAATCAATTCCAAACCCGAGGAATTGGATGAAATCGAACGTAAAATCATGCAGCTGGAGATTGAACGGGAGGCCTTGAAACGGGAAAACAACACCGTTAAATTGGAATCCGTTGAAAAAGAATTGGCAAACTTCAACGAAAAACGGCAAGGCCTTACCTCAAAATGGCAAAGCGAAAAGCAAATATTGGAATCCATCCAACATTCCAAAGAAGAAATCGAAGCGTTGAAGTATGAGGCAGAGCTTGCGGAACGTTCGGGAGATTACGGGAAAGTGGCAGAGATACGTTACGGGAAAATTCAGGAGGCGGAGCGAAAATTACAGGATTCAAAACACACCTTAACGGAAATCCAGTCGGAATCCAAGATGATCAAGGAAGAAGTGGACACGGAGGAAATCGCAGAAGTGGTGTCCAAATGGACTGGAATTCCTGTCCAAAAAATGGTGGAAAGCGAAGTGAGTAAATTGCTGCGGTTGGAAGATGAATTGAAGAAGCGTGTGGTCGGACAAGAAGAAGCCATTGAGGCCTTGTCGGATGCGGTACGAAGATCAAGGGCGGGATTGCAAGACGCTCGACGGCCCATCGGGTCATTCATTTTTCTAGGGACCACGGGAGTTGGAAAAACGGAATTGGCGAAAGCGCTTGCCGAATTCTTGTTCAACGACGAAAATGCGATGACGCGCATTGACATGAGCGAGTACCAGGAAAAACACAGCGTGAGCCGTTTGGTAGGCGCGCCTCCGGGATACGTGGGCTATGATGAGGGAGGACAGCTAACGGAGGCGGTGCGAAGACGACCGTATTCAATCGTATTGTTGGATGAGATCGAAAAAGCGCACCCGGATGTGTTCAATGTGCTGCTGCAAGTTTTGGACGACGGCAGGTTGACGGACAATAAAGGACGGGTGGTGAACTTCAAAAATACGATCGTCATCATGACGTCCAACATGGGTTCTGAAGTATTGCAAGAGATTTTTGATGGCGCTAAGGAATCAGACTATCCGAGATTGGCGGCCAAGGCCAAAGGGCAGGTGGTGGAATTGCTGAAGCAAACCATACGACCTGAATTTTTAAACCGCATCGACGAGACCTTGTTGTTCTTGCCGCTGACATTGTCGAACATAAAAGATATTGTCCAAATTCAATTGAACCAGTTGAAGAGGCAATTGCAGGAAAAAGGAATTCGAATATTTGTAGCACCCGATGCGTTCAATCATTTGGTAGAGCTAGGTTATGATCCCTTCTTTGGCGCGCGTCCGGTGAAGCGGGTGATTCAAAAAGAAGTATTGAATAGCTTGTCGAAGGCCTTGCTGGCTAAGACGGTGGATATGACGCAAACGGTGGTGATGGACATGTTCGAAGGGCAAATCGTCTTTCGTAAACCGGTTTTGGCAGAAGAAGAAATTGCTTAACATCGTTCCACGGGATTTCAACTGAGTTCCATGGGATTTAAAATCCCGCGGAACTCAGTTTTAACATTTTTTCTACATTCCCTGATAAATTCAAATTGTAATTATTTATTATATTTGTATTTCATAAATATATTATAAAATTATGTCAACCTTCACCAGTTCACTTCCAGAAGATCTCCTGCAGGCGCTGGCGCTCAAGGCCAAAGAGCTTTCAGTTCCCAAAAACACGCTAATAGAGCGGGCGCTTCGCATCTATCTTGAGCAGCTGAATCGTGCGGCTTATCTGAAATCCTACAAGCAAATGGCATCGGACACCGATCTCCAAATGCTGGCTGAAGAGGGCATGGTAGATTACTTCACGCAGTTGGAGGAGGAATGAAACAGGGGGAGATTTGGTATGCGGATTTGAATCCCGTGCTGGGGAGCGATCAGGCAGGTTACCGTCCTTTGGTGATTGTAAGCGGGAATTTACTCAACGCGCACACCAACGTGGTGATTTGCGTGCCGCTCACCACAAAACTCAAACGCTATCACGGGAATTTGATCCTTGATCCATCGGCAAGCAATGGGTTGACAGAAATTTCAGAGGCGCTTACCTTGCACGTGCGTTCCGTGTCCAAGACACGACTCGTTCGGCGGATGGGTGCGATTTCGAAAGCTGAGTTGAAGCAAATCCATACGTGTTTGCAAGAGATTTTGACGTATTAAACCCCGTTCCTCGGGATTTGCCATCCCGCGGAACGGGAACAAAAAAAGCGGCCTCGGCCGCTTTTTAAATATAATCTTAATCCTAGTAGCGGTAATGATCCGTCTTAAACGGTCCTTTCACTTCCACACCAATGTAGGCGGCTTGCTCCTCGGAAAGTTCTTCCAATTCCACGCCAATTTTGGATAAATGCAGACGCGCTACTTTTTCGTCCAAATGTTTTGGTAAGGTGTACACGTCGTTTTCGTACTTGTCGGCGTTATGCCATAACTCCAATTGCGCCAAGGTTTGGTTGGTGAAGGAATTCGACATCACAAATGATGGATGCCCAGTCGCGCACCCTAAATTCACCAAACGACCTTCTGCCAAAACGAGGATGTCATTTCCCTTGATGTTGTACAAATCCACCTGCGGTTTGATTTCCATTTTCGTGCTTCCGTAGTGGCTGTTCAACCAAGCCATGTCGATTTCGTTATCGAAGTGTCCGATGTTGCACACGATGGCTTTGTCTTTCATCGCTTCGAAATGCTTGCCGGTTACAATGGATTTATTTCCGGTGGCCGTTACAATAATGTCCGCTAAGCCAATTACCGTATCTAATCGTTTTACATCGAATCCATCCATCGCTGCTTGAAGCGCACAAATTGGGTCGATTTCCGTAACGATTACGCGCGCACCTGCTCCTTGAAGCGAGGCTGCCGAACCTTTACCCACGTCGCCATAACCGCACACCACGGCAACTTTACCGGCCATCATGATGTCGGTCGCACGACGAATCGCATCCACCAAAGATTCTTTACATCCGTACTTGTTATCGAATTTTGATTTGGTCACGGAATCGTTCACGTTGATCGCCGGCATCACCAGGGTTCCGTTTTTCTTGCGTTCGTACAAACGATGTACCCCCGTGGTGGTTTCTTCGGAAAGTCCTTTGATTCCAGCGGTGAGTTCAGGATAGTGGTCGAATACCATGTTGGTCAAATCGCCACCATCGTCCAAAATCATGTTGAGGGGTTGTCCGCCTTCGAACGCAAAAATTGTTTGCTCAATGCACCAATCGAATTCTTCTTCGTTCATGCCTTTCCATGCATATACCGGAATTCCTGCTGCTGCAATGGCTGCTGCGGCGTGGTCTTGGGTAGAGAAAATGTTGCACGAAGACCAGCTCACTTCGGCACCTAATTCCACCAAGGTTTCGATAAGTACTGCGGTTTGAATGGTCATGTGCAAGCACCCTGCGATGCGTGCGCCGGCCAATGGCTTGGATTGCCCGTATTCCGCGCGAAGCGCCATCAGTCCTGGCATCTCGGCTTCGGCCAATTTAATTTCTTTACGCCCCCATTCGGCAAGCGTGATGTCTTTTACTTTGTACGTTAATTTTTCAGAGGTGTTGTTCATAGTATAATTTTTCAGTGCAAAAATACGGATAAATAAAGGAAATAAAACTAAACGCCCAGACCCTTTAACTGGTGTTTCAAGGCTTGAATGAACAAGGGATTGGAATTGTTGCTGGGTACGAGGTCCACCTTGTGGCCACCATGTTTTTCAAAAATCTCTTGGTATTCGCTCCCGATCTCGATCAAGGTTTCCAGGCAATCGGCCACAAACGCAGGACTGAACACCAACAAGCTCTTGGCGCCCTTCTTCGCGTGTTCCTCCACGATTTTATCCGAAAAAGGCTCCAGCCATTTTTTGTCTAGGCGCGACTGAAAGCAAACCGTATATTGTCCTTCGCGAAGTCCCAATTTTTCTACAATCAGTCGGGTGGTGGCGTAGCATGTAGCTTTGTAGCACATTTTGTTTTTGTCGTTGAGTTCGGTTTCACACGGCTGATCTCCACATAGGTCACGTCCCTCATACACTTTATCCACCTGTCGTTCCGGCAAGCCGTGGTAGGAAAAAAGGATGTGGTCGTAGGAATCGATGTCGAAGGCCTTCGCATTTTCCACAACGCTATCGATGTAGAGCGGATTGTCGTAAAATTGCCCAGCCACGATCACTTCGGGAATGACCCACCAAGATGCAATTATGCGCATGGCTTTTTCCATGGCGGAACCGGAAGAGGCGCTGGCATATTGCGGAAAAAGCGGGAACAGCACGATGCGGTCGTAGTTCGCCTGGCGGATGCGTTCCATGACCGAATCCATGGAAGGGTTTTGATAGCGCATGGCAAATTCCACGGTCACCTCGTCGGTGTTGTATTCTTCCTGCAACAAGCGGGTCACGTTTTGCGTGTGGGTGAGCAGGGGCGACATACCGCCGCTCAATTCCCAAAGTTCCTTGTAGATTTTCGCCGATTTCGGCGCCCGAAAGGGCACAATGATGCCGTTGACCAAAATCACTCGAAGCAATGCCGGGATATCGATAACGCGGGGGTCGTTCAAAAATTCGGAGAGATAACGTCGCACGTCAGAGGTTTTCGGGCTATCGGGCGTACCTAGTTGAAGGAGGAGGACACAGGTCTTTTTCATAAACTACAAACACATCATGGGATTGAAAGTTCAAAGGTAGGTAAAACCCTGCATTCCGCAGGAACTGCTTACCTTTGAAGCATGATTCGAGCTTCACGCATTTTTGATATCAAGACGGATGAGGCATTTCGGGCGATGGCCTTGGAAATCGCGCAATTTCAGCAACGAAACAACGCGGTGTACCGCCAATTTTGCTCGTTGATGCGAACGGATACGATCACTGTTTTTGAGGAAATACCTTTTCTTCCTATTCGTTTTTTTAAAGCATTCGATATCGTGTCCGAAGCAATTCCAACCGAACCCTTGGTCTTTTTGAGCAGCGGAACGGGTGCGCAGGGAAGGAGTAAGCATGTGGTAACACAGCCCGCGGTGTATGAACAAAGTTATACCCTTGGTTTCGAGCATTATTTTGGGGAACCGAAGGAATGGGTCATCTTGGCCTTGCTGCCGAATTACGTGGAACAAGGTCACTCGAGCTTGGTGTATATGGTGGAAGGCTTGATCCAACAAACGAATCATCCCGCCTCGGGTTTTTTGCTCGACGCCATGGACCAGGTGCATGAGCGGTATGTGCAGACCATCGCTTCGGGGAGAAAATGCATGCTGTTCGGGGTGTCGTATGCCTTGTTGGATTTAGCCGAGCAGGGCAAGGATTTTTCGCAAGCCTTGGTGGTGGAAACAGGGGGCATGAAAGGCCGGCGGCAGGAGCTTACGAAACCTGAATTGCATGCAGCCTTGGAGCGTGGTCTAAAAACCGCTGAGATTCATTCGGAATACGGCATGACGGAATTGCTTTCGCAGGGGTATTGCGGCCCAGATTTAGTCTTTCATACCCCGCCGTGGATGCGCGTGGTGTTGCGCGATACAAGTGACCCCATGGCGCGGGTACCGGAGGGGCAGCGCGGAGCCATCAATGTGATCGATTTGGCGAACCTGAATAGCTGCAGTTTCATTGCCACCGAGGATGTGGGGCGCAGTGTGCCGGGGGGCTTTATCCTGGAAGGCCGCATGAACGACGCCGACCTTCGTGG
>Ga0214921_10010295_pt1 | contig 11594 bp, 9 predicted proteins | sample LL1505_MetaG_FD_177992 | JGI IMG/M metagenome (GOLD analysis project Ga0214921, IMG submission 177992) | Freshwater microbial communities from Lake Lanier, Atlanta, Georgia, United States - LL-1505 | ecosystem: Environmental > Aquatic > Freshwater > Lake | place: USA: Georgia | collected 2015-05-28
GGCATTACCTCAATCCCCATTGCATTACAATTAGCTATGTAACGTTGCACCTTATCGGTAATACCGGCATTAACCGTAAGTAAAGCAGCCATATAGGCCACTGGATAGTGAGCCTTCAAATATGCCGTTTGATATGTAACAGCTCCATAGGCCGTTGAATGGCTCTTATTGAAACAATATTCCGCAAATAATACCATTTGATCAAATAGACTATCGGCAACATTCGCATCCACCCCACGGCCCTGGGAGCCAGTTACAAAAAGAGTGCGATGTTTTTGCATCTCTGAAACTTTTTTCTTACCCATGGCGCGACGCAGCAAATCCGCCTCCCCTAGGGAGTAACCAGCCAGATCCTGGGCAATGCGCATAATTTGCTCTTGATAAACCATGATGCCATAGGTTTCCTTGAGAATTGGCTTCAACAATTCATGGGCAAAATCGATCACTTCACGCCCATGCTTACGGTTGATGAATTTAGGAATCAAACCAGCATCAAGGGGTCCCGGGCGGTAGAGGGCGAGGATCGAAGATATATCTTCTAAGGAGGAAGGTTTTAGATCACGGACGATCTGACGCATGCCACTGGATTCCAGTTGGAAAATACCCTCAAGGTCGCCCCTGGCCAGCAGGGCATAGGTATCCGGATCATTGGCTGGCAGTCGATCAGGATCAATTTTTTCTCCGTTTTCCTGGGCAACCAGATCAAGGGTTTTATCGATCATGGTGAGATTCTTTAGGCCCAGGAAATCCATCTTCAACAGCCCCATGGCCTCCACATCTTCCATGAAGTATTGGGTGATCACTTGGCCATCGTTGTTGCGCTGCAAAGGCACCAGCTCATCAAGGGGCCGGGCACTGATCACCACCCCCGCCGCATGGACACCAAAGGTTTTATTAGTGCCTTCAATTCTTCGGGCCATGTCCACCCAGCGGCGAACGCTGGGATCTTTTTCATATTTATCTCTAAATTCAGGGGCCGGTGAATTTTCGCCAATCATTTCAGCCAACTTGGCTGGCTTACCCCTCACCACAGGAATTAACTTGGCAAGCCGATCGGCATCGCCATAGGGAATATCCAGCACCCGGGCCACATCCTTTAGTACTGCCTTCGAAGTCATCCGGTTAAAGGTAATAATCTGCGCCACACGCTCTTCCCCATAGCGACGGGTTACATAGTCAATTACTTCCCCCCGTCTTTCGATACAAAAATCAGTATCAATATCAGGCATAGACATCCGTTCAGGATTTAGAAAACGCTCAAATAGCAGACCATTCTGAACTGGATCAATGTTTGTAATACCAAGGGCATAGGCCACTAGGGAACCGGCGGCGGAGCCCCGACCCGGACCCACGGGTATGCCCTGCTCGCGGGCAAAGCGGATGTAGTCCCACACCACTAGGAAGTAGGTGGGAAAACCCATCTGCTCCATCACCTTAAGTTCAAATTGGAGTCGCTCGCCGTAGAGAGACTCAATAGAATCTTGAGGAGCTAATTCCAAGCGCCAACGCAAACCAGCTTCACTTACCTCCTGCAAATAACTGCTAGCTGTGTGACCATCGGGAATCGGAAATTCAGGTAGCTGAGAGCGACCTAGTATGTCATAATTTTCCACCTTATCTGCTATTTTAATTGTGTTATCTAAGGCCTGCTTTACCACCTCGGGATCAAGATGATCCACGAACAGTCGTTCCATTTCCTGGCGACTCTTAATATATTCTGTGCCGGTATAACGCAATCTTTTTTCGTCAGTTATTAGCTTGCCAGTAAGAACGCATAGCAGGGCATCGTGGGCTTCCACATCAGCACTACTTAGGTAGTGGGCATCATTGGTTGCTATCAGCGAAATGCCTAATTCAGTGGCTAAAGCCACCAGGCCAGTATTAACAATTCGATCTTCTGGGGAGCCATGGTCTTGGATCTCCAGGTAGAAATCATCACCAAAAAGTTCTTGGTACCAAAGGGCAATGGTTCGGGCCACCTCAGGTCGGCCCTGGAGGATGGCTTGGGGGATCTCACCACCAAGGCAGGCGGTGGCCACAATCAAACCTTCGCTATAGGTTGTAAGTAACTGCTTATCAATGCATGCCCTTGAAAAAATGCCGCGACCCCGCATCCCCTGCAGGTGGCTGATGCTGGTGAGTTTTACGAGGTTGCGATAACCAATTTCATTTTTTGCCAACACCACCAAGTGATATCGACGTTCTTTCTTTTGCTGGGGGTCGTTGATGCTGCCGTTTACCACATACATCTCATTGCCGATAATCGGCTTAATGCCAGCTTTGGCGCAAAGCTTTAGTAGTTCAATGGCCCCATACATCACACCGTGGTCTGTAAGGGCAACCGCTGGCATACCCAGCTCTACGGCCCGCTCCACCATCTGGGGCAACTGGGTAGCCCCATCCAGCAGGCTGTAGTCACTGTGGTTATGGAGCGGGACGAAGGTCAAGGGGTCGGCCCAACCATGGTGATCCAATCTAGCCACACTAGATCTGGTGTGGCTAGGTCGAATTTGCTAGATCAAACCGCCAGGGGTGCCACCGGTCGTTGCTCCATTACCTGGGCCGCCCGTTCGTATTGGTGGGCCACCCTCAAAAGGCGCTCTTCCTCCAGCACTGGGGCCATCAACTGCAAACCAATTGGTAAGCCTTTGCTGTCAAAGCCGCAGGGAACGCTGATCGCTGGCAGCCCCGCCAGGTTGGCAGGAATCGTGAGCAAATCAGCCAGGTACATGGCGAGGGGATCGTTGGCATGCTCCCCGGGCTGGAAAGCCGTGGTGGGGGCGGTGGGGGTGAGCAGCACATCCACCTGTTCAAAAGCACGATCAAATTCCCGCCTGATCAAGGTGCGCACCTGCTGGGCCTTTTTATAAAAAGCCTCCACATAGCCGGCCGAAAGGGCATAGGTGCCGATCAGAATCCGACGTTGCACCTCAGGGCCAAAACCCTCGGCCCGGCTTAGGGCAGTCATGGTGCTGAGGCTCTCGGCCTCGCCGCTGCGGTGGCCGTATTTAACTCCGTCATAGCGGGCCAGGTTTGCGGAGGCCTCCGATGGGGCGATCACGTAATAGGTGGCGATGCCAGCCTTGAACTGGGGGCAGCTCACCTCCACCAGTTCACAGCCGAGCCCCTCCAACAGCTGGGCCGCCGCCTCCACCGACGCCTTCACCTCGGGATTAAGACCCTCAGCAAATGCTTCCTTGAGGATTCCCACCCGCAGGCCTTTAATCGGTTTTTCTAGGCCGGCCAGGTAGTTGGGCACCGGCACATCCAGGCTGGTGGCATCGCGGGGGTCGTGGCCGGCAATCACCTGCAGCACCGCCGCCCCATCGGCCACCGTGCGGCTGAAGGGGCCCACTTGGTCGAGGGAACTGGCAAAGGCCACTAGGCCCCAGCGACTAACGCGGCCATAGGTGGGTTTTAAACCCACCACACCACAGAAACTGGCGGGCTGCCTTATCGAGCCACCGGTATCTGAACCAAGGGCCACCAGGCACTGGCCTGCGGCCACGGCAGCGGCACTGCCACCGGAACTACCGCCTGGCACGCGACCCACATCCCAGGGATTACTGGTGGCACCAAAGGCTGAGGTTTCCGTGGAGCTACCCATGGCGAACTCATCAAGGTTCGTTTTGCCCACAAGTACCGCCCCGGCGTCCCAGAGCCTCTGGGTGACAGTGGACTCGTAGGGAGGCACGAAGTGTTCGAGCATGCGGCTCGAACAGGTGGTAGTGATGCCCTTTGTGCAGAGGTTGTCTTTAATGGCCACCGGCACCCCGGCCAGGGGGCCCAGGGGTTTTCCGGCCGACAGATCGGCCTCCAGCCTGGATATGTCGGCCTGGGCCCGCTCGGGGGTTACCCGCACAAAGGCATGCAGTTCAGGTTCGGTGGCGGCAATGCGAGCAAGGCTGGCCTCCGTTTGCGACTGAACGGAAGCATCCCCCTTTTGAAGGGCCGTTAACCAAGCGCTGATCGCCATCAGGCTCCCATGATCTTGGGGCGACGCTATCAGCGCGGCGCCCCAGGCTCAGGCGCTGTGCTCAATGGTGAACGGCTCGCTGCGGCGGGTGCGCAGCAATTCATGCTCGAGCACCCCTGGCGCTTCGCTGCGTAGGTCGGCAAGAAAGCCAGGCAGATCGGCCTCCAGGGTTTGGCGGCGCACAAAGGGGCCAAACCAATAGGTCACATCGGGCTGACGGGTATCCACCCGGGCCCACCAGGCCAGGCCCATGGCATTGGCAGTTGCGCGAAATGGCGCAGAAAAGACACCCATGGACGAGAAAGAATCAAATGCATTCTGCCCACCGGTATCCCCTTTAGGCACCTAAAGCCGGATGTCCGGACCAAAATCATCCGTTTCCAGCTCCCCATCGGCTTCAACCTCTTGCTCACTGCTCATTTCTGCCGTGGGCCCAGCGTTAGGAGCGTTTCCAAGCTTCACCCGCTGGATCCGAGGCGCTGGCTCCTGGCCTTTGATCGTGGCCATCCAGCCGCGGCGCGCCACCTCATAAAGCAGCATCGCCGTGGCCACAGAGGCATTGAGGCTGGGGGTAACCCCCCGCAGGGGAATACGGATTAGTTGGTCGCAGTGGCGGCGGGTGAGCATCGAAAGGCCACTGCCTTCAGAACCGGTCACCACCACTAGCGGTCCTTCCAGATCTGCCTCTAGCAAGGAAACATTGCCCTCTTCGGCCAACCCCACCACGCGATAGCCCTCCTCCTTGAGGGATTCCAAGGCCCGGTTGAGGTTCACCACCTTCGCCACGGGCAAATGCTCGAGGGCCCCAGCGGCCACCTTTGCCACAGAGCCAGTGAGACCGGCATTGCGGCGTTGGGGCAGCACGAGGCCATGGGCGCCAAGGGCTTCGGCACTGCGCACAATTGCGCCAAGGTTGTGGGGATCAGTGATGCCATCCACGGCCATCAGGATTGGGGCTTCCCCGAGCTGTTTACAGCCCTCCACCAAGGTGCCGAGATCGAGGGTTTCAGCCGCCGCGGTTTGCAGCACGATTCCCTGGTGCACAGCTCCGCCACTGAGCTGGGCAAGCCGGGCCCAGGTGACCTCCTCCACCAGCACCCCGGATCCCTTGGCCTCCCGCAGCAGCTGCAAGAAACGGCTGCTGAAGCGCATTTCTGGGGTGCACCAGATGCGATGGATCGGCCTACCGCTATCCAGCACTGCTAAGGCGGAGTGGCGCCCCCAGATCAGGTCATCCACCTCAGGGGTGCCCTGGGCTTCGGCGCTGGGCGTGAGTTCATCGGGGTTGCGCTCGGGGCGGCTGAAACGGGGGCCCCCATCGGGACGGGATGAACGGTCGGGGCGACCATCGAACCGGCGTTGGGGTCTAACGCCCTGGCTCCGCGGCTCGAAGCGGTTTTCCTGGCGGCGTTCCGGCCGCCCCTCATAGCGGTTGCTGCCATAGCGACCCTCAGTACGACCCTCTGGGCGCCGCTCCGGGCGAGTGTCAGGACGCCCCTCTGGGCGACTGCCAAATCGGCTGAAGCGGGGACTGCCTTCAGGGCGCTCAAAGCGGGGCCCCCGCTCAAAGCGGTCAGGCCGATCACTGCCCTCAGCCCTTGGGCCCCGCTCAGGGCGGTCACTGCGGTCTGGGCGATCGGGCCGGTAGGAACGATCTTTGCGCTCAAAACGATCAACGCCAGCGCGGCGGGCCGGGGCCCGGGAGGGACCATCCGGTCGGCTGAATGGGCGACGGGAGCGGTCGCCACGGGCACCAGGATCTCGGGGTTGATCAAATCGGGAAGCCATGGTGCAGCCAACAGAGGGAACCAGGCTCAAACACATTCACACCGGGCCGTCGGCGGGATCACCGTCCAGACAGCTGAGCAACTCTTGGAGTCGCTCCGGATTGCACAGATAGAGCCAGCCAACCATTGTCTCAAATCCCGTGGCCCTTCCGTAAGTGGCGGGATCCCCCCGTCTCGGCCCCCGGCCAGCCGCATTACGGCCCCGGCGCACCCATTGCTGTTCCTCCTCGGTGAGCTCTGCTTCTAGGCGCGCCAGGGCTTCGCTCTGGGCTTCGGCGCGCACCAGGGCCACCCCAGCTTTGTGTAACCACTGGGGGGTGGCGGCCACTTGGACCAGCCTGAGCCGTTGGTGCAGTTCCCAAACCGCATCCCCCAACCAGGCCAGCTGGGCCGGACCAGGCAGGGCTGCGAGCGCATGCTCAGGCCTGTGACCTTGCTTAGGCAGTGGCAAGGGAACCGAGGGCCGTGGCCAAATCAGGCTGGAGGTTCAAGAAACTTTCTAGGCGCACCAATTTGATTGTTTGAACCACGCGGCTATTGCCAACCACCAGGAAGCGCTGCTTGGTGTCGTTGCATTGCTTGGCGACCTGCACCAGGGCGCCAAGGCCGGAGGAATCAAGAAAGTCGATGTGGGTTAGATCCAACACCAGGGGCAACTTGGCCTGTTTCGAGCTGCTCTGGTGCTGGGCGATGAAATCGCGGAACTGGCGCTCCGAATAGGCATCCAGCTGACCGGTGAAATGGAACAGCAGACACTGATCCTGAGGCTCGAAACCGCCACGGAGGGAGACGGTAAGTCGCTGCAGTTCGGTGATGGCCCCAGTCCTCAAGCGCAGTGGGCCCCCTCGGGGGCGCCCAATCTTATCCGTGGGTTGCCGGACTGCCAGCCCTGGGGCGCCTGGAGGCCATCAATGCCACAAATCTGCCGAAGTGATGGTCTGCGTCGTGGGGACCAGGGCTGGCCTCCGGGTGGTACTGCACCCCAAACACGGGCTGATCCAGCAACTCCAAGGCCGCCACGGTGCCGTCGTTGAGGTTGTGGTGAGTTACCCGCACCCGGGCCCCATCAAGACTGCTGGCCTCCAGGGCAAAGCCATGGTTCTGACTGGTGATTTCCACCAGGCCAGCCCCGCCACAGGGGTGGTTTAAGCCCCGGTGGCCGTAGCCCAGTTTGAAAGTGGTCCCACCGAGGGCCAAGCCAAGAATCTGATGGCCCAGGCAGATGCCAAACAGGGGTAAATCTTGCTCCTGCAACAGCCCCTTGGCCAAACGGATGCCAGCGGAAACCGCCGCCGGATCCCCGGGGCCATTGGAAAGGAACACCCCCTCCGGCTCCAGGGCCAATACCTCCTCGAGGCTGCTGCTAGCCGGCAAAACGGTGAGGGCACAGCCATGGGCACTGAGGCGCTCAAGAATTGCCCGCTTGATGCCGAAATCAATGGCCACCACCCGGTAGGGCTGGGGGGGAATGGGCTGGAGCCGTTGGTCAAAAGCGGCGCTGCTGGCCTGGTGCCAGGGGTAGGCGACCTTGGTGGACACCTGCTCCGCCAGGTTGAGCCCCTCCATGGAGGGGGCTGAGCGCACCTGACGGAGCAGCTCAGCGGCGGGAGTGCCATCACTACTCACTGCCCCGTTGATCGCCCCCCCCTCCCGCAGGTGGCGCACCAGGGCCCGGGTATCCACCCCCGTCAGGCCCACCACCCCGTGGTGGCCTAGCCAATCCTCAAAACGGCCCTGGGAGCGCCAGTTGCTGGCTAACGGTGAAAGTTCTCGGCTAATTACAGCTTTGGCAGCGGGCTCTTCTGCCTCCAGGTCTTGGTCATTGGCCCCGGTGTTGCCCAGTTCGGGGTAGGTGAAAGTGACCAGTTGCCCCGTGTAGCTGGGGTCAGTGATTACCTCCTGATAACCGGTCATGCCGGTGTTGAAAACCACTTCCCCCAACACCGTGCCCCGGGCCCCAAAACCACGGCCCCGCAGCACGGTGCCATCAGCCAGCACGAGCAAGGCGTCCATAGGCTCAGCGATCGTGATCAGATCATCCCTCAGCAGGGGCAAGGGCCTTGCTGAGCGCCTGCAAACGGCGCCACGGCTCGCCCGCAGCCAAGGCCGCCAGCGCAGCCTCTACCCCCTCCGCCCAGTGGGAAACCTTGCCGGCACTCCACAGCACTAGGGCGCTGTTGAGGGCCACCACCTGGCGCTGGGCCTCGGTGCCCCCCCCCGCCAACACCGCCGCCAAAATCTCTTGGTTGCATTGCAGGTCGCCGCCGGCCAGGGATTCCAGGGGGGCACGGCCCAGGCCGAGATCGCTGGGGTCTAACCGCTCGGCCCGCAGGGCGCCGTGCTCTAGCAATAGCAATTGATTGGGGCCGGCCAGGCTGGCCTCATCGAGGCCGCCGTGGCCGTACACCACCACAGCCCGTTCCAAGCCAAGCCGCTGCAGGGCGCCAGCCATGGGGCTGAGCAGATTTTCCCGAGCCACCCCGAGCACCTGGCTTTCGGGGCTGAGCGGATTCACCAGGGGCCCCAGCAGATTGAACACGGTGCGAATGCCGAGGCTGCGGCGCAGCGGCGCCAAACCAGCCAGGGCCGGATGCCAGCCGGGGGCAAACAGAAAGGTGACCCCCACCGTTTCCAAGGCAGCCACCACCTGGCTAAGCGGCGCCTGCAGCCGTAAGCCCAGACCCTCCAACACATCAGCTGAACCCACCCGACCGCTGGCACTGCGGTTACCGTGCTTTGCCACCACCGCCCCACAGGCCGCCGCCGTAAATGCCACCGCCGTGGAGATATTGAAACTGTTGGCCCCATCTCCGCCGGTGCCACAGCTATCCACCAGCGGCAGCCCCGGCCGAGGGCAGGGCAAGGGGGCCGCCTGGCGCAAAACCAGGGCCATGGCCGCCAGCTCCTGGGGATTGGGTTCGCGGCTGCGCAGGGCGGCTAAAAAGGCACCGGTTTGCACCGCTGATAGCTGTTCACTCAACCAGGCCTCCATCAGGGCGCTGGCTTCCGACTCCGCCAGCAAGCCCCCCTCGAGGATGCGCTCCAATAGCTCGGGCCAGGGGTTGGGGGGGGCTGAGCTCATGGGGATGGGGCTGGGGACGGAGCTAAAGCTGGGCTTTTAATTTTCACTGTCAGCGCTGTCAAAACCACTGCCCACCTGGGCAGTGGCCTGGCCGGTCCCCTGGCCTGGCCGGAAACCGCCCGCCCACAATTGCCGACAACGGTCGTTTAGTTGTTCCCGGCTTAAGCCCCAAAGCCGCAGAAGTTTTTCGAGGTCCTGTTGCAAATCAAGGGCACCGGGAAAACCGTCGTAGCGAATCCACAGGCGACCTGCCTCCACCAACTGGTCGTTACTGGGCACAGTGGCGGCCAGCAAGCCATCCACAATTGAACGGTCTCGCCCATAGAGCGGGTGGGTTTGCTCGCCGCTGGGTTCGGCTGGGGGGGCCATCTGTTCGCATTGGGGTGGATGGCTCCGTAGTTTGGGCGGCAACGACCCCGGGGCGATGGCCGCACCACTCAAGTTGCGCCTGATCGCTCGCCACCTGCGCCCCCAGCGGCGGCAGTTGCTGAAGGGCGCCGCCGCCCTGCTGGTGGTGAACCTGCTTGGCACCAGCTTGCCTCTGCTGGTGCAGCACACGATCAATAGCCTGCATCCGGGCTTTTCCCTACCCCAATTACTGCAACAGGCCCTTTGGCTGGCGCTCCTGGCCACGCTGATGGCTGGCATGCGGCTCTGGTCGCGGGTGCTCGTATTCGGGGCGGGTCGCCAGGTGGAGGTGCTGCTACGCCAGCGGATCTTTGACCACCTGCTGCGCCAGGAACCGGGCTGGGTGCAAACCGCCGGCAGTGGCGAGGTGATTAGCCGTTCCACCAGTGATGTGGAAAATGTGAGGCGCTTGCTGGGCTTTGCGGTGCTCAGCCTCACGAATACGGCCCTGGCCTATGCCCTTACCCTGCCGGCGATGCTGGCGATTGATCCGCTGCTGAGCCTGGCGGCGATCGTGCTCTATCCGCTGATGTTGCTGGTGGTGGGCGCCTCCGGCGGCCGGATGATGGCCCAGCAGCGGCAGCAGCAAAAAGATCTGGCCTCCCTCAGCGACCTGATCCAGGAGGACCTCTCTGGCATCAGTGCCATCAAGATCTACGGCCAGGAGCCCACGGAAGAGAACGCCTTCGCGGCCTTGAGCCGTCGCTATCGCGATGCGGCCCTCGGCCTAGCCCGCACCCGCAGCACCTTGTTTCCGCTGCTGGAGGGGATTAGCTCCCTTTCCCTTTTAGTGCTATTGGCCCTGGGCAGCGGCCAGCTGGAACGGGGCAGCCTCACCCTTGGCGGCTTAATCGCCCTGATCCTCTACGTGGAACGGCTGGTGTTCCCCACGGCCCTGCTGGGATTCACCCTCAGCAGCTTCCAAACGGGTCAGGTGAGCCTCGAACGGGTGGAGGAACTGCTGGCCCGCCGCCCTGGCATTGAAGATCCGCTGCAGCCGGAGCCCCTGCAAACCAGCAACCAACCCTCCGGGGCCCTGGAGGCCAGGGGCCTGTGCGTGCGATACGAGGGCAGCGAGCGCCTGGCCCTAGACGGGGTGAGTTTTGTAATCAAGCCCGGCGAACTGGTGGCGGTGGTGGGGCCGGTGGGCTGCGGCAAAACCAGCCTGGCCCGCGCCATCGGCCGCATGGTGGAGGTGCCTGAAGGGCAGCTCTGGGTAGATGGCCAAGACATCACCCACCTGCGCCTGGAGGACCTGCGCAGCCAGCTGGCCCTGGTGCCCCAGGAGGGCTATCTGTTTACCGCCACCCTGGCTGAAAACCTGCGCTTTGGTGACCCCGATGCCCCCCAACAGCAGATCGAAAGGGTGACCCGCCAAGCCCAGCTTGAGGCCGATGTGCTCACCTTCCCCGAAGGTTTCAACACCCTGGTGGGGGAAAGGGGCATCACCCTCAGCGGTGGCCAGCGCCAACGCACCGCCCTGGCGCGGGCCCTGTTGGTGAAGGCGCCGATCCTGGTGCTGGATGACGCCCTTGCCAGCGTGGATAACCGCACCGCCGCTGCGATTCTCCAGTCACTAACCCTGGATCAGCAGCGCACAGTTCTATTCATCAGCCACCAGCTCTCGGCTGCGGCCGCCTGTGATCGGGTATTGGTACTGGAAAACGGTCGGCTTGTGCAGCAGGGGAAGCACCGCCAACTGCTGGAGCAGGAGGGGGCCTACCGCCGGCTCTGGGATCGCGAACAAGCGACCAGCAAGTTGGAAACCGCCTGAAATAAGAAACCGGCTGGGCTACCAACTGGGCTGCCATTGCCCTAGAACCCGTAGCTGAGTAAGCAGGAGCTTTTTTCCTGATGTTTGATTGGCTAAAACCCCCTGGTAACCACGCCGTGCTTGGCACGGCCATAGCAGCGGCACCCTTGGTTGGGCAGGGGGAGGTGCTGTTTGGCTGCGGCTGCTTCTGGGGAGCAGAAAAGGGATTTTGGCGGCTGCCGGGGGTGGAAACCACCGCCGTGGGCTATGCCGGCGGCAGCGACCCGTCCCCGAGCTACGACGCCGTTTGCACTGGCCGCACGGGCCATGCAGAGGTGGTGAGGGTGGTGTGGAACAACGACCGCATCAACTTCAGTGACCTGCTCAAGCTCTTTTGGGAATGCCACGACCCCACCCAGGGCAACCGCCAGGGGAACGACCGCGGCAGCCAGTACCGCTCAACCATTTACCTAAATGACAGGGCCCTGTTCCAGCTGGCCCTTGCCAGTCGAGATGCCTATCAGCAACTACTTAGCGCCGGCGGTTTTGGCCAAATCACCACGGAAATCGCCCTGGATCAACCCTTCT
>Ga0214921_10010297_pt1:0-7500 | contig 11593 bp, 3 predicted proteins | sample LL1505_MetaG_FD_177992 | JGI IMG/M metagenome (GOLD analysis project Ga0214921, IMG submission 177992) | Freshwater microbial communities from Lake Lanier, Atlanta, Georgia, United States - LL-1505 | ecosystem: Environmental > Aquatic > Freshwater > Lake | place: USA: Georgia | collected...
GCCGCATCGGCGGACCGAACGATGCCCTCGGCTTCGGACTGTTTCCGGGTCAGTATGGTCTCGCGGTCTACTCGAAGTTGCCGATCCGTCGCGCGGCGGTGCGCAGCTTCCGCCTATTTCTTTGGAAGGACATGCCGGGCGCCGTCTTGCCGCCCGATTGGTATTCGACGGCGGCGCTCGCGAAGTTGCCCTTGTCGTCGAAGAATCACCTCGACGTTCCCCTGCAGTTGCCGAGCGGCGGAACGCTGCACTTTCTCGTCAGCCACCCTACGCCACCGGCGTTCGACGGCGCCGAAGATCGCAACGGTCGGCGCAATCACGACGAAATTCGTCTTTGGGCCGATTACCTGTCACCGGCGAATGCGGGCTATCTCGTCGACGATGCAGGCCGGCGCGGCGGTCTAGATCCGGCCGCTTCGTTCGTGATCGCGGGTGACCTCAATGCGGATCCGAACGACGGCGGCAGTTACGACCGGGCGGTCCTGCAACTGCTCGATCATCCGCGCGTGAACGCGGCCGTTGCGATGGGTGCTTTGCGCCCGGCCAGCGCAGGCGCGCAATCGGCGACTGCGCGTCAAGGCGGCGCGAATCACGGCCACGGCGGCGAACCTGCGTTCGACACGGCCGATTTCGGCGACGCGGGCAGCGATGCTCCCGGCAATCTGCGCGCCGACTACGTGCTGCCTTCCAAAGATTTGCAGGTCTGCGCATCCGGGGTCTTCTGGCCGACACCGGAAGAGCCGCTATGGCGACTCGTCAACGACGACGTGCGCAGAAGCTCCGATCACCGCCTCGTGTGGATCGACATCGCGCTGCCCGGCTTCACTTGCCCGCAGCGGACACGGTGACGAGACGCGCATATTTCCGCGTCATGACTTTCTGTGCGCAGACGTCCGCCACATCGTCTTTGCCGCAGACGTCCGCGGCAAGCGACCGCTCCCACGAACCGTACATCGCATTCGGCAGGATGAACCAGCGCTCGCCGAACAAAGGCTCGAGCTCGGCGCGTCGCTTGGCAAAAGTCGCACGATCGGTGAAATCGCGCAGATCATCCCCGACCAGCGCAATGATGCGATAACGCGCGGCGATCCAGGTGCGGCGGACGCTTTTGTCGCCACTCTCCCAATCCGGGCGCTCACCACGCAATGTCACCGCGTCGGGCTCGGACACTTGCGGCAGATCGAGCGCCGCGAGGTTGCGCACCGTCGCCGTCTTGGCGGGGCAGGCATCATCGGTGCGCGCGAATTTGGCCAGGCACTGCCGATTGGTCACGTAGAACACCTTGTGACCCGCACGTGCTGCGGCCCAAAGAAAATCGTGCGCGCCCGGCAATGCGCCCGCACCCGCCTCTTCCATCCACGCCTGCCAAGAAGCGTCGTCGTAGTCGAGTCCCGCGGCCGCGCGGCGTGCCTGATAGACCGAATTGTCGAGGACCGTCTCGTCGAGATCGACCACGATCGCCGTCGGCAGTTTGGCGATGCGGCGCGCATCGACCTGCATTTGCTCCACTGCTGCCGTACCCGCCCGCTTCGCGAGTGCGGGCAGACGCGAAGTCGCATGGCGATATGCTTGCAAGGCGTTCGCCCGATACTCATCGGCCGTCTGCATCCAGAGTATGGCGTGCAACTGCTCGCGCGCTCCGACGGGCTCGGCCGCTCGCGCGCGATCGATTGCCGCGCCGGCCGCGACGAGCAGCGCACAGATCACGATCGCCGCAACACGCATCGCGCGGCGTTTGCGCATCACTGGATTTCCGCCGCGTCGCGCAGACTCTGGATCATCGACGTTTTGAGCAAGAACGCCCGCGAGAGTTCGGGGTCGCTGCAGGCGCGCATGAATTCCGCCTGACGCTTGCGTTGCACGTCCGGGTCCTTCGATTCCATCAACTTCTTGTTGTTGATCGTGTGCTCTTGCACGAACTTGACGCAGATCGTGCGGCGCTGCCGATCGTAGAGATCGAGCAACGGATCCATCGGCTCACCGTGGTGGATGCGGATCAGTTTTTCGGCCACGTTCCAGGCATCGTGCACGCCGCCGTTCGCGCCCATGCCGCCGAGCGGGTTGTTCATATGCGCCGAATCACCGGCGAGCAACACGCGACCGCGGCGCCAGATCTTCGCCACGCGTTGATGGACGCGATAGATGGAGCGATGCGCGAGCGGATAATCGCTGTCGTGCGGCGCCATGTGATGCAGACGATCCTGAATCCAGCGATCCGACAAAAAGTAGTTGTCGTCCTCGATCTTGGGGTCGGTCGGAATCAGTACGCGCCACACCGACGGCGTACGCAGCAAGACCAGCCACTCGTCGGGGTCGGAAACGTAGTTCACGAGCGCGAGACGGTCGAATTTGGTCTCGAGCGGAAACTCGGTGGACGCCACCAGGAATCGTTCCGGATACGTGAAGCCTTCGAACGGGATCGCCATCGCCTTGCGCACGGCACTGTCCGAGCCGTCGCAAGCGAGCACGAACGATCCTTCGAAGAGCCGCTCCGTCATGCCCTCCCAAGCAAGCACTTCCACGCCGTCGGCAGTCTGGTACACGCCTTTGACCATGTGATTGAGCAGACACTTCGACAGATGCGCATAGTCGCGCTCGAGAATTTTCCAGATGAGCTGCGTGAGCTTGTATTGCTCGACCTGCAATCGATACGGGTGCTTGGTGTCGTTGCGCAGCACGTCGAGATCGAACTCCGCGATTTCGCCCGTGCGTCGATCGCGATATTGGTAATAGCGGCAGATCAAACCCTGCGCTTCGAGCTCGGCGGTGATGCCGAGTTCATCCATCATGTCGACGGTGGGCGGATGAAAGGTCGAGGCACGCAGCGTCTGCGGCAGCGTGGCTGCGCCTTCGAGCAGCACGATCGGGATGCCCGCCTGCACGAGCCGCAACGCCGCGACGCAACCGACGGGACCCGCGCCCGCGATGATGACCGGTTTGGTGATGGCCACGACTACCCCCTGCTGATGACTACGACCTCGGGTCGCCGACCAATCTCGCCGCCGACCTCAACCTAATTTTATGCCGCGCGCTGCCCCCTTGCCCGAATTGCTATGCATGGGTTCATATACGGCGATGATGCATCTACAACGTCTGCTCCTCACCCTCGGCCTGATCCTGCTCGCCACCGTCGCCGGTGCCCAGGAACGCACACAGAAACCGCCGCTGCACGCACGCGAATGGCTGGCCATCACCGGCAAGCCGCTGGCCGCAACCGCCGGCGCCAAGATCTTCGATCGCGGCGGCAACGCCGTCGATGCCGCCTGCGCCATGATCGCCGCCACGTCCACCATGTGGGACACGCTCTCCTGGGGCGGCGAGACCCAAGCTCTCATTTGGCACCCGGGCCTCAAGAAGGTCATCGCCATCAATGCGCTCGGCGTCGCGCCGACCGGCGCCACGGCCGAGTTTTTCCGCGCCCAGGGCATGAACTATCCGCCGGAACATGGGCCGCTCGCCGCCGTCACCCCGGGCACGCCCGGCGGTCTCTTGGTGATGCTCGCCGAATACGGCACGCTCTCGCTCGCGCAGGTTCTGGAGCCGGCCATCGCGATGGCCGACGGCTATCCGATCGAAGCCGAGGCCGCCAACGCGATCGAGCGCGACAAAGCGTTGCTCAAAAAGTGGCGCAGCAGTGCGCGCATCATGCTCACGCATCCGGGCGAGTCTCGCGAGGCGCCGCGCGCCGGCGAAATCTTCCGTCAACCCGAACTCGCCACCACGCTGCGCAAACTCGTCGAGGCCGAAAAACGCGCGCTCGCACGCGGCGCGACGCGCAAGCAGGCGATCATGGCCGCGTACGATCGCTTCTATCGCGGCGACATCGCCGCCGACTTCGCCGCGGGCGTGCAAGCCGAAGGCGGACTCATCACCAAAGAAGATCTCGCACGTTGGCAAGTGAAGATCGAAGAGCCGCGTCACGCGAACTACCGCGGGATCGACGTCTACAAACTCGACTCCTGGGTGCAGGGGCCCGTGATGCTGCAGGCGCTCAACATTCTCGAGCAATTCGATCTGGCGAGCATGGGCTACAACTCGGCGCGCTATCTGCACACGCTCTATCAGGCGATGAACCTTTCGTTCGCCGATCGCGACTTCTATTACGGTGATCCCGCGTTCCCGCCAGCAGAGCCCATCGCAGGCCTGTTGTCGAAGGACTATGCGAAGGTGCGCGCGGCGACCATCGGCCCGCGCAACGATCCGTACGCCGCGCCCGGGGATCCGTATCCCTATCAAGGCGCGACCAATCCCTACGCCGAATTGCTGCGTGAACGTGCCGTCGCGCTACGCTCGGGCAAAGCCACGCGTAGCAACGACGGCAACGTCACGCCGACGGAACCCAAACCGTACACGCCGAGCGGTGTCGTGCCGCCGTCGGCAAACGCGACCACGCCGCTTTCGACCAACAACGCGGACGAACACGAACCGTTCTATCGGGGCACCACGTCCGTGGTGACAGCCGACAAAAACGGGTGGCTGGTCGCCGTGACGCCGAGCGGCGGCTGGATTCCCGCCGTAATCGCCGGCAACACCGGCATCGGCCTCTCGCAACGCATGCAATCGTTCGTGCTCGATGCACGTGAAAACCCGTTCAACGTCGTCGAGCCCGGCAAGCGACCGCGCGCCACGCTGACGCCGAGTCTTGCGCTGAAGGACGGCAAACCCTGGCTCGCCTTCGCCGTGCAAGGCGGTGACAGCCAGGATCAGAACCTGCTGCAGTTTTTCCTGAACGTGGTCGATTTCGGCATGACGCCGCAACAGTCGGTCGAAGCGGCCAACATGAACAGCTTCCAGCTGTTCGACTCGTTCGGCGAACACGCGCGCATGCCGGGACGCATGCTGCTCAATGACGAAGTGCCGAGCTGGGTGCGACGCGATCTCGTGCAGCGCGGCTACAAACTCGAGTTCAAGTCACGCACCGCAGGACCGATCAACGCCATCATGATCGACGCCGAACACGGCAGCCTGTGGGGCGCCTCCGGCAATCACGGCGAAGACTACGGCATCGGCTGGTAAGGCACGCCGCGCGACGGCACACAGCACCAAAGAAAAAACCCCCGACTCTTTCGAGCCGGGGGCTTTTCTATTAGGACCCTGACGGTGACCTACTCTAGCGTCGCAACAGGCGAAACTACCATCGGCGCAGAGCGTTTTCACTTCCGAGTTCGAAAAGGGATCGGGTGGTTCCCGCTCGCTATTGCCATCAGGGAAACTTTTAAAATCCGGTCGTTTTTTGACGTGACGCGTCGCGTTCACATGAGTGATGAAGTCAACTCCATCGCATGATCCTTCAAGCAAACTGCTTGAGGTTATATGGTCAAGCCTCACGGGCAATTAGTACCGGTTAGCTGAAGTCGTTACCGACCTTACACACCCGGCCTATCAACCAAGTCGTCTACTTGGGCCCTTTAGGGGAATCGAGTTCCCAGGGAGATCTAGTCTTGGGGGGGGCTTCCCGCTTAGATGCTTTCAGCGGTTATCCCGTCCGCACATAGCTACCCGGCAGTGCCACTGGCGTGACAACCGGAACACCAGAGGTGCGTCCATCCCGGTCCTCTCGTACTAAGGACAGCTCACCCTCAAATCTCCAACGGCTACGGAAGATAGGGACCAAACTGTCTCACGACGTTTTGAACCCAGCTCGCGTACCACTTTAATCGGCGAACAGCCGAACCCTTGGGACCTGCTACAGCCCCAGGATGTGATGAGCCGACATCGAGGTGCCAAACTCCTCCGTCGATGTGGACTCTTGGGAGGAATAAGCCTGTTATCCCCGGAGTACCTTTTATCCGTTGAGCGATGGCCCTTCCATACAGAACCACCGGATCACTATGACCTGCTTTCGCACCTGCTCGACATGTCCGTCTCACAGTTAAGCACCCTTATGCCATTGCACTCTGTGCGCGATGACCGACCGCGCTGAGGGTACCTTTGCACTCCTCCGTTACTCTTTGGGAGGAGACCGCCCCAGTCAAACTACCCACCATACATTGTCCCCGATCCAGATAATGGACCTAGGTTAGAACTCCGAAGTTGTCAGGGTGGTATTTCAACGTTGCCTCCACGCGAGCTAGCGCCCACGCTTCATAGGCTCCCACCTATCCTACACAAACAAATTCAAAGTTCAGTGTAAAGCTGTAGTAAAGGTTCACGGGGTCTTTCCGTCTTTCCGCAGCTACGCCGCATCTTCACAGCGATTTCAACTTCACTGAGTCTCGGGTCGAGACAGTGTGGCCAGCGTTACGCCATTCGTGCAGGTCGGAACTTACCCGACAAGGAATTTCGCTACCTTAGGACCGTTATAGTTACGGCCGCCGTTTACCGGGGCTTCGATCAGGAGCTTCGCCTTGCGGCTGACCCCATCAATTAACCTTCCGGCACCGGGCAGGCGTCAGACCCTATACATCCACTTACGTGTTCGCAGAGTCCTGTGTTTTTGGTAAACAGTCGCAGCCACCGATTACCTGCGGCCTCTCTGGGCTTCCAAAGTAAATCTAGTCACCCGAAGAGGCATACCTTCTCCCGAAGTTACGGTATCAATTTGCAGAGTTCCTTAACCCGAGTTCTCTCAAGCGCCTTGGGAGATTGTCTCCCCACCCACCAGAGTCGGTTTACGGTACGGACGTACGTCACCTGAAGCTTAGAGACTTTTCCTGGAAGCGTGGCATCAACGACTTCGGGAACCGAAGTTCCCTCGTACTCAGTTCTCGGGATTAACGAGCCTCCGGATTTGCCAGGAGACTCTCCCTACGACCTTGAACAGCACTGCTGCTGCTCGCCTAGCCTTCTCCGTCATCCCATCGCAGTGACATTCGGTACTGGAATATTGACCAGTTTTCCATCGACTACGCCTTTCGGCCTCGCCTTAGGATCCGACTAACCCCGCGCCGATTAACGTAGCGCGGGAAACCTTGGGTTTACGGCGAACGGGTTTTTCACCCGTTTTAACGTTACTCATGTCAGCATTCGCACTTCTCGTACCTCCAGCACACCTCGCAGTGCACCTTCACAGGCTTGGAGAACGCTCCCCTACCGCGTGCATTGCTGCACACCCATAGCTTCGGTACTCGGCTTAGCCCCGTTAAATCTTCCGCGCGAGCCGACTAGACCAGTGAGCTATTACGCTTTCTTTAAAGGATGGCTGCTTCTAAGCCAACCTCCTGGCTGTCTATGCCTTCTCACATCGTTTACCACTTAGCCGAAATTTTGGGACCTTAGCTGATGGTCTGGGTTTTTTCCCTCTTCACGACGGACGTTAGCACCCGCCGTGTGTCTCCCGAGCTGTACTTCCGGGTATTCGGAGTTTGCATGGAGTTGGTAGGCCGAGATGGCCCCCTTCTCCAAACAGTGCTCTACCCCCCGGAGTAATCACTCGAGGCACTACCTAAATAGCTTTCGGGGAGAACCAGCTATCGCCAGCCTTGATTAGCCTTTCACTCCTATCCACACATCATCGACGCACTATTGCAACAGTGGTTCGTTCGGGCCTCCAACCAGTGT
>Ga0214921_10010298_pt1 | contig 11593 bp, 9 predicted proteins | sample LL1505_MetaG_FD_177992 | JGI IMG/M metagenome (GOLD analysis project Ga0214921, IMG submission 177992) | Freshwater microbial communities from Lake Lanier, Atlanta, Georgia, United States - LL-1505 | ecosystem: Environmental > Aquatic > Freshwater > Lake | place: USA: Georgia | collected 2015-05-28
CTCTTCGCGGGAGGCATTGACGCAGGTCAGGTGTGCGGCGGGCGAAAGGTTGGTCTCATCCAAAATGCGCTTAACCGTGCGGTGGGTCCGCTCGCGGGTCGAGCCACCTGCGCCATAGGTCACAGAGACAAACTCCGGCCTTAGCGGGGCCAAACGACCGATGCAGGCCCAGAGCGACTCTTCCATCTCAGGCGTCTTGGGCGGGAAGAACTCAAAGCTGACACGCACGTCGCGGCTGCTGCGCTCGCCAGCGCGGGCAATTGGACCGAGGGTGTCGGTCTCGACGGAGGGCGCTTGGGTAGGCGAAATAGACATTACGAAACTTTCGAACTCTTACGGTCATCGGGGCTGCGTTTCGCGACCCAGATCTTAACGGTCAGGCCCTCCGACGAGGCCGAGGGTAGGGTGGTCAGGTCTGGCGCGAGCAGGCCCGCCTCCGCCATCCAGCGGCCCATCTCATCATCGGAAAAGCCCAGGCGGCGGTGTTGGTGTGCCTCGCGCAGGAACTCCAGCGCGTGGGGGGCAAAGTCAATGATCAAGAGCCGCCCGCCCGGGGCGACCAGCCGCGCCGCCTCAATTACCGCAGAGGCTGGGTCCGAGAGATAATGCAGAACCTGATGGACGACGACCAGATCGGCGCTGCGGTCGGGCAATCGGGTGGCGAAGATGTCGCCGTGACGCAGCTCGACGCCCTGAAGGCCCGCTTCGGTCACATGAAGGCGCGCGACATTCAGCATCTGCTGCGACAGGTCGAGGCCGATGGCGTCCTTGGCCTTGGGTCCCAGAAGGGCCAGCATCCGGCCAGCCCCAGTGCCCAGATCAATCATCCGTTCAAAGGGACCAGACCCCGCCGCAGAGAGGATGGCGGCCTCCACGTTGGCTTCGGACACATAAAGCGAGCGGATCTCATCCCAGCGCGCGGCATTGCGCTCAAAATAGGACTGGGCATCGGACGAGCGCTCACCGCGCACCGCATCGAGCCGTTCGGCATCGCGCTGCATGCCAAGGTCCGACGCGACGATCATGTCCAAAACCTGATCGACGAAATGGCGCATGGCCGGATCGGCGGCAACGCGGTAAAAGACCCAAGCGCCATCGGGGAACCGTTCAATCAACCCCGCGTCACTGAGCAGTTTGAGATGGCGCGAGACACGCGGCTGGCTCTGGTCCAAGATCTGGCTCAGTTCCATGACGGCCAACTCTTCGTTGGCCAAAAGGGCAAGGATGCGCAGGCGCGTGGGCTCACCCGCCGCCCTCAATGCCTCAATTACCTCTTCCGATGTCATTGCGTCTGACGACCACATAAAGATATAAGGATATCTTTATGTCTTACTTTGTGGGGCTTGGCAAGGTGAGCCGGAAGGCGACAATGACCCCTGGGGATATCGGATAAAACCCGCCTAACCGTTGCCTCTGATCGCATAGGCGGCTACATCCCTGTCAGCCCCATTTCCTCGATCGTGAAGAGCGCCCGCGCCCCATGGCACAGCAATATATTTTCCAGATGCAAGGCCTGACCAAGGCCTATCCCGGCGGCAAGAAGGTGTTCGAGAACATCTGGCTGTCCTTCTATTCCGACGCCAAGATCGGCGTGGTCGGGGTCAACGGCTCGGGTAAATCGACCCTGCTGAAGATCATGGCGGGGATCGATAAGGAATTTAACGGCGAGGCCAAGGCCGCTGACGGCATCAAGATGGGCTATCTTGAGCAAGAGCCGCATCTGGACGATAGCCTCGATGTGCGCGGCAATGTCATAGCCTGGTGCGAAGAAAAGAAGATTTTCGACCGCTATAACGAAGTCGCCACCCTGATGGGCGAGGAATATACCGACGAACTGATGGAGGAGATGAACGCCCTTCAGGAAAAGATCGACGCGGGCGACCTCTGGGACATCGACAGCAAGATCGAAATGGCCATGGGCGCGCTGCGTTGCGCCCCCGATGACAGCCCCGTCGATAAGCTATCGGGCGGTGAGCGTCGCCGTATCGCCTTGGCGCGCCTGCTCCTGTCCAAGCCTGACATGCTGCTGCTCGATGAGCCGACCAACCACTTGGACGCCGAGTCCGTGGCCTGGTTGCAGCATCACCTCGAAAATTTCCCCGGCTGCGTCATTCTCGTGACCCACGACCGCTACTTCCTGGATCAGGTGACCAAGTGGACCTTGGAACTGGATCGCGGCAAGGGCATCCCCTACGAGGGCAACTATTCCGGCTGGCTCGAACAAAAGACCAAGCGGATCGTGCAGGAAAATAGCGAGTCTGAGGCCCGCCAGCGCGCCATGACCCGCGAATTGGAATGGGTGCGATCTTCGGCCAAGGCCCGCCAGTCTAAGTCCAAAGCCCGCTTGGCGGCCTATGAGGAGATGGTCAACCAGCAGGAGCGCGAAAAGCAATCCTTCGCCACGATCCAGATCCCGCCCGGGCCGCGCCTTGGCAACGTGGTCATCGAGGTGACCGATCTAAAGAAGTCCTTCGGCGACCGTGTCCTGTTCGACGGCTTGACCTTCAAGCTGCCGCCGAACGGTATTGTCGGCGTCATCGGTCCGAACGGCGCGGGTAAGTCGACCCTGTTCAAGCTGATTACCGGCCAAGAGACGCCCGACACCGGCACCGTCCGTTTGGGCGAGACCGTCAAGCTGGCCTATGTCGACCAGAGCCGCGATGCCCTCGATCCCAATAAGAACGTCTGGCAGGAGGTCTCTCAGGGCCTGGACGTGCTCAAGGTCGGCGCGCGCGAAATCAATACCCGCTCCTATGTTGGCTCGTTCAACTTCCGGGGCGGCGATCAGCAAAAGAAGGTCGGGCTGCTGTCCGGTGGTGAGCGTAACCGCGTCCACCTGGCCAAGACCCTGACCACCGGCGGCAATGTCATCCTGCTCGATGAGCCGACCAACGACCTCGATATCGAAACCTTGCAGAACCTCGAAGAGGCGCTGGAGGAGTTCGCCGGATGCGCCGTGGTCATCAGCCACGACCGCTGGTTCCTAGACCGTCTGGCCACCCACATCCTCGCCTTCGAAGGCGACGGCCATGTGGAATGGTTCGAGGGCAACTTTGAAGCCTATGAGGAAGATAAGAAGCGCCGTTTGGGTGCCGACAGTTTGATCCCCAAGCGCCTCAAGTTCCAGAAGTTCGGACGCTAAAACACAATGACCAAGCCCGTCGTCGCCCTGACCCATCCGGCCCTCAAAACTATGGAGGGGCCCCTGTCCCAGACCTATGAGGTCCTGCGGGTTTGGGAGATGGCCGATCCCCTCGATTGGGCCAAGGGGCCGGGTCAGAGGGCTCAGGCGCTGGTCGGGCTTGGTGAGCATGGTTTTAGCCAAGAATTTTACGAGAACCTGCCCAATCTTGGTCTCGTGGCCTGCATCAGTGTCGGCTATGACGCCTATGATCCGACCTTTCTACGCGGGCGGGGGGTCGAGCTGACCCATGCCGACAGTCTCAATGCCGATGATGTCGCTGACCAAGCGGTGGGCGCGGCTTTGGCCTCTTGGCGCCTGATCCTTGAGGGCGACCGCATGGTGCGGGCAGGTGGCTGGACGCCGTCCTATCGCGGTCCTCTTCGGCCAACCTTGCGCGGCAAGAGGGCGGGGATCGTCGGCCTTGGGGCCATCGGTCTGGCCATTGCCGAGCGCTTGCCGGCCTTTGGTCTAGAGATCGCCTGGTGGGGACCTCGGGCCAAGCCGGATCAACCCCTTCGCTATGTCGCCGATCTGGTCGAACTGGCCAGGCAGTCTGATATTCTCTTTGTCGCCTGCCGCGCCGATGCGTCCAATGTCGGCCTGATCAGCCAAGAGGTCATCACAGCCCTTGGGCCGCAAGGCCTGCTGGTTAATGTCGCGCGTGGGTCGGTGGTGGATGAAACCGCGCTGATCGCCGCGCTGAAGTCCGGCGCGCTAGGCCGCGCGGCCTTGGATGTCTATGAGGTCGAACCCACCCCGGCCGCACGCTGGGCCGATGTTCCTAACACGCTTCTGACGCCCCATACGGCGGGTCAGAGTGCCGAGGGTATCCCGGCCATGATCAGCCAGACCTTCGAAAATCTACGCCGTCATTTTGCGGGTGAGGCCCTGTTGAGCCCCGTTCCATAGTCATTGATTTTTCCTATGGGAATGAGAAATTAAATCGATTAGCCCTTTGCCTCTGGCGGCGTTACAGTTCAAATCGCCAATGATCGCTGGACGCTCCGAGCCAGCGCCGAGAAGGGAACAGAAGATGAGCCTCGCCAACAGCAAGACCCTAGAAAACCTAAAGGACGCCTTCGCTGGCGAAAGCCAAGCCAACCGTCGCTACCTCTATTTCGCGCAAAAGGCCGACGTCGAAGGCTATAACGATGTCGCCGCCGTGTTCCGCTCCACCGCTGAAGGTGAAACCGGCCACGCTCACGGTCACCTCGAATTCATGGAAGCCGTTGGCGACCCTGCGACTGGCCTGCCCATCGGCGGCACCGAGAACAATCTCAAGGCCTCGATCGCCGGTGAGACCCACGAATATACCGACATGTATCCCGGCATGGCTAAGACCGCTCGCGAAGAAGGCTTCGACGAGATCGCCGACTGGTTCGAGACCCTGGCCAAGGCTGAAAAGTCCCACGCTGGTCGCTTCCAGCGCGCCCTCGACACCCTGGCCTAAACGGTTTTTGGGCGGTGGGGCTTGATGGCCTCGCCGCCCAATCCATTTCTAATTCCTGTCTGCTCTGTTGATCCAAGAGGCATGCCGTGGCTGATCCTGTGAAACCCGCCCGTGAAGGCAGTTTGGATGCCCCCTTCCGTCACCCTATCGCGTGGCGCGACGAGGCCTTTTACGATCTGGAAGCCGTCGAGAAGGAGATGGAGCGTCAGTTTGACGTCTGTCACACCTGCCGCCGCTGCTTCAACCTGTGTGACAGTTTCCCGCGCCTGTTCGATCTGATCGACGAGAGCAAGACCGGCGAGCTCGATAGCGTGGCCAAGGCAGACTATGCCAAGGTCGATGAGGCCTGCACCCTGTGCGACATGTGCTTCCTGACCAAGTGTCCCTATGTGCCGCCGCACGAGTTTGACATTGATATTCCCCACCTGATCCTGCGCTACCGCGCCGCCAAGCGTCGGGCTGGAGAGAAGAATTTCGTTCGCGATCAGCTCGGCATGACCGACCGCAATGGCAAGATGGCCAAGCCGGTGGCGGGGATCGCCAACTGGATGACGGCGCGCAAAAATACCCCGCTGCGCAAGCTGCTCGACGCCATCGCCGAGATCGATGCCGAGGCCGAGCTGCCGCAGTTCCATTCCAAGACCGCCACCGACCTTTTGGCCACCCCCTATGCGCCCGATCCAGCGGGACCGGCGTTCGGTCAGCGCAAGGCCGCGCTCTATGCCACCTGCTTTGTCGACTATAACGCCCCCGATACGGCGGTGGCCGCGGCCAAGGTTTTGGCCAAGCAAGGGGTGGAGGCCAAGCTGGTCTATCCGGAATGTTGCGGCATGCCTCAGCTCGAGGCCGGGGATCTGGCCGATGTGGCCGGACGGGCCGAGCGCGTGGCTAAGGCCTTCGCCCCCTATATCGAACAGGGCTATGAGGTCGTGGCCCTGACCGCCAGTTGCGGCCTGATGATGAAGTTTGAATGGCCGCTGCTCTTGCCCGAAAATGAAGCCGTGCAGGCTCTGGCCCGCGCCACCCGCGATGTCTGCGAATATGTCGTCGATATTTCCAAGACCCAAGGCCTAGCGCCCGGTCTGGCACCCGTCGAGGGCGGCGTCACGGTGCACCATGCCTGCCACGCCCGCGCCCAGAATATGGGGGCCAAGTCGGCGGAGCTGCTGCGCCTGATCCCAGACACCCGCGTCGAGATTGTCGAGCGCTGCTCAGGCCATGGCGGCACTTTCGGGGTCATGAAGGACACCCGTCCCTTGGCCGTCAAGATCGGCAAACCCGCCGCCAAGGCCGTGGCGCAAAAGGATACGGCAGAGCTCTGTTCCGACTGCCCGCTGGCCTGCAAGCATCTGGGCCAGATCCTGATTGCCGAGACCGGCGACAAGGCCCAGCCGCGCCAATCCCACCCCATCGAAATCTTTGCCCGTGCTTACGGGGTATTTTGAGAGCGAATGACCATGCCCACCACCCTTCGCCAGATCGCCGCCTCTGACCTCCTGTCCGACGCTGAATTTTCCAAGGTCCGCAAGGAGCGCCGCGCCGCGCTCTTGCCGATCAAGCGCCTGCGCCGCGTCCATCTGGGCCCGCACTGCACCTTCTATTTTGAGTGTTTCGACACCATGCTGTTCCAGATTCAGGAGATGCTCCTGATCGAAAAGGGCGGCGCTGCGCAGATTCCGGACGAGCTGGCGGCCTATAATCCGATGATCCCTCAGGGCCAAGAACTGGTCGCCACCATTATGTTCGAGGTCGAGGACCCTGTTCGCCGCGCCCAGATCTTGGCCCGTTTGGGCGGGGTCGAGGACCTGCTCTATATCAAGGTCGGCGAGACCAAGATCTATGGCACAGCCGATGGCGAGGAAGAGCGCACGCGCGACGATGGCAAGACCTCTGCCGTCCACTTCCTCCACTTCACCCTGCTGCCCGAGCAGATCGCTCAGTTCCGCGATCCCGCGACCACCATCCTGATCGGCAGCGACCACGAATCCTACGCCCACATGGCCATTCTCAGCCCCGCAACACGGGCCGAGCTGTCACGCGATTTTGCTTGATCCGCAATAAGGATCACGGGTGTCTGGACAGGCCAGTTCCCTAAGGTTAGCCTAGGTGGTGGGTGATCGCTGATCACTTATTGAGTGTTTCAGTGAAGGACCGGCTTTGCCATGAGTGATACCCATTTTGACGTGATCATTGTTGGCGCAGGCCTGTCGGGTGTCGGCGCGGCGCGTCACCTGCAACTCAACTGCCCCGGCAAGACCTTCACCCTGCTCGAGGGCCGCGAGTCGATTGGCGGGACCTGGGACCTGTTTCGCTATCCGGGCATCCGGTCCGATAGCGACATGTACACCTTGGGCTATTCCTTCCGCCCTTGGAAGGAGTCCAAGGCCATCGCCGACGGCCCGTCGATCCTGAAATATGTCAAGGACACCGCCTCGGAAGCCTCCATCGACCAGCATATCCGCCTCAGCCATCAGGTGAAGCGGGCCAGTTGGACCACGGCCGATGCGCTCTGGACCGTTGAGTGTGAAGTCGGGCCAGACAAGACCGTAACCCAACTGACCTGCAACTTCCTCTTTATGTGCAGCGGCTATTACAGCTATGCGGGTGGCTATACGCCGGACTTTGCGGGAACCGAGCGCTTCGCCGGACAGATCATTCATCCGCAAAAATGGCCGGAAAATCTCGACTATGCCGGCAAGAAGGTGGTGATCATCGGCAGTGGCGCGACGGCGGTGACGCTGGTGCCTGAAATGGCCAAGACCGCCGCCCACGTGACCATGCTGCAGCGTTCGCCGACCTATATTGTCGCGCGGCCTGACTATGACGCCGTCGCCGATTGGCTGCGCGCCCGTCTGCCCGCCAAGCTGGCCTATAGCCTGACCCGTTGGAAGACCGTGCTCTTGGGCATGTATTTCTTCCGCATGTGCCGCAAGGCCCCGGACCGGGTTAAGGCCCTGTTGCTCAGCGGTGTGCGCGCGGCGCTCGGCCCTGACTACGACATCAAAAAGCACTTCACGCCGAAATATAATCCGTGGGAACAGCGCCTGTGCCTGGTGCCCAATGGCGACCTGTTCACCGCGATCAAGGACGGCAAGGCCAGCGTCGTCACCGACCAGATCGAGACCTTCACCGAGACCGGCCTGACCCTGAAATCGGGCGAGACCTTAGAGGCGGACATCGTCGTCACGGCCACGGGCCTGAATCTGGAACTGCTCGGCGGTCTTCAGGTCACCATTGATGGCGTCGCCACCGATGTGTCCAAAACGCTGAGCTATCGCGGCATGATGTATAGCGGCCTGCCCAATCTGGCGGCCTCCTTTGGCTATACCAACGCCTCTTGGACGTTAAAGTGCGATCTGACCTGCGAATATGTCTGCCGCCTGATCAACCATATGGACAGGAAGGGCCTGCGTCAGGCGACGCCGGTCCTGACCGATCCATCAATGGGCACAGAGCCGTGGCTGGACTTCTCGTCCGGCTATGTCACCCGCTCAATCGACAAGTTCCCCCGCCAAGGCGACCGCGCGCCTTGGAAGCTGCACCAGAACTATGCTTTGGACATCATGAACCTGCGGTTCAGTTCGCTGGATGATGGGGTGATGAAGTTTAGTAATCCGGTGAAGATTAAGGCCGCTCAGCGGGTTGCGGAGACGGTTTAGGGGTCGGGGTTGATAGGACTAGTTAGGAGGGGGGCGGCATCTGAGGGTGCCGCCTTTTTTCCTCCTTAAAACCCCCTTCGGCCCTTCGGGCCACTTCCCCCAAGGGGGGAAGTACCGGCGCGGCCGGGGTAGGGGGTCTTTCTTAAAGAAGAAAACAAGGCCCTCACCCAACCCTCTCCCTCAGGGAGAGGGCTAGTGCGGAAAAGCCCTCGCCCCCTTGGGGGAGAGGGTTGGGTGAGGGGGTGTTCCACCGTCCTCAATTCAAAGGATCTGGATCACCGCCTTCGCGGGGAACGCTGGATGTGGGGAGATCTTTTTTGCGTCATTGCGAGGGTGAGGGCTTCAAGCCTCCCTATCCGTGTTCCCCGCGAAGGCGGGGACCTAGAACCCTACACTCTGGCGAGAAGCGACCCACAGGAATTCTGTTTTGCGGAAACGTGGCGCAGAGAGCCGTGGATCAATACCCCCCACTCCCAACCCTCTCCCCCTCAAGGGGGGAAAGGGCTTTTATTTTAACCTCGTCATTGCGAGGCTTGAAAAAAGACCCCCTTCGGCCCTTCGGGCCACTTCCCCCAAGGGGGGAAGAGTGTGGGGTTTTAGATCTTCCCCTTCGGGGGGAAGTACCGGCGTAGCCGGGGTAGGGGTCTTTCTTAAAGAAGAAAACAAGGCCCTCACCCAACCCTCTCCCTCAGGGAGAGGGCTCTATGGTTCTTAGCCCTCGCCCCCTTGGGGGAGAGGGTTGGGTGAGGGGGATGCATCCACCGTCCTCAGTCAAAGTGTCTGGGTCCCCGCCTTCGCGGGGAACGCGGGCTGCTACGGCCAACCCACCCCGCCACTTTTTTCGACAGATCGCCTGCGCCTAAAGCACAAATTTGAACGGGATTGGGCAGGGGGCAGCTTTCTTTGACCCGCGCTTAGATTGTCTTTGTCCCTACCGAGGCTGCGGCCCAACCTAGCTTCAGTGCAATAGCTTGGTTGCAGGCTCTGATCGTGGGGATGATCGACGTGCGGAACATGATGATTGCGTCTTTGATGGCGTTGGGTTTGAGCAGTCCGGTTTTGGCCGAGGGTGTGACCCGGGTTGGGTCGGATAAGTCGCCGATTGCGACGGCGGTGACGGTGCCTGCCGGTGCCAAGACCCTCTATGTCAGCGGTCAGTTGGCCGCGGTCGCTGATCCTGCCGCTCCTGCAGGCACCAAGGCGGCCTACGGCGACACCAAGACCCAGACCTTGAGCGTTCTGAAAAAGATCGATGATGTACTCAAGGCGCACGGCATGACGGCGGCGGATGTCGTCAACATGCATGTCTATCTGCTGGGCGACCCTGATCTGGGCGGCAAGATGGACTTTGCGGGCATGATGGCCGCCTACACCCAGTTCTACGGCACTCCCGAACAGCCCAATAAGCCGTCGCGCGCCACCATCCAGGTCGCAGCCTTAGCGGGCCCCGGCTATCTGGTCGAGATCGAAGTCATCGCCGCCAAGATGCCCTGACCTCGGCCGCTCCGGCGGCGGCGACGCCTCCGGAACCCGACGATCTATCCTGCAAACCTAACCCTAAGGCGGTTCTCACGAACCGTCATTGAGCCCCCTTGTGCCCTTACGGCGCAGCCCGAATGATCAAGGAACAGAAACATGTCGATGATGGATGAGACGAGCGGTCCAGCTTCTGGCGTCCTGACGCGCAGGCGGTTTATCGAGCGCTTGGGTCTGGTCGGCGGCACCACCATGATCTTGGCGGGGATGGAGGCCTTGGGCTTTGGCATCGGTTCGGCCCATGCCGCCCCGCCGGTCCTGAGCGGGTCAGGCAATGGCAAATCGATTGTGGTGCTGGGCGCGGGTCTAGCCGGAATGACGGCGGCCTATGAGCTGACCAAGTCTGGCTACAAGGTCACGGTGCTCGAAGCCCGCAGCTTTGCCGGTGGCCGATGCCAAAGCGCCCGGGCCGGGGTGACGATCACCGAGCTGGGCGGGCAGGCCCAGACCTGTACCTTTGACGACGGCCTCTATATCAACCACGGCCCTTGGCGCATCCCCTACCATCACCGCTCGACGCTGCACTATACCAAGACCTTCGGCGTGCCGCTGGAGCTGTTCGTCAACGACAACGACAATTCCTACGTCTATTTCGAAAAGGGTACCGGACCCTTGGCAGGCAAGCCGATCCGCAAGGGTCAGATCGCCGCCGATGCGCGCGGCAATGCGGCCGAATTGCTGGCCAAGGTCGTCAATAAGGGTGGTCTGGACCTGCCGATGACCCAAGAAGACCGCGACCTGTTCGTGGCCTATCTGGTCAATGAGGGCTACCTCTCGCCCAAGGACCTCGCCTATTCGGGCGCTGAGGGGCGCGGCTATGAGATCCATCCCGGCGCAGGGGTTGATCCAGGCCCCGGTAAGCTGAGCACACCCTACAGCATGACCGATGTGCTCCATTCCAAGACCTGGTCGGTCCTGACCTCGGTGGCGGGCTATGAACAGCAGCGCACCATGTTCCAGCCGGTCGGCGGCATGGACCGCATCGCCAAGGCCTTTGAAAAGCAGGTCGGCCACCTGATCCGCTATTCGTCGGTGGTCCAGAAGATCAAGCAGTCCGATGCCGGGGTCGAGGTCGCCTATATGGACGCGGACGGCAAGCCTGCGGTGGTCAAGGGTGACTATTGCATCTGCACCATTCCCCTGTCGGTGCTCAAATCCGTTGATATGAATGTCTCGGCCCCCTTCAAGGAGGCCATGAACAATGTCGCCTATGCGCCCGTCGGCAAGATCGGCCTGCAGATGAAGCGCCGGTTCTGGGAAGAGGACCACGCGATCTATGGCGGTCACGTCCATACCGACATGCGCGACATCGGCTCCATGTCCTTGCCCTCGACGGGCTTCCAAAGCCAAAAGGGCGTGATCCTCGGCTATTACCAGTTCGGCAACGAGGCGGCGAAGATCAGCGCCAAGACCCCTGCCGAGCGCGCTGCCCATGCGGTCGCGGCAGGCCAGAAAATCTTCCCCGAATATGCCGAGAACTTCGAGACCGCCTTCTCCGTGGCTTGGCACCGGGTGGCCTACAATCTGGGCGGCTGGGCCGAGTGGAAAGAGGACGGTCGGCGCGACTATTACCCCACCCTGTGCAAGCCCGATGGCCGCATCTATCTGGCCGGTGAACATCTCAGCTACATGACCGGCTGGCAGGCCGGAGCCATCGAGTCCGCTTGGCAGCAGATCGCCCATCTGCACCAGCGGGTCATGGCTTAGAAGGAGGCCCTTAAATGAAATCCCTCATTCTTGCAGGACCCATGATCGCAAGTCTGA
>Ga0214921_10010299_pt1 | contig 11592 bp, 9 predicted proteins | sample LL1505_MetaG_FD_177992 | JGI IMG/M metagenome (GOLD analysis project Ga0214921, IMG submission 177992) | Freshwater microbial communities from Lake Lanier, Atlanta, Georgia, United States - LL-1505 | ecosystem: Environmental > Aquatic > Freshwater > Lake | place: USA: Georgia | collected 2015-05-28
ATCCAGATGAACAGCGCCTCCTCCACGCCTGCGGCATGCAGGCGGGCGAGGGCGGCGTCACGCGCGGCGGGTTCGAAGGAATTGCGCGCCTCGGCCACCATCGCGTCGAAGCGCGGGCTGTTGAAGCCGCCCCAATTGTTGGAGACCGGGGCCGCCATCTTGCTGTCCCAGAAGCGGACCATGGCGAAGAAGGGGTCCATGGCGGCGAAGGACACATTCGTCATATGCGCACCACGCGCCGAGGCATGGGCGCAGCCATTGCGCCAATTGGCGAAGAGGGTGTTCCATTCCACCACATCGAACTCGATATTGATGCCGACCTGGCGCAGATCCTGCTGCAGGAACTCGTTCATCGGCAGCGGCTGCATCTGGCCCGAGCCTGAGGCGGAGATCTGCACCTTCAGTGTCAGCGGCCGTTGCGGACCATAGCCGGCCTCGGCCAGCAGGCGGCGGGCTTCGGCGCGGTCGGTGCGAATCTGGAAGCTGGGATTGCCCCACCAGGGGTGGCCGGGCGCCACGGTGCCCTGGGCGGGCACCATGAAACCACCCAGCAGTGTGCGCAGGCCCTCACGGTCGATGGCGAGGTTCAGCGCGCGGCGCACCCGCACATCGGTCATCGGGTTGCCGGCGGTGAAGCAGGGCTGCCAGGGCCAGACATGCGGCTGCAGGTTCTGGGTGATGACCATGTTGCGGCTGCGCATTTGCGGCACCGAATCCGGCGCCGGCGCCTCGATCCAATCCACCTGGTTCGACAAGAGCGCGGCGGTGCGGGCATTGGCCTCAGGGATGGGCAGCAGGATCACCCGGTCCAGCTTGGCCTTGGTGCCCCAGTAATTGTCATTGCGGGCCATCTCCAGACGCTCCCGCGGGACAAAGCGCGTCACGCGGAAGGGGCCGGTGCCCGAAGGATTGGCAGCGAAGGCATTCCAGGCGGCCTCGGCGCTGGGTTGGGCGGCGCGCATGGCGGCCCAATGCGTCGGGCTGGCCATGAACAAATTGGTCAGGTTGATCGGCAGCAGGCTATCCGGCTCGGAGGTGATGAGGGCGACGGTGAACTCGTCGATCACCTCGGCCCGGCGCAGCGTGGGCATGCGTGAGGCCGTCAGGCCGACCTGGCGCGGGTCGAAATGCGGTGCCTCGCGGTCGAGCACCTTGCGCACATTCCACACCACGGCCTCGGCATTGAAGGGGCTGCCATCGTGGAAGCGCGCATCGCGGCGGAGGCGAAAGGTCCAGCGGGTGCGATCATTGGCATCGACCGACCATTCGGTGGCGAGGGCCGGCAGCACGACCGAGGGGCGCTCGGCGGAGGAGAGATCCCACTGGGTCAGCCCATCATAGAGCGGGATGCCGGTGAAGCGGTTGCCCTCAAATCCCTGGTCGGGCTGGCCATGGGTCAGCGGGATATCGGCGGCGGTCATGCCGATGCGCAGCGTGCCCTGCGCAGCTGCGGGGGCGGCGCTCAGCGCGGGCAGGGTGGCCGCACAAGCGGCCAGGAGAAGACGTCGAAGCATGGAATTTCCCTGGATTTGTTATGACTGGCGATCAATGTCATGCCCTTTTGCTGCCCGCCCGGCAACATGAATGCGAGCAGCAATGGGCCGTTTGGGCTTGCCTTTGCCCAGCACTCAGGCATGGACTGCACAGCCATGAAGCTGCTTCTCATCAACGGCAACACCAATGCCGTCATCACCGACCGCGCCGTGGCGCATACCAGGGCCGCCCTGCCCAGGCTGGGGCTGTCCGGCACCGTCGCCGGTGTGACTGCCCGCTTCGGCGCGCATTACATCGCAACCCGCGCCGCCTCGGCCATTGCCCAGCACGCGGTGCTGGATGCGCTGGCCGAGCATGGGGCGGGGCATGATGGCATTATCATCGCCTGTTTCGGTGATCCGGGGCTGGAGGCGGCGCGGGAGCTCTCCACCCTGCCGGTGGTGGGCATGGCCGATGCCTCGCTGACCATCGGCTTCCGCCAGGCCAGCCCTATAGCCTTCATCACTGGCGGTGCTGCCTGGGTGCCGATGCTGGAGGAATTCTGCCTGTTGCGCGGCTATTCGCGCGAGCAGGTGCTGGTGCGCGCGGTGGCGCCCGATGGCGGGATGATCGCGGCCGACCCGGATGGCGCCATCGCCCTGCTGGCCCAGGCGGCGCGCGATGCGGCGGCGGAAGGCGCCGGCGCCGTGGTGCTGGGTGGCGCGGGGCTGGCGGGGCTTGCCCCTCAGGTGGCGGCGGCCAGCGGCATCGCGGTGCTGGACAGCCTGGATTGCGCGGTGCTGGCGGTGGCCGAGGCGGTGGCACAGCCCACGCCCACGCCCACGCCCAGCAGCGGCCTCAGCCCTGCGCTGGCGGCGCTTCTGGCGGGCTGAACCGTTTGCCGGAAAATGCCGGCATGCTGGCATGGCCCCAGGCCGTCACGCCGCGGCCCGAGACCACCAGAACCGCGCAGGCCAGCATGATTCGCAGGTCAAGCCCCAGGGAGACCCGCCGGGCATAGGCGGCATCCAGCCGCAGCCGCAATGGCCAGGGCACCGCATTGCGCCCCGCCGCCTGCGCCAGCCCGCATAGACCGGGCCGCAGCCGCAGCCTTGCCCGCTGCCGATCGGAATAGAGCGGCAGATAGGCCATGGGCAGCGGCCGGGGGCCCACCAGGCTCATCTCGCCGCGCAGCACATTCCACAGCTGTGGCAGTTCATCCAGCGCGCTGGCCCGCAAGGCGCGGCCGAAACGGGTGAGCCGGGCGGCGTCATCGCCCGGGCCATTGCGCATGCTGCGCAGTTTCAGCACCTGAAAGGGTTTTCCGCCCTGCCCCGCCCGCTGCTGCCGGAACAGCACCGGGCGGCCCAGCGCCAGCAGCACAGCCAGCGCCGCCACTGCGAGCAGCGGCGTGGCCAGGAGCAGCAACAGGGCGGCACCCAGCACATCCAGCCCCCGCTTGCCGCAGCGCCTATACATGCCGGCGCTCCACCGCCAGCGACAGGGCGAGGCCCAGCGCGAACCAGGCCATGCGGTTGGATAAATCGGTGGAGACCATCACCGTCACCGCCACCGGCAGTACGAGTGTGCCGATCGCCACCGCTCGCTCCGGCGCCACGCGCGGCAGCCGGGCCAGCGCCACCAGCGCCGCCCCGCCAAAGGCCAGCAGCCAGAGCACCAGGCCGGGCAACCCGGCCTCGGTCAGCGCCTCCAGCGCGTGGTTATGCGGGTGCATGCCGGGGTCGGCGCCAAAACCCGCCGCCTGGGGAAAGCCGCCGGGGCCAATGCCCAGGCCATCGACCATGCGCAGCGCGGCCCGCCACATTGCCAGCCGCTCCTCCGGCCCATCGGCGGGGTCGCCCAGGATACGCTCGATGGTGCGGATGCCATCAAAGCGGCCTGGGTCGGTGAGCACGAAGCCCAGCCCCGCCAGGGCGCTGACCATGAGGGCCGCCAGCCACAGCATGGCCCGGCCGGGCGTGCCGCGCAGCCACAGCAACAGCGCCGGCATCAGCGCCACCACCCCACCCATGGCCAGAAACGCCGCCCGCCCGCCGGGGATCAGCACCGCCGCCGCCAGCCCCAGCAGCAAGATGCCGCGCAGCAGCAGCCCCGGCCCCCGCGCCACCACCAGCCCGGTGGCCACCAGACCCGCCGCCGTCGCCACCGCCAGGCCGGCCAATTGATATTGCACCCGCGTGCGGGCTGGATCGGCGCCAATCGCCCCGCCCAGCACCACGGCATTATTGGCAACGCCCCAGGCCACTGCGGCCCCGGTGAAGGCGCCCAGGCAGATCACCGCGCGGGTCAGGGCATGGCGGCTGGTGGCATCGGCGCCCACCAGCAGCCCCGCCACCAGCATCACCGGCCCGACCAGCACAATGGGCACCAACTTGGCCGTGGCGGCATTGCCGTTGAGCGACCAATAGGCCGCCACCACCCACCAGAGCCAAAGCCCCGCCGCACCCAGCAGCGGCAGCGCCAGCGCCTGGCCGAAGCGCCAGCCGCCGCCGGCCAGCAGCAGCGGCAGCAGCCCGCAGAGTGCCATCCCCGAGACCAGCGTCAGGTCAAAGGGCAGCCCGGCCAGGGCCGGCGTGGTCTTCAGCGCGCCGGCGAATTGCAGCAGCGCCGCCGAGACACCGGCCAGCCCGGCAAAGAGTGGCGCGGTGGGGAACATCACGCGCCCCCCGCGCGCAGCAGCAGCAGGCAGGCGGCAACAACCGTGCAAAACATCGGCACCACCACCGCCAGCAGCACCAGCAGGAGCGGCCGGTTGGGCACCGAGGCGCGCAGCTCCACCATCGGCGCCGAGACCAGCCTGGCCGCCACCGCCTCATCGGCCAGCATCACCAGCGCGGAACGCTGATGCTGCGCCAGCAGGTCATAGAGGGTGTTGCGGGCAAAGGCGTCGCGTTCGGTGGCTATGGCGGCCTGCAACAGGGTGATGCGGCGCTGGGCCATGTTGGCCAGATCGGCGCGAACCTTGGCCTCACCGAAGCCATGCAGCCGCTGCAGCATATCAAGCGCCAGCAGCCGATCATACCAGGGCAGCTCCACCGTCCAGCTCACCGTGCCGCCATCCTGGGTGGGGGAGAGGGCGTTTTCGAGATAGGTCTGTACGTCATCGGCGTCGGCGGCGATGCGCAGATCGAAGAGCCGGCGGATCATCCCCATTGGTCCGCTCCCCCGCCGCGCGGTCATTTGCGCCAGGATGGGGGTTTGCGCCGCGAGCATCCGGGCCGCCTCCATCGACCGCAGCGTGCCGAGATAAACCCCGAAATTGCCGCCCGGCCGGCTGTCCAGCAGCGCCGGCTGCAGCATGGGCACCGGGGTGAGCAGGGTGGAGGTGGCCATCGCCGTGGTCTCGGCCGGTGCCAGCACCATTTGCGCCACGAAGCTGCGCGGCCAGAGCCAGACCAGCGTTGCCAGCAGCCCATACAGCAGCAGGGCGGCGAGCAGCAGCCGCCACCGCCAATTCCAGATTCCCCGGATCAGGGCCTCCAGGGCCATTCTGCCACCGCCAGTTTACATTCTACGGCAGTTAAGAGGTATCAAGTGCAGATTTGCAACCACGGCGCGAATGGCCGCGCCGCTTGCACGCGGCGCAGGCTGGGGGCAATGGCCAAGCATGGCCACGTCGCCGATCCTGCCAGCCGACCAAGACCCACGCCGCATCGCCTTTGGCGTGGTGCTGGCGGGCGGCCTGGCACGGCGCATGGGCGGTGGCGACAAGCCGCTCCGCCTGCTGGCTGGCCGGCCGATGCTGGACCATGTGCTGGACAGGCTGCGGCCGCAGGTCACGGGTCTGGCGCTCAGCGCCAATGGCGACGCCGCGCGATTCGCCGCCTGGGGCCTGCCGGTGCTGGCCGACCCGATGCCGGATTGTCCCGGGCCGCTGGCGGGTATTCTGGCCGGGATGGAATGGGCGGCGGCGCAGGGCGGGGAATGGCTGGTCTCGGTGCCTGGCGATTCGCCGCTGCTGCCGGGGGATTACGTGGCCTCGCTATGGGCGGCGAGGCGGGCGGCGGGGGTGTCGCTGGCCTGTGCCGAAAGCGGCGGACAGTTTCACCCGCCCTGCGGGCTATGGGATGTGGCGCTGCGGCATGATTTGCGCGCTGCGCTGTTGGCGGGCGAGCGCAAGGTCAGCCGCTGGACGGCCCAGCATGGCATTGCCCATGCCTCCTGGCCCGCCACGCCCATCGACCCCTTCTTCAACGTCAATACGGCGGCGGATCTGGCCGCGGCTGCGGCATGGGTGAAATAGGCCTGGCCGCTTCCCGCCCACGTCACTTGGCGCTATCCCCGAGACCATCATGGATGCTTTGGCCGCTGCTCCCGATCTGGAGCCTGATCCCTCGAAGGGTCCGCTTCCCACCTATCGCGCAAGGGTGAATGCTGGCCGCTACGCGCCGGACCCGGCGCAGGCGATGATTGCCGAGAATTTGCAGGAATTGTGGTTCCGCCTGCGCGGCTATGCCCCCCGCCCGGCGGCGACAACGGGTGGGCTGCTGGCGCGGCTGTTTCGCAAACGCGCCTCGGAGGATGGCGCGGCGCATGCGCCCATTGGGCTTTACATTGTCGGCCAGGTGGGGCGGGGCAAATCCATGTTGATGGATCTGTTCTTTGAGGCCGCGGATGTGGCCCGCAAGCGCCGCATCCATTTTCACGCCTTCATGCAGGAGGCGCATCAGCGGATACATTTGTGGAAGCGCGCCCATCCGGGCGAGGCCGACCCCATTCCGCCGCTGGCCGATACCATTGCCGCCGAGGCGCTGCTGCTCTGCTTCGACGAATTTCAGGTGCACGATATTTCCGATGCCATGATCCTCGGCCGGCTGTTTGATGCGCTGTTCGACCGTGGCGTGGTGGTGGTGGCCACCTCCAACACCGCCCCCGATGACCTGTTCAAGGGCAAGCCGGGGCGCGATGCCTTTCTGCCCTTCATTGCCGAGATCAAGCGCCATGTGGAGGTGCTGCACCTGGATGCCGCCAAGGATTACCGGCGCGACCGGGTGCGCGCGCTGCCCAGTTGGCATGTGCCGGCCGATGGCAGGGCCGAGCGGGCGATGGACCAGGCGTTTCATGAGCTGACCGGGCTGCATCGCGGTAAACCCACCGCGCTGATGGTGCTGAACCGCGAGGTGGTGGTGCCGCAGGCGCATCGCGGCGTGGCGCGGTTTGATTTTGATGATCTCTGTGCCCGGCCGCTGGGGCCGGCCGATTATCTGGCGGTGGCGCGGGAATTCCACACCGTGCTGATCGACGGGATTCCGCGGCTGAGCCCGGAGAATTTTGACCGGGCGCGACGGTTCATCACGCTGATCGACGCGCTGTATGAGGCGCGGTGCAAGCTGCTGGCGAGTGCGGCGGCGGTGCCGGACACGCTGTATGAGCATGGGGAGAATGCGGCGATGTTTGAGCGGACGGCGTCGCGGTTGAATGAGATGCAGAGCCAGGACTATCTGGGCCAGTCGCATATCACTTGAGGCCGAGCCGGATATCCCACGCTGCGGGCGGACATTCACCCGAATTTCCGCAAAGCACAATTCAATTGCACAGCGCCCGGGCCGCCGAATCCCCCACAATGTCAGCGCCCACCCCTGCCATAGGCACCGGCCCCGCCCGGCAAGACTTAACCTGCCCAGACACCTCAAGGGTTGCCACGCGATCCGAAATATGGCGAAACAACTGGTACGGACATCTAACGGGGGTCATATGCGTTACGGAGTGATGTCGATACTTGCCTTGGGCTTGCTCATGGGCGTGCCGGCCGAAGCCGCGCGCAACGACCAAACTGCCGCCCGCAATCAGGCCCGCCCGTCCGCCACTGCCGTTCACCCTGTCACCCGGCCGGCCGCTGCCAGGAGCTTGGGCCACCGCCAGGCGGCAATCCGGCAGCCGGCTGTGCCCTATCGCCGTGCCAGCCTTTCCTCGGCCCAACAGCGCAGCGCATTCAGCCGCGTCGCCTCTGCCTGCACCGTGTCAAACGGGCGGCGGGTGTGCGGCGGCACGCGCCAGGTGGCGATGCGCTGGTCTGGCGGGTTGATGCCGGCGGCAGGCAACCAGACCTCCTGCCCAGATGGGACGATGGCGACCCAGGCGCTTGGCCATCAGAATGTGGTGCGCTGCCTGCCGCTGTGAGCTTTTGCGATCCCCGATTTCCTTGCGAGGCAGGTGGCTAAAAAATAGCAAAGTCCTGGGTTTGTTACTCCTAGCATCCACCATGCCATCGGCGGCAACCGCAATCCTGGCTTCCCTGCCAAGAACCCGAATAGCGTCAGTAAAAGCGCCAATACCGCCGCTCCGATATTGGCGCTGGCGGGATGCCAACCGATGGCTCGGGCGCCTGTTATAACCGGATGTGCCCAACTGCTGTTGTTTAACCGGCGTTAACTGCCGCGTTTAGGTTTGAGAACTCATATCCTGTTGGGCTATGGCACGGATGGGCTAGTCGCAGCGACGCCATCATCAATTTTTGTGACTAACCCACCTTTATCCCACGCTTAAAAGTGCCCAAAATCCGAAAGTGATTGCTTTTATGCAATGTCTGAGCTAAAATCGACGGATTATAGCATGAGTGAGCCATTGAAAATACTTGTGCCGCATGTTGAATCGTAAAAACATTTTGTGCCATTCGCATTCCATCCATTACGGCCTGGTAGCATAGGACAACATGACCTGAACAAAAGAACGCCTCATCTCCCCCTTTAGCAAGGTTTTGTAAAATAGATTGACAATTTCTTGAGTTAAAGCTTTTTTTGAGATGAGAGATTTTTCTGCGCCAGATATGGAGTAACCTATATTTCATCGCAAATGCTCGTACATCTCAACGGCTATTTTTCCAGCGTTAAAGGCCAAATCTGGCTAATTGCAGCGATAAACGTCATAAGTATAGTCTTCATTAAAGGCTACACTGTTCATTAAGATGCCAGATCCACCCATTTCAACAAGCCCCTGCGTCGTACCCATTAGGCCAGCATGGACATAGTGGGCTGAACCTTGGCCGGTAGCATTTTGGCCGAGTTGAATTGCGACGCCTATCGGATCTCCAGCGAAAATGTGTTTAAAAAAAATATCGCCAGGCATAAAAGGGGTACTTTTAACACCAGTCTGAGCTCCATGTCGCTCAGCGCCGTGGCTTTGTTTAGCTAAATTATTAAATGCTTTTGTCGAGTCAAGACGGTCTTTTGCCGCAGCACGCCCCCTACTTAGTGAGTGCAATGCACTTTTGGCCAGGGCGATAATCGACATAAGAGAACCTCCATTCTGGATCTAAACAAATAAATATAAACCGTCGGACATATAATGGTGCTGGCGAGGGCGGAGTAATCTGCACACCAAGAAAACCCGACCACAGGCCTAACCAGAAAGGCAAAAAACTACAAAGATATTAAACTAAATCAATGTGGTTAACGTTAATATGAAAACAGCCAACGGTAAATCGCAAAAACCGCAAATCTCGCGGAAAATTTTATTCCAAAAATGGAAAAACATAAGTCACAGAACGAAACTCTATCATCCTTCCAGGGGCAGCTACCCGCGTGCTCCAAAAAATTCCTCCCGTGCCGGACCGTCCCGGAGTCCGGCTGGCTTCCCAAAACCAACAAAAGTCGACTCACCCGCCGGCCGCCGCAATCCGCGCCGCCATGGCCAGCAGGCGCTGGGCGCGCTCCACAATCGGGTAATCCACAAAGCGGCCATCCACCTGGATTGAGGCCAGGTCCTGCGCCTGGGCCTCGGCAAAGGCGGCGACGATCTTTTCCGCCCGTGCCACTTCCACCGCCGGTGGCGAATAGGCGGCATTGGCCGGGCCCACCTGGTCCGGGTGAATACAGAGCCGCCCCTGGAAGCCCAGCGCTGCGCCGCGGGCGCAGGAGGCCTGGAAGGCGTCCATTTCGCGCAATTCGATCCAGACCGTGTCGATGGGCGCCTCCAGCCCGGCGGCGCGGCTGTGCAGCACCATTTTTTCGCGCGCACCCTCCAGCACGGTCTCCGCCAGGTCCCAGGTGATGCCCAGGTCGAGGGTGTAATCGCCAGCGCCGAAGGCCAGGCGCTTCACCCGCCCGCCGAGCGTGCTGGCGCAGGCGGCGAATTCGGCCAGGCCGGCCATGCCCCGCGCCGTCTCGATGATCGGCATTACCTCAATCCCACCAGGCGGCAGGCCGCGGGCGCGCTCATGCGCCGAGATCAGCCAATCCACCGCCACCAGCTGCGCCGCACTCTCCAGCTTGGGCAGCACGATGCCATCCAGCCGCGGCGCCAGGATGGCCTCGATGTCGCCCACACAAAACTCGGTATCGAAGGCGTTCACCCGGATGAAGGCGCGGCAATTGCGCGGCCTGTCCAGCGCCGCCAGCACCATGGCGCGGGCGGCGACCTTGGCGGAGACCGCCACCGCGTCCTCCAGGTCGAGAATCGCGGCATCGGCGCCGATGGTAAAGACTTTTTCGGCGCGGCGCGGATGGTCGCCGGGGGCGAAGAGGAAGCTGCGATTTGGGCTCATCAATGGCTCATAGGCGGGGCGTCCAGCCCCAGCAAGACGGGTTCATCGGCCGCTTTGACAGTGACCGGCGCCGGCGGCACCCTGCCGCAAAAGGCCAGCCCTCATCTCTGGCCGCGGAGGAATTTCCATGGGTTTCCTGGCCACCGCCACGCCGCTTTTCTGCGCGGCCCGCTGATGCCCCGTCACGGTGAGATGGCGCTGATCGCCTTTCTGCAGGCGCAGAATTGCTCGAATTATCCCGGCTCCTGGCGCCACCCGGAGACCATGCAGGATTTTCTCAAGCCGCAATATTACCAGCGGATTGCCCGCAGCCTGGAGGATGCCCGCTTCCATATGGCCTTCTTCGATGACCGGCTCGCCCTGCCGGACATATTGGGCCATGACCATGCCGAGGCGGTGCGCAACGGGATTCGGGTGGTGAAGCTGGACCTCATTTCCATCCTCACCGCCATGGGGCTGGCCACGGAAAAACTCGGCCTGGGCGCCACTTATTCGACCACTTATTACGAGCCCTATCACGTCGCCCGGGTCTTCGCGACGCTGGATCATATGTTGGGCGGGCGCGTGGCCTGGAATGTCGTCACCTCGCTGAACGACAGCGAGGCGCATAATATGGGCCGCGCCGAGCACCCCGCGCATGATCTGCGTTACGACCGCGCCGATGAATTTCTGGAAATTGTCCTCAGCCATTGGGATGCCTGGGAAGACGACGCCATCATCAATGACCGCGAAACCGGGATTTTTGCCGACCCGGCCAAGGTGAAGCGGCTGGATCACAAGGGCCGCTGGTACAATGCCCAGGGCACCTTCACCGTGCCGCGCACGCCGCAGGGCCGGCCGGTGCTGATCCAGGCCGGGCAAAGCGGACGGGGGCGCAGCTTTGCCTCGCAATGGGGCGATTTGATCTTCGTGATCTACCCCAACTTCAAGGCCGGGCAGAGGGTCTATGCCGAGTTCAAGGCGCAGGTTGCCGCCTCGGGCCGTGATCCGGCGCAGGTGCGGGTTTGCCCCGCCGTTTATGCCATTATCGGCACCAGCGCCGATGAGGCGGCAGAAAAACGCGCGCTGATCGAGGGCCTGGCCAAGCCGGTGGATGGCCTGGCCCTGCTCTCCGAGGTGCTGAATTACGACTTTGCCTCCAAGCGGATGGATGAGGCCTTCACCGATGAGGAATTGGCCGGCATCAAGGGCTTGCAGGCAATCCGTGACCGGGTGGTTGCGGGTTCGGGCAAGCAGAACCCGACCTTGGCCGATTTCGTCACCATCAGCGGCCGGGGCACCATTCGTGAATTTCCCTGCTTCACCGGCACGGCCAAAAGCGTGGCCGATGAGATGCAGGAATGGTTCGAGGGGGAGGCCTGTGACGGCTTCGTCCTCGCCGCGACCCATATGCCCGGCGCCTATGAGGATTTCACCCGGCTGGTGGTGCCGGAATTGCAGCGCCGTGGCGTGTTCCGCCGGGAATTTGCTGGCACGACGCTGCGTGACAATCTCGGCCTGCCACGCGCCGCCCGCTTCGACTGGAAGCGGCCCTAGCTTTTGTTTTTCGGTATTTTCCGAGTCGCCTTGCGAAGCCGCAAGCCTGGAAAATGCTCTAGCAGTCTGTCGGATTCCCA
>Ga0214921_10010302_pt1 | contig 11591 bp, 11 predicted proteins | sample LL1505_MetaG_FD_177992 | JGI IMG/M metagenome (GOLD analysis project Ga0214921, IMG submission 177992) | Freshwater microbial communities from Lake Lanier, Atlanta, Georgia, United States - LL-1505 | ecosystem: Environmental > Aquatic > Freshwater > Lake | place: USA: Georgia | collected...
CCAAAGTGGCTTTGAGGCCGCTTATCGCCAGCGCTTTGCTTTTTTGATGCAGGGCAAACGCCTGATCGCCGAAGCCGTTTCGGTCGAAGCCGTGGTGGCGGGGGATGCGCCTGCCGAACCACGCCATGCCCTGCAGCCTTCGCGCGAAGTGCCGCGTCGCGACACGGTGCGCCTGTACAGCAGCGGTGCCTGGCACGAGGCCGCGCTGGTGGTGCGCGAAGACCTGCGACCCGGCGACGAGGTGCAGGGCCCGGCCATCATTGCCGAGAAGAACGCAACCACCGTGGTCGAGCCCGAGTGGGCCGCTCGCCTGACCGAGCTGGACCACATCGTGCTGGAACGCCGGGTGCCGCGTGCGCAGACGTTTGCCGTGGGCACCACGGTGGACCCGGTGCTGCTGGAGGTGTTCAACAACCTGTTCATGAACATCGCCGAGCAGATGGGCCTGCAGCTGCAAAACACCGCGCACTCGGTCAACATCAAAGAGCGGCTGGACTTCAGTTGCGCGCTGTTCGACGCCGCCGGCAACTTGATCGCCAACGCGCCGCACATGCCGGTGCACCTGGGCTCCATGGGGGAAAGCATCAAGACGGTGGTGCGCGACAACGCAGCCACCATGCAGCCGGGCGACGTGTTTGTGCTCAACGACCCCTACCACGGCGGCACGCATTTGCCCGACATCACCGTCATCACCCCGGTTTACCTGGATGGACGCGCCACGTTTTACGTGGGTTCGCGCGGCCACCACGCCGACGTGGGTGGCGTCACGCCCGGCTCCATGCCGCCGTTTTCCACCTCGATCGAGGAGGAGGGCGTGCAGATCGACAACGTCAAGCTGGTCGACCAGGGCGTGTTGCGCGAGGCCGAGCTGCTGGCGCTCCTGGCCAGCGGGCCCTATCCCGCCCGCAATCCGGCGCAAAACATCGCCGACCTCAAGGCCCAGATTGCCGCCAACGAAAAAGGCGTGCAGGAGCTGCACAAGATGGTGGCCCACTTCGGGCTGGCCGTGGTGCAGGCCTACATGCGCCACGTGCAGGACAACGCCGAAGAGTCGGTGCGCCGCGTCATCACCCGCCTGAAAGACGGTCAGTTCACGCTGCCGCTGGACAACGGCGCCCAGATCTGTGTGGCCATTCGGGTGGACGCGGCGCAGCGCAGTGCGGTGATTGATTTCACCGGCACCTCGGCACAGCAGCCCAACAACTTCAACGCGCCCACTGCGGTGTGCATGGCGGCCGTGCTCTATGTGTTTCGCGCGCTGGTGGACGACGACATCCCGCTCAACGCCGGCTGCCTCAAACCGCTGCTGGTCATCATCCCGCCCGGCTCCATGCTCAACCCCAACCCGCCAGCGGCGGTCGTGGCGGGCAATGTCGAGACCTCCACCTGCATCACCAACGCCCTGCTGGGCGCGCTGGGCGTCATGGCCGCTAGCCAGTGCACCATGAACAATTTCACCTTTGGCAACGCGCGCTACCAGTACTACGAGACGATTGCCGGCGGGTCGGGCGCAGGCGAGGGCTTTGCCGGCACCAGCGTGGTGCAGACGCACATGACCAATTCGCGCCTGACCGACCCTGAGGTGCTGGAGTTTCGTTTTCCGGTGCGCCTGGACAGCTACGAGATCCGCCCCGGCTCGGGTGGTGCAGGCCGCTGGCGCGGCGGTGACGGCGGCGTGCGCCGCATCCGCTTCCTGGAACCCATGACCGCCAGCATCCTGTCCAACGGCCGCAGCCACGGCGCTTTCGGCATGGCCGGCGGGCAAGCCGGCCAGGTCGGCACCAACCGCGTGCTGCGCGCCGACGGTACGGTGGAGTCTCTTGGTCACATCGGCCAGGCGCAGATGCAGCCTGGCGATGTGTTCGAGGTGGCGACGCCGGGTGGGGGCGGGTATGGGGTGGTGGACCGGGGTGATCCGACGGACCTCAATACCTTGGTTCAAACCGGCGCAGGCAGCCCATGAACCTGAACCTTCAGGGCCTGACGGTGGTCGTGACAGGGGGGTCTGCCGGCATCGGTGCGGCCATCGTCCGAACCTTCGCAGCCGAAGGCTGCCACGTTTTTTTCTGCGCACGGCAAGCGCAGGGAGTTCGTCATATGGTTGCCGCGATGAACGGTTCAGCCGGCAAAGTTCAGGGCACCGTGTTGGATGTGGCTGACACGCCAGCCTTTCAGGCATGGTTGAACGATATCGGACCGATCGATGTTTTTGTGCCCGCCGTCAGTGCGCTAGCCCTGGACTGGGACACCACCTTGGCCATTGATATCAAGGCGACCGTGGCACTGACGGAGGCCGTCATTCCGCAACTGTCACGCTCCGAGCATGCGGCCATCACCTACATTGGATCAAAGGCCTCCTCATTAGCCGCACCGGGGTCGTCGTCCTATGGAGCAGCTAAGGCTGCGATGGCCCACTATATGAAAAGCTTGTCAGTCAGACTATTGCCCAGCGTTCGGGTGAATACGGTTTCGCCCGGTGACACCCTGTCCGAGGGTGGGCTGTGGGACAAAGTCAAACGGGACGAGCCCAAGCGTTACCTGTCTGTTGTGCAACGTAACCCCATGCGCCGGCTTGCCACGCCCGATGAAATCGCTCGGGTCGTCGCGTTCATCTCCAGCCCTGCGGCAAGTTTCGTCTCTGGCGCCAATTGGTACGTCGATGGCGGCTCCACGCTTCATGTTCAGATTTGAATCATCGACCTGATGTGCGGGAACCGTCGCTCCGGCAAAGCGACGCAAGGATTTGCTGGAGAGAGGATTTGATTTCGCCGATAAGTTTTGGAATAAGGAAAGCAAATGAACGCAACCCCCCCGGATTGCAGCGTCCCTTGTGATCTGACCTGGAGCAGGTCGACGCCCGCCCCATGGGTGAGGGCGACTATGACGAACTGCCTGAACTGGATGAGGTCATGCTCGCCCGCGCAGTTGCGCATCTGGTCGGGCGGTCTGCTCAGGTGCCTTGACAAAAACGTACTTCTTAACGTACGCTTGGCCCAAGGAGTTTGCTATGACCATTTTGACCGCCAGCGAGGCCCGTGCCAATTTGTACCGCCTGATCGACCAAACCGCTGCCGGCCATGAGCCGATCTACATCACCGGTAAACGCAGCAGCGCGGTGTTGGTGGCGGAGGAGGATTGGCGCGCGATTCAGGAAACCCTGTATCTGCTTGCCGTGCCGGGAATGCGGGACGCCATCAAAGCCGGCATGGCCGAGCCGCTTGACCAGAGCAGCAAGGATTTGGACTGGTGAATTGGCAGATCGTCTACACCCGCCAGGCCCAAAAAGACGCCAGCAAGCTGGCTGCCAGCGGCCTGAAGTCCAAGGCGCAGGAACTGCTCACCGTTCTTGCCGTGGATCCTTTCCAAACCCCACCGCCTTTTGAAAAACTGGTGGGCGATCTGGCTGGCGCCTATTCAAGGCGCATCAACATCCAGCACCGCCTCGTCTATGAGGTGTTCAATGCTGCGAAGACCGTGCGCGTGCTCCGGCTCTGGAGCCATTACGACTAGGCCCTCGCTTGGCCGTCATGGCTCTTTTGGTGCAGTCGCGCTTAGCTCTATTCCAAATGGGGTAGACAGCCGCGAAGCAGGCTGCAGCAAACCGGACTCAGGTTGAATCGACGCAGCCTCCAGCCAAATTAAATGTCAACCGGATGCAACACATTCAAGGACCGCCAAACGGCTTGAAAACAACCTGGTCATCAACGGCATAGAGCCGGCAGGCACTGCCAAACTTCTCACAGCCGTTCAAGCTCTCGGCCATCGAGTCAGGGCCAATCCTGTAGCTCGTCGCGCCTTTTTCAGAAACTGCAAAGGCTTTTGGTTTGGGTCGTTGAAGCCACTGGTCGTAATTGTTCCTGCCGGCGGCGGAGACCTTCGGCAGAGCGTCGCGATCGGTCACAGCAGCAAAATTGGTGGGCTCCGGCAGGGTGGCCGAGTGGACTGCCGGAAATGGTGTGAACACTACCGTCGAATCCACGGCATACAGCTTGCATGGGCGATTGACTTTTTTGCAATTGTCCAGAGCCACAACCATTGAATCGCCACCGTATGCGCTGAACAAACCGCCGCTGTCATTGACAGCAATCGCTTTGGGGACGGGTTTTTCTAACCATGAGGCGTACTGGCTTCTTTGATTCGAAAACGCATAGGGCGGCGCATCCAAATTTTGAGCCTCAGCGTAATTGCTAGGCATCGGTATTGGTGTATCGTGCACGGCAGGAAAGGGTATAAAAACAACGTCGCCATCAAGCGCATAAACCCTGCAAGGCCTTCCGAAACTTTCGCAGACCTTCACTGCATCCGCCGCCGCATTGCCACCATAGCCTCTGGCAAGTGCGCCTTTGTCTGAAATGGCGACCGCTTTGGGCGCTGGTTTACTCAGCCATTCGACATAAAGCTCTTTGCCCTTTACGCCGAGCTTGGGGACAGCTTCAACATCCTCAATTTTGGCGAAGCCAGTCGGTTGCAAAGTTGGGCGCACCGTTATGGGGTCCAAGCCTTGACCCAGCGCATAGGGGACTTTGATTTCTGGAATAATGGATTTTTCAAAAATAACGTTCTGTAAAGCGGCAGACTTGAACAGCACTCGCTTGATTTGAGAAATGTCGGATTCCATATTGTCTGAATATGTAATTCGCAAGGTGCCCTGACCGAAACCTGATGCAATTTGGTCAATCAGGGGCGTTGGATAGCCCGAGCGTTGATCTCTTTTGTTTTTTGTTTCAATGTTTTTGATTGAAACATTCCCCAGGTAATAGTGCTTACCTTTAGCTGGAACGGTTATGGGTATTTCGACCCTGAACCGCATGCCGCCTATCATTAATGTGTAAAAGCTGCGGCCACTGATCCCGGTGATTTTGTAATTTCCGACTGGCAATGCCAATCCGACCAAATAAGATGTCTTACCCCCTTCAGCTTTATCAATGGGACTGAAATTAAAGAAATCATTTCGTGCCGCGCTGCTGCTGTCCTCATAGTCGATTTGTAAGTCGCTCAATGCAAAATTTGGACTTGACACATTCTCAAAATTCACAACCATCCAGACCATGCTGGTGTCATTCAAATCGAGTTGATCAGGCAATGGCTTGCCGATTCGCAATGGTGCAGTGCCGAGTTCGGCGACGGCGACGCCATTGAAAAAGAACAGAATTAGGGTAAATATCAATCTGATCGAAGTAGCCATAATGATTAATGAAGTATTCGGTCGTCAATTGATGTGATCGCAGTGGTTTCCCCCGCGCCACAGCGCTACTTCTTGGCAGCACTCACCGCCGGTTTGGCCGGCTCGGCCTTGGCGGTTGCCGCGCCCTTGAATTCGGCGCCGTTGATGGTCAGGCCTTCTTTGGACAATTTGGCGGCGGTAGCCTCGCCCACCCCCTTGACGCGGCTGATGAAGTCGGGCCAGTCTTTGAAGTTGCTTTTCTTGCGCTCATCCAGGATGCGGGTCGACATGGCCGGGCCGATACCCTTGATGCTGTCGAGTTCAGCCGCATTGCCCTTGTTGGCATCGACTGCAGCAAAGCAAGCGGCGGCGTAAATCATCAGCAACACAGACAAGATTTTTTTCAACATGGGGTGTCTCCTCGGGTTAGGGCAAAGGTTCAATGCTGACCGGATTCTGCCAGCCAGCGCACGTACTGTGCCACGCCGTTCTGCACATCGGCAAAGGCGTGGCCGCATCCTGTAGCGCGCAGCGCCGTCAGATCGGCCTGGGTGTAGCACTGGTACTTGCCGCGCAGCGCATCTGGAAAAGGCACGTACTCGATCAGCCCAGCCGCCACCATTTCGTCCAGGCCCAACGCCGCCTCGCCGCGTTGGCTGCGCAGGGTATTGACCACCGTGGCGGCCACGTCGTTGAAGGGCTGGGCGCGGCCGCTGCCCAGGTTGAAGATGCCCGAAATGCCGGGGTGGTCAAAGAACCACAGATTCACAGCCACCACGTCATCCACAAAGACAAAGTCGCGCATCTGGGCGCCGGGGCTGTAGCCGCCGTATTCGCCAAACAGCTTGACCCGCCCCTCTGCCGCAAACTGGTGGAACTGGTGAAAAGCCACGCTGGCCATGCGGCCCTTGTGCTGCTCGTGCGGGCCATAGACGTTGAAGTAGCGAAAGCCCACCACCTGACCGGTCTTGCCCAGCACAGATCGCTTGAAATCGGCGCCGCATTCACGCCGCATGCGCTGGTCGAACAGCAGCTTGGAGTAGCCGTAGACGTTCAGCGGCAGCTCAAACGCCGGCTCTTCGCGGAAGGTGTCCGAGCCGCCGTAGGTGGCGGCGCTGGAGGCGTACAACAGACGGGCGCCGCGCTTCTGGCAGGCATGGAACAGGCTGCAGGACAGGCTGTAGTTGTTGGCCATCATGTACTTGCCGTTGCTCTCCATGGTGTCGCTGCAGGCGCCCTCGTGGAACACGGCTTCGACTTGGCCGAACGCGCCGTGGGCGAAATCGTCGTAAAAAGTGCCTGCGTCCACATAGTCAGCGATGCGCAGGCCGGCCAGGTTGCGAAACTTGTTGCCCTGAGTCAGGTCATCCACGGCGATCACGTCGTCAATGCCGCGCGCGTTCAGGCCGCGGATGATGTTGCTGCCAATGAAGCCGGCAGCGCCGGTGACAACGGTGCGGGTCATGCGAACAGCTCCTCATAGGACACGCTGGCGGTGCCAAACTTGCCCACCACCAGGCCACCAGCCCGGTTGGCTACCGGCATCGCCTGACGCAGGCTCCAGCCCGCGGCCACCAGCGCCGCCAGGGTGGCGATCACCGTATCGCCGGCGCCGGTCACGTCAAATACCTCGCGCGCTTGCGCGCTCACATGGTCGCGCCCCTGGGCGTCAAACAGGGTCATGCCTTCTTCGCTGCGCGTCAGCAGCACGGCGTCCAGCCCGAGTTGCTGGCGCAGGTTCTGGCACTTGGTTTGCAGATCGTCTTCGTTGGCCCACGCGCCGATCACCTGCTGCAGTTCAGCCCGGTTGGGCGTGATCACGCTGGCGTCGCGGTAGCGCGAGTAGTCGCTGCCCTTGGGGTCGATCAGAATCGGTTTGCCGGCCGCGCGGGCGCTGGCAATCATGTCGCTCACATGGGCCAGGCCGCCCTTGCCGTAGTCTGAGAACAGCACCGCACCATGTTCGGGCATCAGGCGCTGGAACGCCGCCGTTTGTGAAGCGAGCACCTCGGTTTTGGGGGTGTTTTCAAAATCGAGGCGGATGAGTTGCTGCTGACGCCCGATGACCCGCAACTTGACGGTGGTTTTGAGCGCCGGGTCGCGGCCGAAATGGGTGTGGATACCGGTGACGGCCACCAGCGCCTCCAGCTTGCGGCTGGCATCGTCGTCACCCACCACCGTCAGCAGCGAAGCCTGCGCGCCCAGCGACACCACGTTGTAGGCTACATTGGCCGCACCGCCACTGCGTTCCTCCTCGCGCGTGATGCGCACCACCGGCACGGGTGCTTCGGGCGAGATGCGATCGACATTGCCATACCAGTAGCGGTCCAGCATCACGTCGCCGACCACCAGCACCCGGGCATTTTGAAGTTGTTCGCGCGGCATGGTCATGGGGCAGGGTTCCGGTTCATAGCTCTTCCACCCGTCGTGCGGGGTAACTGTCCCAGGCCTGGCAGCCGGGGCATTGCCAAAAATGCTGTCGCGCCTCAAAGCCGCAGGCCGCGCAGCGGTAACGCGTCAGCGGCTTGACGGCGTGGTCCAGCGCGCGTTGCACCTGGGGATGGAACTGCTCGTGCTCGAATTTTTCGCCTGCTATCCACTTGGCGGCAGCCACCAGCGAGGGTTCGCGCTCCAGGTGCTGCACATACCAGTCACGGGCGCTGGCGCTGGGCTGCTGCAAACTGGCCTCCAGCGCCACGATGGCGTCGAGCACATCGAGCGAGGCGGTCTGGTTGTAGCTGCCCACCAGCAGGGGTAGCACGTCGCGGCTGCGCTGGCTGTCAATGGCGTACCCGGCCAGTGGCCCGGCCACCAGGGGCATGGCTGCCGGTGCAGCGTCCAGGCAGGCCAACAGCAGGTCACAGGCTTGGCTGGCTTGGCCTTGGTGGGCCATCAGGCTCGCCAGCTCCAGCCGTGGTCGTGCCGCATGTGGGGCAGTCTGCAGCGCCTGCTGCAACAGGGCTTGGGCCGCCACTGGCTGCTGCGCAGCCAACTGCGCGCCTGCCTGCTCGCACAGGTAATGCGCCAGGCGACCATCAAAGCTGCCCTGCTGGGAGGCCTCCAATTTGCGGGCGATGTCGGCAGCCTGCGCCCAGTCGCGGCTGCGCTCGTGGTTGGCCAGCATCGCCAGCCTGGCCTGCGCCTCAAACGGGGTGTTTTCCAGTTTCTGCAGGGCGGTCTGGGCGCGATCGAGCAGGCCGGCCTTGAGGTAATCCAGGGCCAGTGCATGCTGGGCGCGCTGGCGGTCCAACTGGCTCAAATCGCCGCGCGACAACAGGTGCTCGTGCACGCGCACGGCGCGCTCGTACTCGCCTCGCCGACGAAACAGGTTGCCCAAGGCAAAATGCAGCTCCGATGTGTCGGGGTCGTTCTGGACGGCTTCAATGAAGGCATCGATGGCCTGGTCCTGCTGTTCGTTCAGCAGAAAGTTCAGGCCCTTGAAATAGGCCTTGGGCGCTTGGCGGTTTTCAATGCGCAGTTGGCGCAGGTCTAGCCGCGACGCCAGCCAGCCCAGCACAAAGGCCAGCGACAGGCCCAACAGCAGCCAGCTCAGCTCAAATTCCATGGGGTGCGGTGTCGGTACGCTGAGACTGCTCCGCGCCCGGCGCGACCTCTGGCCGGATCGCGCTGGCGGCTTTTTCAGCCTGGTGTCGCCGCCACCAGCGGGGCGCCATGCCCAGTGCGCCGACCATCAGGCCGGCCGCAAACGCCGACAACACCACCAGCACCTGTGGCGCACGCCATTGGGTACCAAAGAAAAAATGCACGGTGGCATCCTGCTGGTTGTTCAGCGCAAAGGCAAACAGTGTGAAAAAAATGGCTGCCTTCAGCAACCACTTGATCAGGCCCGCGAGCTGTTTCATTCATCTCCCCAATGACGACCTGATTCTATCGCCCAGGTGTCTGCACCCACCACTGCGCTACCGAACGCGTCAGGCCGGGCGGCAGGTCAAGCGTCAAATCTTTCGCTCAAGCTCTGCCGTACGCGCATCGACCGCCTCGCGCAGGGCCTTGCCAGGTTTGAAGTGTGGCACCCGCTTTTCAGGGATGGCCACGCTTTCTCCGCTGCGCGGGTTTCGTCCCATGCGCGGTGCCCGTCGGTTGATGGAGAAACTGCCAAAGCCGCGGATTTCGATCCGGTGTCCACGGACCAAGGCGTCGTTCACCGCGTCCAGGATGGTCTTGACGGCAAAGTCAGCATCGCGTTGCGTCAGCTGACCGAATCGCGCGGCCAACTCTTCGACGAGGTCGGAACGGGTCATGGTCACAATCTGCCCCGGCCCGCTTGCGCGCACCAGGGCAGGTTCTTGCCCTGTTTAGTTGTTGTCGAGCTTGGCGCGCAGCAGGGCGCCCAGGCTGGTCGTGCCGGCGTTTTCGCGGGCCGACTGCTGACTCAAGCTGGCCATGGCTTCGCTCTGGTCGGCAGCGTCCTTGGCCTTGATCGACAACTGGATGTTGCGGGTCTTGCGATCCACATTGACCACGACTGCAGTGACTTCGTCACCTTCCTTGAGCACATTGCGGGCGTCTTCCACGCGGTCGCGTGAGATTTCGCTGGCGCGCAGGTAGCCGATGATGTCGTCGCCCAGGTCGATTTCGGCGCCACGTGCGTCCACGGTCTTCACCTTGCCGGTCACAACCTGACCCTTGTCGTTGATCGAGGCAAAGGTGGTGAAGGGGTCGGAATCGAGCTGCTTGATGCCCAGCGAGATGCGTTCGCGGTCCACATCGACGGCCAGCACCAGGGCTTCAACTTCCTGGCCCTTTTTGTAGTTGCGTACGGCAGCTTCGCCGGCCTCGTTCCAGGACAGGTCTGACAGGTGCACCAGCCCGTCGATGCCAGCGGCCAGGCCGACGAACACGCCGAAGTCGGTGATCGACTTGATGGGGCCCTTGACGCGGTCACCACGCTTGGTGTTCTGCGCGAATTCCTGCCAGGGGTTGGCCTTGCACTGCTTCATGCCCAGGCTGATGCGGCGCTTGTCTTCGTCGATCTCCAGCACCATGACCTCGACCTCGTCACCCAGGGCCACGATTTTGCTCGGCGCCACGTTCTTGTTGGTCCAGTCCATTTCGGACACGTGCACCAGGCCTTCGATGCCGGGTTCAAGTTCCACAAATGCGCCGTAGTCGGCGATGTTGGTGATCTTGCCGAACATGCGTGTGCCTTGCGGGTAGCGGCGGTTAACGCCCATCCAGGGGTCGTCGCCCATTTGCTTGAGGCCCAACGACACACGGTTTTTCTCGGTGTCGAACTTGAGGATCTTGGCGGTGATTTCCTGGCCGGCCGTGACCACTTCGCTGGGGTGACGGACCCGGCGCCAGGCCATGTCGGTGATGTGCAGCAGGCCATCAATGCCGCCGAGGTCGACGAAGGCACCGTATTCGGTGATGTTCTTGACCACGCCATGGACGATGGAGCCTTCCTTGAGGGTCTGCATCAGCTTGGCGCGCTCTTCGCCCATCGAGGCTTCGACCACGGCACGGCGCGACAACACCACGTTGTTGCGCTTGCGGTCGAGCTTGATGACCTTGAACTCAAGGGTCTTGTTTTCGTAGGGCGACAGGTCCTTGGTGGGACGGGTGTCAACCAGAGAGCCGGGCAGGAAGGCGCGGATGCCGTTGACCAGCACAGTCAGGCCGCCCTTGACCTTGCCGCTGGTGGTGCCGGTGACGAACTCGCCAGACTCCAGGGCTTTTTCAAGGCTCATCCACGAGGCCAGACGCTTGGCCGTGTCACGCGACAGGATGGTGTCGCCGTAGCCGTTTTCGATGGAGCCAATCGCCACCGAGACGAAGTCGCCCACCTGGACTTCGAGTTCACCCTTGTCGTTCTTGAACTCTTCCAGCGGCACATAGGCCTCGGATTTCAGACCAGCATTGACGACGACAAAGCTGTGCTCGATGCGCACCACTTCGGCGGTGATGACTTCGCCCGTGCGCATTTCGGTGCGTTGCAGGGACTCTTCAAACAGGGCGGCAAAAGATTCGGACATGTTGTGGGCGGTTGACACCGCGATTTCGGTTAGGTTGCATGAACCACACCCGCAGTGCGCCTGTTGCGGCGCGAGATGACGGGTGTGGGCCGGAAGAGCCCCTCAAATGGCTTTGAAAGGCTGCTTGCCCTGCCACCAGCGTAACACCAGATCCACCGATTCTTGAATCGACAGCTCCGAGTTGTCCAGCAACTGGGCATCCTCGGCTGGCTTCAGGGGCGCGGTGCTGCGGGACATGTCCCGAGCGTCACGTGCTTCCAAGTCAGCGCGAAGAGATGGGATTGTAGCCGAAACCCCCTTGGACAGGAGCTGCTGCTGGCGGCGCTGGGCGCGCTTGTCGGCGCTGGCCGTCAGGAACACCTTGAGTCCCGCCTGCGGGAAAACCACCGTGCCCATGTCGCGTCCGTCCGCTACCAGGCCGGGCAGGCGAC
>Ga0214921_10010303_pt1 | contig 11589 bp, 13 predicted proteins | sample LL1505_MetaG_FD_177992 | JGI IMG/M metagenome (GOLD analysis project Ga0214921, IMG submission 177992) | Freshwater microbial communities from Lake Lanier, Atlanta, Georgia, United States - LL-1505 | ecosystem: Environmental > Aquatic > Freshwater > Lake | place: USA: Georgia | collected...
GCGCCCAGCACAGGGCGCCTTTGACATTTGGGTATGTCACTCAGAGGGAGGAAGTCGGTGCGAACATTGATGAAAGTCTCTGTAGAGCGCGCAACCCATTTCCTGGCGCATGGGTGCAAGGCAGTTGCACTTTGTGTGCCGCTGCTGTCTAGCGCGTGTCCCGTTCTACCGCGAGGCGACGGAGGTGAAACGACCACCCTACCAAGCAGACCTATCAACGATGCTGTGCTTTGGATGGACCAAGCGGCAAGCCAAGAATGTCCGGGCGAGTCGCGGCTGCCATACGCCGCGTTAAACCACCTGCATCTTGGGCGGGTTTGGCTGGTGAATAACCCCTGCAGAAGCGGCACGAACCTGGTGTACGAGGTGTTTGAAAATTATTCTGATCATGCGGGGCGAGGCAAGTTTTGCGCGATCGGCGTGGTAGCCGGAAGCGGGGTCACGCAGCTCTCGGCCAGTTCAAAAGGCTATGTGCGGATAGAAACTTACGAGCACTTGAGTGCAAGCGAGGGCACCGTGACACGCTATGAATTGCGGCCCAGTGGCGTGGTGCAGCTCGGTAAACAACGACGCGTGGTGCAAAAGCCGGATTAGCTTGGATCGGGTTGGATCGGGGTTGGTTCGGGATTTGATCCGTACAAAGCTTTGGTGAATTGGAGCGCTTTTTGGCAGCGACGTAATTGCCCCGGTAAAGCGAACCCAGGGGACAGGCGCCAGGGACAAATGATGCAAAATAGCACGGTCGTACTATTTTTATCTGCCCGCCTAAATGTCACTTTCTGCTCTTTCTGACTCCCTCATTCCGGTTACTGAATCGGAACGGCCCGGCGTACGCGCCGCGCCCAAGGGCCAGCAGACCAAACTGGCTATCGTGCAAGCCGCAGTGACTTTGAGCACTCAGGTGGGTTTGGAAGGCTTGAGCATCGGCAGCCTCGCCGAGCTGATGCACATGAGCAAGTCCGGCGTGTTTGCCCACTTTGGCTCGCGTGAGGAACTGCAAATCTCGGTCGTCCGCGAATATTTCGCCACCTTTGAGCAAGAGGTTTTTTACCCCTCCTTGCAGTCGCCCAAGGGTCTGCCCCGGCTGCGTGCCTTGTTTGACAACTGGATGAAGCGCGTAGCCGTCGAAATCCAATCGGGCTGTATTTTTATCAGTGGCGCCGTGGAGTTTGACGACCGTCCCGGCCCGGTGCGAGAGGTCCTGGCGAATTCTGTGCAAACCTGGTTGCAGGCCCTGTACCGGGCGGTGCTTCTGGCCAAAGACTGCGGCCACCTGAGTGCAGACGCGGACGCGCAGCAGGTCGCCTTTGAGATCCACGCCCTGATCTTGGCCCTGCATTACGAGGCGCGGTTCCTGAAGAACCCGGGTTCTCTGGCGCGCGCCAACCGAGGTTTCGACGACATCCTGGCCCGCTACGGCGTGCCCGGGGCGCCTGATTTTTCTGTGTAGTTTTTCGTTTTTTCGCTATTTCAAGGAGTTTTTATGCCCAGCTATACCCCGCCATTGCGTGACATGCAGTTTGTGATGCACGAGTTGTTGCACGTCGTGGACGACCTGCAAAAAATCCCGAAACACGCCGACATGGACGCGGACACCATCAACGCGGTGCTCGAAGAGGGCGGCAAGTTCGCCAGCGAAGTGCTGTTTCCCCTGAATATCAGTGGCGATGCCGAGGGTTGTGCGCTCGACCCCAAGACGCACAGTGTCACCACGCCCAAGGGCTTCAAAGAAGCTTACGCCCAATACGTGGAAGGCGGCTGGGCGGCGCTGGGTTGCGACCCCGCCTATGGCGGCCAGGGCTTGCCACTCATCGTCAACCAGATGTTTTACGAGATGCTCAACAGCGCCAACCAGGCCTGGACCATGTACCCCGGCCTCACGCACGGGGCCTACGCCTCGCTGGCAGCGCACGGCACCGAAGAGCAAAAAGCCACCTACCTGCACAAAATGACCAGCGGTCAATGGACCGGCACCATGTGCCTGACCGAGCCCCATTGCGGCACCGACCTGGGCCTGATGCGCACCAAGGCCGAGTTGCAGCCCGACGGCAGCTACCGCATCACCGGCAACAAAATCTTCATCAGCGCCGGTGAACACGACATGAGCGAGAACATCGTCCATCTGGTTCTCGCGCGCTTGAGCGACGCGCCGCCCGGCATCAAGGGCGTGAGTTTGTTTGTCGTGCCCAAGTTTTTGGTCAACGCGGATGGCAGCATTGGTGAGCGCAATGGAATTTATTGCGGTGGCATTGAGCACAAGATGGGCATCAAGGCCAACGCCACCTGCCAAATGGTGCTTGATGGCGCCGTCGGCAGCCTGGTGGGCGCGCCTAACAAGGGCATGAACGGCATGTTCGTGATGATGAACGCCGCCCGCCTGGGCGTGGGCAACCAGTCCCTGGGTCTGACAGAAGTGGCTTACCAAAATGCACTGGCTTATGCCAAAGACCGTATTCAGATGCGCGCGCTCTCGGGCGTGAAGGCCAAGGACAAGGCGGCCGACCCCATCATCGTGCACCCCGACGTGCGCAAAATGTTGCTCACGGCCAAGGCCTACGCCGAAGGCGGCCGCGCCTTGCAGGCCTATGGCGCCATGCTGCTCGAGCAAGAGCACGGCCACCCGGACGAAGAAGTGCGCAAAGAGGCGGGTGAAATGCTCGCCATGCTCACGCCGATTGTCAAAGCCTTTATCACCGACAACGGCTGGACCGCCACTTCGGGCTGCCTGCAGGTGTTTGGCGGCCACGGCTTTATCAAAGAGTGGGGCATGGAGCAGTTTGTGCGCGATTCCCGCATCAACATGATTTACGAGGGCACCAACACCATCCAGTCGCTGGACCTGCTGGGTCGCAAGATTTTGGGCAACCAGGGCGCCACGCTGCGCAAGTTTGGCAAGCTGATTGGCAAGCTGGCCAAGGAAGAAGCCGACAACGCCAGCATGAAAGAGTTCATTGGCCCCGTGGCGGGCCTGGGCGAGCAAATGACCCAGTTCACCATGGAAATCGGCATGAAAGGCATGCAAAACCCCGACGAAGTGGGCGCCGCAGCGGTGGATTACCTGCGCGTGGCCGGCCACATGGTGTTTGGCTACTTTTGGGCCCGCATGGCGCAAGTGGCGCTGCGCGAGATTGCCGCAGGCAACACCGACGCGTTCTACCAAGCCAAGCTGCAAACCGCACGCTTTTACTTCGCCAAGCTGTTCCCCGAGACCGCGACGCTGATGCAAACCGCGCGCGCTGGCAGCGCGGTGTTGATGGACACCGATGCGGTGTTTGCTTAATTTGTTGATGGTTTCCCGTTTCCAACCCCTCAATTTTTGGAGTTTGACATGCATAAGTACTTAATTGCCGCTGCCCTGACCGCTGCGGCTGCTCTGGCCCAGGCCCAGATGACGCCTTTGGGCCTGTGGAACAGCATCGACGACGCCACCAACAAGCCAAAAGCCGAGATTCGCATCAGTACCAACGCCAGCGGTGGCCTCTCGGGTGTCGTGGAACGAGCCATCGATCCCAAGCCCAGCGCTGAGCCCAATTGCGACAAATGCACCGACGACCGCAAGGGCAAGCCCAAAGTGGGCATGGAAATCATCCGGGGCGGCAAAAAAGCGGATGGCAAAGACGTGTGGGAAGAAGGCAAGATTCTCGACCCCGACAACGGCACGGAGTACCGCTTGCGCCTCACGCCCATCGAAGGCGGCAAAAAGCTCGAAGTGCGTGGCTACATGGGTACGCCGCTGCTGGGCCGCACCCAAACCTGGGTTCGCGTCGAATGAGCCTGCACGTATTCGACGCCGCGCTACAACTGCAGTCCCAGGCTGAGGGCGTCTACCAGGGCGCTACCAGCCCGGCCTGGGCGAATATGGTTGGCCCTTTTGGCGGCATTACCGCGGCCACTGTGGTGCAAGCCATCGTGGGCCATGCGCAGTGCCTGGGCGAGCCGGTGTCGCTCACGGTGAACTACGTGTCCGCCATTTCCGACGGCGCCTACACCCTGCACTTGCGCGTTGCCCGCACTAACCGGTCCACCCAGCACTGGGTGTTTGACATTGAGCAGCCCGACGCTGACGGCCAGCTGCAATGCGTGCTGACCGGCACCGCTATGACGGCTGCGCGGCGTGACACCTGGGGAGCCAACGACCTGCCCATGCCGCAGGTGCCCGCGCCCCTTAGTTTGTCCAACGCTGCGATTCCCCCTAATGTGGTGTGGCTCACCCGCTACGACATGCGTGGTGTCGCCGGGGGTTTGCCGCAGGTGTGGGACCGCGCCGAGAGCCCCTTGCCGCTGCACGAAGCCAGCCTGAGCCAGCTTTGGGTGCGCGACCGCGCGGGTCGGGCCTTGGACTTTGCCGCGCTGGCCGCCACGGCGGACATCTTTTTCCCCCGCGTGTGGGTGCGCCGCGCGCACTGGACGCCTGCTGGCACCGTGTCCATGACGGTCTACTTTCATGCCGACAGCGCCCAACTCGCCGAGGTGGGCAGCGGCTACGTGCTGGCCCAGGCACGCGGTCAGGTGTTTCGCAAGGGCTTTTTCGACCAAAGCGGCTGCCTTTGGAGCGAGGCCGGCGTGCCACTGGCCACCACGCACCAGTTGGTGTATTTCAAAGAATAGTTTTCTCTGCCACCCCGGCTAATCCAGCCGCCTCTAACCCTCACGTTTCCGAGACCCGCACCATGCAAGACGTATTGATTGACAGCGCCGACGGCGTGATGACCCTCACCCTGAACCGCATCGAGAAGAAAAATTCCTTCACCCAAGCCATGTACGGCGCCTGCGCAGACGCCTTGTTGCAAGCCGCCGACGACGCCAGCGTGCACGCGGTGGTCATCCAAGGCCATGCCACGATTTTCAGCGCGGGCAACGATATTGGCGACTTTTTGACCCGCGGCGGCGCCAGCAGCGAGGAGTCTCAGGTGTTCCGCTTTTTGCGCGGCATTGCAGTCTTCCCCAAACCGCTGGTCGCCGCTGTTTGTGGTCCGGCGGTGGGCGTGGGCACCACCATGCTGTTCCATTGCGACCTGGTCTACGCGGGCGACAACGCCGCGTTTTCCATGCCCTTTGTGAACTTGGGCCTGTGCGCCGAAGCGGCGTCCAGCCTGCTCGCGCCCCGCCTCATGGGCTACCACCGCGCTGCTGAGGCCTTGCTGCTGGGCGAGCCCTTTACCGCCGAGACGGCGATGGAAATGGGCCTGGTCAACCGCATCGTGCCGCCCAGCGAAGCCAATGGCCTGGCCCATGCTCAGGCGCGCAAATTAGCGGCCAAACCCTTGCCCTCGCTGATCGAGACCAAGCGTCTTATGAAGAAAGGCCCAATGGCCGAGGTGCTGGCGCAAATGGGCGAGGAGGGCGAAAGTTTTGGCCGCCTGCTGCAGGCGCCGCACGCCAAAGAGGCCTTTTCCGCCTTCCTGGAAAAGCGCAAGCCCGACTTCGCCAAGCTCTGATAGATTTTTAGCAAGCAAGCGCTTGTTAAAAATATCCGCCTTTGGTAAGGTGCGGCCATGCCCGCGTTAGCCAGTCGTCCTTCAGCCAATCTGTCAGCCGCTCAGGCGGCTCCCGCGCGGCCTCGTGGACGACCGCGCAAAACCCTGATGGAGCGCGACGACGGCAACCGCCGTACCGCCTTGCTGGCCACCGCCGCCGCCTTGTTTCGCAGCCAGGGCTTTGCCGCAACCACCACGCGCGACATTGCTGCGGCCACCGGGATGCAAAGCGGCTCGCCGTTCTACCACTTTAAAAGCAAAGACGCTTTGTTGTTTGCCGTCATGCAAGAGGGCATGCGCGCGGCCCTGGCGCGCCAGCAGGCCACTTTGGAGTCTTTGGCGACGCAGCCGCCGCTTGCGCAGTTGCGCGGTTTGGTGCGAACCCATTTCGCAGTGCTGCTCGGGCCCGACAGCGACTTTATTCCGGTGATGTTGTACGAGGCGCGCTCGCTTAACGGTGTCCAGCGCACCGAGTTGGCCGCCCTGCAAAGCCAGTACGAGGCGCTGTGGGTGCCGGTGCTGACCGCCTTGCGTGCCAGCGGCGCCCTGCGCGCGCCCGTGGGGCTGGCGCGCTTGCTGATTTTGGGTGCGCTGAACTGGTCAGTGCAGTGGTTTGATCCGCACAAGGCCGCCAGCTTGGACGACCTGACCGAGGCGGCGCTGGCGCTGTTTGTCGGGCCGGGTACGCCGGTTTCTTCGCTTTCCTATTAGTTTCAAAGGGTTTTATGTCGTACGCCTCTGTTTTCGCGCCTGGCCTGTTTGCGGGCAAGGTCATCATCGTCACCGGCGGCGGCTCGGGCATTGGCCGCTGTGTGGCGCACGAACTGGCGGCCTTGGGCGCGCAGGTCGCGCTTCTGGGGCGTAAGCTGGAGAAGCTGGAGCGGGTGGCCGCTGAGATCAGCCAGGACGGCGCGGCCCACCCATCCAGCGTGCATGTGTGCGACATCCGTCAAGAAGAGGCGGTACGCGCCACCGTCGCCGCCATCGTCGCGCAGCACGGCCCCATCGACGGTTTGGTCAACAACGCCGGGGGCCAGTACATGACGCCGCTGGAGGCCATCAGCGCCAAGGGCTGGGAGGCGGTGGTCAACACCAACCTGACCGGCGGCTTTTTGATGGCGCGGGAGTGCTACACCCAGTCCATGTCCCAACACGGCGGCGCCATTGTCAACATCGTTGCCGATATGTGGGGCTCTATGCCCGGCATGGGCCACAGCGGCGCGGCGCGCGCGGGCATGGTTAGCCTGACCGAGACGGCAGCCGCTGAATGGGCGGGTGCCGGGGTGCGCGTCAACGCCGTGGCGCCGGGCTACATCGCTTCCAGCGGCATGGACCACTACCCGCCAGAGGCCGGCCCCATGCTGCGCGCCATGGCCAAAACCGTGCCGCTCGGGCGCTTTGGCACCGAGGCCGAGACGGCCGCGGGCATTGTGTTTTTGCTCAGCCCTGCGGCCGCCTTTATCAGCGGAAGCACGCTGCGCATCGACGGTGCGCGCCCGCAGGTGCGCATGGGTTGGCACATGACGGTGGCCAGCGCCAAGGCGCAGGAGCGCGCCTCGATTGCACCCTTTGACGGCTTTCACCGGGCGACCACGCCGCAGGTGTTTGCGAAAGCATCCCCAGAGTCCAAATAAACCAGACCACCCCCCAGGAGACAAGCCATGCAGTGGACCCACGAACACCAGGAAGTTCAAAAAACCCTCAAGCGCTTTATTGACGCCGAAATCAACCCGCATGTGGACGAGTGGGAGGCGGCGGAAATCTTCCCCGCCCATGAAGTGTTTAAAAAGCTGGGCAACCTGGGCCTCTTGGGCCTGACCAAGCCCGAAGCGCACGGCGGCGCGGGGCTGGACTACAGCTACAGCCTGGCCATGGCCGAGGCGCTGGGCCACATCCACTGCGGCGCCATCCCCATGGCCATTGGCGTGCAGACCGATATGTGCACCCCGGCGCTGGCGCGCTTTGGCAGCGAAGATCTGCAGCGCGAGTTTCTGGCCCCGGCCATTGCCGGCGACATGGTGGGCTGCATCGGCGTGAGCGAACCCGGCGCGGGCAGCGACGTGGCTGGCGTCAAGACGGTGGCGCGCAAGGACGGCGATGACTACGTCATCAGCGGCCAAAAAATGTGGATTACCAACAGCCTGCAAGCCGACTGGATGTGCATGCTGGTCAACACCAGCGAGGGCGCCGCGCACAAGAACAAAAGCCTGGTCATGGTGCCGCTGCGCGAAAACGGCAAGCTGCGGCCAGGTATCGAGGTAGCCAAGAAAATCCGCAAGATCGGCATGAACGCCAGCGACACCGGCTTGCTCTACTTTGACGAAGTGCGCGTGCCCCAGCGCAACCGCATTGGTGCCGAGGGCCATGGCTTTATCTACCAAATGCAGCAGTTTCAGGAAGAGCGGCTGTGGGCGGCAGCGAGTTGCTTGCAATCCTTGAGCAACTGCATCGGCTGGACCATGGAGTGGGCGCAAGAACGCAAGCTCTTTGGCGCCACGCTGGCCGACCAGCAATGGGTGCAATTCAAGTTGGCAGAGATGAAGACCGACTTGGAGGCCCTGCGCGCGCTCACCTACCGCGCCTGCGAGTTGTACGTAGCGGGCCAAGACGTGCTGGAGCTCGCCTCCATGGGCAAGCTAATGGCCGGGCGGTTGAACCGCACCATTCCCGACGGCTGCCTGCAGTTTTGGGGCGGCATGGGCTTCACCTGGGAAAACAAGGTTTCGCGCATGTTCCGCGACGGCCGTTTGGCCTCGATCGGCGGCGGCGCCGACGAGGTCATGCTGGGCATCATCGCCAAGACCATGGGCGTGGCCAAACGGCCCCAGCGCTGAACGCCAGCCTTATGTCAACCGCCCTAACCCACGCCACCGCGGCAACCGCGGCAACCGCCGAGGACATTAGCCACTTGCAGAGCAGCGCCCAGCGCTTTGTGCGCCAAGAGGTGGTGCCTCATTTGGCCGATTGGGAGGCGGCGGAGGTTTTCCCGCGCAGCCTGTACACCCGCGCCGCCGAGCTCGGCTGGCTGGGGATGGGTTACCCCGAGCACTTGGGCGGCACACCGGCACCCGCCGCCCTGCGCAACGCCCTGACCGAAACCCTGGCGCGCGAGAGCGGCAGCGGCGGGCTGATGGCCAGCTTATTCAGCCACAACATCGGCCTCCCCCCCGTGCTGCGTTGGGGCTCAGACGCCTTGCACGCCGAGGTCATTCCCGGTGTGTTGCGCGGCGAAAAAATTGCCGCGCTGGCCATTACCGAGCCCGGCGGCGGCAGCGACGTGGCCGCGCTGCGCACCACCGCCCGCCTGGACGGCGGCGATTACGTGGTGGACGGCGAAAAAGTGTTCATCACCTCCGGCCTGCGCGCCGACTGGCTGACGGTGGCGGTGCGCACCGACGCGGCCAACAAGGGACGCGGCGGCATTTCCATGCTGGTGGTGCCGGGCGACGCGCCCGGTCTGTCACGTAGCCCATTGCACAAAATGGGCTGGCACTGCTCCGACACCGCGCACTTGCGCTTTGACGGCGTGCGCGTGCCCGCGCGCTTTCTGGTGGGGCAAGAGGGCGCGGGCTTCAAGATGATCATGGGCAACTTCAATGGCGAGCGCCTGTCCATGTCCGTCATGGCGCTGGGTTTTGCCGAGCGCTGCTACACCGAGGCCCTGGATTGGGCGCGCACGCGCAAAACCTTTGGCAGCGCCTTGGTCGAACACCAGGTGATCCGCCACAAGCTGATGGACATGAAGATGCGCATCGAGTCCACCCGCGCCTGGGTGGCCGCACTCACCGGGCGGCTGGACGATGGCGACGAGGGCGCCGAATGGGTAGCGCAGGTTTGTTTGCTGAAAAACCACGCCACTCAAACCATGCAGTTTTGCGCCGACCAGGGTGTGCAGATTTTGGGCGCCATGGGCTTTATGCGCGGCACCGCCTGCGAGCGCATTTACCGCGAAGTCAAAGTCATGATGATTGGCGGCGGGGCCGAAGAAATCATGAAGGAGTTGGCCTCGCGTCAACTCGGGCTGTGACAATTAGCCGATGAACAAAAAATCAACCGCTTCGTCAGGTGCTGCTCCCGTACCCGTTTCCACCAAAGCTGCCTCTCTGGCGCCTGTGATTTTTGAAGAGGAATTTGTCACCGGTCTCAAGGCCATTTTTGAAGAACGCATCGTTTTCAACCAGCTTTTGGGCCTGAAAATCACCTCCCTGGAGCCAACCCGCGTGGTCGCGCGCATTGACATGCGCCCTGAGCTCATTGGGCACTTCGCCTTCAACCGGGTGCACGGCGGCGTCATCAGCGCGGGCTTGGACGCCATGGGCGGTCTCGCGGTAATGGCCGCCATTGGAGCGCGCCACATGAACGAGACGCCGCTGGAACGCCTGCACCGCTTCGGCAAATTGGGCACCATCGATTTGCGTATCGATTATTTGCGCCCGGGCATCAGCCCGCATTTTGAGCTGCACGCCTATGTGCTGCGCTTGGGCTCCCGCGTGGCCAATACGCGTATGGAGTTTTTGGGCGCTGACGGTACGCTGTTTTCGACTGGTGCGGCGGCTTACATCGTGTCCTGACCAGAAACCGCCGCCGTTCTGGCGTAAAAAAAGGCCCGTTAAGGGCCTTTTTTTTGGGGAAAAAAGTCGTTTTACAGCGGCACTTTTTTCAGCATTTCGATACCAATTTTTCCTGCGGCAATTTCACGCAACGCGGTCACACCGGGCTTGTTTTTGCTCTCAATCTTCGGAGTATGACCTTGGCTGAGCATGCGCGCGCGGTAGGTGGCAGCGAGCACCAGTTGGAAGCGGTTGGGGATCTGCTCGAGGCAGTCTTCGACGGTGATACGGGCCATAGGATTCTCCGAAATTAGGTGGGGATGTTGAGCGCTTGGAACGTTGCCGCTCTGGCGCGCGCTTGCGCTGCAAATTTGAGCCGCTGGGAGTGAACAATTGCTTTTAGGTCAAAAAGCGCCCGATCAAACAACTCGTTAATTATAACGAAGTCGAATTTTTCAGCCTGCGCCACCTCAATTGCGGCGTTTTGCATGCGCAAATCGATGGTCGCCGGAGCGTCCTCACCTCGACGCTCCAGACGCGCGCGCAACTCATCCCAACTTGGCGGCAAGATGAAGATGCACACCGCGTTAGAAAAAGTCTGTTTGATCTGGATTGCGCCCTGGAAGTCGATCTCCAGAATCACGTCGGCGCCCAATGCCATGCGGTCTTCGATGGCTCTTTTGGAGGTGCCGTAGCGGTGGTTGTGGACATGGGCCCACTCCACAAAAGCGTCCGCTGCGACCATGGCGTCAAATTCGGGCTCAGAGACAAAAAAGTACTCGCGCCCGTGCTTTTCCTGGCCGCGTGGGGCGCGCGTGGTGTGGGAAACCGAGGGTTGCACATGGGAGTCGAGCTCCAGTAAGGCATTGACCAGGCTCGACTTGCCCGCGCCGCTAGGGGCTGCGACAACAAAAAGGTTTCCGGGGTAATCCATGGTGCAAGTGCGTACGACTGAGGTCGCACTATTCTATGTTTTGCACCTGCTCGCGCATTTGTTCGATCAGCACCTTCATGTCCACCGAGATATGCGTCAACGCCAGGGCGGCTGATTTGGAGCCCATGGTGTTGGCTTCGCGGTGCAGTTCCTGGATCAAAAAGTCCAGCCGCTTGCCGATTTCGCCGCCTTTGGTGATCAGGCGCTGTAGCTCATCGAGGTGCGAGTTCAGGCGCGTGATTTCTTCGGCCACATCAATGCGGATGGCGAAGGCTGTGGCCTCGGTCAACGCCCGGTCCTGCGCGCTCTCGGGTAAGGCGCTGCCATCGCCCAGTGCCATGGCCTCGGCCCAGCGCTCCATGAAACGCTGACGCTGCTGGGCCACCAGTTGGGGCACCATCGGCACCGCTTTGGCAGCTAGCAGCCGCAGTTGCTTGATGTGTTCCAGCAGCATGGTGGCCAGGCGTTCGCCTTCACGCGCTCGGGCCGCCAGAAGGGAAGTCAGCGCGGTTTGGGCCAGGGGAAGCAGGTCCTCACCATGGTCGCGCAGTCCTGGCTGCTCATGCGCGGCCAGGTGCAGGACGTCGGCCACGCTCAATGCGCGTGCCTCTGGTATCCAAGACTTGAC
>Ga0214921_10010305_pt1 | contig 11586 bp, 7 predicted proteins | sample LL1505_MetaG_FD_177992 | JGI IMG/M metagenome (GOLD analysis project Ga0214921, IMG submission 177992) | Freshwater microbial communities from Lake Lanier, Atlanta, Georgia, United States - LL-1505 | ecosystem: Environmental > Aquatic > Freshwater > Lake | place: USA: Georgia | collected 2015-05-28
AGAGGTGATGATGATGATGATGGTGATGCCGGTGGTTCTGATGATGATGGTGATGCCGGTGGTTCTGATAATGATCTGGCGGCTAGTGCTGCTGCTGCGGCTGCTGCGGCTGCTGATGACGTAATCGATGATCTTGCTTGTTCTGCCTGTGTATATTTTTGTTCTTCGGTTTCAAACGCTTCTTTAAAAATATCGTATGTGTTACAGTCGGGAATAGGAAAAATCACTCTTTTAAATAAATCCTTGTATTTTATAGTGACAGAAGAACCTCTTGAAAAGCCGTAAGGCCTAAAATCTGAATAGAGTGCCTGACAAAATAATAGTGCGATAAGTTTAATATAATCGTTTCTATTATTTTTCGGCGCAAATGCACCACATCCCCAAGCACCCAATATTAAAATATCGCATTTTTGTTTAAAAGCTGCTACGTATGCTATATGTTGAATGATTTTTATCATTTTGGCGGTGAAATCGGCGTTAGGGCGACTTGGGTCATATTTGGTAGAGTTACCCCATTCAAATGCTGCGGCTGAAATGACATGCCCATGATATATTCTAAATTTGTCATCGCTAGAAAATGTAAATTCATCGGTGGTGGTAAAATCAACGAGCCTTGGCTCAGAAGAATAATAAAATTTATCATACCAGTGATTGTGACCCCAATTAATATATCTGGGGGGGCTTTTTTCGTCACTTTGTTTATGTAAAGATCTATATAATTCCGGAGCCATCATACAAAGAGTTTCTTCTTGTACGGTTGAACCTTTGAGAACGCCTCCACCAGGTGTATCCGCGTTTGCAAAATTCAAGAGACTTACAGCATCATTATATTGTCTTTCTGAAAGTAACGCGTGTGCCGATGTCATTTGTAAAAATTTAATAGCTTCATGGGTTCGTTCGTTTATTTCTTTGGTGTAAAAATTAGTATCATCGCTCGTAGGTACAATATCATTGACATTATGAAGAATTTGTTGTACGGGTATTGGTTTTGATCGGATATGTAATAATTTTTGATGAAATAACCATTTGCGAAATTGCATGTATCCATATTTGGCTGTCCCATATGCTTCCCTATTAAATATCGGTCTAGGTTCTTCGCCGTATGTTAATAATTTAAATAGAATACTGTTTGGAACCTCTTGTAATAATTCAGCAGATTGTGTGTTAAATTTATCAACAATACCTTCTTTATCCGTTTCTTTGGTTATTGATTTTACATACGCACGCAACGCAAATATTTTCGGTCTTATCTTACTTGATTCGATTGTCGAATTGGCCTCAATAAATATTCCGTTTATTCCAGGTGGAAATGCGGGGTTGGGTTTATCCTTTCTGCCAACCATAATAGAATAGCCGTTTATACCATTTAAAAAATACTCATCACTCGAATAATCCGACCCAGATAAGCCATAAAATGTAATATTCGTTAGACTGGGGATGAACTTTTTGTGAATCAAAAACGCATCACGATCCTCATCGGGCCATACAAACATATTTTGAGAAAGATGTTGTTTGTCAGATGTCATTTTGTCACCATGTTCAACATTATCGATACTCGCAAACGCTTCACGGCATATTTTAATTCGGTCATTATTACCTTTGCCGTCAAATATATTTTGTGCGTCTCGTAAATTTTTTGCTAATAAATCTGCGTATGGCGAAACTACATAAATTACAAGAACATCATGAAAACCATGTTTTGTCATTAATTTATTTCTCGCAAGTGTATACATTTCCAAATGACCATTATGAATCGGGTTGAAAGACCCGCCGTTTACAAGGATTGCGATTTTACGTGGTGGTGGTGATGCTGACTCACTCCGACTAAACACACCCACCGCCGGCGCATGCTCAGGCGCCGCAATTATTTCAGCGATTCTCTTATTGATTTGAGCGATCACGCCGTCTGGGGTATTTAATGTTGTTATAGGGGGTGGGGGATGAACACTACTTCTCGTGAATCCTGATGGGGCCAGCGGCTTAGGTGTTGAAAAAGAATCAACCAGTTTTTGTGCTTCTAGATTCCAATTTGTTAGAGCCCATGTGGCGTATCTGTTCATTAATTCCTGTCCGTCATTTACATATGTTTTTACGCGGTCACTTCCTATTGAAAAATATTTTGATTTATCTGTTATTGACTCATCAGTAAGTAAATGTTGGGTTTCTACTACACTATTTATTTTATCAACATTATACCCTCTCCAACCTAATATAATACTCTTCGGCTGTTGTAAAAATAATGTAGCAAATTGAATACAGTCATCAATAGAACCAAGTAATTTTGGGTCTGGGTCTCGTCGGCCCTCTCTTGTCGAATCCGGCGCAGCACCGGAATGTCTCATCGTACTGAATGGAATAATACGAACTATTTTGTTGTATTTTTTATAACTTAAAACCGCCTTTTGACATGCGAGAACCCATCCTTGACCTGTACCGTGTAACTCTGTAAAGTCGGTTGGGTTAATTTCTTCAATCAAATTTGCTGGATTTGTTAATTTTTTAGACGTCTTGTCGAATCCATACTTTGTTAACATTTCCATAGTTTGATCTTGATTCGCAGAATAGGTTATACCTATTTGTTTGTATTCACGACCGATGAGACGATCTATTGTATCAATAAATGGTTTAAAAATGATATCGGCGGCAGTACAGTCACCACTATCCCATTTTCCAGAACCTTCATGAACCTGAACGACGACTCCGCTGGGAATACTCTTTTCATGTGCTGACGGTGGTGCTGACGGTGGTGCTGACGATGGTGCTGACGATGGTGCCGACGATGGTGCCGACGATGGTTCTTTAGTTTCTGGATGAATAGCAGGTTTTACTAATGGAAAATTCACAGCATATATAACATTATCGTATGGTGTAGAGTCGTTCGGCCATATATTCATATAATGAGTACGACCTTGATGAAAAATATAAGCGTCAAACGGTTCATCCAGTCTGGTTAAAAATTGTTGTTCAATCCCATCAGTATTTATATCTAATATATTGATATTAAATAACTGTGTGGCTGCGGCCAGTTCTACATCGGTCCCCCATGTATTCCATTTTTTCATTTCAGTCTCATATTTCTTAGATGTATCAATATTTGTAATAGTACCATTATTGGTTGCTACGACGCCATCCAAAAATAAAAATATACCTTCAGCTGGACTAGCACCGCCATTAGGTGCGAGGTCACCAACTCTGGTTGATGGGGGTAATGTTAATCGATTCCTATATGTGCCGCCGAACATATCGACTCTAGTTGATACAGTCAATCCTTGTTGTTGGTTCCTCTCAACTTGTGGATACACATAGGTTTGTAGGTTATTTAAAATATAATCTACTATTACATGTCGTAAGATCCACGCGTCATATTGTATATTGTTTACATTATCTGTATACGGATAATTGAAAATATTGGTATGTGAAATTTGATACTCATTAAGTTTCTTAACCAACTCACCCGGACGATATACTTTTAAAATAGCAAGTAACGTCAAAAAAAGACAATCACCGCCGCCGCCGAAATTTTGAATATAGAATGACATTCTTATCGGATTACCTGTATGATCATTAAAACTCGTTGTTAAAGGTGTAAGAATCTGATAAAGGCCTTTAAACTGTCTGTTAGTAACGCGTTCCATATACGCTGAGTTGATCCTTTCGGCGAGGTTTCTCTCTTTTTTTATCATCTCTTTATTATCGTTTTCTTTCTTCTGGGTTTCTTCTTGTTGTATGATATATTGATTAAAACGTTGTAAAAAATCATTTTGCGTGTCAGACTCATGTATACTATTAAATATTTCTTTCGCTGTATTGTAATGATATCGCAGATTACTGTACTTTTTTTGTAACAAGTCATTACTGCGAGATAAGGTTCCAATAACATATAATACATACGCGTATAAATCCGGCATATAGTGGTTTAACACTACGAGTGTTACAAAATCAGTATTCGAATAATAACCGTTACCAATTATATTACTTTGTGTAAATTGATATGCGTCGTCTAAAAAACGGGCGTTTATTTTGGTTAAAGCATCATCTTTGTATTGCATATTATCTTTACCCGGTACATTTCCTGCCGCTATTCTAATATTTTCAGTTATCTCATTCAATATTTCAGGAAAAGTTTGGTTTTCATGAATTATTATATTATCAAACACAGCATCTTTGTCAGCTTGTCTTTTATTTTGGGTATTGAATTTTTGTTTTTTTACATTATAAAATATTGTTTCTATATTACCACCACTCATCGCGTTGGGGGGGTCCACAACCGTTTGTGACATTTTTTCTTTATACGACAGAATGACTATAATTAACTATATATTCATTCTATTTTTCTTCTCAACAAACTTACGCTACGCTGTTATTTCGCTCCGCTGGCACCCCCACCTACCTTCGCGGGCTGTGACGACTCAAACGTGTCATCTTTAAACAGCTGATGATATTTCACCATCTCTAAATGGTCTGTTTCTTCCTTCTCCTTTTTCGCCTTCTCAAGCGTGTGAAGAGCGTTACTGATTTCTAAATCGCTCACCTTTTTCTCTGGTCCATGCTTCTCTTCCGTCATCGTATGTAAGTCCCTAAACTTCGACGGAATCACACAATACTTGCTATCAACATTCATCAAATGATCCACCACAATACTGAAACAAGCAGTAATTACAAGTGCGTAATAAATACTACGCGTTCCCATCCAGCTCACCGCAAATACGAGCACCTCTTTGCTCATCAGGTATTTAATCCAAGACTCAGTCGAAGAATTCAAGTCGAGATTGATATATCGCGACCCGATATTCAGGATAATCATAACGAAACCGGCGAAAAATGTGCTGGTATTCAGGTTATGGAAGAAGTTATGAGCAGCGGTCAAGACCTTCGAGTCCATAATATTGTTTGCCGGTGATTGTAGTGTAAAAAAATTGGTCTTCATCGAAAATAGATCCGTAAATGATTTCAGGGTGATGGGTGGAATAAAGGGAGATGAAGCGATCGACCCAGGGGCTCCACCTACTTGCGGCGGTTTTGGCGCAGCAGCGGCATGCATGGCGGCCCCCGCCCCCGCCCCCGCTTTCATCGTTATTTTATTGCGCGAAGACGAAGATCTACTATGCTTATGTTTTGACATTATATTTACTGTAACTATTAGTATTACAATAGATTATTTCTTATGTCGGCCGTCGCTACTTGAACCGCCCGCGAAACGCATTTTTCAGTTTGCGCATTCCTTGACGCGCTCTTTTCTTAAATTTCTCGCGGATTTTGAACCCTTCACCAAGCGGGTTATCGGGGTCTTCCTCGACACTTACCGGCGCCATGATCGTTTCTTGCGAACCCCATTTACTAAATATCTCTTTAAATATCGTTTTGATGTATTTGATTTTTCGTTGAAAATCGGTCGTTGGTTCGCTGTCACTGTCACTGTCGCTGTCGGTATCGCTATCGCTGTCGTATGTATCGCGCAGGTCATACCCGCTAGCCTTTCCGCGATACGTATTTGGTCCTTCTTTCACATAAGGCATATCCACTTTTTCGGAAACATCCAGATGAGCTGCGCTTTGTTTATAGGAGGTTCCAGCACCAGACGCACCAACAAGATCGCTTGGTTTGTTGACGGTCTTCTCGGCCTTCTTTTTCATGTCAAACTCATGCTCTTTCTGTTTTTCAATCCCATCTTGATATGCGCCGAAAGCAGATGTTAATATGACGATTGTTGCCATCAATATTAAAATTGCTATAGTTCGCAGTTTCATTTTATGAATAATTTTTACTGATATAATAGAGTTCGATATAATATTTATGAACCATACGGTCGCCCACCAAAATAATAAGTAATTCCGTATAAATATCTCTTTTCGTCGATACTATTATACGTATCATCGTGGTGTGGTAGTCTAAAAATATTTGCGTGACCCGTTATTATCGCCGGGGGTGTCACGGTGATGACATCAAGCGTAGTAGGCGGAGGCCTTTTATCTAGTAATGTCACGTAAATACCTTTGGTTTTATCACCTGTCCCTAATTCCGTTTCAAACTTGATAATATCATAAGTTCGCTGAATAATCGCAAGATATCCAAGCATCATTCGTAATTCTTGTATGATTGGTTCATCGACTCGAACCGTGTATAATAATGCCGCGTCATTCTTCGTTTGTTCGCGCATAATCGAGAGAATTTCGTCGATACGTTTGCGATATCCGTGAACCTTACTATAGACATTAAGATGTCGTTGCTTTAACGCGTCGTTATTTTTATAACGTTCATCTGAATTTACGGATTGAAGTAGCTGGCTGTATGTGCGGTCATTTAGATCATCACCCGCGCTGCCGGAATTTAGCGGTTGAATATTCTTCATTTTGTCGGCATTTTTATCACCGGCGATGAGAGATTTATACACGATTGTACTTGTACTATCTTTACCATCTTTTTTGTCTGATAATGAAATTCGATTACTTATATCCGTTGTAATATCCGAGGTTGTATCGAACAATAATTCGGTATTAAACCGAGCGAGACATCGCGTAATATCGATGATTCTATTATTGACCTCATTATACATGAGTGTTTTCATATCACGAAAGTCGCCAACAACATATTTGTCACTATTTACCTGACGAAAGGTGCCGACTTTTCCATAGCTTCGCTTTATCGGGTTATAAACGCAATCGATGAAATACACCGCGCGTTTGAATGTGTCGCCACTAGTAGTGTTGGGGGTGCTATTATTAGAAAAATCATAGATACTCATAATATTTGCTTTGCGCGATGTCCCGATGAGTTCATTACTTCCAAACATCGTGATACCGCCGACTCCAGTGCCGATGGAGCACTGTTTGCTATTGAAGTATTTATCCGTAAAATCAATACTGTCTTCCTCTATGAATTTATTCGACCGCCGATGATCCTTTCCGCTATCATCACCTTGAATGATTTTGGGTATGCCGAGTGAGAACCCTTCACGAGATAGTGAAACGCCTTGTGTAAGAACGTCCTTGTCACTTATGCCACCTGTTGCGGATGAAGATAGATCGGCCCATAATGTCGAGGATATCGACTTTTGTAGTTCGCCAAAATCGTGGTTGTTTTCAGTGATCCATCGAAAACATTCGAATGAAATTATTATGACGCATAACAACACAAACAACGTGTATTCGCGATAGACAAATAAAGCGACTAGACCGATAATTAATATTATTTTTAGGACGGCATACATCGTCTCGCTATGAATCACATTATGATAAATCCATGATAGAATATACTGAATATAATATTGAATTTCCATCGAGCACGTCGATTATTACTAACTACTATTATGCTAGATATAATTATATATACGATACCGTGTTGTCTCGTGTATATAAGTATCATTCGATCATTCGATCATTCGATCATTCGCTCATTTCTTCTTGAGCTGTTCGTTGATTTCCTTCACCATGTCGATCTGTGATTCAGCACCTTCGGTGGTCTTCTTTTTGTCACTTTCGCAGTCGTCGCCTTCACACTTATCCTTATTCATATTTTCTTCGCCTTCAAGGATTTCCTCTTCTCCATTAACAGCCATACCCTCAAAACCGTGGTAGCCGCTCATCGAAGCAACCATCGCAACAAACACAACGGCCAGCAAACCAGCGGCGGTGTGCTTCAAAGAAAGAAATACGACAGCAGCGACAAAGATAAGCTTTCCCAGAACGTTATTGTACAAAAACCCGAGAAGGTTGGGTTTAAGAACCATGATAACGATCACCACCAGTAAAACACCTAAAGTGAGTTCTTTGTTCAATTTCACCATTTTCGTCTTATATACATAACAAATATATTTTTCGTATATAACTGGAACAATCTTCATCGAATTAAAATCTCATTTTTTTATAGGAGAACATGACATCTTTAGGTTTTTCGGAATATGCCGAAAGTAATAACAATAGCAACGAACCAAAGAACAATATTCGAAGAAATGGCGGAGGCGGCGGAGGCCTGAAGAACCGCACCCTAAAGATTCCACGAAATCAAGAATTATCGCATAATACGAACGAATCGTCGTCCGCCAATCCGAATGAAATGGCCGCTGTTGCCGGGAAAAAGATAAAGCAAATCAAGGATTATATTGAGAATATTCACCGTAAAGGCGGAGAAGATAGTGAAGAAGACCCGGATGATACTTCATCGATGCTTCCGTCGTATCCAGCGCAAGGAATGGGGGTTTATGCGACGAATGTCTCTCATTCGGGAGTGATTCGAGGTGCAGAAACCGTATCTAGCAAAACCTTGCCTCCCCAAGTAGTTCGAAAAACGACCCAAATGAATTCCCTAAATCCGTCATCTTCTTATTCGTCCACATTATTGGAAGGAATGGAGGCCGCAAATTCGAATACATATGGAATAACTCCATACTTTGAAAAACAGACAGGGATTTCTGGTGCTCCAAAAAAGGATGCCGCAGCTCCTTCATCGACGAATGTATCGGCATTTAGCACAAATCCGAAAACGAGTACATATGCGACTCAATACTATGAACAATTCGTGCCTTATGCTGAATCTCTCGCAAATCAGCTCGCCGGTGGTGGCGGCGGCAACAGCAACGGCACAAATATGTCAGGAACAAATGCCGCACTCATCGAAAAGTTGAATTATATTATTCATATGCTCGAAGAGAAGAAAGATGAGAAGACTGGCCATGTGGTCGAAGAACTTGTGCTGTATTGCTTTTTAGGCATATTCATTATATTCATAGTAGATACATTCACGCACGCGGCTTCAGCTGGTGGTGGTGCCGGAACTAGGGGTGGTGGTATGTTTGGAGGTCGTCGAGCATCCACGCTATATTATCGAAGATAAACCAACCCGCGACAAGCACCTTATATCATGAAAATATCTTTACAGACCGTCTCGTCGTGTATAATGGCATTATATAGTATGTAATACCATTTTTCCTGTGTTAATAATGGCCATGATATTGGTTCCGAGGTAATCAACGAGTCGATAATGCGGTAGTTATGCGCGATCGTATCGACGATTACCGCGCCATAATAATTGCTTGTGGATAATTCGATACAGCAACAACGTTGAAACCCGCTCATAAAATAGGATGGTTCGCATAGTGATTTATGTTGGATCGACGAAATCAACCGTAGCGCGGTATTTCCAATTGACGACGACAAGGTATCCATTTCGCGTTGCTGTGGCTGTGGCTGTTTGGTTGAATCCATGATACGTTTTCCAAACACGTCGTATTTTGGCGGAATAACCGGTGGTAGATACTTCACGAGAGCTGTAGATGTATTTGATATGTAATTGTGAAGATCTGCGATTCGATTACCTTTTGTTCGTTTTTTCTTTTTAGGTATGGATACATTCGACAACGTATCTCTCGAACTCATGTTATGGATAAGATCATTCGAGGGCATCGCAGATCGTGTAAATATATATACTGCGATCACGCGAACCTCATTCATTAATAACATGTAGATACGATACAATTTATGTTCAACGAGAGATTGAAGTTGTGTTAATTCGTTAAGGATGGAACACCGAAATTCTCTCGTGTTTTCGTTTACAAAAGCATAAAAAAGCGCGAAATTCGCAGACGACACAGGCACAACGGTGATTCCTTTGTCGATGATAGACGATCGGGGCGGTCGCGGCATCGGTGATGGCGTAAATACATACGAATACACTGTCGAAAACGGAATTACAAACCATGGAATTTCGCTGTAACGGTATAATGTTTGTTCGCCCGCAATCTCTCGTGACTTCTGAATATATTCGGTTGTTTCAAGGAGTTCGAGAGATTCGCGTTCTGTCATCGTGTATTTATTCCAAGCAAGATACTCCGACATATAAATAGTAACACTCGTATATGATGACGTAGCCAGTGACGAACCAAAAGATATCATGATACGAGGAGTCAGCACTGATACACCTTTTATGCTGTCGTTGTTCATAAAAACGCCGATGAATGCCGCGAGACCGAATGTATCTTGCGAGAGAAGAACGCGAAGTGTATCGATAGATTCGCATGCGACGACACCCGCATTTTTTGACCTTTGTTGCTGTAACATCCGATAGATTCTCTCGAACGGCGGAGGCGTTTCTTCATCATTACCTCGATACACCCGAACAGTCTCATGATTTACATGATGTAAAAATGGATACACTACCGCGTTATAACATCGTGTGCCGAGAGATAATGGGTTCATAATCGTCGTTCGTGGTCGCCCACATCCGTCACCTCTCACCCATCGAGTAACCGTAAATCGAAACGTGAGCGGTTGTTCATACCAATATAAGTATTTGAATTTCAATACACAAACACAAAGGATTATACTGACGACAAAAAAAACAATAATATAATGAAAAAAAAACGGTGGGATAGCGAGTTCATTCATTATATTACAGGAATAAAAACGATACTGGCGATCTACGCGACCTTCTTCAATATATAAAGATACTGATATTCGTTAAGAACATGAATTAAATCTACTTGTCCCGTTACGGTAAATCCGACCTCTTTTGCGATTTCCAACATCTCACGATTCGTCGGCATATAATAGGTGTGAATATTCTCTCGAACTTTACCGGTTTTATCGTCGGTGATCTTCTCAACAAACTTCCCAATATTCTTCTCACCGGTGTTACGATGCTGGCTTCCATTCGCTTTCGCGTTCTTTGTTGGAGGTGGTGGCGTAAAATCCGACTTATATTGAAAACTGCGGAACTTTACGATAGAATTCGTGATGCGTTCCTTTGCGTATTTTTGAGGTGATACGATGAACAAAGGTTTTCCACCGGGAACGATGGGGTCGAAATGATTACGATCTACGAGGTGAATAATCAGGTAACCTTCCGGTTTCAACCACTGATAACAATTGCGAAAGAATGTGCGCTTGTCTTTGATGTAATACACCGTAAAGTAAAAACATGTAAGCACATTAAACTCTTCTTCACTAAATAACATCGGCTTCATAAAATCGCCGTTAATAAAATTACACGATGGATATAAATCTCTCGCAGTCTGAAGCATCGCCTGAGATTTATCACAACCGACAACATTTATTACGCCCTTCTTTTTCAATTCATGAACATGATGTCCAGGCCCACAACCAATATCACAAATCTTGAAATTCTTCTTATCAATATCTGACCCCGAGAGCGCACCCGTAATATGAATAATTTCATCGGTTTCAGCCTCGATTTTATTCGGTTGAATAAAGAGCTCGTCATAAATATCCGCATAAAAATTATCGAAAATTGTATCGTTTTCATATACCTTGTATTTCTCTCGCTGCTCAAACCCTTCAACATGAAATGAAAGGTCGCGCTTAATGAAACAGAATATCATAAGTAAAATCAACAAGAATGTTAAGAGTTCCCATCGTGTGATCGAACGAATATATGCCGAAAATGATGTATAGAATGCCGCCATTACTAGTATTTCGTTACAAAATATATTATCGTTAATCTCGCGCAAAAAAAAAAGGGTAACATACTAATAGAGCGATACGTGTCTTCGCGTCTTTTCGATAGATGTCCGATCCAAATGAAATAAATGATATACGAAGCGAATCAGACTTTCGCGGAATAACCTTTTCGTCA
>Ga0214921_10010306_pt1 | contig 11585 bp, 25 predicted proteins | sample LL1505_MetaG_FD_177992 | JGI IMG/M metagenome (GOLD analysis project Ga0214921, IMG submission 177992) | Freshwater microbial communities from Lake Lanier, Atlanta, Georgia, United States - LL-1505 | ecosystem: Environmental > Aquatic > Freshwater > Lake | place: USA: Georgia | collected...
CTTTCGTGTAGTCCAAGTAGAGCCTAGCCGTCACTAGGAATAGTTCTCTACTTGGGTACCTACCGGAGTTGGTAACCCCTTATCACTTGCTTAGGCCGAGTCTACAAACTCGCTTCGTGTCCCTTGGTTCCAACCCTTTTTGCATCGCTGCGTGGGTTCTTACATTCGAGGACCGCCTTGCTTTCTAACTTGTCTCTATTGTAGCACCAATCAACCAATCTGTCAAATCATTGCTTTCGATAACCCTACGACACACAGGACTATTGCCACTCCATTTATAATCATCTGCGGCTTGTTAGCCACTCGATAACTCCACGTAAAGAAGCATAGGCCACCTACCAGTGCCACTGCGTTGCGTAGGTTGTCATAGCCTGGAAAGAAGTTTGAGATCACATACATCGCTAGGATGAATGCTGTTCCGGTCCACTGTATTAGTTCATTTGTTTTGTTCATGTGTGTATTATAACACTGAACATCCAAATTGTCAACCAAATTAACTGTTGTTTTTCTGCAACAGATCTGCGCCGTCTTCTTTGGCCACAACCACCTTGCATGGTGTGAGATTTTGGTTCAATCGCTCGATCAAGGAGTCTGCATTGGATCCCTGTGCTAGGAACTGGTTATCACTCTTGCGATAGGCGAAGATCTCTGTGCCCTGTTGCTCAAGTTTGACGTCGACCACGGCGCGATCTTCGGTTCCCTCTGCTTGTTCCAGCTGCCATTCTGCTGATTGGATCTTGACCATGGCCCGGAGTAGATCATCTTCTGTGATCTTCAGGGCTCTAAGCAGCTGGCGGAATCCATTGAGATGCACCTGCTTGGATGCTGACCATCCTATCAAGAGGCCAAACACCCAGGCGACGATGAGTAGTTCTGTCATATGCTTATTTAAGCGTGGAATTGGTTTTGGCGATCTCGTTCAATCTATCACGTGATTCCAGTTGTCCTAGACGAAGATCATACATCATCTTCATGGCATAGGCCAACATCAGCACTGCGAATCCAACTCCCACTTCCGCCAACGTGGGCTGCAGATAGTTAAGGATGAGCTGGACTGCGCCGATGGCCACAACCAGGCCTACTGTGTAGAGTGCAACGAATGTTGCGGCTTTTAGTTTATTACTCATAGTTCTCTTTCTTTAGTTTATAGTTTAATTATACAGCCAATTTGTCAATTTGTCAACCAAAAGACCCTACGCAGTGTAGGGACGTGTTGTTACTCCATGCTCGCGTAGCCGTCCTCTTGCATGCCCTGCTCTGTAAAGTCCACAGCCGTCCCCAGCAAAGCACTAATCGCATCTGCAAAGCCCGTGTCTGTGTACAGTCTCCAGCTGTCCTCGTACTCCGCATCGCCGTCTACGTTATAGCAAACTGCAATGTGTATGCTACTGTCGCCGTCCTCGTCAAACGTCTCGTGTATGTGTATGCTTGTAACTGTAACTGCCTCAATCTCGCAGTCCCATATGCTGTCGCCTGCTAGTTGCACTTCAACGTTGCAGTCGTATGTTGTGCTAATGCTGTCTGTGTCAGTGTCTGTGTTTGCTAGTGTCAGTTTGTCGCTAACATTAAATGTCGTTGCTTGCATTGTTTGCTTTCTGTGTGTTAAAAACGTAGTATAGCACAAGTTTGTCCAAAATGCAAGCGAAAAAAAGAGACCCTAGTGCGAGTAGGGTCTCTATCAAGGTTGCTGATTACCGGGAGCGAATCGGATTATTCAGCAACGGCTTCTGTCTTCGCGACAGTAGTTGTAGTTACCTTGGCTGCTGTGGCCACAGGGTTCTTCTTGACTACGTATGCGATCGCAGCTTCGATAGCTGCATTGCCCTTGCCAAAGCCAGTGGCGATCATGTGCTGACCGATCTCTGCCTTGGTCATTTCATGTGGAAGATCCACAAGCTGTACATCCTGGTGACCGTTCTTGGCCAGGATCTTGACACGCATGGTGTCGTTAGCGAAGCGCACCTTGGTCTTGCCTTCGTATGTTGAAACGCCTGCTACAGCGAACTTTTTATCTGTACTCATATCAAATACCTCTTCTGTGTGTGTTAAAAAATATGCCAACCATTCAGCATGTTATTAGTATAGCATGTCCGAACCAAACTGTCAACCATTCATTTTACCAAATTAACCTGAATAGTGACACTCTCTTTCTCGTCAAGGGCGGCGATGAACTCGTCGTCAAAGACCAGATCCTGCATGCTAAGGTTGATCATTTCTTCGACCCTAGCCATATCGGGTTTGCCGTTGCCAGCACAAACCACGTTGAAAACAAATTGATATTCTCTACTCACCGCCATCTCTCCATAGCCAATCGGAAGTTAACCAAGGCACCGTCCCTAAGGAAGATGTTGCCCTGCTCGTTAAAGCCCCACTCAGGCACTGCCTTGCCCGCTCGTTTGAGCCAGCTCGCTTCGAACTCGAAACAACCATGCCCATTCATACGAGTCATGTATTCACGCATGTCCACGAAGTTGAGTATGATCAGACGCCGGGCATCCTCACCGTAACCATACTTTTCCCACTTGTGGGTCCACCATGGATAGCCGTTATAGCGTCTGTCTAACTTGGTTAGGCTCATTCTGCAATCAACTTCTTGTTCTCTTCGATGCCATCTTTGATCCACGCAGTGAGTTCTTCTTCGTTCTCGGCCTCGTATTCACGGATGCTTTCACTGATGCAAAAGGCTTCATCTAACTCTGGATAGCCCTGCTCGATGTCATCGGCACTCATGCCTTCGAGACTGAAGTCTTCACAGTTGCCATCCTCGTAGGATCCAGCGAATGCCATACCCGATTCATAGAACATTGCGTTGACTCGGAACCCAAGTTGCTCTAGTTTCTCATAGGCATTCACTGGGGGACTCCAGGCTGAATCGAATGAGGTGTGTAGCATCCGGCCATCAGGATGGATATCACTCTGACCATCACCGCCTACATCCCACTTGGTGCCCCACTCACCCACGCAGTAGTCATACCAGTTGCCATAACCGTATTTCTCTACATTGCGTTTAGTCTGTGCTTCGAGCTCTTTCTGAGCATCGCCGTCCCCGAGGAAGCCTGCAGTGATCTTCAAGTCTTCCGGCACTGGAATGAATTCATTCAAGAACTCTCCACGCTGGAGTGCATCATAGGCACGCTGAATCATTGCTGGGTCTTCGTGTTCTAGGGTCAAGTTGTTGTTGCACCAATTAGGCATATTCGCTCCTTAAGATGTTGTTAAAAGTTTCATCAGGTTCTGGTTGAGCTGATCCATCTCGGCCTGCTCAACATAGAAGTCTGTGCGGGGATCCCAATACTGTCCTTCTCGGGGATCGTAATACAGCACTCTACCAAGGAAGTTGAACGGACCTTCAAGACCTTTGCGGGGACCATACTTGTCACGCATTGTATCAACCTCAAATGTCTTATAACCCATTACTCGCTCTCCTTAGTATGTGTATATTATACTATCATTCTACCAAACTGTCAACCGATTTGTAGTCTCTGACCATACGATACAAAGGGTCTAATTCTTCCACTTTTTCCAATTCGAATGAGTCGCTGTCCCAGCCCATCCACTCGGTGTGAACAGGATCCCCTGAGTCATACATCATATCACGTGCTGTTTCCTCGTCCTCTGCTTCAACCTCGTGGTATTCGCAGATGGTAGCAGTTCGCCAAAAGGTAAACTTCTTCATTATCGGTAGTCTTTCTTTTCACCGAATCGTTCGTTGTGTTCGTAGCCAGCGTAGTATTCATTGATCTCGTCTATGCTCAGGCCCTGGTCAACACGCGGTCCTGAATCGCCACCAACACCGCCATAGTGAGGATCACGTGGGCGGCCATAGTAGGAGTCTGCTGATCCACGATCGTAGAGGCTGCCGTGCTTTCGTTGGAACTGCCAACCCCGCAGGGCCCGGACCACGGCCTTTTGTTCTTCTTCAGTCATTAGGTGTATATACATCTCGGCTCCTTGTTATTCACTATACCTATAGTATAACACCGATGATCCAAACTGTCAACCACTTTGGAAAGACCCTACTACCGCCTGGGTTTCAGCAAGGCCTGTGCTTCTTTCCGCAGTTGTCCCGCTTCCTTGTATTTGCGATCCGCAGCTTCCTTAAGGTCGGATGAACGAGCCCTAGCCAGCCGGCCACCACCGAACTCACGATCCACGTAGTAGGCCAGCATGATGCGTTGTATCAGCGCAGGTAGATTGTCTCCATGATCTTCTGTGCAGATAAAACGCACAGGGCAGGAACCCCAACCACCATACTCAAGGTACTCTGCATAGTAGCGTCTATGATCCTTGTTGTAGGGATCGAACGCAACCAACGGGCGGGCTAGATATTCAAGTTTGCTCATGTCTAGCTATTTATGGTGTTGTGGGGGCTGAGTTCTTCCTCGCCTGCTACACCAGTATCCTCTAACCAATCATAGACCAAGCTCAATGGAATGCCCAAGTTGCGAGCGATGGCAGTAGGATGCTCACCCTCGATATACAGTTGCTCGATGTCGTAGGCTACTTCACTCATAACACTCATGATTGATCCTGTTCGAAGTTGGGTTGGGGGTTGTTGCGATTCTTAAAGCGATACCACAACATCTGTGGAATTCCCATGCGCCATGCATACATGAAGTCCATTACAATCATACCTGCTACGAATGCTAGGATTAGTTCCATCATTACCGCTCCTTCTTTGTTAATATGTTTATATTATAACACCAATCTGCTCAGTTGTCAATACCTAGATCTCACGCACACGTAAGCAGCGGGGCCTGTGGCTAAAAAGCCACAACCCCTGGCACTCTTAGGCCGAAGCCGTTTCCTTCTCATAGATCACAGTCTGTCCAAACGGTGCTTGAGCTGAAGTGTTGCCTTTGACGATAAAGATCGTATCGCAGTAGTCCTCGTCACCCCAACTGCCACATGGGTAGCCGTCTGTGAACATAATGAACTTCTTGGGCTGGATACCATTCTCTTCCATAAAGGTCCAGTTGACTTCAAAGTCTGTACCACCACCGCCTTGAGGCTCATACTCTTCTAACTCGTGACCTTCATCGTGTGTGATGGTCTTCCAGTTGTAGATCTCTGTGTCAAAGCACCACAGGTTAATACGGAAGTCCTCGTACTGGTCCATGATGCCCTTGATCTCACTCAAGAATGCAGTTGCATCTTCGTCACCGATAGATCCACTCATGTCAATGGCAATAGCCACGTCAATGGTAGTTGCTTCTTTCATACCTGGAAGCACCGCACCTGAGTGCATACTCTTACGGTTCACTCGAGTAAAGGAGTAGTCGTTGCGAACAATGCTTTGGATCTCTTGTTGCACCAATTGACGCCAGTCCATCTTAGGCTCAGTCATGCTCTTGATCATACGCATGATGCCTGCAGGAGTCTTGCCTGCACCTGCGGCCGCGGCACTTTGGATCATTGCATCTTTGATCTCTTGACGCAGTTTCTCTGCTTCTTCTTTGGTAAGGCTGGGCTTGCCCTTGCCGTCTTTGGTCTTGTCGCCTTCACCTGAGCCAGCACCTTCTTCTTCTTTGATGTGCTCGTCTAAGAGATCGCCTAATTGCTTGAGCAATTGATCCATAGGAATCTTCTCTGCCTGCTCATATAATTGATCGTAGATCTCTTCCCAAGCCATGCCGCGATACTTTGGATCATAGCAGATCTTAACTTCAGTGATCTTCTCACCAATGCGTTCATCTACAAGGATCTGGTTGACAGCGTAGTCTTGTGCGATGTTCGCCAACATACGATCTCTGCTACCGCAACGACCAAAGTGATCAAAGATAGCATGACAGATCTCATGTGCAAAGAGGAACTCTAGTTTCTTGACACTGAGCTTCTTGACGAACTCTGTGTTATACATGAAGTCACGACCGTTAGTGGCCGCAGTCGGACACCAGTCATCGCTTTGAATCAAACGCATACGAGTGGCCATGTTGCCAAAGAAAGGTGCTTTGAGTAGCAGGCCTACTCGGGCAGTTGTTAGTTTCTCTACGATTGGGTCCATGTGTCGCTCTCCTTAGTATGTGTATATTATAGCATCTATTTACACACCTGTCAACCAAAAAAGGTGGACGGGCAAGCCCTGAGAAGCCTCCCGCCCTTGCTATGGGCGAGGTCTTAATTCTCCATAGCACTCAAAACATACTTACCGAAACGCTTGTGGAACTCATCGAAGGATTTCATCTTCGTTGCATCCAAAGGCAAGTCATAATTGGTAAGTGCTGTCTTAGCACCCATCACAACCAACTCTGTTGGGAAATTGTCCATCATGTAGCGGAAGAAGTTGTCTGCCATACCATCCCAGCCCTTGGCCTTCTTCTCTGCTTGGTCTTTCAACTCATAGCACAAAGACACGGTCAATGAATACATGGCACTCACTTCTTTGATCTGCAGATCCTTGACCTTACCGCTGAGGATGTCCTCTGCCTTAGGCAAGCGTCCAGCAATCTTACGGTGAGCCATAAACTTAGTAGCCAACCCGTCACCTACGGCACCCGCAATCAGCGTGGCCAATGTGTCGTTGTCGCAGTCATCGTCCTGCAGGAGTTCACTGACGAACACCCAAGAGCGTGGAGTTGCAAATGACTTAGAAGGGCTCTTAGGATCAAAGTCATACAAGTCTTGCTTGGCGAAACCCACATAACCCAAGACCTCTGGATGCACCTTGTTGAGCGTAGCCCAGTCTTGGAAGTCATCGAAGTCTACCTTCATCTCCAAGTGGACGAAACGGTTAGCCAACGGAGCTGGCATACGATAGGTAACACCACGGTCACCTTCGCGGTTACCAGCGGCGACCACGTCAACACCTGCAGGCAATTTGTATGTGCCTACTCGACGGTTAAGGATCAACTGATAGGCCGCGGCTTGCACGGCTGGGGGTGCAGAGTTCAACTCATCCAAGAAGATGATAGCAGTAGACTCTGGGTCTGTAGGCAGTTCGCTTGGGGGTGCCCAAACCATCTTGCCTTGATCTGCGTTGTAATAAGGGATACCCTTGATGTCTGTGGGTTCCCACAGGGCCAGTCGAACGTCAACAACCTCACGGCCTGCCTGCTCGCCGATCTGCTTGACAACATCGGATTTGCCAATTCCGGGAGGGCCCCAAAGGAATGTAGGACGACGAGTTTGAATCGCCTTACGGATCGCCTTCATAGCACCCTTAGGGCCTACTTGACGGACGGAAATATCAGTTTGCTTTGACATAAGACCTCGCTAGTTAAAAACGGTTAAAACAATTAATCTCTCAGTATCATAAGTATAACACCAATCTGCTCAGTTGTCAACCTAGGATTTTCACATAATTCAACTGTGTTGTATTATCGCCACGCTGGGCTTTGACCTTGGCCCTGATGCTGACTGTGCCCTTGAACTCCTCAGAAGCCCAAAAGTCCACGAAGCTCTCACCCATACGGGCTGTGACACGCCACTTGCCATAGTTCTGGTTCCAATAGCATTTGATCACTTCGATGTCCCCCTGGATGCGATCACCTACAGCAGCAGCGAGCTGAGTGCTGAACCTGATCTCAGTTGTGAGTTGGTTCTTGGCTTGATCGCGCAGCATAGCAGCTGGCAAGCATGAGACCACAGCGAAATCAAACATATCTCGACCCGTGAACTCATCCTTTTGGGAGATCTTCAGGGCCTGGCGTTCGAAGTCGTTGATCTTGCCTGCGATCTCTTTGAGCAAGAACCCGTTGAAGTAGTTGCGAACCTCACGACCCCTCTCGATGTCTGCAGCTGTAACCAGGCCGAAAGAGTTGGTGCGTAGCCAATCCTTGACCATGGCCTTGTTGGCCTGCTTCTCAATCACATCTAAGTTGCGAGCGTATACAGGCTCTTTGAGATAGCCCCCATTGATACGATCTGCTGCTATGGCACAACCCCATACCTGATCTGCTGTGAATTGCATGTTCGCTCCTTCTTAGTATGTGTCTATTATAGCACTATGTATCCAAAGTGTCAACCTCTTTTGGAGAGTGCCGGCCAAAGAAAAAGGCTGTTGTATTTCTACAACAGCCCCAAAAGACGCCCCGGGAGCGAATCGGCTTGTCTGTTTGATAACCCTAATTAAAGAGTGATGCCCATTGCTTTGGCCTTGTAGCCTAGAGCAACGATTTCACGTGATGGTTGGCCCATGACGTATTCAGTAACAGTCACACCGTTACCAGCAACGCGGCTGTTTGAATAAACAGCATAACCACCTTGCTTGATGCGGCTAACTTCTGCTGACAGATTGCCTACGCCCATTTTCTTGGCTTGAGCTGCTGTCAATGATGCACCGTTGTAGAGTGCTGTGAAGACCTTGAAAGTCTTGGTTTCTGGGTTGAAACGTTTCATGTTTAAGTTTCCTTTGTTATAAAGCTGAACTTCATCAGCGTTTTATTATAATAACAGATGTAGGTTAGTAATGCAACCTTAATCTTTCCTTTTTACAGACACATTTGCTCGAAAGAACGTGCCCAAAATAACCACAGCACACCATGTCCAAAATGTGAACTCAATGGCCAACGCAGGGAACATGGTGTTCAAGCTCCAAATTACCAACCAGGGCCCAATAGCCAGCAACAGCAGAATCACTGCTATGGCCAGGGTGACTTTTACAATACTATCAAACATTTTCAATCTCCTCAATTTCTTGTAACCGTTTCAACTCTGCAATCTCTGCTTCAATGGCCTTGGTGTTGTTCTTGAGATTAGAACTACCCTTCTTGTAGACCACGTAGTAGTGATCTGCACAATAGACCTTGCCCTCTAGAGCACGGACCCCACAGTACTTGAATGGAGCCCTTGTCTGCTCAGGGCCAATGTATTGGCACCCACACATATTAAGCCATACCTTTCATAACAGTGACACGAGCCATGTTCTGCCAGTTGCTGGGGAAGCTCTTCTTCAAGTCTGCACACTTCAAAACAGTACGCAGGCTCAACTCACGCATATGGCTACGGTTCTCAAGGATGAAGTCCACGATCTCGTCCTTAGCAACATCCTCAAGCTCGTATGAGTCCAACATGCCGTCTTTGACGATCTGCTTGATACGCAGAACCTTCTCACGGTCTGTGTCCATACGCAGATCAATGAAGTGACAGCGTGACTCTAGTGCCGCCAAATGCTCCTGCAGTTTCTTAGAGCGAACATTCTCAAACTTCAAGTTGGTGATAAAGATAGCACCGCCCTTGAAATCAAACTTGTCTGGCACTCCTTCGGAACGCAATACTCTAGAGTCTGTGTTCCAAGAAATAGTACGCTTCTTTGAAGTGTCCAAAGCGGCCTTCAAGATGTTGAGTGCAACGTCATCTAAAAGAATGCTGTCACAGTCATCGAACACAATAATGTTCTTGGGATCACTGTATTTGTAGAGCTTGCTATACAAGCCAATGGCACTCATAGCACCCTTGACGATCTCATACTTGGGCTTACGCTGGCCCATGAGATCAAACAAGTCATCTTTGGCTAGTACTTCTTCAACACCAAAGCTCTTGCCCACACCTGGAGGGCCTGTGACAATCATAGCACGAACGTCACCAGTCTTGACTGCTTTGGTCATGTCCTTGAGGATCTCAAAGCGCAATCTAGTACGCTCGATGATCTGCTCATCAGTTTCGTCTGCGACTGCAGAGTCTGGCACTTTGACCTGGGTGAAGTCTGTGACTGTGGCATCCATCTTGCCAGCTTTCACGGGCTTGTTCAGAGCCTGCAACATGGTAACACCTGCTGGCGCTCCTGCAATTGCTTGAACATCACTTTGATTGCACCAGACCTTACAGGTCTCGCCACCACCCTTGATGTTGTAGCCTGAACGGGCCTTGATGTAGCCTTCCCAACCGTTGTTGGCTTCTGACACAAAGTCCCCAACCATATCCAGCTCAATGCCTGGATAGATTTGATTGCTTTTGGCACCGTACTGGCCTTGGCTTAGTGTAATACGCATGGATTTCGCTCCTGTGTGTGTTGTTAACATAGTCTCTATTATGCACTCAAATACGAGTCTTGTCAACCCCTATTTGAATAACACTTCCGCTATCTGGGTTTCTTCTGCTTCAGGCTCTCCTATGACCGTGATAGCGTCTTTGAGTGCAACCAATCCGTTCTTGATCAGACCCTTGGTCTCGTATACGCAACCCGCATACCATACCCCGTCCTTCATTACGTAGTAATACTCACCATGGCAGTTGTTGACCTGCTCGAGGAACTCTTCAAATGAGTGTGCAACCTGCCAGCTTACGTCTTCTTCGCCACGGTCGCTGTAGAAGTTCATCTCAGCTATGGTCTCTTTGACGCCCGAATTGTCCCCACGTGCAATCAGCGCATTTGCTGCTGTGGAATCATAATGGGATAGCAGAATGCGCCCTGCGTAGTCCAGATAGCCATCGTAGTGGCAATAGACGCTCTTGCAGACATCGCCATGCATGACTGCTACTCTTGATCGTGTACCCATAGTGTCGCTCCTATTAAGTGTGTGTAAGTGACTATTATACTGTCATTCTGCAGCTGTGTCAACCACACGTTGCAAAGACCCTACAAGGCGCTGGGCTTCTCGTTTGGCTTCTGCAACGGCTTGGCAGATCATGTCCTCAGCTGAGCCATCCGTCAAGCACTCTGTGGGATCTTCGTAGAGCATGCCCCCTAGGTAAGCTGAGCCCAGCTCGTGACCATCCACTAGGGCACGTACACGCAGCATGAACCAGTCCAGGTGGCCCCGATCTATGTCCTTGATGATCTCTTCGATGTCGCAGCAGCTCTCATCAAAGCAGTCACGTGGGTTCAAGTCTTCCCAGCTTTTGTCCACGATGATCTCAAAGCCATCGCGCTGCAGAGTTGCTAGGGTGTCGTAGTAACGCATTATAGCACCTCATCAAGTTCTTGGTCCACGTAGACCACAGCAAAGTTCACATCTTCGCAGACTGATGCGAGGGTAAGTTGTGTCTCAGGTACTAGTTTGCTCAGCCGGTCCGCAGCAGCGTAGAAGGCTTCTGCAGCTACTTCTAGTTCTGCATATGCTGCATAAACAGCATGACGTTCTTGCATGGTTTCCATAAGTTCGCTCCTATGTTGTTAAGTGTCAATTATAGCATCACTCTGCTGCTGTGTCAACCGGCGCAAACATAGCAGCACCCGCGATCATGAACACGCGATAAGCAATGCGGCTTTCTTTTGAATACATGTCTAGGTTCGCCTGCATGTCCATGAGCTGCTCCAACACGGGAATGCCATTCTCATCAGCTAGATGTTTAACGTGTGCAACTGCTGTAGCTATGTCCATATCAATCTCCTCTGGTATCTGTGTTAAGGGTGGGGCGCAATTGTCTGCGTAACTCTACTTCTCTCTTGTGCGCTTGAGCCTTGCCGCGCAGTGTTTCGTGAACCAGTACTTCTATGTCTTCTTTGCTGTTTAGAGTGCGCAGGGCTTGACACAGGGCCCACGCCTTGTTCTCCCGCTTGGCACGATAGAAGTGCTTGGCGGCACGTGCCAAAACACTCTTATTAATAGTACTTTCAGTCTTGGCAGTGACACCTATGTAGTTGCCGCCAGCCACACGCAACTCATAGATGATATGAGTACGATCGACTCGCTTTTTACGGGTGG
>Ga0214921_10010307_pt1 | contig 11585 bp, 9 predicted proteins | sample LL1505_MetaG_FD_177992 | JGI IMG/M metagenome (GOLD analysis project Ga0214921, IMG submission 177992) | Freshwater microbial communities from Lake Lanier, Atlanta, Georgia, United States - LL-1505 | ecosystem: Environmental > Aquatic > Freshwater > Lake | place: USA: Georgia | collected 2015-05-28
CGAGAAACGTAGATGGCCAGAAGCAGACATAATAGTTGTTCCATCTGCTTCATAAAAACTCGCCATACATTCACCACCCTGGACGACGATGGGCGAGGCGCAAACCTTCTGCAAGGCAATGCGGCCTTCTTCCGCAATATTCATGAGGCGGTGGACGAACATTTCATAACGGATCGGATCGATATTCACGGAACCGTTTCCCTTCATTGAGCGAGAATTTTTTGAGCGCGTTGGGCAACCGATGGCGGCAAGGCATAGAGCTTCTTGACAAGAGCCTCGACCTCGGCACCACCAACATGATTGATTTCAAGTCCGATGCGATCAGCCTCGGCGAGAAATTCTTTATCATTGAGTGTTTCATCAAAACCTTTGCGCAAGGCCGCCAAAATACGCGGATCAAGTCCGGGAGGTGCGACCACGGGGCGACCCATGGCTTGTCGAGCAAAGATAAGATTGAAAAGCGCTCGATCTTCTTCGGTTTTTACAAGATCGAGAACCAAGGGTACATTCTGGAGATCAGGATGCTTTTCGAGTGCGAGCTGCATGATGATTTTGAATTCACCACTTTTCAATTGCGGGCCTGAGCCTACACGGGCCGTGCTCCATGAATACCCGACAGCTCCATCAACTTCGCTACGTTGCATGGCTAGAATGATTTCATTCATCCCTGGATAGCCTGCGATGATATTCAATTTTGTATGCAAAACGGCATTAAGTGCCACAGCAAATACTTGCATGTCACTGCCTGCTCCTGCAGAACCCACTTGAATGGCTTTCCCAGACAATAAATCTTTCGTATCCTGGGCCGGCGATCCACTACGTATAAAAAAACCGGCAACTTCATTATTCATGCTGCCGATCCAACCAAATTTAGTCGCATCGAATTTTGCGGCGGTCGACTGCCCTACAAGCAAAGGATCCATTGGAACGCCACGCCCAATAAGGGCTATTTCTGTGCCGTCACGTGCAGCCGCATTGTAGATCTGATTGGCCAGCGTCAATGATCCCGCACCGGGCTTGTTTTCGGGAACCATATTTGGATTGCCGGGTAAATATTTTGGCATATATCGGGCGAGTAAGCGCCCATATGTGTCATAGCCAACACCTGTCGGCGAAAAACCGATAGAAACTGATATTTTTTTTCCCGCAAAGGAAACCGGCTCCTGAGCTGAAGCCGGACTCAAGAAGATCAGAGATAGAAAACCAGCCAAGAATGCTTTGAACTTTAACATATCTCTGGAGATCATGATCCCCTCCTATCGACGTAGGATGATATTCAAATATTCATCGACAAAAGCTTGATGGTGCTCGGGAACGACAACTGTCGTAAAAGGTGTTTCGATGATTGCCGGGCCACGCAATTCATTACCGGGCTTCAGAGCCGTGTACTCGTAGATCACCGCATCCTGCCAGCCAGGATTACGTCCGGTGAACCATGCTCGCCGCGTGCCTTTTTTTGCAGTCGATGAATCGGCACCAACCAAAGCATGCTTGCGTAAATTTGGCTTGACGGTCGAGCCTATGGCGTCAACCGAAATTGAAATAACCTCAATACCGGCCTCTGCATGGCCTGCACCTGTGCCATACATATCTTCATAGCGTGCATTAAAAAGTTTTTCGATCAAAGGCCGATCCGCATCACGAAGATCTCCATTGGGTATTTCAATGGCAACTTCATTTACCTGACGGGTATAGCGCATATAAAGCGTGCGTCGGAAAACGATACGATCTTTTGAAAAACCTTCATCAGCCATGATCTTGGCGAGATCATATTCGATGATTTCAATTTCACGTGACAAAGCACCCATATCAATCGGTGATGTCAAATGACGCGTACGCATAGTTGTATGCACCACATCAGATGCAGCAACACCAAATGCTGAGAACACGGGTGACATCGGGAATATGTAAACCTGGTTGATGCCCAGCTCTGCCCCATAGGCTGCAGCATGCAGCGGGCCCGCGCCACCAAAGGCATAAATGACATATTCTTCAGGCACATGCCCGGCGCGGACCACTTGCTTGCGGATCAAATCCGACATCTTGCTATTGATGATATCGTAAATGCCGGCTGCGGCTTCGACTGTTGATAGCTTGAGCGGCAAAGCAATCTGCTTGTCCATGGCTGCTTCGGCTGCCCGCTTGTCGAGCTTGCGCCTTCCACCAAGAAAATAATCCGGATCAATATAACCAAGCACTACATTGGCATCAGTGACGGTGACATGCGTACCGCCCATGCCATAAACAATGGGTCCAGGATCCGCACCAGCACTATCAGGCCCGACCAGCAATCGCCCCGTTACCGGATCAATACGAGAGATTGTGCCACCGCCTGCTCCAATGGATTCCACATTGATCATCGGTTGCAGGAGACGAAACCTCTCGGCAATCGGTTCACGTGCCTGGCTGAGGCGATGATCGGTCAGCAAACCGACATCGAAACTGGTTCCGCCCATGTCACCCGTGATAACATTCGGGTGCCCTAAGACCTCGGCCACGAAAGCGGTCGCAATCATGCCGCCTGCGGGTCCTGATTGGAGTGTCCCGACGCCCGTCATTTGCTCAGGGCGCACAATCCCGCCGTTGGCTTGCATGACCATCAAATCGTCGGGCAATCCGCGATCTGCGAGCTTCGTGTTCAGCCCAGTGACATATTCATCAATCGTGTTCCAAAGGAATGCATTGACGACGGCTGTATTCGTGCGCGCATATTCACCCATTTGTGGCGCGAGTTCATGAGACAGCGTGACGGGGATATTTCGTTCCGGATAAAGCTCACGAATAATCGCGCGAACGCGATCTTCATGGGCTGGGTTCATCCAGCTAAACAATAGAGAGACTGCTATTGCCTCGACTTTATCGACGTCGATAAGATGTTTAATAGCTTCGCGAGCGCCTTTTTCATCGAGTGGAACGACAACGTCGCCTCTGAAGTCAACACGCTCAAAAACACCATGTACGAGTTGGCGATCCACAAGAGGCTTTGGCTTCGTAACATTAGTGACATGTTTGATTTCCATGTCATCCAAACCATCTACGCGTCCAATGGCACGCATAATATAAACCGTATCTTCAAAACCACGTGTCGTGACAAGCCCGACGCGCGCACCGCGACGATTGATCAGCGCGTTGGTGGCAACAGTCGTGCCGTGTTTGAACATGGACACGCGAGATAGAAACTCTTGCGCAGTCAGGCCAAGGCTTTCTGCTGCGACGCCGACAGCATCAAGGACGCCTTGCGAAAAGTTTTTCGGTGTCGTTGGTGATTTATTGATCGTCACCTGACCATCGGGGTGCAACACCACAATGTCCGTAAAGGTCCCGCCAGTATCGATCCCGACAATGAGACCATCCTGTTTGCGGGGCTTGTGAGGCGCCTGCGACGCACCGGTGGCGATGTTCATGACCGAGCTTCCTCCCATGTCCCGCATTTTGAAACGCGGTTTCATTTTAGGTTCAGGTCTAATTAGCCAAGAGTCAATTAGCCTTGGGCGTTCACTCTTCTACGACTTTCGAGCGAGACGCGGCGCAGCAAGTGCTTACTGCACTGCCCACACTGCACTGCAAGAATTCATCTAAATTCGTTGCAAATCAGGAGAATGTTTTCAAATACCCAATGATTTCTTCAGAGGGCCGGACATCAGCGTATTTCTGTTGCATGTCAAAAAGATTGAGTGCATGCGTGGCTTCATATCGATCGAAAACAACGTCCTCGACCACCTGTACGCGATAACGATATGCGGCCATCGACCACACTCGCACGAACACAGCCACTGGTCGCGTCGCCGCAAACAATCAGCGTGATCCCCAATAAGGGATAAAAGTTGCGCTTTGGAATCTGGGCTTCTCTTCCCCATACTATTCGGGCAGAACCTGAGATCACCAAAGCTTTGGAGGAACTGGGCACGCATGGGGTTGGCCTGCACGAAGATCTGGGGTTTGATATTTCTTAAAGAACATATTTAGATCAAAGGCAGAAAAGATGCGCGAACTCTCTCTTGGCGTGAGAAAAATGCTCGACGGGCTGGCGGGCTCAGAAATGCTTGTACCTTTGGGATGGGATGATTGGCTCTCGGTCATTCCAGCCTATGCGGAAACAAAATTTTCCAAGAAAGAAGTGACAAAACGTTTCTCACGCAATGGCTATGAATGGGACATTCACGGGTCGCTCTATACGCCCACGAAAGAAGTCGATGGCCGACTAGCTTTTGTTTTCTTCCATGGCGGCGCGGATTCTGAAGATGTTTTTGATCTGACGCCCGATGGACGCCCCGGACAGGCCCGCGCGCTAGCTGCGCAGGGATTTAAAGTTCTCACCATCACCTATCCTGGCCATTATCCACCCAAGGGACATTGGCAGAAGCCAATCGCTGAACGCCAACCCATCTACTTGCTGGATCGCGAGCTGCCGATAGAAGAAGTGCTCGATCGAAATCTGAAGTGCACTTTCAACACAATCCTGCAAGGTGCCGGTCAATTGGTTGACCAGGAATTGTCTGGTCGTGACATTTTGGCATGGGGTCATTCAACCGGTGGCCCAATGGCCTCAAGCCTCTCGCAATTTGCCAACAGCGTGAAAGTGATCGGCCTCACCAATTTTGGCACAGGTGGACCCGATGGCTGGCGTAAAGCTTGGCGGGAAGAAACGGGCGCTGAAAAATTTATTGAGCTTCCAATTGATCATATGTCACGCCGCTCGCCCCACACATATCGGGAAGCTGGTTACGAAGACCCGCTGGAATTAACGCCTTGGGGCGGTCCAGAGGAATTATTTGCTTGGGCAGGTGAGCAACACCGGTCACAGATCAAGACGGCACTTTGCGATAATCAGCATCGCGGCACTATGACCATGCTGGAGCAGTATCCAGCACGCACCGGTCTGCCCCTTGAAGAATTTACAAGCCATTTACGTGAGCCTGACCATGCTTGGCTGCGGAGCATTTCAGTATTGGCTCTCGTGGGCAGTAATGACAAAGGCCATTGGGTTGCCGGAAAAGAAATTTCTCAAAAGCGCGAAATCTATATGGGGCGCCGCTATCGCGAAGCGAATGTACGAAACAATCACGTTGTGCTGATTCCACACTATGGCCATTTCGGCTTTATGGAATTGCACAACGAGAAATTTGTCTATCTTTGGCTCTGGGCTTTGAAGGCGGGCTATTTTGGGAAGCGCGGCTAATCTTCAGCGCGTATTTTCCGAAATAGATTTTCGAGCTGCTTCAACAATATCAGGTGAGCTGGAATATACACGCTTTAACAAAGTATCCATTTCAGCTCCTGACAGAACATCGAGATCCATGCGCAATTTTTTCGCTTCCGCCAGGAATTTTGCATCCTTCACCATGGCCTCAAAAGCTTTCCGCATGGCCTCAACGCGATCTTTTGGCACGTCAGGTGGCATGACAAAGGGACGACCCCAAGCCTGTGCAGAGAGAATTAACTCCGCCACCTGCTTTTCCTGAGGCGTCTTGATGTAATCCAAGATCAAAGGCACATCGGGAAAATCAGGATTTTTGGTCATAGCCAATTGCGCCAAAAAGCGGACTTTACTGTCCTTCATCCACGGCTCAAGAATATCCTTATCCCCTGCCCAACCCGTGCTCACACGCCCTTCAAGCTCACCCTTCTCCATAGCCAGATAAGCTTCTGTTGAACTCTTATAACCAGGAATAATTTTAAACTTTGTCTTCACTACATTGTTTAAGAAGAGCGGCAGGAAATCTGTTGAGGGCCCAGAGCTACCAACAAGCAAATCATTTTTGAGCAGATCTTCCATTTTCTGATGCGGCGCTGTGTGCCAGACGACAATCAGGCCCGTTTCAGAGTTCAAACTGCCAATCCAATTAAACTTCATCGGATCATATTGTAGCTGAAGATGGCGCCCCTCTAACAAAGGCGAGGTGAGAATACCGCGCTGTACAGTTGCTATGGCAGTCCCGTCTTTTGGCGCGACCGTGTAGAGATGATTGGTCACACGCAAACCACCGCCGCCTGGCATATTTTGGACGATGAAGCCGGGATCGCCCGGAATATATTGGCCCATGTGGCGGGTGAGAAGGCGCGCATAGGCATCATATCCACCGCCTGATTCGGACCCCACACCGACCGTAATGCGTTTGCCATTGTAGAAATCGGCCACGGGATCGGCGGCAACTTGGTTGACCGAGGCAGAAATCGTCAAGAGAGATGCAGCTAAAATTGTGGCGGCCTGCTTCATCAACGCTGCTCCCTTTATTTTGGCACAAGTGCTGGATCAAAGAAGCGAATCATATCTGTAGAGCCTTCTACTTCGCCTTCAGCCTTCATCAAATTAATGACATCCTGCATGCCAATCAAACATCCAAATGGATTAGGGTCGTCACACCCTTTATTGCGCGGTGCAGCAGAAAGAGATTTGACGAGGGCTTTTTTCTCAGTCAGCCTTCTCAATCAAAGAAAGCAATACAAGACTTGGGGAAAGCGATGGCTCGGGTTTGGGATCGATATTTAACAGAATCCGATAAGGTGCATTTAGCGACATCAAGCGACAGGCGTGTAGGCTTTGGCAGCAAGCCTGCACTTTTATTGATCGACCTTTACAGAGCCGTCTTTGGCGACAAGCCGGAGCCCCTTATGGATGCGATCAATACTTGGCCGTCAAGTTGCGGCATGGCTGGGTGGAATGCCTTGCCTCATATTCAGCAGCTTCTTTCAGCTAGCCGCGCAGCACAAATCCCAATAATCCACATTACGATGCTGTCAGATTCCGGCATGTTGAGCTGGTATGAAGCTGCCCACCGTGACACCGCGGGGCAAAGACGGCGCGGCGGCCATGAGACAAGTGCCGCTGCGAAGGATCGCAAAAAACGAGCTGGAGATATTATCGATGAAGTGGCTCCGCTACCTGGCGAAATCCTATTGAAAAAAACAGCACCTAGCGCCTTTTGGGGAACACCGCTTGCTGGCCATCTTAATCTTCATGGAATCGATACACTGATCGTAGCAGGAGAATCCACCAGTGGCTGCGTGCGCGCGTCAGTAGTGGAAGCAGCCGCCTATCGCTACCGCGTGCAAGTTGTCGAGGAGTGTGTCTTCGATCGGCATGAAGCCACTCATGCGCTGAACCTTTTCGATATGCATCAAAAATATGCCGATGTAATTGCCTCAAGTGAGGCCATTTCTTGGCTTGAGAGGTATAAGCGTCCAGAGAAAGGCTAACCTCAAGACTTATTCCAAAAAAAATCGAGGCATGCGACCTGCATCAAAAAGGTACGAGCTGATTTTGTGCGTACTTTTTGATTGTTTGGTTGCGGGGACAAACAACCACCTCTACCGAACAACTTTGAGGTGGTGTGCCCGAGCTTGATCCGAATTGACCAAGACACCCCGCAGCTCAGGGACGCTCCGCGCCGATATTGCGTGCAACCTTATCAATGAGGCGCATCAAGGCATCGATATCACCGGGCTCTAGCCCTTCCATGCTGCTGCGGTTGAGCGCGATGACAATCTCACGCGCAATTTTGTGGCGTTCGCATCCTTGCTCTGACAAGCGAACATTCCTGAACCGCCGATCGGTCGTGTCTCCAACCGACTCCACCAAACCTTCTTCTGCCATGCGCGTGACGAGGCGGCTGACATAAGACCGCTCGAACGCCGTATGTTTGGCTACATCTGCAATGCTGGACGGCCCGCCCTCGGCCAGGCCGTTGAGAACGCGCCACATAGGCGCCGTCAGCCCATGCGGGCGTAATGCCAGAGAAATATTGGCAAGATGCCGCTCAACCACATGCGACATGCGCCGAATGGGCCAGTTTACTGAAAGTGGTCGTTCGGAGGCGGTCATAGCTGCCCTATCTACACGAGCCCCTTGACGGATCAAGCGTCCGACATAAGATGCGTGCTTAAGCATGTACTAAGCATGCAATGGGAGGTAAGCGATGATCAAGAAGCTGAAATCGCGGCGCACGTGGCGCCTTGTCTCGACCTTTGCAGCCATCCTTGTTGCTGGCACCGCTCAGGCCCAATCTTACCCCAACAAGCCGATCCGGATCGTTGTGCCCAGCGCCCCGAGCACGCCACCTGACATGGTGAGCCGTATCCTGGCTGCCGAATTGCAAAAGGCCGAAGGCTGGACGGTTATAATCGAAAACAAAGCGGGCGGCGTACAGACGATTGCAGGGCGCGATGTCGCCCAATCAGCACCCGATGGCTATTCCATCTTCGCGCCAAGCATGGTGAGCGCGGCTGCACGCGCATTGATGCCAGCATCACGGCTCGATATGGAGCGTGATTTTGAACCCGTCATCAAAGCAACCGTTTCATACAATGTCCTTGTGGTGACACCAAAAGTCGAAGCAAAGACCATGTCCGATTTCGTAGCTCTAGCTAAGAAAAATCCGGGCAAGCTCAATTATTCTTCGGGTGGATTTGGTACACCCGCTCATCTAATCGGTGAATTGTTCAAGCTCGATCAGAAGGTCGATGCGGTGCACGTGCCCTATCAGCAATTTCCGCAGGCGATCAGCGATCTGCTGAGCGGTGTGAACGATTATATGTTCGTAACAACCCTTCCTGTGACAGAATTGGTCGCCAGCGGGAAATTGCGCGCCTTGGCTGTCACATCACCTCAGCAACTGACGGCGTTTAAAGGCGTCCCCACTGTAACCGAGCTCGGATTTTCTAATCTTGCTATCGAAGATTGGGTCGGATTTGTCATGCCAAAGAACACACCAAAAGAGATCGTCGCGCGCATGAATGGTGCGATGAACAAGGCGCTACAAAACTCGGACATCAAAGAGCAGCTGACACGCATTGGCGCTGAAGTCAGCGGTGGGACGCAGGCCGCATTTGCGAGCTTCCTAACAGCTGAAGTCAAGAAATGGGATGCGGCCGTCAAGGACGCCAACATCAAGCTCCCGAATTGATCTGTCTTAAGAGCAAGAAAAGAAAGTCCCGTGATGGGTCAGGTTAAAAACATACTCTTCATCATGTGTGACCAGCTGCGCTGGGATTACCTATCCTGCACAGGCCACAAACACCTCAAGACACCGAATATCGACCGTCTTGCCAAAATGGGCGTGCGCTTTGACAAAGCCTTTGTGCAATCACCTGTTTGCGGACCTTCGCGAGCTTCCTTTTACACGGGCCGCACGGTGTTTTCACATGGGGCCACTTGGAATTTCGTGCCCCTGCCAATCGGTGAATTGACGCTCGGCGATTATCTGCGCCCGCACGGCGTGCGTGTTGCGGTCGCAGGCAAGACACATTTTCGCAGCGACACGGATGGTATGGCTCGTTTGGGTATTACGCGCGAAACAGAAGTCGGGATGCTGATTTCTGAGGGCGGATTTGAGCCTTGGGAACACGATGATGGCGAGCATCCAGATCAGATTGTCACAGCTGATCTTCCCTACAATGCCTATCTGCGTGCGCATGGCTATGAAGGCAAAAATCCATGGAATGAATATGCCAACGCAGCGGAAGATGCTGACGGCGGCATCGTCTCTGGCTGGAACATGCGCAATGCGCATCTCCCTGCACGCGTTCAGGAATGCCATTCAGAAACGGCCTACATTACCAATCGCGCTCTTGAATTTATAGAAGACGCCAAGGATCAGCCCTGGCTAATGCATCTCTCCTATATCAAGCCGCATTGGCCCTATCTGGCGCCTGCACCCTACAACGTAAGTTACACAGCCGCCGATGTAGTCCCACGCGCCGCGCAAGAAGATGAAAAAAGCAATCCGCACCCAGTCTACAATGCCTTCATGCAAATGGACGCAGCGAAAGCTTTTTCAAAGGATCAAACACGCGAGACAGTTGTCCCGACCTATATGGGCCTCATCAAACAGATTGATGATCACGTTGGTCGCGTCTTGGATTTGCTTCAACAAAGCGGGCGCATGCAAGATACAATGATCGTCTTCACCAGTGATCATGGCGATTATCTGGGCGATCATTGGCTTGGTGAGAAGGAATTGTTCCACGAACAAAGTGTGCGTGTTCCACTGATCATTTATGATCCAAGCCCGGATGCTGATCACACACGTGGAACAATTGTCGACCACCTTGTTGAAGCGATTGATCTTGTTCCAACCTTTATCGATGCCCATGACCTCCCAGTTGCATATCATCGCCTGGAAGGGCGTTCACTCCTGCCATTCCTGCGCGCGAGTGCGCCCGCAGATTGGCGCGATTTTGTATTCAGCGAACTTGATTATTCCTTTTACAAGGCCCGCCTGTATCTCAATCTCGAGCCAGATGATTGCCGCATCTACATGATCCGCGATCTGCGGTGGAAATATATCCATTTCCGGGGGTTCCGGCCGCAGCTCTTTGATCTGGAAACTGATCCGCAAGAGTTTAATGATCTTGGAGAAGATCCTGCCCTTGAGGAGATCCGTCAGCGCATGGAAAAAATGCTGCTGCAACGCCTCATATCTCGGCGTAATCGCGTGACAGTTGCAGATGATGTCGTGAAAGCCCGCACGGATCGCGTTCGTGAAAAGGGCATAATCATTGGCGAATGGTGATCAGATGCATATATTGAGGTCTCGCTTAGCAGGCGCTGCTGCCCTTCTTCTTTCGATTGTCGGCTCGGGTGCGCTTGCACAAGATAAATCGAGTGAACCACAGATTTCAGTGCACTTGCTGGGAACCGGTGCGCCAATCCCACGCATGGATCGTTTCGGGCCATCAACGCTCGTCACCATTGCTGGTAAAAAGCTTTTGTTTGATGCCGGGCGTGGTGTTTCGCAGCGCCTGTGGCAACTCGGTATTCCACTGGGCTCGATTGATGCTGTCTTCCTGACGCATCTTCATTCAGATCATCTTGTCGGCCTACCAGATCTATGGCTGACAGGCTGGCTGCAGCCTGAATATGGCCGACGTCAATCTTCGTTGCGCTTGATTGGTCCCAAAGGAACCGAGACCTTTGCCGAGTCCATGAAGGGCGGCTTTGGGCCCGACATTATTTTCCGCTCGGAGAAGGAAGGCCTCCCACTTACAGGCATTTCCATCAATACCCAAGAAATAGCTGGCGAGCAGATCGTTTATCAAGAGCAGGGCATTATTGTCCGTGCGTTTGAAGTGGATCATGGCGCTGTCAAACCCGCTTACGGCTTTCGAATTGAATTTGGTGGTAAGTCCATCGTGATCTCGGGTGATACGAGATTTAATGAAAATCTCATCCGCAACGCAGAGGGTGCAGACATCTTGATCCACGAAGTTGTGGCGGCTGCGGCACCTTTGCGTGAGACACCCTTCGTCCAACGACAATTTGGATATCATACGTCGCCTGAAGACCTCGCTCGTGTCTTTTCAGCTTCAAAACCAAAAATGGCTGTGCTTACGCATTTTGTTCTTCTTGGAAATCCAACTTACCCAGCACCAACAGCCGACGATGTGATGAAAGAGTTACGTGACAAGGGATATGCAGGACCAGCGGTAGCTGGTGTCGATTTGATGCGGATTGATGTCGGCGCATCCGTCACTATTACTCAACCGCTGCAAAATAAATAATATTGAAAAATTATAGGTATCAAGAAGATTTAAATAAAAATTCTTCTTCACCAAAAAATTGATAAAAAACACACCAGGCAATTTCT
>Ga0214921_10010308_pt1 | contig 11585 bp, 11 predicted proteins | sample LL1505_MetaG_FD_177992 | JGI IMG/M metagenome (GOLD analysis project Ga0214921, IMG submission 177992) | Freshwater microbial communities from Lake Lanier, Atlanta, Georgia, United States - LL-1505 | ecosystem: Environmental > Aquatic > Freshwater > Lake | place: USA: Georgia | collected...
TGCCGGTCAGCACCCGAGCGGAGATGTCGAGTTGTGCAGCATTGATGGACTCGGTGGTCTCGGTGGCCAGGGCCAGGCCCTTGGCGGCGTCATTGGCCTGTTGCTGGGCAGTGGCCGGCGTGGTTGTCAGCGCCGGTTTGGTGGCGGCCTTGGTCGGCGTGTTGGCGGCAGGTTTGGCAGCAGGCTTGGCGGCAGGTTGGGCACCATCCGCAGGCGTGGCCGCTCGGGCGGGCGCACCCGAGACCAGCAGGGCAAAGGCGGCCGCCAGCAGGACAGCCAGGGCCTGGCGGGGACGGCATGACTGGGAGGCTTGGTGCAGGCGCATCGGCATGGTGTGCAGTCCGTGACGGGGAATTGTGGGGCGTGCGTGGTGCCGCAGGCCGCTCAGGCCGGTGCTGCATCGCCGAAGAATGCCAGCACCGCCTCGGCCGGCAGCGGCTGGCCGGTGCGGCGCGCGCGCAAGATCACCTGCCAGAAATAGCGGTAGCTGGCGCGGTCGTGCAGGGTGTCGTGGTGGCGGATCGGCGCCCAGTGCGCGGCCTGGGCTGCGAGCAGGATGTCGATGGCCGCATCGACCTCGGCCACGCTGGGTGCGAATGCATCGACGATGGGGCGGATCTGCGATGGGTGGATGCTCCACATGCGGGTGTAGCCGAACTCCCGCGCGGCGCGGCGTGCGGCAGCGGCGATGGCGGCTTCGTCCTTGAACTCGGTCACCACGCAGTGGGATGGCACCTTGCCAGCGCCATGGCAAGCAGCGGCGATCTCCAGCTTGGCGCGCACCACCAGCGGGTGCGCAAACTGCCCAGCCACACCCATGGCTGCTTGCGGGATGGCGCCGCGGTGGGCGCTGACGAAGTCCATCAGGCCGAAGCTCAGGCTCTGCACCCGGGGCAGGGCGGCCAGGGCCTGCACATCGCGCAGCGCGCCGTGGGTTTCGACCAGGGCATGCACCGGCAGCGCGCTGCCCTGGCCGTGCACGCGGGCGGCGTGCGCGATGTGGGCGATGGCCTGCTGCAGGTCGGCCAGGTGGCGTGGCTTGGGCACCATCAGGTAGGCCAGGCGGTCACCCGCGCGACCGACCAGGGTGTGGACGTCATCTTCGAAGGCGGGGTGGTCGACGGGATGCACCCGTGCGCCCACACGGCCGAAGCGGTTGTCGGCCGACAGCGCCAGGTCGGCGCACAGCCGGACGTGTTCGGCCTCGGCGCCGATGGGCGCGCCGTCTTCGCAGTCGAGCGTGATGTCGAACACCGGGCCCAGTTCGGCCTGCAGCGCCAGTGCCTTGCGCATGCGTTGCTCGGTGCCGCAGTAGTGGTCGCACACCGGCAGGTCGGCGGGTGGGTCGCCTTCGTCGATCAGGGCTTGGCCGGGCAGCAGTGGCATGGCGGTGAAGTTCCGTTCATCTCCGGCGGGGGGGCATGCCGCAATGCGGCCAGCGGAGCGCGGTGCCTCCAAAGCGGGCGAAGCCGGACCCGGGTTTCCCGGTCCGGCTTCGTGACCCCGAGCGGGTGGCTGCCAGGCGGCCGATGTTCAAACGTTCACAGCAGGTGTTTCACGCCGTCTTGTTCGCCCAGCAACTCGGCCAGGGTCTTGTCGATGCAGCTCTGCGAGAAGGCGTCGATCGGCAGGCCTTCCACCAGCTTGTACTCGCCGCCTTCACAGGTCACGGGGTAGCCGAACATCACATCCTTGGGGATGCCGTATTCGCCGTTGCTGGGCACGCCCATGGTCACCCAGCCGCCGTTGGTGCCCAGGGCCCAGTCGCGCATGTGGTCGATGGCGGCATTGGCGGCTGATGCGGCCGACGACACGCCGCGGGCGGCGATGATGGCCGCGCCGCGCTTGCCCACGGTGGGCAGGAAGGTGTCGGCGTTCCAGACCTGGTCGTTGATCATGTCCTTGACCGAGGCGCCGTCGATGGTGGCGAAGCGGTAGTCGGCGTACATGGTGGGCGAGTGGTTGCCCCACACCGCCAGCTTCTGGATGCTGGCCACCGGCTTGCCGGTCTTGGCGGCGATCTGGCTGAGCGCGCGGTTGTGGTCCAGGCGCAGCATGGCGGTGAAGTTCTTGCGCGGCAGGTCGGGCGCACTCTTCATCGCGATGTAGGCATTGGTGTTGGCCGGGTTGCCCACCACCAGCACCTTGACGTTGCGGCTGGCCACGGCGTTCAGGGCCTTGCCCTGGGCTGTGAAGATCTGCGCATTGGCGGCCAGCAGGTCGGCACGCTCCATGCCCGGGCCACGGGGGCGGGCGCCCACCAGTAGGGCGTAGTCGGTGTCCTTGAAGGCGGTCAGCGGGTCGCTGTGGGCTTCCATGCCGGCCAGCAGCGGGAAAGCACAGTCGTCGATCTCCATCATCACGCCCTTGAGCGCTTCCTGGGCCTTCTCGACCGGCACTTCCAGCAGTTGCAGAATGACAGGCTGGTCCTTGCCCAGCATTTCGCCGGAGGCGATGCGGAACAGCAGGGCGTAACCGATCTGGCCGGCTGCACCGGTGACGGCCACGCGGACGGGCTTCTTGCTCATGGGAGGCTCCAGGGGGAGTGTTGGCGAAGAGGGGATGGAACGGCCCACCGCGTCTGCCGGCATCCACCTGGGCCCGGGACGCGACGGCTGCGTGCAGGCGGGGGTGGCGGCGGCCGCAAGAGCCGGGGCAGAGTGTAGGCGAGCACGGCTGCCATGTGAGGGTTCCCACGCATGCTGTCAAAAGTCTTATGTCTTCTATAAGACATCTGTCAGCATTTGGTGGACGCGGCTTTGGCCTTTGTGCTGCAATGCAGCACCATGCCTTCAGCAGCACCCCAGCCGATCCCAGTTGCCGCTCCAGAGGCGGCTGATGCGGCGTCCGCAGGCCCGGCTTTCAGCCCGCTGTACCAGCAGATCAAGGGCCTGATCACGCGCGAACTGCAGGCCGGTGCCTGGAAGCCGGGCGAGGCCATCCCCAGCGAGCTGGAGCTGGCCGCACGCTTCAAGGTCAGCCAGGGCACGGTGCGCAAGGCGATCGACGAACTCTCGGCCGACAACCTGCTGGTGCGTCGGCAGGGCAAGGGCACGTTCGTGGCCACCCATGCAGAGCAGCAGATCCAGTACCGCTTCCTGCGCCTGATGCCCGATGACGGCGGGGCGCGAGACATGGCGCGCCGCCTGCTGGACTGCCGCCGCACCTGCGCGCCGGCGGATGTGGCGCGCATGCTGGCCTGCAAGAGCGGCGATGCGGTGGTGCAGCTGCGCCGCCTGCTGCTGGCGCAGGACAAGCCGGTGGTGCTCGACGAGATCTGGTTGCCTGGCGCGCTGTTCAAGGGCCTGACGGCCGAACGCCTGGCGGACTACAAGGGCCCGATGTACGGCATGTTCGAGACCGAGTTCGGCGTGCGCATGATCCGCGCCGAAGAAAAGATCCGCGCTCTACCGGCCGACGCAGCTGCTGCCGAGCTGCTGGCGGTGGCGCCGGGCTTCCCCCTGCTGGGTGTGGAGCGCCTGTCTTTCACCTATGGTGACCAACCCGTGGAGTTGCGCCGCGGCCTGTACGACACCACGCAGCACTTCTACCGCAATGCGCTGAATTGAAGTTGCCGCCAGTTGGCGGCGTCGCACGGGCGGATGTCGCCGAAAGCTCCAAGTCTGACTTGTGCGTTGCAATAAACTCTCAAGGTTTCATCCGGACCACACAAGACCACACACATGGCAGAACTCTCCAAACCACGGCCGGTGGCCCGCCCCGGTTCGAACATGCGCCTGATCGAGGCGCTGCAGTACCGGCTGCCACTGGCGGCACTGGTGTCCATCCTGCACCGTGCCAGCGGCATGTTGATGTTTTTTTTGCTGCCATTCATCGTCTGGATGTTCGACAGCAGCGTCTCCTCCGAGATCTCCTACGACGGTTTCACCAGTGTGTTTGCCGCCGGCGTGGGTGGTGTGCCGGGCTTTCTGTTCAAGCTGGTGGCGCTGGCCCTGATCTGGGCCTACCTGCACCATGCGGTGGCAGGCATCCGCCACCTGTGGATGGACGCCACCCACAGCGTCACCAAGCAGCAGGGCCATTCGTCGGCCGTGGCCACCTTCGCCATCAGCATCGTGCTGACGCTGGCGTTGGGCGCCAAGCTGTTCGGCCTGTTCTGACCCGCGCGGGCGGGTTTTTTCCCTCAAGGTACACAACAACATGGCCGTCAACTACGGTTCGAAGCGCGTCGTCGTGGGCGCGCACTACGGGTTTCGGGACTGGCTGAGCCAGCGGGTGACGGCAGTTCTCATGGCGTTGTTCACGCTGGTGCTGCTGCTGCAGGTGATCTTCGGCGGCCCGATCGGGTATGACAGCTGGGCGGGCATCTTCTCGCGCCAGTGGATGAAGGTGCTGACGTTCGTGGTCGTCGTGGCACTGGCCTGGCATGCCTGGGTGGGCATGCGTGACGTGTGGATGGACTACATCAAGCCGGTGGGCGTGCGCCTGATGGCCCAGGTGTTCACCATGGTCTGGCTGGTGGGCTGCGCCGGCTGGGCCGTGCAAGTGCTGTGGAGGCTTTGAGGTTTATGGCTGAGATCAAGACAAACGTGGCCCGTCGCAAGTTCGACGTGGTGATCGTCGGCGCCGGCGGCTCCGGCATGCGTGCATCGCTGCAACTGGCCCGCGCCGGTTTGAATGTGGCGGTGCTGTCCAAGGTGTTCCCCACCCGCAGCCACACCGTGGCTGCGCAAGGCGGCATCGGTGCCAGCCTGGGAAACATGTCGGAAGACAACTGGCACTTCCACTTCTACGACACCGTCAAGGGCTCGGACTGGCTGGGCGACCAGGACGCGATCGAGTTCATGTGCCGCGAGGCGCCCAAGGTCGTCTACGAGCTGGAACACTTCGGCATGCCGTTCGACCGCAATCCCGACGGCACCATTTACCAGCGCCCGTTCGGCGGCCACACCGCCAACTACGGTGAGAAGCCGGTGCAGCGCGCCTGCGCCGCGGCCGACCGCACCGGCCACGCCATGCTGCACACGCTCTACCAGCAGAACGTGAAGGCCCGCACCCAGTTCTTTGTCGAGTGGATGGCCCTGGACCTGGTCCGCGACAGCGAAGGCGACGTGGTGGGCGTCACCGCCATGGAGATGGAGACCGGCGAGGTCTACATCATGGAAGCCAAGACCACCCTGCTGGCCACCGGCGGCGCCGGGCGCATCTACGCTGCCAGCACCAATGCCTTCATCAACACCGGCGACGGCCTGGGCATGGCGGCACGCGCCGGTATCCCGCTCGAGGACATGGAGTTCTGGCAGTTTCACCCCACCGGCGTGGCCGGCGCGGGTGTGCTGCTGACCGAAGGCTGCCGTGGCGAAGGCGCGATCCTGCGCAACGTGAACGGCGAGCGCTTCATGGAGCGCTACGCCCCCACGCTGAAGGACCTGGCACCGCGCGACTTCGTCTCGCGCTGCATGGACCAGGAGATCAAGGAAGGGCGTGGCTGCGGTCCCAACAAGGACTACATCCAGCTCGACATGACCCACCTGGGCGGCGAGACCATCATGAAGCGCCTGCCCAGCGTGTTCGAGATCGGGCACAACTTTGCCAACGTCGACATCACCAAGGAGCCGATTCCCGTGGTGCCGACCATCCATTACCAGATGGGTGGCATTCCCACCAACATCCACGGCCAGGTGGTGGTGCCCAAGAACGGCAATCCGAACGCGGTGGTCAACGGCCTGTACGCAGTGGGTGAATGCTCTTGCGTCAGCGTGCACGGCGCCAACCGCCTGGGCACCAATTCGCTGCTCGATTTGCTGGTGTTCGGTCGCGCGGCCGGCAACCACATCGTCGATGCCTTCAAGCGGGCCGACCAGGCGCACAAGGCGCTGCCAGCCGGCGCAGCCGACTATTCACTGGCGCGCATTGCCCGCCTGGACGGCAGCAGCAGCGGTGAATACGCCCAGGACGTGGCCAACGACCTGCGCGACACCATGCAAAAGCATGCGGCGGTGTTCCGCACCCAAGAGCTGATGACCGCCGGCACGGTGGAAGTGGCCAAGCTGCGCGAGCGGGTGGCCAACATCACCCTCAAGGACAAGAGCAAGGTCTTCAACACCGCGCGCATCGAGGCGCTGGAAGTCGAGAACCTGATCGAGGCGGCGCAAGCCACCATTGAATCGGCAGCCGCCCGCCATGAATGCCGTGGCGCCCACACGGTGAAAGACTACGAGCGCGGCGCCGACGACGCGCAGTTCCCGCTGGGCCGCAACGATGCCGAGTGGATGAAGCACAGCCTCTGGTACAGCCAGGGCAACCGGCTGGACTACAAGCCGGTCAACCTGAAGCCGCTGACGGTGGACAGCGTGCCGCCCAAGGTCCGCACCTTCTGAATTTCGGGACACAAGCACCATGGCAAAACGCAATTTCCAGATCTACCGCTACGACCCGGACAAGGACGCCAAGCCCTACATGCAGTCCATCGACGTGGAACTCGATGGCAGCGAACGCATGCTGCTGGACGCGCTGATGAAGCTGAAGTCGCTGGACCCGGCGATCAGCTTTCGCCGCAGCTGCCGCGAAGGCGTTTGCGGCTCGGATGCGATGAACATCAACGGCAAGAACGGCCTGGCGTGCCTGACCAACATGCGGGACCTGCCGGGCACGGTGGTGCTCAAGCCGCTGCCGGGGCTGCCGGTCATCCGCGACCTCATCGTGGACATGACGCAGTTCTTCAAGCAGTACAACTCGATCAAGCCCTACCTCGTCAACGACAGCATCCCGCCCGAAAAAGAGCGCCTGCAGTCGCCCGAAGAGCGTGACGAGTTGAACGGCCTGTACGAGTGCATCTTGTGCGCCAGCTGCTCGACCAGCTGCCCCAGCTTCTGGTGGAACCCGGACAAGTTCGTCGGCCCGGCCGGCCTGCTGCAGGCCTACCGCTTCATCGCCGACAGCCGCGACCAGGACACCGCTGGCCGGCTGGACAACCTGGAAGACCCGTACCGGCTGTTCCGCTGCCACACCATCATGAACTGCGTGGACGTGTGCCCCAAGGGCCTGAACCCCACCAAGGCCATCGGCAAGATCAAGGAATTGATGATCCGCCGGACCGTGTGATTGCGTGCCTCCGCCACCGTCTGACAGCCTGCCGCAAGCCCCGCCATGCACACTGCCGCTGAAGCCGACCAGCCCATTGGCGAACGTGAGCTGAGCCGTCTGCGCTGGCGCTGCCGGCGCGGTTTGCTGGAAAACGACCTGTTCATCGAACGCTTCTTTCAGCGGCATGAGGCGCATCTCACGGTGCGCCATGCCGACGGCCTGCAGCTGCTGATGGACCTGGCCGATAACGACCTGCTGGACCTGTTGCTGTGCCGCCGCGAGCCCGAGGCCGATTTGGCACGCCCCGAGGTGACCGCGGTGCTGGGCATGTTGCGTGCCAAATGACAAGCCGGGCTGAGTTGCTGCCGGCGTAGAACCTGACCAAGAAAGGGAAAGCCCCCATGACCCCGTCCGATGTGAAAGCCACCCTGTCGTTCTCCGATGGCAGCCCCAGCATGGATCTGCCGATCTACAAGGGCAGCATCGGCCCGGATGTGATCGACATCCGCAAGCTCTACGGCCAGACCGGCAAGTTCACCTACGACCCGGGCTTCCTGAGCACCGCTTCGTGCAACAGCACCATCACCTACATCGATGGCGACAAGGGCGAGCTGCTGTACCGCGGCTACCCGATCGAGCAACTGGCGGTGAACTGCGACTTCCTCGAGACCTGCCACCTGCTGCTGTACGGAGACCTGCCCGACGTCCAGCAGAAGAAGGACTTCACCGCCCGCGTGACCAACCACACCATGGTCAACGAGCAGATGCAGTTCTTCCTGCGGGGTTTCCGGCGTGATGCCCACCCGATGGCGGTGATGACCGGCCTGGTGGGTGCCCTGTCGGCCTTCTACCATGACAGCACTGACATCAACAACCCGCAGCACCGCGAGATCGCGGCGATCCGGCTGATCGCCAAGATGCCCACGCTGGTGGCGATGGCGTACAAGTATTCGGCCGGCCAGCCGTACATGTACCCCAAGAACAAGCTCAGCTACGCCGGCAACTTCATGCACATGATGTTCGCCACGCCCTGCGAGGACTATGAAGTGAACCCGGTGATCGAGCGTGCGCTCGACCGCATCTTCATCCTGCACGCCGACCACGAGCAGAACGCCAGCACCTCGACAGTGCGCCTGTGCGGCTCGTCAGGCACCAATCCGTTTGCAGCCATTGCCGCAGGCGTGGCCTGCCTGTGGGGCCCCGCCCACGGTGGCGCCAACGAGGCCTGCCTGAACATGCTGGGCGACATCCAGCGCATGGGCGGCGTCGAGAAGATCGGCGACTTCATCAAGCAGGTGAAGGACAAGAACAGCAATGTCAAGCTGATGGGCTTCGGCCACCGTGTCTACAAGAACTACGACCCGCGCGCCAAGCTGATGCGCGACACCTGCCACGAGGTGCTGGGCGCCCTGGGCCTGGAGAACGACCCGCTGTTCAAGCTGGCGATGAGCCTGGAGAAGATCGCGCTGGAAGACGACTACTTCGTCAGCCGCAAGCTTTATCCGAACGTCGACTTCTACTCGGGCATCGTGCAGCGCGCCATCGGCATCCCGGTGAGCTTGTTCACCGCCATCTTCGCTCTGGCCCGCACGGTCGGCTGGATCGCCCAGCTCAACGAGATGATCGGCGACCCGGAATACAAGATCGGCCGTCCGCGCCAGCTGTTCGTGGGCGCGGTGCAGCGTGATGTGAAGCCCATCGACCAACGCTGATTTGGCGCATCGCCACTGGCCGGGGCATGCCGGCCTCCAGACAAAAAAGCCGCCCGAGGGCGGCTTTTTGCTGGGCGGTCGGGACCAAGCTTCAGATCAGACCCTTGAGCAGGCGTGCCATCTCGCTGGGGTTGCGGGTGATGGTGAAGCCGCACTCTTCCATGATGGCGAGCTTGGCGTCGGCGGTGTCGGCGCCGCCGGAGATCAGCGCGCCGGCATGGCCCATGCGCTTGCCCGCGGGGGCGGTGACCCCGGCGATGAAGCCGACGATGGGTTTCTTCATGTGGGCCTTGCACCAGCGGGCGGCTTCGGCCTCGTCGGGCCCGCCGATCTCGCCGATCATGATCACTGCATCGGTGTCGGGGTCGTCGTTGAAGGCGCGCATCACGTCGATGTGCTTCAGGCCGTTGATCGGGTCGCCGCCGATGCCCACGGCGCTGGACTGGCCCAGGCCGATCTCGGTCAACTGCGCCACGGCCTCATAGGTGAGCGTGCCCGAGCGTGACACCACGCCGATGCGGCCCTTGCGGTGGATGTGGCCGGGCATGATGCCGATCTTGATTTCTTCCGGCGTGATCAGCCCGGGGCAGTTCGGGCCCAGCAGCAGGGTCTTCTTGCCGCCGGCGGCCTCCTTGGCCTTCATCTTGTTGCGCACCTCCAGCATGTCGCGCACGGGGATGCCTTCGGTGATGCAGATCGCCAGGTCCAGGTCGGCTTCCACTGCCTCCCAGATGGCGGCTGCAGCGCCGGCTGGCGGCACGTAGATCACGCTGACGGTGGCGCCGGTCTGGCCAGCGGCTTCCTTGACGCTGGCGTAGATGGGGATGTCAGAGAACTTCTCGCCGGCCTTTTTCGGGTTCACGCCCGCGACGAAGGCGTTCTTGCCGTTGGCATAGGCTTGGCATCCCAGCGTGTGGAACTGCCCGGTCTTGCCGGTGATGCCCTGGGTGATGACCTTGGTGTCTTTGTTGATCAGGATGGACATGGAAACCTCGCGATTGTCTTGACCAAGCGGACGCCGCGGAACCGGCTTTGCCGGGCCGCTGGCGGCGCCCCCTTGAGGGGGAGCGCCGTTAGGCGCTGCGGGGGTGGGACACAGACTCGACGATCTTGGTGGCCGCTTCGGCCATGGTGTCGGCTGCGATGATGGGCAGGCCCGATTCGGCCAGCATCTTCTTGCCCAGGTCCTCGTTCGTGCCCTTCATGCGCACCACCAGCGGCACGCCCAGGTTCACCGCCTTGCAGGCCACGATCACGCCCTGCGCGATGGTGTCGCACTTCATGATGCCGCCGAAGATGTTGACCAGGATGCCCTTGACCTCGGGGTTCTTGAGCATGATCTTGAAGGCTTCGGTCACCTTCTCGGCGGTGGCGCCACCGCCCACGTCCAGGAAGTTCGCCGGGCTGCCGCCGAACAGCTTGATGGTGTCCATGGTGGCCATGGCCAGGCCCGCGCCGTTGACCAGGCAGCCGATGTTGCCGTCCAGGCTGATGTAGGCCAGGTCGAACTTGCTGGCCTCCACCTCGGCCGGGTCTTCCTCGTCGAGGTCGCGGTAGGCCACGATCTCGGGGTGGCGGAACAGCGCGTTGGCGTCGAAGTTGAACTTCGCGTCCAGGGCGATCAACTGGCCCTTGCTGTCGCAGTTCAGCGGGTTGATCTCCACCAGAGAGGCGTCGGTCTCCATGTAGCAGCGGTAGAGGTCCTGGAACAGGGTGACGGCCTGCGCGATGGACGCCTCACCCAGACCGATGGCGCGCGCGATCCTGGCAGCCTGCGCAGCATCCAGGCCGGTCAGCGGGTCGATCACTTCGGTGATGATCTTCTCGGGGGTGGAGTGCGCCACCTCCTCGATGTCCATGCCGCCTTCGCTGCTGGCGATGAAGGCCACTTTCTGGCTCTGGCGGTCCGTCACGAGCGAGACGTAGTACTCCTTCTGGATGTCGGCGCCTTCTTCGATGTAGAGGCGGCGCACCTTCTGTCCGGCCGGGCCAGTCTGGTGGGTGACCAGTTGCATGCCCAGGATCTGGCCGGCCAGATCACGCACGCCATCGACCGACTTGGTCACCTTCACCCCCCCGCCCTTGCCGCGGCCACCGGCGTGGATCTGGGCCTTCACCACCCAAACCATTCCAGTTTGCGGTCCGCCCAGCTTCTGCGCCGCCTCGACGGCTTCCTGCACAGTGAACGCCGCAATGCCGCGTGGCACAGGCACGCCGTACTGGCGCAGGATCTCTTTACCCTGGTATTCGTGGATCTTCAAAGCGGACTCCTCAGGTGGTGTGGGGGAAGTGTCGGGTGGGTGGCTGACCGGAACCTGATCGGTCCGGCGCCGAGACAAGGCCGTGGTGCAGGTTCAGCCCGCTGCAGCGGCCAGGCCGTTGTCGAAGTGCGCACGCATCAGGCGGGTGGCCTCGGCCGGGTTGCGGGCAGCGATGGCGGCCATCACTGCACGGTGTTCGGCCAGGCTTTCAGCCAGCCGGCCCTGCTTGAACAGCGAGAGGTGGCGATTGAGCTTCATCACCTTGCGCAGGTCCATCACGATCTGCGCGCTCCAGCGGTTGCCAGCCAGTTCGAGCAGGCGCAGATGGAACTGCTCGTTGGTGTCGAAGAAGGCGTCGCGCTGGCGCACCTGCTTCTCCAGCCTGTCATGCAGGGCTTGCAGGTCGGCCAGTTCGGCATCGGTCCCCTGGGCGGCCACACGGCCGGCGGCATCGCTCTCCAGCAGGGCCATCAGGTGGTAGACCTGGGCCACGTCGGTGGCGCTCATCTCGGTGACATAGGCGCCGCGACGCACCTTCATCGTCACCAGGCCTTCCACGGCCAGC
>Ga0214921_10010309_pt1 | contig 11584 bp, 13 predicted proteins | sample LL1505_MetaG_FD_177992 | JGI IMG/M metagenome (GOLD analysis project Ga0214921, IMG submission 177992) | Freshwater microbial communities from Lake Lanier, Atlanta, Georgia, United States - LL-1505 | ecosystem: Environmental > Aquatic > Freshwater > Lake | place: USA: Georgia | collected...
TCGGTTGGCTTTCTGGCTTAGCAGCAGTGGATCGGTTCCTAGCAGTGGCGGATTGGTTTTTAGGTAAGCAGCGATTTCGCGTCTGAGCCTTTGATTGACTAGTACCACCCTGCCCCGGCTGCCCTTCGTTTGATCCGTGTCGAGGCGGAATTCGTCCAAAACCTCACCAGCAGGACAAATCACCTTATCAATCGTGAGTGCTGCCACCTCACAGACCCGCATGCCTGCCCAATGGGTCAGCAGTAGCGCTAATCTATCCCTGGAGTGATGACGCCTTTTGGCCACCACAGCCAATGCACGTTTGAATTCTTGTTCGCTTAAAACCTTTGCCTGTGCCATCTCAAAACCTCACGTTTGGTATAAAAACGTTAGTTTCGAGAGACACTTATGGGCAACCAGAAAGATGGGGCTGGGGTGTAAAAATCACCAGGCAGACGATAAACTTTCCGTAAGTTCTGAAAATTGTGTTTTCCTCGCGTATTCAGATCAGCTCAAACTATTACATCCTGTTTTTTCAGTAAATAGAGAAAATTTTATCTTGAAATATGAATTATTTCAAATTGAAACATAATATCCATGCTTATAAAACATTATAGGCATAAAGAGATCGACGTGAAACTATTATAGTTAAATTTTCTAAAATTCCCAATGAACAGGCTTTGCGCCAACAATATTTTGATTTACATACCCTATTTGTTTATTGAACAATGATCCGAAATAAAGTTTTCGAAGATCAGTCCCGCCAAAAGCCAAGCTGGAAAGATTTCCAAGAACACGGCTTCGCCCTGCGTCCATTTCAGCCCTTGTCATGCGATTTTGTTGATAAGCGTCTTCAACACTAGCAATAACATCAGGTGTCTGATCTTCGATCATAATCTCTTGTTTACCGTCTAGTTTAATACGGATCGCACGGTTGGAAATGATACTGACAATCCAAACTCCTCCTTCCGCATCAAAAGCCATACCGTCAGGAAATGTGCCGGCTCCATATTCTGCAAAAATTTCTCGTGAGCCCAATGATCCATCCGCACGAATTTCAAATCTGCTTGTACAGCGACCAAATGTTTCGTTCACATAAAGCCATTTGCCAGTGGGATCGACAAGAGCTTCGTTTGTATAACCAAGTTTATCGGCAACAATCCTCGCTCCCTTTTTATCTATCATGACGATGAAACCGTCGGCATGATTTTTTCTGACCGCAAGTTCTCGTGGAAAGAGCCGGGTGCTCACAGTCACCCAAATACGTCCAACCCAATCTATGGAAACAAAATTAGTGGGTGGCAAAGGCTTACCTTCAAGCTCAATGAGAATGGGTTCCAATTCACCATTAAGATAAAGCCTGTAAACACCTCCTGATGGACCAAGATTAGCTATAAGATAAGAACGATCCGGCATCAGAGCAATTCCATTAGGGAAAAGGTCTGTGGGACCGTTCTTAGCCTTAGTAAATACTACTTGACCATCAGGCCGTATCATACTGGCTCCACCACGCGTATCAGAAACAAAAATATCCCCACTACGTGTTGCAAGCACACATTCAGGTCGTGATAGCTCAGAACCGACAAAATGAAGCTTAGCTAGATCAATCATTGGGTCATCTCAACGAAACCAGTAAACAGGTGCCATAACGAAGTTCGGGAAGTAGGTAATGATTCCAAGAACTACGCAACAGATCATAAACATTGGAATGAGATCGCGCGTTATTTCACCCATTCTTGCATTTGCAATCTTAGCTGCAACAAAAAGAGTTCCGCCTACCGGGGGCGTGAAAAGGCCTATAGCGAGATTACAAACGACAATCAGACCAAAATGCACTGGATCTACGCCCATAGCCTTAGCAACGGGGAGCAGAAGTGGTGCTGTGAGCACGAGGGCTGGAACGGGCTCTAGAAAAATTCCCAAAACAAGAAGAAGAATATTAACGATTAGAAGAAAAACTTCCTTGCTTGATGTAAAGCTTTTTATTGCATCAACCAGCATAAAAGGAATGCCTTCAAGTGTAATCACCCAAGCTAATGCCGTAGTGGCACCAATAACTATCATGACCGTAGCTGACGTAATGAAGCTATCTAGCAAAATTTTTGGAAGGATTGAAAAAGTAAGCTCCTTATAGACGAATAATCCAATCAGTAGCGAATAGACGATAGCCACAGCACCAGCTTCGGTTGGTGTGAACACACCACAAAAAATACCCCCAAGAATGATTAGAGGCATCATTAAAGCCGGAAGACAATTAACAAAGCTTTTCGCTATTTCATTGATTGGAGCCATAGGCCCAGCAGGATCCCATCTGTGTTTCCTTGCATAATATATGCTCCAAAGGATCAATGCTAAGCCAAATAAAAGACCTGGTATGAAGCCAGCTAAAAATAGTTCCATGACAGATGTACCTGCCAAAAAAGCAAATACGATCATTGGGATTGAGGGTGGAATTATGATGCCAATTGTTCCAGCAACAGCGACTAAGGCCGCTGCAAAACTTGCTGTATAGCCACGTCGTTGCATCCCTGGGATCATGACACCGCCAACTGCAGCGCTATCAGCAACAGCAGAGCCAGAAACGCCTGCGAAAACCATAGAAGATGTTACTGTTACAACGCCTAAGCTTCCAGGGAGGAAGCTTAGGCATTTTGATGCAAAATCGATCATGCGGCCCGAAACACCGCCTCTTCCCATCAACTCCCCCGCTACGATAAACATCGGAACCGCCAAGAGATGGAAAGGCTCGACACCTCCTATAAATGCTAGTGTCATACCTTCAAAGGTATAGCTACCCGGCGACATGATCATGTAAAGCAGCGTTGCAGCTAAAATTGACCAGACAATTGGAAGCCCAAGGAAAGCTAGAGCAAAAAACCCGATCATCACTATTGAAAAAGTGGCCATCGTCTATTCCTCAACGACTGAATAAGAGGCAGCGACAAGAGCGCGAAAATCGTCCCCACGGATAATTTGTTCCAGAACAAATATTAAAGCCACGGCAGACCCAAGCGGCATTGCCCAGTAAACAACACCGACCGGCCACCCAGTCACACTCATGAACTGGTTCATATTTGCGATGGCGATGCCGGATCCAAACCAAACTAGTCCCGCAAGCATGATTAGGGTCAAGGCCCAAAGCATCATAAAAAGCAAACGGCTTACCCTGACGGGAATGTGCTCAATAAATTCAACAACAGCGAGATGCGAATAAGAACGCACTGCCCTCGCACTGCCGAGAAATGTAAGCCAAACAAATATTGTTTCACCAAATTCATTAACAAATGCTAGATCTACATTCAATAAATAACGTGAAACAACATTAATAAAGACAACAGAACATACAATAATGCCTCCGCCGATAAGCAAGAAATCTATTGTTTTAGCGAGAGTGTTACAGAAATGTGCCATGTCGATACTCTACCCCAATTGAATGGAGTTCTGCCCCAAGGCAGAACTCCATGGAATTGTCATGAACCACGAATGGCAGCAGCCTCTTTGATTATTTGATCAACTAGTTCGGCACCGTATTCTGTTTTTGCTTTTTCAATAGCGCCTTGAGATGCTGCGCTCCAGATTTTCAGATCGGGCCTTGCGATGATAGCGCCTTTCGACGTCATTTCCGCAAGCAGTTTATCATCATTCGCCCGAATTTCTTTTCGATGCCAATCACCAGCTTCACGCCCAGCCTTCATAACGGCTTGTTGATCATCTTTTGACATTCCTTGAAATGTACGCTCGGCAATTGCAAGCCAGAGAGGCGAATAAACATGATTTGAAAGCGTGATGTGCTTTGCCACCTCGTAAAAGCGCTGAGCATAAATTGTATCAACGGGATTTTCTTGACCTGTCACAGTGCCTTGTTGAATAGCCAGATAAACTTCGGTGACTGGCATCACAACTGGGTTCCAGCCTTGCGATTCCATAATCCATCGGATCATTTCAACTGGTGCAATACGTAGTTTTTTGCCTTTTGCATCTGCAGGTGAATTCAAAGGAAAACTCGTCGAGAAACTTCGGAATCCAGCCTCCCAATTTCCTACAATGCGCATACCCTTTGAAGGGAGAGCATCGGCCTGCGCCTTAATAAAGGGCGAAGTGTCATAAAGCTTCCAACCCTGCTCATAAGTCTCTGCCAAATAGGGAAGAGCAACGAGAGATAGCGGTTTAATATGTGTTGTAAATGTCACAACTCCGGTTACAGCGAAATCTATTCCGCCAACTTGCAGTTGCTCAAGAGATTTTGCATCGTTAGCGATCTGCCCAGAGTGGAAGACCTGAATCTTATAGCGGCCCGCCGTAAATTTCTCGACGGCATCTGCAAACATTAATGCCGCCTGTTGGCGCGCACCATTTGCGGGGTCAGTGTGATTGAATCTCAATACCTTAGCAGTCTGCGCCGAGGCAATATAAGGAAAGCCTGTAATTGCAGCGCCAGCTGCTACGCCTTTTAAAAGATCTCTTCTAGTTGCCATGGTTTTTTCTCCTTGTTTCCTCTTTTGTGTAGGCCTGTATTCTTTCGTACAGATCCTTCACACATTTACACGCTTATGAACCTAGCCTCCTGATTGGAGGCATAGATCGCTTCTTCAATGGCAAAATTGCGTAAATAGGACCGGCCATCATTAACGAGAGGCGCGCCTTTTAAGATGTGCTCGACAATGTGGCGTATCTGGTTGAAGACACAATCACCACCATAGCCACGATTTTCCCAATGATAGTAATGTTCGATTTCGTCGCTTCCAGGTTTTTTTAGAAAAAGTCTCCCGAAACCATCAAGCCTGATAGTTCCTTCAGTGCCTTCCAAAATCATCACGCCATTAGTCATACGTGTGTCATTTGCAGGATGATCAACAAGCCTATTTCCGTCAAACAAACCGCTCGCACCGCTCGAAAATTCGAAAATAACCAATCCCGCATCTTCACCAGAAATTACAGGATTAAAGCGCTTTAATCGTGCAAAAACGCCAGTTATTTCACCCATAATGAAGCGAAATACATCAATGAGATGGATAGCTGTCTCATGAATAAGAAATCTCTTCATCTGCTGGAAATACGGCTGGCGTGAGAGATATGCATTTGGTCCTTGACCGTCACCGGGCCGCAGTCGGAATGAAATATTAAGCGGCACTCCAATATAACCGTCATCGACAAGCTTCTTTGCCTCACGAAACCATGGCATCCATCGAAAATTTTCGTGAATTGCTAGCAAGGTGCCGTATTCTTCTGCCACCTCGACGACGGAAACAGCATTTGACCAATCAGGTGCAATCGGTTTTTGACAAATAGCAGCAATACCGCGGCACGCAGCTGCATCGACAAATTGAAGATGGGTATCTGGAGGTGTCACAATATCGACTAGGTCTGGTCGAACTTGATCAAGCATTCTCTCTACATCAGAAAATGCTTGAGCCTCTGGAAAAAGCCTTAATGCTTCTTCACGACGCTTCTGGTCGGCATCAGCAATAGCAACAACCTGAACATCCGGACAGCGCGACCACGCATCCTGATGAAATCGGCTAAAGTAGCCTAGGCCAGCGATTGCTAATTTGAGGCTCATGAGCGGTCAGCCTCCCCACTCCTTACAGCCTCTGCTACAATTTTTCCGATTTCAACTGTTCCGGTAGTACCACCCGCATCATATGACCTAATGCGGCCGCTTCCGTATGCGAGATCAATACTTTTTTCAATGGCCAAAGCTGCTGCACGCGTATCACTGCTACCTGAGCGCTCACCGAGCCAGTCTAACATCATCGCTGTCGACAAAATCATTGCTGTCGGATTAGCAATCCCTTTCCCAGCAATATCTGGAGCGGAACCGTGACTTGGTTGGAATAAGGCATGCTCATCACCAATGTCTGCAGAAGGGGCAAATCCCATTCCACCTATAAGACCTGCACCAAGATCGGAAAGAATGTCGCCAAACAGGTTCTCCATCGGCACCACGTCAAAGTCCCACGGTCGCATAACAAGATCGTGAGCCATTGCGTCGACATAATGATGTCTAGCTTCGATATCAGGAAACTTGGCCGCAGCCTGATAAAATACTTTCCGCATGAAAGCGAAAGATCGGAAAACATTTGCTTTATCAACTAATGTGACACGACCTGGCGTCCCCTTTTGATCACGTCGGCGACGTGCCAATCTACAGGAAAATTCTGTTAGACGCTCAGTCGCATTACGCGTTATTACTTGCGTATCTCGAGCTTCTTTATCATCAATGATTTCTCCTTTACCACGAGACGCAAACATTCCTTCAGTCGATTCCCGAATAATAACAAAATCGATTTCTTTGGTACGGGGATGAGCAAGAATGGCTGGAACACCTGGAATTGAACGAATTGGACGAACTCCAGCATAAAGATCAAGCTGTTCGCGCAAGTCGAGTTGAGGGGCGATCTCAGTTCCATCAGGGTATCGAATATCCGGCCATCCCATAGCTCCAAAAAGAATAGCGTCGTTTTTTGATGCCCGTGAAATGCCGTCCGTGGGAAGTACTTTACCTGTCTCTTTGTAAAAGTGTGCACCACCCGGGATTGTCTCAAATTTAAATCCTAGGCTGAACCGTGCCTCAACTGCATCGAGGACCGTTTGAGCGGCCTCCATGACCTCAATACCAATCCCATCTCCAGGCATAACAGCAATACCAAATACATTTGACTTCATAATCTTTGTAATCCGTGACGTTCAATGATGGACATAAGCTCCTCGCCGCCTCTACGACGATGAGCGACATAAAGATCTCGGGCGCAAGCAACATCACCGCGAAGTATGGCTTCCATCACCGCCCGATGCTCCTTGGTGGATTGCATCGGGAGTTGACGAAGGCTCAATGTAAACATTCTGGCACGATGTGCTTGCTCCCAGATGGTCATAATCATAGCTGCCAGCCTACGATTGCCGCATAGGGTTGGGAGATGCATATGGAAAATTTCGTCTGCTGCGGCCCACGCCTTCAAGTCAATTGATTGCGGGTTGAGAGCGTTCTCCATTGCGTCGCAGGCCATCATCAATGGCTTAAGTTCCGACCTATCCGGGTTACGCGATGCTAATAGTTCTACAGCGGTTGATTCTAGTGAGCTCAGGATCTCGTAGATCTCTCGCATGTCAGCGGGAGATAAGGCAGATATTCGTGCGCCATGACGCGGAACGATCTGAACTAGACCATCCTGTTCTAGTCTCACCAGAGCTTCACGAACGGGAGTACGAGACAATGATAGTTCTGTTGCAAGATCCTGCTCTAAAACTGTAGCACCAGGCGGATACTCACTGTCCAAGATCTTTTGCTTGATGCGTTCATAGGCAACATCTGTTAGTCGCACGCCCGAAGGCCGAACGAGAACAGCTGGAGACTGGATAGGTAGAGAAAGGCCCAAAGACATGCGAGTACGCTTCCGTATACGTTGTTGTATACTCACTAACTTATTTAAGTTTTTTTAGCAATAGGTTTTGAAACCGTTCATTCTTTGGCGGCAATATTGCGCAAATTAAGCTCTGAAGCTGCAAAAGTTGTTGAGCATCGCTTGATCTGGATTTTGTCGGTACTGGAGTGTTAAAATCACCAGGCCGACGATAAACTTTCCGTAAGTGCTGAAAATTGCGCGACCAAATTTTAGGGTTTGGTGCTTGCGCCTGAACGTCGCTAATAAGTGACGGTGCGCAGAGAAGAATTGCTGTAGATGTTAGAAAAGTTCTTCTGCGCATCATGGTATCTCATTGAGGGTGCATCTTGTTTGGCATCTGATCCTCCTCCTATTTTCTGTTGGTATTGATGCAGTGATAAAAGATTCAACCCGTCAGTTCCGGCCCATCTAGCCCGGCGGCAAGGAAGCCGCCATCGACAGCGATGGTCTGTCCGTTAATGAACAGGGCCGCAGGAGATGCCAAGAAGACGGCGGCCCCGACCAATTCCTCGAGGTCACCGAAGCGCCGGGCAGGCGTGCGGCGCAGCGCGGCTTCCTTGCGGTCCTGTCGCATCTTGTCGCGGTTAAGGTTGGTCATGAAGAAGCCGGGGGAGATCGCATTCACCCGCACGCCGCTCGTCGCCCATTCACTGGCCAGCGCGCGGGTCAACCCCAGCACACCATGCTTGCTGACGGTGTAAGGGGAGGACAGCGGCATGCCGCGATGCGCTGCCAACGAGGCGATGTTGATGATCGCGCCAGAGCCGCGCGCCAGCATGTCACGGCCAACACGGGTGCAGGCGAAATAGAGGCTGGTCATGTTGGTGTCCATGATCCCGGCGTAGTCCTCGCGCGTTACATCCACGGCCGCCTTCAGCGTGGTCGTGCCCTGCGAATTAACAAGAATGTCGATCGCGCCGAACGCTTTGGTTGCTTCTATTACCAAGTGTTCCAGCGCCACCGGATCGGCAACATCGGCCTGAAATGCCTCAGGCGACGCGCCCGCGTCTTTGAGCCGTTGCACCGCGGCGGCGAGCTTCTCAGACGATCGACCGACGACTGCGATTCGGGCACCGGCCTGATGCAGGCCAACTGCAATTTCGAGGCCGATGCCACTGGTACCGCCGATAATGAGGGCGGCCTGGCCTGCCAGTGAGAACCGTTCTGCATGTGTGGTCATGATACTTCCTTTGCGATGTTGGATGCGAGGCGCCATAGAAGCCAATTTCGTCTTCAAAGTTTAAGCTTCTAACTGTAATGGTAGCCACCCCGCAATGAGGGGCTGGCATACTTTATTTTCTTGTGAGCCTACACGTATGCCAAATAAAAAGTGCTCAGGTTCATCTTTGGTAAAAAAAACTCTCCCCTATTTACAACGAACCTTTGGTATATCCTCCCACCGGCTTGTGTAGCGTGGCGAGTGATAATCGGCCCTCAGTGCCCAATCGCGTTTGATGCCGATGGCAGCTTGATAGACTGTCCCCCGCCCCATCCGCTTGTTAAGCGTGTCCATCACATGCATTACGGCACTGTTTTTTGTTGAAGGAGATGAATGGAATAAATTGCCTTGACCTGATCCCTGCGGAACTAGCTCGTTCAGAATGATACCAGCCTTTGCGTAGCGGAAGCCATCGCGCCAGATGGATTTGAGGATTGGCAAGGCATATTCCATCAATACGCGACTGTCATTTGATGGAATGGGTAGCTTGATTGAATTGGATGCAGAGTATTTTGGGTCGTTGTTAAACACATTGGTGCGAATAAACACGCTCAAATGGCAGCATTCCTGATTGGCTTTGCGCAGTTTTTCTCCGGCACGGGATGCATAGAAGCTAACGGCTTGCTCCATATCGCTATAGTCAGTGATAGGTTTTCCAAAAGAGCGTGTGACAGCTGTGGCTTGTTTTGGTTTTGGCTCAAGCTCCAGGTCGCTGCATGGGATGCCATTTAACTCCTGCACGGTGCGTTCACCCACAACCGTCAATAGTTTCCGGGCAATCTTGAGGTCAAGATTTTTGAGATCATGAACCGTGTGAACGCCGATTGCGTTCAGTTGCTTCAAAGATGCACCACCAATGCCCCAGACCTCTCCCACATCAATCTTTTCAAATAACTCATATGATATTTCAGGCGTAATGTGACATACACCGCGCATTGCCGGTGTTTTCTTGGCGATATGGTTTGCAAGTTTTGCCAGCGTTTTAGTTGAGGCTATGCCGACGCAAGTTGGGATGCCGGTCCATTGCAAAACGGTTGCGCGGATTGTTCTGCCAAACGTAATCTGATCAATTTCGGGTGATAAGTCTGAAAGGTCCAAAAAGCTTTCATCAATCGAATAATTTTCAATACGCGGACTAAATTGAGATAAAGCCTCATCCACACGGGCACTGATATCGCCATAAAGTGCATAGTTTGAAGAAAATGCTGTGACTTTCCCAGATTTAACAAGGTCTTTGATCTTGAATAGAGGTACGCCCATTTTGATGCCAAGGGCCTTAGCCTCTGCCGATCGTGAAACTGCACAACCATCATTATTGGACAGTACAATCACTGCCCTACCCTCGAGCTTAGGATTAAACAACCGTTCGCAGCTCACGTAGAAATTGTTACAATCAACAAGGGCATAGAGCGGCAAAGGTATCTCGGTACGCATTGATATTCTCATTTAGAAAACAAACTGGAGGGTGCTGAATATACGAGTACATACTAGAACATAGCAAGAACATTTTGTTCTCTTTTCATCACCGAAATTGCATAATTGGCTGCCACCCTGCCCCACAATAACCACTTCAACTCATTGTCTTTTCTATCTTTTTCTGGATCTTGACGACTTTTTGGTAGGAATTCGGCCCCATCAGAAAGCAGCATAGCTCAGTCAACGGGCATTGAGCCCACAACTGAGGAGTGTTTGAAATGCCGAATGAACGCATCATCGCTAAGATGAAACTGGTGAAGCAAAACCAAAAACGCATGCAGAGCAAAGCGGAGCATCGCCGCAGCAAGGTAATTGCCAAGCTTGAAGAGCAGCTAGCTATGGCAGAAGCGCTGTGCCGCAATGAACCCTTTGCGATCAAGAAACACAAATGGGTGACCAACAGCTTTGGGGAACGGGTTGCGATTGAGACACACAAGCGCCTGCGGCCTTGGTATTGGATCAGTGCTGCGGGCTGCTTTATAAGCGTGTGGTATGGCAGTAGAGTGGTGACGCTTGAAAACGACCACACTGCTATTGATGTTGGCAAGCGGGATGAACTGCCAAAAGTCATCAGCAACCTCATAGAAGCTGTGCGATCATTGCATATACAGATCCCTATGTAGTCCTTTTTATATTGCCTTTCAAATGCTCAGAAACACAATCCTTGTTAACGCAGCAGGGGTTTTTGAGATGAATAAGGGTAAAATACGAGAATTAAACGATCAAGCACGTCAAACACTGTCTGGGTGCAGGGTTATGTTCACTCAGGGCATCCAGCAATTTGATAAGTTGGATGATATTTTGACGGCGGTGCAGCAGTTTAGGGATTTTAATTCTAGCAACGATCCCTACGGCGAACATGACTTCGGCAAGATCGAACTGTTTGGCGAGACGATATTTTGGAAATTCGATTATTACGATCTAGCGCTGGAATATGGTTCAGAGGATCCAAGCGATCCGGCTGTGACCAGCCGAGTGCTGACGATCATGCTGGCTAGCGAGTATTGAGGTAATTTTGAAAAAGAAAAAGGGGATGTAAAATCCCCTTTTATTATTGATGAAGTCAATATCCGTCCTGTCTGGATTATTTGATATCGAACTTTCGTGATAGTTCTTTTTTGTCTAATTTTGACAGGTCTTCAGCTGATTGAGGTGTAATCACACCAGCCTCTGCTAGCAGATTGAGGGCTTCTTTGATGTTTTTGGGCTTGGGATCACGATGTTCTTCATGCCCAAGGCTTTCACCAAAGAGAAGAACCATCAGTGTTTTGCCTACGATATTCATCAACATACCGAAGAGCACCAATCCCAGAAACATCGTAATGCCGGCAACAATCCGTCCGCCGACTGTGACTGGATATAGGTCACCATAACCTGTTGTTGTCAGGGTCACGATGCACCACCACATAGCCGTGGGAATAGATGTAAAGAACTGCTTGTCTTCAGGGATTGAATTGCCTGAGATCGGATCAGTAGGAACATATTTTTCGCTCCCAGCAGCCTTGCC
>Ga0214921_10010310_pt1 | contig 11584 bp, 11 predicted proteins | sample LL1505_MetaG_FD_177992 | JGI IMG/M metagenome (GOLD analysis project Ga0214921, IMG submission 177992) | Freshwater microbial communities from Lake Lanier, Atlanta, Georgia, United States - LL-1505 | ecosystem: Environmental > Aquatic > Freshwater > Lake | place: USA: Georgia | collected...
TCTTATTAAATTAAATCATAAAAAAGGATTTAGATATGAATGTATGGATGGACAACATCGTCTTACTGTATTAAAACATTTTATTGAAGGAACACCAATTAATCAAAAATCACCACATTATATAAAATTTACGAAAAAAGAAGATGGAAAAGAAGATGGAAAAGAAAATGGAAAAGAAGATAGGAAAGAAGATGGAAAAGAAGATAGAAAAAAAGATGGAAAAGAAGATAGAAAAAAAGATGGAAAAGAAGATAGAAAAAAAGATGGAAAATTAGTTGATATTTATTATAAGAAACCTGAAATTGATGATCCGAACACAAAATTATTAAAAAATTATAGAGTTATGAATGAAGATGAATTAAATTCTTTTAATGATAAAAAACTTATTGTAATCAAGATAACAAATTTTGATAAAAAAATGGATGATGTATTTAATAAAATTAAAAATGAAATGTTTTTACGGCTTCAAAAAGGTGAGAGAGTAACAAATACTGATGTATTACGTAATCATGATAATACTTTTATAAATGTATTAAGAGAACAAAATATCCTTAAATTTAATACATATCATACAAGTGAATCATATAAAAGACTATATGATATTATTGATATTAAACCTAAAAAAATCAATATGCAACTAAATGTGTTAATATATTTTGTTATTAGATGTATATTAATTATACATAAAAAATCATTAAATATTGGATCACTAAATGATAATGTATTACGAGATGAAATATTAAAAAATAAAGATGTACGTTTTGAAATGTCAAAAGATGATATCAATTCATGTATTGATAAGATGAAAAAATTTATAACACGTATATATAAAATGAAAGAACAAAATGAATTTAGTAAATTAAATGAATATTTTCTATTAGTCTTATTAAAAATATATCTAGATGAAAAAGATGATATAAATACTTGTCTTGAACACATTGAAGATTTTAATGTGTATAATACTGATGAATATTATGATAAACTTATAATTAAAAATGTTAACAATAAGAAAGTAAAATTTATTATTGGAAAATATTTTGAAAAACCATTAGAAGAAATTAAAGAAAAAATAAAAACATATGATACAGAAAGTAATGATAATGAATAATAATAAGGTTATTTTTTAGATAATTTCTTAGATGATTTTTTAGATAAATTCTTAGATAATTTTTTAGATAATTTTTTAGAAGAATTTTTTTTATATTTTTTTATAATTTTATGACCTTTTTCATATCCAATAACGTTACCACTTAAGTCAAGATAATCAACTGATTTTGAATCATCAAATACAACATATGTATCTAAATCTACTTTTTTATCCTTAAAATTATTATGTAGATCAGCGCATCCAAAAATTACTGATTTTAATTTGTCAAAATTTATTTTATAAATTTCTGAACTTTCTCTAAATCTATTTTCTTTTGTAAATAATTTTGCACAATTTTCTATTTGTTTTGCATCATCAACTATCATGATAAATTGTATATCCGGATGTTTATCTTTTCCAGTTGCATAATTTTTTAATCTTTTTTTGATATCATCTGTTCTACCTATCTTAAATATATCTTTATTTTTATTAACTAAAATAATATAAATATACTTATTATTTTTTGTTAAATCAATAATTTTATTTGCAAAATGTAAGCGATAATAATTTATAAATTTACGTAGTAATATAAAATAATCTCTTACTTGGTTACCTCTCTCAGAACGTGATGCCATACAAACTTTTTCAAATCCATCAAATGATAAATAATAGAAAACATCTTGTTTATTTTTTTGTGATTTTTGTTGTAATCGTTGAATAATATAATCTGATTCTAATATATAATTTTGCCTTAATATTTCATGGAATGAACGCGCATGCTTAATTTTTAAATATTTAATAACTTTTCTACTATTAATACCAAACATATTATTTTCACACATTTCATAAAATAAATAATATTCATCAATAAATTTATTTGATATACCTGTGTATAATTTTAAAAAATCTTTAAGACTTATTTGTTGTGTCATATAATATTAAAATAGAAAAAAATAAAATTAGGTTTACATTTTTAACCTGTAAACCTACAAACGATAAAAACTACGTTTATATATACAATATATATTATGTAAAATTATCTAAATTTTTATATTATTTTTATATTATTTTTATATTATTTATATATTATTTTTATATCAATTATTTAATTCAGCTAATAATTGATTTGCTTTAACAAAATTTTTATGTTTTTTTCCAGACATATGTTTATCAAGATATAATTTACAAAAAAATATTTGATCACAATCTTTACAATAAAATTTATATTTTTCTCTAGTTTCTTTTGTTGAATGTACAGACATTATATGAATATCCATATTCCATTTACTTTTTGTTTCATAATCACATGAATCACAATGGTGTGTTTTTTTTTCCCCACGTCTTTGATGTTTATCTGATTCAGTGTGTTTAATCCATTCACATGGAAAATTTGTAGAATAATTACAAAAATTACAAATATATTTTTTATCAACCATGTATATAATATTATTCTAATATATATTTATATTGTTTATATCTTAATAAATATACATTTATCTATAACATTATCTATAACATTATCTATAACATTATCTATAACATTATCTATAACATTATCTATAACATTTATCTATAACATTATCTATAACAATCTTTGTGTATCTCTAATAATAGTTTTTGATTTATCGACAGATGTTTTTAATCTTGCACCTAATACATTTAAATCTTCTTCTAATTTTTTATTTTTATCAATATATTTAATAACTTCATCTTTTAATAATTGACATTCTAAATTTTTACCAACTAATCCTAATTCATGATGTAAACTTTCTGATTTTTGTTTATCTATCTTATCTTTATGTTTTAAAATAGTTAATCGTTGTTCTTCTATTTCATCTGTTATATCTTTTAATTGTCTGATTAATTCTGATTTTTCATTTTCTATTTTTACATTTGTAATATTTAGTCCTTTATTTATTTCTTCTATTTCTTGTATATTTTGTTGTAATGTAATAATATCATTTAAAATTTCTTTATTTTTATCTTCTAATAATTTTAATTTAGATATATGAATATCACAATCAGGTACAAATTGTAATTCTGATTTAGTTTCTTCTAATTCTTTTTGTATTTCTTTTATTTTTTTTTCTAAATCTGTACATTTCTTAGATGGTAATTCAGTTTGTTCTGGTTTTTCTTTACATTCTTGTGTTATTTTTTCTATTTTTTTAGTTAATTTTATATTTTCTGTTTCTAATTTTTTATTTATTTGTTCTATAGTAGAATATTTATCATCTGATTCAGATAAAATTTCATCTATTTCTTGAATTTTATGTTCACATTCTTTTATTTTACGCGTACATTTTTCTAATTCATGTTTATCTATACAGTTATCTGTTTTTAATTTTAATTTTAATTTTTCTTCTGTTTCTCTAAGATTCATTAATAAATCTTGAGAAAATGCAACAAAATATTCTATTAATTTATCAACATTATGTTTTGTATTTTCTATATTTTTTTTTGTTTGATTTTTTTCTAATTCTTCAAAAGATACATCTAAATCTATTTTTATTTTTGATATATTGCCAATAAAATCCATTATATATTATATATTATAATAAAAAATGAAATATTAAATATAAATACTTTAAATAATATTGATGTTATTATAATTATATAATGGAAATAAATGATAATATTAAAGTGAAAAAAAATATAAATATATCCGATCAAAAATATAATCAGAAATATAATCAGAAAAATAATGAGAAAAATAAAGAAAAATTAAAATTAATAAAAAGAAAAAATATATTAAAATTATCAAAAAAAATATATAGAATGAAAATAAATTTAAGTAAATTAAGACATTGGAGAAAAAAAAAAGCAAGTAGATATTATAATAATTTTGAAAATTTTATTACTGATTTTAAAGATATTATAAATTCAGATGTATGCACTCTGCTTAATATAAATAAATTATGTGCATATATTTCTGGATCAAATTTATTTTCAAATATTACTGAAAAAATAATTAATGAAAAAGTAATAATTTGGAAAGAAGAAAATAAAATATTATTAGATGAATTAAAAAAAACTATGAATGATGTAGATTATGAAGATCAATTATATGATATGGAAGAAAAATTTAGATTAGAAACATTAACATATATTGGTGAAATAATATTACAAATATTAAAATTAATTCAAAATAAATTCAAAAAACTTACGGATATAATAATTTATCAATTTTTTACAATATATTATAAATATGATGTAGAAAATATTGTTAAATATTTAGAAGAAATAAATTTTAAAACAAAAAATCAAAAATTAATTAATATATTATATAATCGTATAGATGTTGATATTTATAATTTAATAATTAATCCAAATTTATCAAATATTTTTAATTCTGCATTTATGTTTAATACTGATTTTAAATATATTACAACTTTCATTAATAAACATTCTCTTGAAGATAATAAAGAAGAATATTTTAATATATTAATAGATCTATTATTAAATAACGAATTTTTGTCATCAGATAATACACTTATTAAATATCAAAATATTTTAAATTATATATTATATAATAAAGAATCATTATCATCTTATCAAAAAATAAAATTATATGGATTTTCATCTATAGTGATATTTTGTGAAGAATATTATAACAGATATAATTTTAATAATGTTTCATTAATAGATTTCTTAAAAAAAATTATTAATAATATTAAAAATATATATAATAATTTTGATTTAAGTCTAACAGAAAAAATAGATATTAATATAATATTTCAAGTTGATGATATTATTAATACTAAATTATTAAATATTTTATGTATTGATGCATCTAAAAATATTGTAGATACAAATCATTATAATATATTTAGTATGGATATAGATGGTATTCAGCTTAAAAATTTTATAAGAGAATTTAGATTGTGTTTTATAGATATTATAAAAAATAATATTAAAAAAAATAATAATATAGAAAAATTTTATAATTTAAATATTTTTAAATATGATAACTTTATATTATCATATGATGAAAAAACTGAATTATTTGATAAATCATATATTGGTAAAGTAACCAATAAAGATATAGAGATATTTATTTTACATAATAATCAAATAGCTAATCATATAATAAAAAATCACATACCAACTGAAAATATGGCAAAAATTGCATTCAATTGTGGTAATATTAATTTTATTGAATATCTAATCAATAAAAAATATATTATTACAACTAAACATCTAACGTTTATTCTATTTAATGATAAAGAATTATTACAAAATATTTTTAATATTATTAATCATTATAATTTGATTAATTATTTTGATAATTTTGATTGGTATTATCATTTATCATATATATATCCATATGTTAATTTTCCAGAATTAATATTTAATGAAAATAAAATCGAGTATAGAAATAAATTAAACGAAAAAATTTTAGAATTAAATATAAATAATTTGGTAAAAAAAATTAATGAGATGTCATATAATGATTTTATAAAATATATTAGGTTTTCATCTGATAAAATTAAACTTGATATTAAAGATATTATAAAAATTGATGATTATAATAAGAGATGGTTTTTAACCAACTAACTTAAAATATTCCAATACATTATTAATAATTAGATCCGCTTGGTTTTTTCTAACTTCTATAGGTTGTACATTATTTTGTCCAGTTATTTCAATTAATACATAATTTTTACGATTAATATTTGCATAATATCTCAATGATCCTTTTATATCATTTATTTGTGAATATTTATTCACATTATCAATAGATCTATTATCATTAACAAATATTTTAAATTTTTTATAATCTTCTGTAATAATTTTGTTTATATTTTCATATAAAATATCACTGATCTCATTTGATATTGGTGTTTCTGTTGGTGTTATAGTAGATCCCATACTTCTTTTTGTTTTACGATGAAATCCCCATCCTTCATGAAAATCCAATATAAAATCGGCATCTTTTATTAATTCGATTATCTTATTATTTATTGGGCATCCGGTATTTTCATTTTTTTCTAAATTATTATTTTTTTCTAAATTATTATTTGTTTCTAAATTTTTAGGATATTTTCTATTTATATCACCAATTCCTGGAATCATTCTTATATTTAAACGAAGAGCACAATAATTTACGGATGGTATTAATATTAATTTTCCTCTTTTTAATGTTATAGTTTTATCATTTAATTTTTGTATTAAATTTTTTATGATAATAGATCCAATTGGTTCATTACCATGAGTTCCTCCAATTATTGCAACTGTAGGACCATCATCTTTACCGGAATAAATAAAATATTCTAATGAATCATTTGAATCACAAATTTTGTATATCATATATGTCATTATTATTAATATAAATATTACAGATATCAATAATATATGTTTTATATCTTGTTGTATCATATATATTTATACAATAAATAAAAATAATAAAAATAATAAAAATAATAAAAATAATAAAAGAATAAATATATTTTTAGAATTTGTCCAATTTATTTAGAAAATAAATACTAACGCTATTCCTTAATTATATAACACAAAGTTTTAAACTATTGATATATTATTTTAATAGATAAAAGATAAAGGATAAAGGATTAAATCAATGATATATTTTAAGAAAATAGACAGAAACCATATAATTAGTACTTATATCAAACATCTTATTGATTTTATATTTATGTTGTAAATTAATTAAATCTCTGATAAAACTCTTTCTATTACAACTAATTATAATAATTTCATCTAAATTTAATTTAATTAATTCTTTACATAAATTTTGTCCTAATCCGTGTTTTGATGTATTTGCAATTAAAATATAATCATTTGAAACATATTTTAATTTATCTTTATCATAATTTATAAGATGTATATTATCATGATCTGATACAAAATTTAATTTAGCATCATCATAAATTGATATGTAGTCTGTATACATTACTTTTTTGACTGATTTCAATAATTTTGCCATAAATACCATTTCTCCTCCTAGAAAATATATATTTGTTGATATAATTTCTCTTTGTAATATGTTATATACATGATATTTTATTGAATCATCAGATTGTCTAAAAGATAATGGATTATAAGATATTTTTTCAGAATTGATATATTCGATCATAAAGTCTTGTTTTAATATTTTTGTATTTATTGCCAAATATTTCAATGTATCATCGCTTAATAATATTTCTATATTTTTACAATCATAATCACAATCATAATCACCATTATAATTTAAATACCACGAATATTCTGTAGTTTTTATCTCACAAATATTATTGAATACAAAACCAAGATTTTTTAAAAAATTGATTTTTTCTTTTATCTGTTTATTCGCTATAGTATTATCACATTCAATGGTAGACAAATCATCAAAACACAATGAGTTCCGTTTTGGATCAAGAAAATATTGTGTATATTGGTTTGGGTTGTGATTGTGCTGTCGCACATAATCTAAGAAAAATCTATTCTGATTCTTTAGCATATCCATTTGATTGGATAAAATGTGATAAAATTAATATGTTATGTGATACACTTGATAATAAATTTTCAAATTTTTTTGATGATTTTATTGATGATTTTATTGAATTAAAACAAAGTGATAATTTTATGAATTTTGATGAAAATATTGATGAAAATATTGACGAAAATATTCACAAAAAAATAATATCAAATATAAAAATAAAACTAAAAAATGGCATAATATTACCTCATGAAGCAATATTTGATAAATTTGATTTTGAAAAATATAAAGAGAAATATACAAGAAGAATTGAAAGATTTTATAATGTATGTATCGATAAAAAAATTAAAAAGATATTTATTCGTGCAGATAATAAAAAAATAACTGAAGAAGATAAAACAAAATTAAGAATATCACTTGATAATTATGGTTGTGTTAATTATGATATTCAATTTATAAATTATTCTGATTATCCTATTATAGGAGAATTTAATTGGAAACGTGAATATATTGATTGGAAAAATATAATATATTGATTTGACATAATATAAATAAAAATATCTAAATCTAAAAATATAATTTATTATTTATTATTTGATCATTTTTTCATAATAATCTGATCAAAATAATCTTTATTTTTATCCGACCATTTTTTATTTTCTGATGTGTAATCATACCAATCATCTAAATAAGATGCAAAAGAATAATTTATTTTAATTTTACGAATATTCTTATAATTTTCATCAGATTCAACAAATGGTGTATCTGCTTTATATACAACAAAATATTTTCCTTCTTCATAATAATGGGTATATAGATCATATATAGGAATATAAATAGTAGTTGATGTAAATCCTCCATCATGAACAAAATCATCAATAGAATGATATCGAGTTATTTCAAAAGCATATGCATCAACAATATTACTAAATGCATTCATAATACGAGTAAAAATAGAAGACATTATAATTATAATATGAATATTATTCTGATATATATATATTAAAATAATAGAAAATCAATTTTTTTATATTTCTATTTTTGTAACATTATCACTAAATTTATCGACATAATTTATAACAAAAAATTTTTTTTCTAAATTAGTATTTATTATACAATCTATCTGTTCATCGGATATTCCATATTCTAATATATTTTTATTATCATTATTTTTAACTAGATCTAAAAATCTATAATATAATACTTTTTTATTAACATTATTTATTTTCTTTTGATAATATACAATATCATCTATTATTTTAAAGTTATCTTCAAGTGATTTATTTTTTTGATACATATCATCTAAAATATATTTTATAAATTTTTTAAATTGTAATTCTGTTATAATATTATCTTTATAATTTGTCAACATTATATAAAATGGTTTAGCAACATCTGAATCAAATGATATCATATGTTTTATTTTATGTTTATATAAATAATCTTTTAATATTAATGTAAATAATTCATCAATACCATATTTTATATCTTTATTATTATTATTATTATTATTATCACTAATATTTAATTTAGTATTAAAAATTTTATAATAATCACATTCTTTATCATTCATATTTAAAATACAATAAAAAAAATCATCTAAAATTTTTATTGGAAATTTAATATTTGATATGATAGTACCTGCTAATATTGGAAATTTAATATTAAAAGTTTTTGTCAATATTTGAAATCTTTCTTGTAATTCATAACAATTTCTTGTTACATAGAAAAAATCTACTTTTCCTTTTTGCATTTTTTCATAATTAAGTTTTAACATTTTTAATACATAAATAGTAATATCTATATCTGAAATAAATACACATTTTATTTTATTATTTTCAGGAATATCAAACATTGGAAAAAATCGAGTCATAGTACCTATTACACCATTATGGTGTAATTTATCTAACTTAAAATCTTTCATTTCATATTTTATTAATTGTATTTTTTTATTTAATTTCATTTTATCAAATAATGGTTTCCAGTATTTTTTTGTGTTTTCTATTTTTTCAGATGTTTCATAATCAAGAACTGAATCATCGTAATATAATCTAAAATAAAAATCTGGCAAAAATTTTTCATAATTTTCTACAAATATTTTTAATCCATCATAATATTTTAATTCATTCTTATATCCTTCTTTCATTCTAAAAACTGTACACGATATAATATTATAATTTTGTTGTGGTTCTTCAAATTCCTTATTAAATATTATATATTTATAATCTATTGGCATATATAATTATAATTATAATTATAATTTATAATTTATAATTTTAAGAAAATAAAAAAAAATAAAAAAAAATTGAAAATTATAAATGTTTGTTATATAGAATTATTACTTTATTATAAATAAATTACAATGTCACTATCATTTGATACACTTTCTTTTTTTCTTACAACCATCGGCTTGCAAGTCGATGATGATTTTCTATGTACACATGAGGTAGAATATGTCACAAAACGTTTGCAACAATTTTATGAAGAGAATAACGGTAATGTAGATGAATATCAAATTCTACAATATGCACGAACTGTCATTTCAGATATCGAATATGTTCTAAATCATATTCGTTCATCTGAATGGTTTTCATACGGACAAAAATATGTTTTATCTGAGAATGAATCATACAAATATGGTATTGATATAGATGCTACAATTGATTTAATACCAATTGGAAGAAACATAAATGTGTCTTTGCCAACGTATGTTAATATGAAGGAATTTGCATATTATGGTTATACATCATCAAATATTGCAGTTTGTGATCAATTTATTGATTTTCCATTTTCATTTTCATTTCCAATTAACTTTGATAAATATCTTAATGAATTTCCACAAAAACAACAAAAAATGTCAAAACAGTGATTCTAAAGATTCATATGAGATTATTCATCAACATAAAAAAATATTTTAATGATTAATTAATTTTTGTTGTATATTCGTATTTATATTTTCTTATATTTTCTATATCTATTTTTAATAACTTATTTTTTTGTAATATTCTATCAATATTTTTTTCTATTAAATATCCTGAACATCCATCATAAACAATTAATAAAGCTTGATGAATCAATTCTAACTTATCATTATTTTTTTTATATATTCCAAAATGAGTTTGTGGTCCAGCACTAATATAATTTGTTACAAATCTATATCTATCTGGAGGAGTCTGTATAACTAATATATAACTTTTTGTAAAAATCATATCAGATAATATATCAGATAATATCTGTGGATTTATTTCTATATATTTTTGATCTTCCATAAATTATATATATATAGTATTTATTATATTTGTTATATTTGTTATATTTGTTATTAAACATGTGTTTCATTGAGATTATTAATATCAATTTTTTTTATTACATTATTGATTTCATTTTTATAGTTATTACGTTCTTCTATATAATCAGGTATTTTTTTTATATTTTTTTTTATTGATTGATTAACCAAAGCTAATGGATCTGTTTTTTTTTGTTTATTTATTATTTGTAATATTTTTTCTGGATCATAATCTCCTTCTAATATTTTTCGTTTAAATTCATTTTTAGAAATATTTATAGAAGAATCGGAAGTTATTGAAGTAATTGATTTAACAGATGTAATAGATTTAATAGATTTTATAGTTTCTCTTCCATTATTATTATTATTATCTGAATTATTATTATTATCTGAATTATTATTATTATTATTATTATCTGAATTATTATATTTACTAATACGTGCACTTAATTCACATATATTATGACTATCTGATAAATCTTGTTTATATTGTTCTTTTTGTTCTTTTTGTTCTTTTTGTTCTTTTTGTTCCTTATCATCACAATCATCGCAATCATCGCAATCGTCACAATCGTCACAATCGTCACAATCGTCAAGAACATCACAATCTTTATAATATTCATATTGGTATTGTTCTAAATTTGTTTTATATTCATTTTGTTCTTTTTGTTCTTGTTGTTCTTGTTGTTCTTGATTTAATATTTCTATTAATAATTCTGTATCAAAATTATCTGGTTTTAATTTATCTTTTATAATTTTATTTTTTATATTTTTT
>Ga0214921_10010312_pt1 | contig 11583 bp, 11 predicted proteins | sample LL1505_MetaG_FD_177992 | JGI IMG/M metagenome (GOLD analysis project Ga0214921, IMG submission 177992) | Freshwater microbial communities from Lake Lanier, Atlanta, Georgia, United States - LL-1505 | ecosystem: Environmental > Aquatic > Freshwater > Lake | place: USA: Georgia | collected...
CAGGCGGCGTGACAGTTGATGGAGAGACCATCGGCACGCTCAACGGCTTTACCTTTACGCCCGATGCGGCCGCCCGTGGGCAAGACCATAAGCGCCTGCTGGCCGCTGCGGAACTGCGCCTGCCAAAGGAATTGGCACGCCGCGTCCAAAGATTAATCGAGGCCCCCGACAGCGCCTTTGCAATTTTGACGGAAGCGAACGCGCCCGTGCGCCTTGCTTGGGGAAAAACACAATTGGGCCTGCTCAAGCCCGGTCGATCGCTCCTGGAACCACGGCTGCATCTCGACCCCGCACTTGCCCGGATGGAGCCAAAACTGCGCAGTTCAATTGAAACGCGCCTCAACGGCTGGCTGAGCCAATTGATCCGCACGCGCCTGTCCCCGCTTGTCCGTCTCACCCATTCTGCGCGCGCGCCGGATATTGCACCTACCCTGCGCGGTATTTTGGTGCAACTGACCGAACAGGGCGGCGTGCTGGATCGGACTGGCGTCGATGAGGTTTTGGCGGGGCTAGAACGCAAGGATCGGCATGCGCTTCAGCAAATGGGCGTGACAATCGGCACGCTTGACCTGTTCATGCCACCGCTTCTGAAGCCAGAGCCGACCCGGCTGCGCCTTGCCCTGATCGCGGCGCGGCGCGCACAAACTATGCCGCCCTTGCCGCTGCCGGGGCTTGGCCTGCTCGACCGGCCAAGTGCCGAGCTTGCCCGCGCCGCGCAATCAGCCGGATTTCGTCGCTTTGGAGAGCAGATGCTGCGGATTGATCTGGTCGAAAAAATTGCCCGCACTGCGCATGATCTTCGGGCGGGCGCCCGCACCGCTATGGTAGACCCTGCCCTCGCGACATCCTTGGGCGTGGGTGCGGCAACGCATGACCGGATCATGCGTGCCTTGGGCTTTATGCCAGAAGGGGATTCCCATCCCCATAAATGGCGCTGGCGCGGCCGCCCGCGTCGCCCCGCAGTACAGGTGCCAACCAGCGGCGCATTTGCCTTGCTCGGTCAGTTAAAGCGGTAGGCGCCGATGCGGCTCGACAAGTTTTTATTCTTTGTCCGCCTCACCAAGACCCGAAGTCTTGCCCAGAAAATCGTCACGCAGGGCCATATCCGCGTGGATGGACAAGCGATCAACCGACCCCATGCAGCCATCCGGCCCGGTTCGGTCATCACCTTGCCGCTGCAGGGGGCTGTCCATGTCATTCAAGTGGAGGCCTTGCCCGCCCGGCGCGGCCCCGCCCCCGAAGCCCAGAGCCATTACCTCCTTTTGACCGCCCCACAGCCGATTGACGCGGCGGGTTCAGCCATCTAACGAATTTTTAGATATAACTCCGGAGGACCAAAAATGACCTATGTCGTGACCGAAGCCTGCATCAAGTGCAAGTATATGGATTGCGTCGAGGTTTGCCCTGTCGATTGCTTCTATGAAGGCGACAACATGCTCGTCATCAATCCCAATGAATGCATCGATTGCGGCGTGTGCGAACCGGAATGCCCGGCAGAAGCCATTTTGCCCGACACTGAGAGCGGCCTCGAAAAATGGCTGGAACTCAACACCACTTATTCGGCGCAATGGCCCAATATCACCCGCAAGGGCGATCAGACACCGGCCGACGCCGATGATCATAAGGGTGAAGACGGCAAGTTTGACAAATATTTCTCTGCCGAGCCGGGTCAGGGCGACTGATCTGCCTTTTGGCCCCTTTTTCAAATGACTGCGGGACACTGTGCCGTCGGGAGGATCCCTCCCGCGGCTGCCCCGTTTGCGCCGCATTCGCGTGGCAATGTCCGCATAAGCGTTAAGGAAAAATGATGACCGACCGCCAAACGATGTTTGATCAAATTGCCACCCTTATTGAACCCTTTAACAAAAAGGGCGTGACGGTGAGCGATGCCGCCACATTCCAGCATGATCTGGAATGGGACAGCCTGACCGTGATGGATTTCGTCGCCGCCGTGGAAGATGAATTTGACATCATCATCACGATGAACATGCAGGCAGAAATCGAAACGGTTGGCCAGTTGGTGGATGCCGTCATCAAGCTGCGGGGCTAATCCATGACCGATTTATTTTCGAAATTTGATCCGCTGATCCAACAGCGCGAAGGCCTTCTTGCAACGGGTGTGCGCGATCCCTTTTCGCTGGTGATGGACGAAGTCAAATCGCCGACAATTGCCGTGTGCAATGGCCGCGAAACGATTTTGCTCGGCACCTATAATTATATGGGCATGACCTTTGACGACGATGTTCTGGCCGCGGGCAAAGAGGCGTTGGACACATTTGGCGCCGGCACAACCGGCAGCCGCGTCCTCAATGGCACCTATCAGGGACATAAGCTGGTCGAAGAGGCGCTAAAAGAATTTTACGCCATGGATCATGCCATGGTGTTTTCGACGGGCTATCAGGCCAATCTCGGCATTATCTCGACCATTGCGGGCAAGGGTGATTACATCATCCTGGATATCGACAGCCATGCCTCAATCTGGGACGGCTGCAAAATGGGTGATGCCGAAGTTGTCCCGTTCAAGCATAATGATGTTGAGGCGCTCGAAAAGCGGCTGAAGCGCCTGCCCCCAGAGGCGGGCAAGCTCGTCATTTTGGAAGGTGTTTATTCCATGCTCGGCGATATTGCGCCGCTCAAGGAAATGATTGCCGTGTCCAAGGCGCACGGCGCGATGGTTCTGGTCGATGAGGCGCACTCTATGGGCTTTATCGGCCCCAATGGGCGCGGCGTTGCTGAAGATCAGGGCATGTTGGATCAGGTCGACTTCGTGATCGGCACCTTCTCAAAGAGCGTCGGCACGGTCGGCGGCTTTTGCGTGTCCAACCATCCGAAGTTTGAAATAATGCGGCTGGTCTGCCGCCCTTATGTCTTCACGGCATCTTTGCCGCCGACGGTCATGGCCGCGTCTGCCACCTCGATCCGCAAACTGATGCACGCGGGCAATAAGCGCGCGCATCTGTGGGAAAATTCGCGCCGCCTGCATGGTGGGCTCAAGGCCTTGGGCTTTGATCTGGGAACAGATACGCCACAAAGCGCCATTATTGCGGTGATCATGCCGGATTTGGAACGCGGGGCCGCCATGTGGGAAGCGCTGCTCAACAACGGGCTTTATGTGAACCTCGCCCGCCCGCCAGCGACGCCAGCTGGCATGACCCTGCTGCGCTGTTCGCTATGTGCAGAACACACGGCCGATCAGGTGGAGGACATCCTCACCCGCTTTGAAGCCGCCGGACGCGCGGTCGGCATTATCGGCTAAAACTGATTGGACGCCGGGCCTCAGGCCCGGCGCAACAGGCGCCCGAAGAAGCTGCGATCTGCCAGCACTTCCTGTGCGCAATTATGGCCCGGCGCGCCTGTCACGCCGCCGCCGGGATGTGTGCCAGCACCACAAATGTAGAGGCCCGAAAGCGGCCCGCGATAGGCTCCATTGCCCAACATCGGCCGCGCGGACCAAAGCTGATCGAGCGACATATTGCCGTGCATAATGTCGCCGCCTGCAAGCCCGAACATCCGCTCCAACCCTTTGGGAGAGAGGACTTGCTGGCCGAGAATTGAGGCGCGAAAGCCGGGGGCATAGGCTTCCACCGTATCGATGATCGTATCGGCGGCCTTGCCTTCTTCGGCATCCCAATCGCGCCCATCGGGCAGCTCGGGGGCAAATTGCTGACAAAAGAGCGAGGCGACATGCTGGCCGGGAGGGGCCAAGCTATCATCCACGGTGGAGGGGATGAGAATTTCCACAATCGGCTTTTTCGACCAGCCATAGGTTTTGGCATCGGTGAAGGCGCGATCCATATAGTCGAGCGTGGGCGCGATGATGATGCCCGATTGATGATGCTCGCCCGGTTCAGGCAGGCAGGTGAATTTGGGCAATTCGGACAAGGCGACATTCATCCGGAATGTGCCGGACCCTGCCTTAAACCCCTTCATCCGGCGGCGGAATTCAGGGCTGAGATCGCCATCGTCAAACATGTGTTCATAGAGGATTTTCGGCCCGACATTGGAAATGACACGATCGGCCATCACCTCTTCGCCGCTCTGTAGCCGGACACCGGCGACCTTGCCGCCATCCACAAGAACGCGATCCACCGGCGTCTCAAGGCTGATCTCGACGCCCATCGCCGTCACAACACGGGCCATGGCCTGCGTAATCGCGCCCATACCGCCGACGCTATGGCCCCAAGAGCCTTTATTGCCATTCACTTCGCCAAAGACGTGGTGCAGCAGAACATAGGCAGAGCCGGGCGTATCGGGGGACGCATAATTGCCAACCACCGCGTCAAAGCCAAAGGCGGCTTTCACCGCTTCGCTTTCAAACCAGCTATCGAGCAAAGTGCGGGCGGATTTGGTAAACAAGTCCAGCACATCGCGCTGGCGCTCAATCGGCAAGCGCGCCAGACGGCGGCCCTGCAGCGCGCCATCAATCAACATCTTCATGCCGCCGCCGACATTGGGAGGCGTCTTCATCGCCAAATCGCGCAGCACATCGGCCACGGCATCGAGCATGTCATAATAAGCGGGCAGGACAGCCGCATCCTTTGGTGAGAAGCGTTCAAACTCTGCCTGTGTGCGTTCAAGCCCACCGCCGAGCTTCAAATAGCCGCCATCTTCCTGCGGCAAGAAGTTGGAGATGGGCCGTTCGATCACGCGATAGCCTTCCTCCTCCAGCTTCATATCGCGGATCACCTGCGGCTGAAGCAGGCTGACCGTGTAGCTCGCAACGGAGTTCCGGAAGCCGGGATGAAATTCCTCGGTGACGGCAGCCCCGCCGACAACCGCCCGGCGTTCGACAAGGCGCACCTTGAGGCCGGCACGGGCCAAGTAAAAGGCGCAGACAAGGCCATTATGGCCAGCGCCGATGATGACGGCGTCATAATGCTTGGTCATATCTATCTCTTTTCTGAACGCGCAGGGGCGTAGCTGGCAGGCGGCGTATTGCCGCAGGATTCGGGAATGAGGTGGCGCAGTTTGGACGCAAAGGCCCGCAGGCAGACTTCGCTGTCCCCCAAGGGGCCGGGCAGATAGCTGGTGCTTTCCATGCCCTGCTGCACGCGGGTGATCAACACCGTATCCTCGGCATTGACCTGTCGGTTGATCCGCCAATTGAGATAGCGCGCCGCCTTCATTTCGCGCCGATCATCGGGCAGGCAATAGGCAATTTCCCGGATCATCGTCGTTGTGGCGGTCAACGGAATAAACTGCATGAAATCCACCTGATCGGGATAAATATCAAAGGCGACATTGGGCCAGAGTTTAAAATAGAGCCAATGACGTTGGCGGTCCTCCGGCAAATGATCGACACGCGGCAGCAGCGCCTGATACGCGCGCTCGGACGGGTTGTTCGATGGCCGTTCGACCAGATCGCCCCACATGCGGTCGACATGCGCGCTGGCTTCTACCCCATAAGAGCGGCCGAATAATCGCGTCAGCCCCGGATGGGCGACAGGGATATGAAGGCCATCGGAATAATTATCGGCGACATTTTTCCAATTCACCGTGCGATGGCGCAGCGTGACGCGGCCAAAGGCTGTCATTTCTTCAAAGCGATAGGGCGCAACCATCGCCTCATAAGGGGCCATCATCTCTGCAACCGACGGACCTTGGCTCTCGAGGCGGACGAAGATAAAGCCCCGCCATGTTTCGCATTCCACGGGGATGAGGCCCAGTTTGGACATGTCGAGGCTATTATAATCCGCCTTGCCCGGCACACCCGTCAGCCGACCATCTTTCTCATAGGCCCAGCCATGATAGGGGCAGACCAGCTTTTTCGCACAGCCATAAGACCCATCAACAAGGCGTGAGGCGCGGTGGCGGCAGACATTGTGAAAGGCACGAACAGCACCATCATCGCCGCGAATGACGATGACATTTTCGCCCAGATACTCAAGGCCATGCCAATCGCCCGCTTTGGGAACATCGCTGAGATGACACATGATTTGCCAGCTGGGGCGGATCACCCGCTCCATCTCTACCTTAAAGAAATCCGGATCATGATAGACCCAGCCCGGCAGGCTCATGCCGTCGAGATCATCGGGTTGATTGGAATTCATAACTGCCGTCGCCATTGCACACCTCTGTTATACAGTTGTATAACAAGCCCATGAGCCAGCCGCAAGCGCATGACAGCAGAGCCTCTTTTCACCGTGCCCCGGCCGATGAACGACGACTGGCGCTGATCGCTGCCTGTGCCCGCACGCTGGCGCGCAAAGGGGCGCATGGAACGTCTGTGCGGGAAATTTGCGCAGAAGCGGGCGTTTCCCCCGGCCTGCTGCGCCATTATTTCGCGGGCATTGATGATCTTGTGGCGGAAACCTATCGCCAGACGGGGCAGCGCGTTCAGGCCGCCCTCGACACAGCCGTGGCGCAAGCGCCAGACACGCCGCGTGCGCGCTTGCTCGCCTATCTGACCGCCAGCTTTGCCCCGACCATTGCCGATGGGGAGCTGCTGTCCACATGGCTCGCCTTTTGGAGCCTCAAGCGGACAGATGCCGCCATCGCCAAGCTGCATGATGACATTTATGCCGAGAACAGGCGCGCGCTGGAGCGGCTGCTTCACGATTATGCGCCGGGGCAGGATCACCGCCTAACCGCCGTTGCCCTCACAGCCCTTGTGGACGGCCTCTGGCTGGAACTGAGCTTGGGCGACGCCCCCTTTGCCGCGCAGGAGGCGGGCCATCTTGCCGAACGCTGGTTGGATGGCCTGATCCGGTAGAAAGAAGAGGGATAGCAAGGCTGGCCTTTTGCCGGGCACATGATAATCTGATGAAAATCAAATATGAGGAGAGTCCCATGGCCACTGTCATGAAAACCGGAACTGTCGCCAATGATGATCATGTTCGCGCGGCTGTGAGTGATGAGGAATGGGCGATCCGTGTTGATCTGGCGGCCGCCTATCGCTTGGTTGCGCTTTATGGCTGGGATGATCTGATCTTCACCCATCTCTCCGCGCGCGTACCGGGGCCGGAGCATCATTTCCTGATCAATCCCTATGACATGATGTTTGAAGAAATTACGGCGTCCAGCCTTGTGAAGATTGATGTGGACGGTCAGCCCGTGGTGCCGACGGCACACCCCGTTAACCCGGCGGGCTTTACCATCCATTCCGCCATCCATATGGCGCGCGAGGATGCCCATGCCGTTATGCATTTGCACACGCCCGCGGGGCAGGCTGTGAGCGCCATGTCCGAAGGCCTATTGCCGCACACGCAAACCGCGATGGTCGCTCTGCACGACATTGCCTATCATGACTATGAAGGCATCGCGACCGACCTGGAGGAGCGCGAAAGATTGGTCGAAGATATGGGCCACAAGAATATGATGATCCTGCGCAACCACGGGACGCTTGCGGTCGGTCCGTCTGTCGCGGAATGTTTCTTGCGGCTCTATTTCCTCGAACGCGCCTGCGATGCGCAGGTAAAGATGCTGAGCGCCGGGCGCGATGGCCTGAACACACCACCACAGGGCACGCCGCAAAAGGTGGAAAGCCAATCCTCTGGCCCCGGCATGGGGATGTTGGCGCGCGGTCTGGCCTGGCCCGCCTTGCTCCGCAAGCTCGACCGCATCGACAGCAGCTACCGCGACTAAGGCCCCCTGTTGTCATTAAGAATTCGCATAATGCTCTTACACACGGCGGCGCGCGGGATGATGGCACCCTGCGCGCAAGCCAAGGGGAAGTTCCAGCTATGACACTCAAGATTAACCGCCGTGCTTTGATCGCAACGGCAGGCTTTGGCATTGGCGGCCTGTTGCTGCCGGGCGGGCAATTGGCGGCACAAGCGCTTTTGGGGCTGACCGGCTTTACCCATAATGTCGCTTCTGGCGAGCCGGGCCCTGATTCCATGCTGCTTTGGACACGCTATGTGAGTGCAACCGGAAGCCCCTCCAAAGTGCGGGTCGAAGTGTCCGACACGCGGGACTTTGCAAAGATTGTCACTGGCGGACAGATGATCACAGGCCCTTGGCGCGACCATACGGTGAAGATCACCGTTGATGGCTTGCAACCGGGCAAATTTTATTGGTTCCGTTTCATTGCGCCCGATGGCAGCATCTCCCCCATTGGCCGCACAAAGACCCTGCCCGTCGGCAAGGCTGCCAAGTTCAACATTGCCATCTTCTCCTGCTCTAATTTGGGCTTTGGAGAGTTTAATGCCTATGGCCACGCCGCCGCACGCGACGACATTGATCTCGTTTTGCACATGGGCGACTATATTTATGAATATGGCCGGGGCGGTTACGACAGCGGAGCCAAATTCTCCGCCCGGATTTTCCCGGCAGGCGAAATTCTGACGCTGGCGGATTATCGCCTGCGTTATGCCAGCTATCGCGCGGACCCGCAGCTGCAGGCACTGCATGCCAACTTCCCCTGGATCCCGAATACGGATGACCATGAAGGCGCGAATGACAGCTGGGAAGGCGGGGCTCAGAACCACACGCCGGACGAAGGCGATTGGTCATCCCGCCGCAACGCCGCCATGCAGGTCTGGCGCGAATGGCTCCCCGTTGGTGAGCAGCCCTGGAAAACCTATGAATTTGGCGATCTTGGGAGCTATTTCCGCACCGATACGCGCATGGTCGCCCGCACCAAGCCCTATTGGGCTGGGGATTTGATGAAGGCCGCAGACCCGGCCAAGGCGCTAGCGGAATTCCGCGACGGGGCCTGGCGGGATCCAGCCTCCACCATGATGGGGACGGAACAGGAAAGCTGGCTTTTCCACCAATTTGCCCGCACAAAAGGCACTTGGGCCGTGCTCGGCACGGGCACCAATATGGGCTATAATTACACGCCGGACGAAGCGCTCAACTGGTTCCCGGCAGACGCGCAGGACTCCCGCAAGGGCTATGTGCGTCAGGGGATCGCCGCGGCAAAGGCCGACCTGCCCTATAATTTTGACAATTGGGGCGGCTATCCGATCGCCCGGAGCCGCGTCTTTGCCGCCGCGCAGAAACATGACCTCAACCTCGTTGTCGTCTCGGGCGACAGCCATAATGGCTGGGCGTTTGATTTGCCGGAGGATGGCCGTCCGGCAGGTGTTGAATTTGGCGGACACAGCGTCAGCAGCCCGGGCATCGAATCCTCAACGGCGGGCACCGATCCAAGCCGCATCGCGCGGGACATTCTCGCCCGTAATAAGCAGGAACTGCGCTGGGTGGATACGTCCAACCGGGGCTATATGCACCTCTCCCTCACGCCCAAGGCGGCGACCAATGAATGGGTGTTTATGGACACCGTCCGCGATGTATCTTTGAAGACAAAGCCAAGCCATCGCATGGCAGTTCGGCCCGGACGCAAGATTTTGGAACAAGCATGATCCGACCCGCGCTCGCCTGCTTCGCGGCCCTGTTCATGGGGATGCAGGCGCGCGCGGAGACGGTCTATGTGAAGGCCGGCCAGCTTGTCGATGTCGAGGCGGGGCGCGTCCTGCCCAAAAGCTGCATCACCATTATCGACAGCCGGATCACCGCCATTGGCCGCTGCGCCCGGCCCCCAAAAGGGGCGCGGGTCGTTGATTGGCAGCGTTACACTGTTTTGCCGGGCTTGATCGACCTGCACACGCATTTGGCCGATGTTGGCCAAGGGGCAGATATTGCAGAGCCGATCAAACGTGATGCCGCAGAGACGGCCTTTATCGGCGCGCGCAACGCCTATGATACGCTGATGGCAGGGTTCACCAGCGTGCGTGATGTGGGGAGCTTCCGGGCCTTTGGCGATGTCCGCCTGCGCGATGCGATTGATAAAGGGCTGGTCCCCGGCCCGCGCATGGCCGTTGTCGGCGCCTATATCACCATAGCTGGCGGCGGCGGGGAGATTAACGGACTGCCGGCAGGGGCTGTGCCGCCAGAAATGCGGGCCGGGGTGTCGTCAACGCCTGCCGAAGTGACCCGCAATGCCGAGGCCTTGTTCAATGGCGGGGCGGATTTCCTGAAACTCATTGCAACGGGTGCGGTGCTGGCGATCGGAACAGAGCCGGGTCAGCTTGAGTTAACCGAAGATCAGATGCGCGCCGCTGTCGCCGTCGCCACGGCCCATGGCAGCTATGCGACGGCCCATGCCCATGGGGCCGAAGGCATAAAGGCGGCCATCCGAGCCGGAGTCCGCTCCATCGAACATGCCAGCCTGATTGATGAAGAGGGTCTGGCGTTGGCCAAGGCGCAGGGCGTCTGGGTCGTCATGGACATATTTAACGGCGACTATATTGATGAGGTTGGCACCCGCGAAGGCTGGCCGGCAGAATATCTGCGCAAGAACCGGGAAACCACCGATGTGCAGCGCCAAATGTTTCGGCGCGGGGTTGAGATGGGCGTGCCCATTGCTTTCGGCACGGACAGCGGCGTTTATCCCCATGGCCTGAATGCCCGGCAATTTGCCTATATGGTGCACCATGGGATGACACCGATGCAGGCCATTCAATCCGCCACCCGCGATGCCGCCAAGGTCATGATGCGCGAACAAGATGTCGGCGCCATTGCGGTGGGGCGCTTTGGGGATTTGATTGCGGTAGAGGGGGATCCCTCCCGCGACATCCGCACGCTCGAACGCGTTAAGGGCGTGATCAAAGGCGGGCAATTGGTGCGCTGATTTAGCGCAGCAGCATATAGGCCGCGACCGCGCAGATCATGAGAGCAAAGACCGTGCGCGCAATCACCAAGCGGTTGGCAAGCCAATTGGATAGGGGTGCAGCGAGCAATGCACCCGCGCCGCCGCCCGTCACCAATGCGGCAAAGAGCGGCCAGTTTACTTGCCCATCCACAGCATAGGACAGGCTTGTCGCCCCACCAAACAGACTGACCGAGACGAGCGACGAGGCGGCCGCGTTGGACAAGGTCATGCCAGTTGACGCCATCAGGCCGGGAGCAATGAGAAAGCCACCCCCAATGCCGAAAAAGCCTGCAGCAAAGCCTGCCGCCAGCCCGACCGGGGCCAATTTCAAGACCATAAGCGGAGTGAGCCGAACCGCCGGATCCCCTTCCGAAGCGCGGGGGATGAGCATGGAGAGAGCAATGGCGATCATCGCAATGGCAAACCATTGCAGCAGCAGCGCCCCATCAACCTGCTTTGCAACATGCGCGCCCGCCAAGGACCCCATCAGCCCGGCAAGTCCAAAGACAATGGCGCAGGGCCATTTGACACGTCCCGCCCGCGCCTGAACCGCAAGGCCAGACAGGGCATTTACCGCAACAGCAGCTGCAGACGTGCCAATGGCCATATGCACATCGGCCAGGCCGACAATGTAAATAAGCCAAGGGGTCGCCAGCACCGACCCGCCCCCACCAAAAAGCGTGAGCAAAATGCCGATCAACATGCCCCCGGCCGCCGCGAGAAGCAGCGCTTCTGTCATGGTTAGGCCGCCCGCAGTCGGCGGGAAAGATCGTCATCCATGTTACAGGCCCCGCATGTCTGGGGGACAAAAAAGATCCGCCAGCGTTTCAAGCAAGTGCAGGGCTGCGGGATCGATGATCCGATAAAAGATTGTCTGTCCTTCGCGGCGCGTGGCGACAATTCGATCCGCACGCAGCCGGGCAAGGTGTTGCGACAGGGCTGATTGCGACAGGGCTGATTGCGACAGACCAAGGCGGCCCTGCAAT
>Ga0214921_10010315_pt1 | contig 11579 bp, 5 predicted proteins | sample LL1505_MetaG_FD_177992 | JGI IMG/M metagenome (GOLD analysis project Ga0214921, IMG submission 177992) | Freshwater microbial communities from Lake Lanier, Atlanta, Georgia, United States - LL-1505 | ecosystem: Environmental > Aquatic > Freshwater > Lake | place: USA: Georgia | collected 2015-05-28
AGCCGTATGTGAAATTGCCTGTAAAATTAGAGTTGAATGCGGCAAGTGTATTGAGATAGGTTTGATTGACAAGTGGTGAATTGGATAGATCACGAAGAACGGTCACTGTTTCATTTGATATGTCTTTGAGACTCAAAAATCCAAAACTGTATTGACCTGGTAAGTAAAATCGTGTGAGGCAGTCGAATTTTTCTGTGGGTGAGTATCCGCGAATAGCAAGATAGGAATAACCTTTATTGCCACAGATATCATTTGTATTTCCCTTGTAAGGATCAAGTGGAATATTATACATATAACTGTTAAATCCATATCCTGAACTGACGTCATAATTCTTAAATCGTGCTTTGGATTCAGATCCAAACTTATTGAAAATATCATTTGAAAGATCAGTATAATTATCGTAGTAGAACATTGCAGTATGTGCATAGGAGGGATACGTTGTTAGGTCAGTTGTATTTGTAATAGGAGAAGAGGAACTCTGGAGTTTCTTCATAATAATCTTTACAGTTGGATACATAATCTGCCATGCATTACATGTTGTATAGGGAAGTAAATCAACACCATATTGAGAATAACCCCACATTTGATACGCACCATTTTTAGGTATTGAAATATTTGGATAAATATAAGGAATTGAATTATCAGGAAAATAGTATCCTGTTGTTGGATCTGCAAGAGTTGGCCACACTTCTGCAGGATCAGGTGATATATATGTCTGTGATCCAGTTGTAGCAATTAGGGTGACATCCGCCGCATTTACAGAAAACATATAGTTTGTCATAAACCAAATACTTACCATAGATACATTATTATTCCAGGAACAATTATATCCGACATTTGAATCTAAAAATCCCACGCGATAGGGAACATTATTTGAGATTAAATTACGATTAAATGCTTCTGACAGATTACAGGCTGTTCCTTGATTACCAGTTTGTCCTAATGTATAAGTGAAAGTATATGACTGATTATTAAAACTATAATTAAAGGCAATATTTCCTGTCGCTCGTGTCCATCCCACATATGAATAATAAGGAGGATTTGGATTGGCTATAGGTCCGCTCAGATTTACAACCTGCCAGCACGTATTACTTGTATTGATTCCCGCATAGGGGCTCTCTTGTAGATACACCGCAGGATTTCCAAGTGCATTCGATTGAATTCCTAAGAGTAAATCTGATTTAGGATTACCTTGATATATACCTAGACCATCTGTTCCACCATTACCAAGTAATTGTGTATTCACTGTAAAAAGAAGATCCGTTGTGCCCGTTGTAAGATTTTGTAGGGTGTAGAAGGGAATCTTTGCATAGTGTGTCCATAAGAAATTACTAGGAGAGACTATCGTACCTGGAAAGAGATATGAATTCCATAAATACTGAAGTTGAGGATATGTAAATTCAGGGTTAAATCTAACAATATCACCTACCTCGTGAGGAAACTTAGGATTTGAAGACCATGGAATATTTGCACACGTTTGAACCATATCAAATTGTTGTTGCATATAGAGATTTCCATTCAAATCTATCTTCAGTCCAGTGAAGGCTCCATATCCATAGTTTGAAAAGGTCGGTGAATTTAATGTTACTGAGCCTATAATATTAATACCTGTATTAAAATTAATTTTAGTTGGATACAGGCCTCCTTGATTACTCAGAAGTGTGAACTTAGAAATATTAAAATATTGAGTATTATTTGAAGGGAGATTCATTACATAAATTGAGCCTTGAGAATCGACTGTCCAGTCCAAAAAGAGATTTGAGGGACCCGCAGTATTTCGAACAATTGAATTAAATGGATCTGCGTAGTAACTTGTATTTGCATAACGAGGTGTTGTATAGCCATTTGGATACACCATAGTCGGTTGCGGTAAATAGGCATCATATTGAAGTAGATTAAATTGATTGAGGGGAAAGATATATCCATTTGTAGGAAACATATTTACAACCTTACTTGTATTTGAATCATACATACAGAAAAAACTCACATTTGAATTTGGATAAGGAACACCTACCTTAGGGTTTCCACTATTGATTGTCTGAAACTGAAAATAGAGAAGATTTGTATCAGTGTAATAGAGTTTTGTAAGTACTTTATGTGAGGCAGCAGAATAGCAATCGATTGTACCACTGAAGCGTTTTACTCCATCAATTGTATAGGGATAGTTGAGTGTAGAGACTCCATTTGAAAGTACATTACTGCAGAAAATAGGTGAAAAACTTCGTACATTTGCATTAGAGATAACAGGATATAGTCTTGCTACACCTGTACTGACATAGAGTTCTGAAAGAAGAAAATCAAATCCAAATGGACCATCATATGTGGGGCCCGTTTGTATAGAAGAGCAATAGACACTTCCTAGTGTAAGGACAAGCATATTAGAGAGAGAATTTGTAGTTTTGCCATTTGTTGTTATGCCCATAAATAGATTGGATTGAAAACCTGTAGTATTTATATTAACTCCAGGGTAGCCTACTATTATTGTAGAACCACGAACACGTGGATCTTTATCATAGTGCAAATTAGAAAGCTCATCAGATACTATATTTGACATGACACGTGTAGCCTGTCCTGTGGCTCCAGCATTACTTGTATAAGTACCATCTGGATTTTGTCTAATATTTATATTATAATTCGATGTAATATAGTAAAGTGTTGGATTATTATTACAGCCCTCGTCTTGTATATAATTATGACTATTCAATACAAAATAATACGGCCCACTGTTAATGAGTGTCGTCATTTCAGCAGTATCAAGAGGTGTTTGAATCACCGTCTGATTCGGTAAGCCCAGGACATCCTGAGCAGTTGTAAAATAGGCGAATCCATTTGAAAGAGGTGTAGGATCTGTTATTTTTTGGGTATGAAGAAGATTTGTTTGAATCGGTATAGATTGCTCATAGCGACTCTGAAAGAGATTTGAATCAGTAGGATAATAGGAACCTGGCTTGAAAGTTGGTAACTGTTGGGGTACATAGAAATCAATTCCGCCTGGTGGTGGACTTGCATAATAGTTTGAAGCAGCGGGTACAGTAGATGCAGGAACAGGTTTTGATACATTAGGATAGGGTATATAGGATCCCATCAGTGTGTAGAACTGGGCAACATTTCCTTTCGAATCAAACGGTACAATTGAATAATATGCATTTGAATCAAAGAGATATGTATTTGAAGGTGTAAATCCACCAATTTTTTGTGTCAATGGAGATACAAAGTTTGAGTTCATCTTAAATTGCCAGTACGTTCCACCTACAGTATCAAACCCGTTATAAGTCTTCTGAATGGCAGGTGTATATTGAATACTTGATGTATAGTTCAGAAGATAGAGAGATTGATTCATAGATAAATCGGTTATAAAACTACCTGTTACACTGGTAGTTGGGAATACACCGAGGTAGCGAATCGCCGCATTTGGATCTGGAAAGGAGTCACCACCTGCACTTGGCATATAGGCTGTCTTAAAAACAACTTGATCAATCTCCCATTGTGCCGCATTCGGTAGAAAGCCAATACCAACAACACCTTGATCAAAGTTCATGCCTGTTGTGATTACTCTTGATTGATTATTTGATGTCATGATACTTGATGCAGTATAGGTAAATCCAGTAAGAGCACCATAACTAGCATCAACAACACGTGTAAAGGTTGGTATACTTGCTCCCTTCGTTAGTGTCGACTGGAAGACCTGCGGCGCAATGTACTGTTGGTCATACCAATGAACAATCTTATATTCGCGTTGTGCAACTGTTGTAGGCGTATAGACAGTGTTTGAAATAGGCTTGAGAAGAGCATTTGAACTTCCTGGGTAAAAATAGGAGTTTGATGCCGAATAATAGGGTGAAAGGCTCTGAAATGTAAACTGATTCACAGGATCTGTGCGGAATGTTACAGATGGGCGATTTCCTGGAGAATTAGATTGATATCCTCTGTAATCAGTTAAATCTGTACTTACGCCATTTGAGTCATAACCAATTGCATATTCTGTAAGAGGAAGATACTGATTGAAACTTGCCGAACTTGGGTTGAGTCCTTGTAGAGTAGAGGCAGTAGGTAATTTCATAAAGTCTGTATCATAGAGTGATGCCCAGATTTGGTTATAGGATATGTTTGCAACAACAGGAAAACTCAGCGTTGGTGTTGCATACGGACTTACATCAATATATTGATATCTTACAAATGGCGTTGCAGTTGTCTGTGGATAATAGGCGACCACCTTAATACGCGTATTCTGGAAGGAGACTTCTTGCGATCTCACAATCAAATAATATGTATCACCTGCAATCACATTATTAGTAAATGAAACTGAATTTACAGTTGTATCGGCACTTACTGTTTGTAGATAGTTGTATGGATTTTCATTTCTGTATCCACTAATATCGGCAAAAAAGGCTCCCTGGTCGTGATAAAAGAATGCAGAGATGGGTGATATAAATGGCGTAAGTACCTCTGCTGTTGTAACAGATTGAATTCCAATCGTCAGTGTGTACTTATATCCGCTTGCATCATTTACTTCAGGCTTAGGTGCTACAAATGAATAGTATTTCACTGGAGTTTGAACAGTCAATACATAATCTTTTGAATTTGTAAAGGATGATATATAGGGTTGTGCAAATGTAAGTGGTATAGATGAAATATCTGTACGTGTAAGTTGACGATTATCAATATAATTGTAACTAATATCAAAATAACTTGAAATAGGTGGCCCAAAGTAATTAGAATTCAAAACAGGTGTTCTATAATAATAGGGAAGGGGTAACGTCTCCACTTGTAGAGTTTGACGAACAAAGGATCGGAAACGGAAGACAGTATATCCACTATTAAAAATAGGTGTTACACAATCACCTGCACCAAATGATGGGTTTATATAGATATTTCCTGAATTATCAATAAAATTGGTACCTGTTACCATTGACCGAGTAAGAGTATTATAGGGCACATTCAGATTAAGACCACTAATATCCCTAAAATTTATAAACTGATTTAATGACTGTGAATAGTCATTACAACGATTTCTAATTCCAGACCCTATAAAAACAATATTATACGAGTTATCTGAACTACGTTCAGGTGTCTGAGTATAAATCTCAGGCCAGTAACCAGGTGAACTCTGAAGATTCTGAGTGGAGGAATTTATTTGTGCTGTACCTGATTGTAGAAGGGCCAGTGAATATCCTGTAGTAACACCAGTCGCTCCTATACCATTTTGTAGGAAGAGAACATTGCTTACATTTGTATAGAAGGTTGGTGAATAGGTGCCAAAATTCACGGCGAAATTGAGCGCGAATGCCGTTTGCATACGATTATACATATCTGTAAAGACCGCATTGAATCGAAGATTTGAGGCTTGAAGATTAGAATACTGTTGTGTTGTGAGGCCGTATGTATTCAGTTGATTTGCCAGAGCAATAGTTGTTTGATTTGTAATTAAATTATAGAGAGATGTATTCAGTTGATTTGTAGAGATGCTAATATTGTTATTATAGGTTGCATATGTACATGAATACTCGTTTACGAGGGAATTAAGAAAAGTATTGAGTGTGCGATATGCATCAAGACTTGTAGTATTCTGATTAATAAGTTCTAAGATTACAGGGTCATTGAGTCCCTGGAATGTATAGAGGATACGTGATGTTACTGTTTCACCTGGTAAAAGAGTCGTTGTGGTTAGGGTAAGGTTGAGTTGTGAACTATACTGCGGATCATTGACCTGTTCGTAGAGAACAGGGTAATAATACGCAATCAGTACATTACCATATGTGTAGGTAGTGAGACCCGCATTTGTTGTTGCAAAATAGGTTGTTACAATCTGCGTCATTGTAGGGTTTGCGATATAGGTTCCTAGAAGACTATTATAATAGTTGTCGCCAGGTTGATTGAAGCCGACACTGAGGTCGCCAGCCGCTGTAAAGAGACTAATAAAATCATTAATGCCATTGGGAAAATAAAAGAAGAGCGGTGTGCGATTAAGTTGTAACTGGAGTTCCGCAAGTAATGCATTAATATCATACGAACCTGTGCGTATCGTTACAGTAATAACATTGTCGACCGTTTGACCGTTCTTAACTATTGTACGACCCTGTTCAACCACTTGAAGAGAAACATTCTCCTTGCCTGGTCTGAAGTAGTAGAAGGAGGAGAGGAGTTTCATTTGTGTAATGGAGAACTGAGAGACATTACGATAGGTGCGAGGTAGACGAATTGTGAAAAAAGTCGGCTGTGCATAGACATTGCGGTCACGGTCAAGACTGTTAATCATTAAAATAGATGTATATGTACCTGAAGTCGTATCGAATTTTGTACCCGATGGAATATTGTTAACTCCACTGATGTCATATACACTATATTCTAGTCCTGCTTTGCTATTTCCTGTACGTGGCTGTATACGATCCTTAATTTCTGTAACTGCGGTTTCTGAAACGGCTCCTGCCTGTCTGAGAGCATTGGCCGAACCAATTTGATAGAAGCCATCAGTTGACGTGTCGGATGATGTAATACTCGATGAATCGCTGTCAGAATCCGAATCTGAAAGATACGGCTGATAGTACGATTGATGCGCCTGTTGCATCCCTTGCTATTAGTTTGACATGTATTTTAGACCGAAGAGTGCCAGGGCGCCATTTAAGAAAATAGTCGCAGACAAGAGTAATGAATAACGGAGGTGGTGTTGCCGGCTATGTGCCTAATCCGTATGTAATTAATCTGATTGGCCTACAGAATGTACAGTCAAATACATCTGGTGTAAATACAACAGCGGCACTGACAAATGCCATGTGCAACCTTCAGCAGATGGTTGATTTTGATACAAAGACGATTTATGCAAATAATCTGAGCAACTATGATGCGACGCCATTGCAAGTGCTGACGGATCTGAATTTGAGTAATACGAATCTCTACCAAAATAGTAATCTTGTAATTTTGCCGACGACGAGTAATACAGCCGGAAATACAACTATCACCGATGGAACTAATACAGCCTATGTCAGTACAGGAGGTCTCTTTGTAAATGGGGCAGTCACGGCTACGAATTTTGTTACACCATCGGATGAACGACTAAAGATGAAGATTGAGACACTTGCTAATTCGGAATGGGCAATTGGTCAACTCAGAGGTGTCCGATTTGAATGGCGTGATACAGGTGCCCGTGATATAGGATTTATTGCACAAGAACTGAGTCAGGTGATTCCCGAGGCCGTTGTGGCACGTGCTGGAGAACTCTATGTCTCATATGACAAGGTTGTGCCACTGCTTGTTGAGAGTGTAAAGACACTTCTGAAGCGGGTGAATCGCCTTGAACAAATCGTCGGTTGGGAGAAGGAGAAGGAATGAGCGCCGCGAATCCTTTGGAACTGTTCTACATGATATGGCCATTGACAATAACATGTATAACATTTTGTTTTCTTGGAGCCTTTCTGGCAACAGTTGCAGCCTCAGGAGCAGTCGCTGCACTACTTGTGGTAGCCTATTACGGATATCACTGGCTACGGAAACACGGGTATATTGAATGGATTCTGCAGGAACTTGGTGTGCGTGTGGAACGGCTGCGGGGAAATCTGCGCGCAACCTTTTTACTACGGGGACATCTGAAGGAGATTCCTACGGAACCGGTTCTCTATATTGCACATCCACATGGACTTTTCTTCATGGCGCCTTTTTTTCATTGGGCGGCTCGAGTCACCGACTGGCCAGAAGGACTTCGTAGGGTGCGACCAGCCGTTCACAGTATCTTCTTTAAGATTCCAGGTGTCCGAGAACTCATGGAGGCTCATGGAGCCATTGAGGCCACAGAGAAGGAGATTGAAAATGCACTGCGATCTGGAGATTCCGTTATCTTGATGCCTGGAGGTGTTCAGGAGATAGGGACCGAGGGGCTTACTATAGTTATACGGAAGCGGCGCGGATATCTACGAATTGCGCAACGGGTCGGATGTCCGATTGTGCCGGTCTTGACATTCGGTGAAGCAGAATTGTTTCGGCCGATGAGCGGACTCGAGTGGTTTCACCAGTACTGTAAAGCGTGGTTTGGACTTGCAGTGCCTATTCCGAGTCTAGCCAGTTTTTTTCGGTGGTTCGGGCTTTTTGAGAAGCCGCTTGAGCCTGTGGAGACATGGATTGGAGAGGCTATACGGTCGCCAACACAAAAAAAGGTGATTACGGCATTGCAGACGCTTTTTGAGGAGGGTCGACGACCTGGAGATACATTGACTATTGTCTAATAGTAATAATATGCCTAAGCGTGTCTAAAAGAGAGTTAAGATCGACATGATAGTTCTCTCCTATAGATTCAACTCCTGAAAAGAGAAACCAATATAATGAACAGTTAACACATAAGTCATAGAAATATTTTGAACTATTAAACCGTGCTTTACTCTGTATTTCAATCATAACTGCACCAGGATTCGAGAAAATACCAAATGAGAGAGCGGCTCCATGTGGACTCAGTATAATCTCAGATGTAGCAAAGAGGGCAATCTGTTCTTTGAACGATAAATCCTCCATGAAATAAAAACTGAATCCGAGCCATTTTAGCGGATCACGGAGTTCAGATTCATTTAGAATTACACGATTTTTAAGATTCTGCTGCCTACAGATGTATGTATATTTTCCTTTCTGCATTCTATGATTCTCCCAGAGAGGCTTATATAATGACCTTACATACTCATACATCCAAGGCTCACGGAGTCCATTATTCCAGATCATTGCTGGTAAGGTAACATATTCATAGTCCAGTTCTACATTCTGCTCTCGAATAAAACGAGGTGGCAGAGCCGCAAGAGCAGATTCACAGAGATAGTTATTACGTAGATTAAGATACGTATAAAGTACTTCTCCGCCTGTATCGATAAACTTGAAGCGTGCAAGCATCCAAAAAAAGAGATGATACGGATTGCCCTCTTGTTCATCTGGAAGAAGGAATTTCATAGGAAGATCTGTTGTTCGATAAATTTCATGTGGTTTCACAAGCCTATGTGTAGAAGAATTCATTAGAGAGTATTTGTATTTTTCTTTATATTCTAATTATTCCGGTTGAGTGGGATATTGTGCTCATTCTGGTGCCGAAGGCGCATGACCAACTGGTAGAGGAAGATGACCAGATTGATATAGACCAGGCGCTCATGAAACTCAAGGTCTTCAAAGGGGCGCACGATGATGTCAGGGATATCGCGCTCTACGAGATTGTAGGTGCTTCTCGCAGCAGCTGTAACCATATTCTCATGAAGAACAGCATTTTCTAGGAGAATACCGTCGTCGCGATCATCATCCATAATGCGAAAGATATGGCGAATCGCAGAAGAGAGAAAGCGCTGAAGATTGACAGGCAACTCGCCATAGAGCGGCACAAAGACCCGATTCACCTCAACTACGGCCGCGGCGATGCCAGCCTCTTCCGCGGCATTCACGTGCTGAATGGCGTTGGGATTGCGATTCATGTTATTCGCACGATGGATGCGATTGTTATTCATGTTATCTCTCATTCTAGGGTTCCAAATGGGGTTAAGTGGGTTCAAATTTTTTGCGGGCGAGAGTAAGATGAGTCAAGAAGTAGGTAGTCTTATAAGTACATTTATGTCGGATATGTCGGATGGAACTCTTGAACCAGGGTATTTATCAACACTCTCTACGATTATCACGGATATCTCTGGAACTCAAGATATGTTCTCAACGCTTGTGGGTGATCTTTCAGGAAATACTGTAACAAGTACATTTACCAGTACACTTATTGCAGATTTATCAGGAGCACCTATTAAGGTACCTCTTAGTATTAATGATTTACTGAATTCATATGAGGTCACTGTGGTAAAGGAGGCTGCAGATCGTAGCGCGGTGGCAGCCTTTACTGCACCGAGTGTTGAGGGTTTGAAGCCGGCTCTCTATAAATGGGCGGCCGCGGGATTTCCTGGCGGATATGCTATTTCTACGCTGTCACTAGCACCACCTAGTTTATGTACTGATGGAGTAAATAGAACACTTACCTACTATTTTGAGTACTTACTTGGAAAACCAATCGCAACTTGGCTACAGGAGCTTGATGATATAACGGATGGAATGATCTTCAGTTTTTCACATGATGGCTTCAGTAAAATAACACTGCATGTCACAAGAACTTCAGTTTGAAAGTGATGATTTTTATAAATAGGAGGTAGTTTCTTAGAAAAATTATGTTAATAATCCTACTAATGAACCAGGACTGGTTGCAGTCCATGATGCTCCTGTAAATCCACTGCTTTCAAATACAATAGATGTACCAGCACCTGGATAAGCAACACTTACTAAGTAGGAAGAACCATTTGTTACAGCCCAATCTGAGTCACCATAACCATTATTATTATATGACGAACCTATCTTTATCCAAATATATTGTTTTGTAGCAGTAGCATCACGTACTAAAAAGATTTCTAGTGGAATTAAACCAGCATTTACACCATAATATGGGTACCAGTTTCCTACAATACGCGTGTATGTAATATTTGCATTTGAAGGTTTTGACCCAGACGCATATGTACAACTAATACCACGTGAATCAAATCCACGTATTTTGATAGCAGGTTGAGAAGGTACACTTGGAGTATTTGCACTAGGAATATTACCTGATCCAGATTGAAAGGTAATATATCCGTTTGTTCCAACATAAGCAGTTGTATATCCTGAAGTTCCATTAATACCGAATGAAATACATGGCAACTGCCCAAATGAATCATCCACGCCTGCGAAAGAGCCTGATATAGTATTTGCTGCGGCTGTCATGTCTGCTGCGGTTCCTGAGGAAGATACCGTAATTCCACCTCCAGCACTATAGGATGCCGCTGCTGATTGAGTTGTCGCTCCATCCGTTCCAGTAGAACTAACTGGAATGACCCACGCATAATAGTTAGTTGATGCAATAAATGCATAGGAAACAGAAGTTGTAAGAACAGCACCAACTGTACCTGAAGTCAATGCGGTTGGATATGTTGTTCCAACATACCACTTATAACTTACCGCATTGGTTGAGGTCGTCCATGTGATTGTTCCACCTGATCCAGATAATGCAGATAGTGTAACTGTAGCAATGGTTCCTGGTGTTATGATTACAAATGATGTTTGTGCTGGTTGAAAGTTCCTGTATGGATGTGTCGTTGGAAGTGAAATACCCCATTTAGCAGCAAGATAACCTTCAACTTGCTGACGCTGCGCAGTTGACAATGCTACATTATAATGGATAATTTCAGCATAATACGTTGAATCATAGGCTCCAGTTGAACTACCGTTAATATAAAGTGGTAGGACTGGTGTTATACCTGAATATGATGTGGATGTCCATGAAGAACGAGTCGTTCCATTAACAGCATAATTAGTGAGTGTTGTTGATCCTGAGGTATAGCCTACACTTGTTATATTCCATGCAGTAGCTAATCCAGTGGTTTTTGGAAGAATTGAACCACCTTGTGCAGGGTCAAATTGAATATTAGAATAGGTGGTTGTATTTGCATTAGCACCATTTCCAATAACATTAAAAAACATATAATATTCTGCAGCACCTGAGTTTGTCCAAGATACAGTTACATTACTTCCTGATGGATATACAATCATATATAGAGATG
>Ga0214921_10010316_pt1 | contig 11576 bp, 18 predicted proteins | sample LL1505_MetaG_FD_177992 | JGI IMG/M metagenome (GOLD analysis project Ga0214921, IMG submission 177992) | Freshwater microbial communities from Lake Lanier, Atlanta, Georgia, United States - LL-1505 | ecosystem: Environmental > Aquatic > Freshwater > Lake | place: USA: Georgia | collected...
CCGCTGGGCGCAGAGGATTGCTAGGGTGGATGGCGAGTACTACGACCAGCTCGCTGCAGAGAAGGCCGAAAGACGACTGAACTGGAGCCCCCAAAGTTAAAACCTACCCCCGCCAATGTCCTAGGGGTTATGGAATGATCCCTTAGATGAAAAGAAATCTACTGATAATTGGATGGTTGATAGCTGGCTCTGTTTGGGCCCAGGATGAAGACGGATATTACGGCATTCTTAATGCCAACTCGGCGTTGATTGATTCGGTATCGAATCAGTCGGGGACGTTGACTGGAGACTTTTCGACGCAATCTCTGGTGGGACCTGTAGAGCGTGCTCAGTGGGCGACGGATGGGCCGGTGGTGGTCTCAACCAGTGGGGAGGTGTTGGGAACGCTCAGCACAGTCGAGACGAATACCCACTCGATCTTCAATGAGACGATCTATGTGCAGATTCCTTACACAGACCGCTGCGAAGCCTGTATTGGCAGTCTGAACGATAACTTCTCCACGGTGGGTCCCAAGATATACGACTCTCAGTCGTCCGAACTAAAGGATAAGATCGGGGAGGTGATTGGTGCGCCCTTGCAGGAGAATCCATGAGTCTGCTTTTCGAGGATGATTGGGATCGGTCTGACAAGCCTTCCAAGCTTGTGAGAAACATCTCCAAGGCGATCCATCCAGGCGAAGCGGTGCAGAATATGAAAGAGGATGTGATGAGGGCACCTAGAGCGGTGCTTGAAATACTTCTGTGCCCAGCATCTTACCTGGTGTGCGCTTTACTCGTGGGCATACCGCTCGTTTTTTACACCAGCTTCGCACTGCTTTTCGATTACCTGCCAGCGAGAGCCTTTGGATATACAAAGGGAACCCCTCAGCTGGATATTGGCTTGTGGATAGTGCTTTCGGTGATTGGAGGATTGATTATTTGGGAAAAGGTCAATCGGGTGCGAAAAAAGAAGCGGCTAGCGGATAAAGTAGATGCATTGCGGCAGCGGAATGGAGAACTGCAGGCAAACCTTATTAGGGTAATCGAGGAGAAGGGGAGGAATCATCCTGAGACGGGTTACGCGTATCGGGAGTTGGGAAAGAATATGGAGGCGTTGGGGCAGAGAGAGAAGGCCCGGCAGGTTCATTTGCAGGAGCGAGAGATATTCAGGGAGACATTGGGTGCAGCCTCACCCGAGCCAAGTTACTGGGGAAAACTGGAGATAGAGCCGCCGGTACTGATTCAGCCCAAACCGGAGGTCGCTCAGGTAAGTCGGAGAGGGAGCGGAGAACTGGAGGTCTTTGACACAAGAAGAACGCTCATCAGCATCTTTGGAATACTCGTGGGGGTATCGGTCATGTCGGCTGTGATGGTCGGCTTTGGTTTTGGAATCGAACTGATCCTATCGATCTTCAGGTAGCAAAAGTTCAAAGAGGAGGGGGGGGTGGGTAGACAAAAGAATTTGCTTTTGCTAAATACTAAATATGACAAAAGTCCCCGAAAAGGCCCAAACATTAACCGAAGAGATTGAAAAGGAACATGCGGTAGCCCGGGCGTTTATTCTGAAATATGGGTGTGATTACGCGGACGAGGCAAACGAGATCTGTCGTGACCTTGTCATCGAAATGATGCGGAACTATCAGGCTCATATCTTTAAGAATATGATGCGTAGCAGGGATCTCGTTAAATACCTTGAGCAGAAAAAGATAACTTTCCGCGATCTCAAGATCGCATGCTTCAAAAAATTATTCCGACAGCTTGCTAAGCTCTCCAAGAGCCATGGAGTCCCCTGTTTGGCGCCACGGGACTTTATTAAGAAATGTGAGTTAGGAGAAAACGCATCTGAGGATGAGATGGAGAAATTCTGGGATGACCTTTGGCAGAGCCTTCCGGAACCTTGGCAATCGGAAGACTTTAGGTGGCACCATATCTATTTCTCAGAAGCAGAGTTGCCGTTCTTTGTTTGGATCTGTCGCCCAATTCCTCGAACACGGGGATCTTTTGTCATCCGGACCCCAAAAGAGCAAAATCATGCGTTAAACGGCGCTGCAATATCGTCACCAAACTAATGTGGATCGCGACCAAGATCGGATTCTATTCTATTGTCCTCCGGCCCGAGAGAGAGGGGGCCAAGAATAATGTTTATCACGTTCGAGCCCGCTCCGGGGCCGATATTGATGCCGTAATTTCGCTACTTGAGCCGGTGCTAAAGCGCCCGCTTCGGCTCTTTGAGACACCTGATGTCGATTATCATTGGCGGGTCATTCTAAAACCTGAAGAGTTGGCTCCGGCGTTGGCCGCCCTCGCAGCCACAGTCGACTACCCCAACTTCAAAGACGAGATCCACGCGAGCGAAACTCAGGCTAACAAGTTGGATGCCTACAGTAATCTCTGGTGTGCCCTTTACGACTTGCAGGTAAAGTTGTAATTATTATTAGGCTATGCCTACCTTTCGCCGACCACAAAAGGCAATAGTTCCCAACTCAGCAGACTACTTTAAAAAGCAACATGATTGGCGTAGGCGACCAAAAGAAAAAGTACTTCAAGGCAAAAAAATCTATTACCTATTTGACTATTATCCACATGGCCACACTCCCATAAATAATTATCTCAAAACGGCCAATCAGCATATAAGGGCGCTAAAATCAGATAGTTCTTCTATAAGAAATAAGGCCGGAAAGTGGTTTGCAACAGTCTTATCGGAAAGAGCCCCAATCGATAACGAGTGGATCTGGTCATATGTTCCATCTTCGGACCCTCGAAGCCGATTTACGGGGGTGCGAGACCTTGCTCAAAGAATGAGTGCTAAAAATATAACATCCCCAATGCCAAAAATCCTGGAACGAAAAAAATCCATCAGAACTAAGGAATATAATACTGACGGATCCTTCGAAACAAAAATCTATAAGACAGTTAAGGAGCATGAATCAACCTTGGGATTGGCAGATAATCGATCCTTGGCTGGTCTAAAAATCATTCTTCTAGATGACGTTGTTACCTCTGGTTCGTCCATCATTGCCTGTCGCAATATACTTCTTAAAGCAAATGTTAAAGATGTGATGATGTTGGGACTAGGTCTCACCTTAAAGAATAGGTAGGTTCCGTATCTTTGTTGCCGACTAACTTGGAACCGACTTATTTTCCTGGCTCCCACGCCGTCACGTATTCTTCCTGCTCCGGGGTATTTGGGGTGTGCCAGAAAAACTCCATCTGCTCGGCCGTAAGTTCCTTTAATCGAAAAAGCACGCCTTCTTGGGTGGCATATTGATTTCGGACCAGCCAGCAGCCCACCACCGTGCCGGTCCGACCTTTACCACCCCAGCAGTGGATGTAAGGCACCCTCCCGAGCTTCAGAAGCTCGTCCACTTTGTCTAAAATCTGGGCCATATAAGCTTCTTCCGGCACTTCCTCGTCTGGGATCGGGAACTTGTGCATCACTGGGTTCATCCCTTTGGGGGATACATTTTGGTAATCATTGATATATCCCCGAAAGGATTTCCCGCCCATGCCGGTTTCATTGTCCAGAACTAGGTTAATGAAGTCTGTGATACCGCATCCGAGCAGGGAAGTGATGATTTCCCGGTGCTCTATGTTCTTGGGGTGAGCCGGATAGGCGCCGGCCATCAGTTTTCCGGGAAGGATCCAGTAGGTCTTTTCAGGAGCTTCAGGATTTGCCATTTCCCCTTGATAACACGGTTGTCAACCACGCCTTAAATATGAGGAAATCGATATGCAAAAACACATAAAGAGGAATCGCCATAATTGACATTGTGATCGATAAGAAGGGGTTAATTTAGGCAGACATAAACAACTGACAGCCAGAATAATATATCATTATAGGCATAGGCCTCTGGCGTTTGCTAAGGAACAAATATTCTGCTATTAAAAAAAGATATTATATGAAGATAAATCGCCAAGAAGTCGGGTTTGTATATGGATGTTTCTACTATCTGTATATGATTTTAGTTTATCTTTTTGCTCATCTTATTTCTGGAGCCTGTATGCTTTTGTTTGCTTGGCTTCTTGCTTTTGGGCCTCAGCTTTTGCTGAAGGGAATAATCTTTTTGTTTTTGAAGCCAGTTTTTGAGTGTTTGAAGTTTTTGTATTCTTGCTTCGTCTGAAGCAAACATCCGATTAATTGTCATATCTAAAGACCTAGGTCATCGGTCGACTCCTACCCCCGTAAATGTCCTAGGGGGTCTCTTATGGTTACTAAATATGAGAAAACTCATTCTTTTGAACGGTTTGTTTTGTTTCGCACGGATTATGTCTCTGCAGGCTCAAACCCTTATCGCGGATTCAGGATTGGAGACAGCGATCCGTTTGTATGGAGAGCCAATTATTTCGGCCAACCCGGATCTGCTGAACTCCACCTCTAATGATGCGGGGCCGTGGGGGTCGGCGGATTTCCTCTATTCGTTTGCCAACGATGTTGGGCCATTGGGATCACCCGATATGATGAACAGCGTTACCAATGATTATGGGGAAGGTCTAAAAATCCGTTTTTCGGAAACTCCTTTGGACGCTCCCCTGGAACTGGATGCTCCATAGACCCCGATCGGATCTCTTGATTCCTATGATTTACGGAGCAAAATCAGATTCATGAGAAAGATCCGGATCTGGTGGATTAGCGGAATGTTTGCGATTGTGGCAATGGGGGGAGTGATGGAGAGGGTCGAAGCTGCTACCCCGCCGACCCGTCCTGCGCCTTATAGGAATCCTTATCGCCCCAGCACACCGGCCAAGGCTCCTGTGACAACGATTCGCTATTCAGGCAGTGCCCAGGCGGCCAATATGATCATGCCGGCGATCTGGATGGGGCTACCGCCTCTGGTGATATTGGCCCTGGTCATCCGGGCCTTCAGCAAGGATTAAGCCCGTCCTGAGTCGGTAACCGGACTAGTCGACAAAGAACAGGAGCTCATCCAAGAGGACTCCTGCCAAGGTGACCTGAATTTCGTAAATCCCGCGGGGGTCTCCCTCGGCGAATCCCCAGTGGTTTCCGATCGTTTCATCCACGACAGGCATGTCACGCTCCCAGAGGCAGGTCGTTTGGTCGCTGGAAATCAAAAACAGACCATCCTCATCCCCCTGTTCTCCCCAGGTTTCCGGAGCGCTCGGAAGGGTGAGTCTTTCACGGACCAGTGCGGCCCCGATGCCAACGATTCCGCCGATTCTCCATCCATAGAGCTGGCCCGGGCGCCGTGGGATATAGCGGCTCTCATAAACAATCCGGGAATCGCCGTACTCAAATATGGTGCCAAAGGAGAACTGGGATCGGTCGATGACAAAGGGAATCCGGTCGGGATAGGTGTTTGAATTGTAACCAGTGGATGCCGATCCAACGGAAAGGCCGAGAAAGCAGGTGAGCAGATAGCAAGTTGCCCGTGTGTAAGTGAATCGCATCACACCGACTAAACCGTTTTTACGTATTAGCGCCATAAAAAACCGTTCTTCTTGGAGGGTACGTTAAAAATAAAGACATAGCGGGTAACCCTGTATTTGTCCTAGGGCTCTGCATGGCTTTATGAAAAAAATATGGGATAAATGTGGATTTAAGTTGGCAGGCGAATGTGGGGTGAAATAGTTCACCTCCACGAAAGAAAACAAAGTGATTCCGGTCGATATCCATAACCAAGCAGGGATCTCTAGAATGACGCGTCGCACCCATCGCAAGCAGGAAGAGGTCGTGTTCCCCCCGTTGATGCAGGATTTGTCGCCCGACCGGCCCGTTCTACGAAGGCAGTTGTACCGGTCCTATCGCGGCTGGTTGACCCAACTGGTGAAGGAGCAAGGGAATCGAATCCCGAGCCGGGACAAAATGGTTAGTCACTTGCACTGCTGGGATCACCGGTATCGGGATGAACAGACCCCGGAACTGGCGACCTTACTGCTCCAGGAGGTTCCGGTGGCCATGATGGCTGCGTTGGGCAGAACGTGCCGGGACCGCAGGGTCCATATCGATGTGCGGATGGTTTTGGCACGGGACTACCGTCGCTATCGCTCCCAAGCCCGGGAGATGATCGATGCGGAACGATCGATTGACGAAAATATGAGGAAGATCGAGGAGGAAAAACTGAACACCCAGGCCCGGAAATACAATGCGGCGGCTAATCGGGCTCAGGAGGAACTTTTAAAGGCCGAGGAGGATGAGGAAAAGGTTCGATGGACGTGTTGGCAAAAACTGAAGCGGGGCTGGTCTATATTTCTTGGGTGGCTGGGTTGGCGGCTTCCCATGAAGAAGTTGGAGGAGTTGGCGGAATTGGCTCAGGCCGGCCGTGAGGACGAGTTGATGGAACGATTTTATGAGATGGGGGGAACGGTGACGAAGGTGAATGAACCAAGTCCTCCATGGACGGAGTTGGGGGACACGTGGAATGAGGAAGATGGGGAAGTCTGGAACGTGGAGCCGTGCTACCACGGCGGAAAAATGGTTTATGTGGGTAATATCTTCAAGGACCCAATCATCCGCGGTAAAGAGAATCCGTCTTTTGATCCGGATAGGGCGAGGGAGATTCTGAAAAATGCAAAATAAAGGAGAAAGCGTGATGAGTGACCATTACGGGCAATTGGATCTGCCAATGGAGGTGGAGGGGATGGCGCCGCGACCGGTTAAGTCCCCCGTCATAGATGCATGCGTTCGATTCATTAGCCAAAATGGGCTGAGATACTATCGGTGGAACCGTGGGAACCGGTGGGCGGTTTGCTTTGAGCTGCCGATCGACAATGGGCGAATCAAGGCGATGGTCTGGTTGGAGGATATCATTAAGAGGAGGGAGCTCTGCCTGACCAGTTTCAATACGGATGTGGCCTTGGACAAGGGGGATAGAGAAGCGGTGGAGTCAGTGAAATATCTGTGGAGGGAGGGGCATCCGCAGAACAAGTGCCAGATTTTATTCCGGAGCGAATATGTCCGGATCCGGAAAAGGTTCCCGTACAATCTGCTGGAGGAGAAGCCTCTCTTTGAGCGGCGCCTGATTGAGGGGATCGTCGGGATCAGGCAGGCGATGGATTACGTTTTTCCCTTGGCGACCAAAAACATCACCTTCATCCACCGGGCAGCCTCCAGCTGGCCTCATCCCAAGCGGCTGGAGATGGATTAATCAATAGCGGGTAAAATATCTATGCAAAGCCATGATGCAATTGACATCGCAGTAAAAGAATTCGCGCCAAAGTGGCCAAACATAGAGCATGACGAACTACGAGAGTTTCTTGAGCGTAGCATAACAGCAGATCACTACTGTCTTAAATATGCAGTAGACAGAGCATTTAAAAAGATATTCGATAAGGTCTATTTAAAAAAAGAACAGGAATACCGTTACTCTCAGTTTGATAAAAAAACGCATGATGCATTGCTTGCTCAGGCTAAGCTTCAAGAAGAACAGGCGAAACAAGATGCCGAAACTAAGGTGCAACTAGAAAAAGATCAAAAAGCTGTCGAACGTCGTCTGTTGGGTGAGGGGGCTAGAGATCTTGTTTTTACCGCCAAACATCAAGAAGAAGTGGATTATGGTAAAATATTGGCTGAAGACTGGCGGTTTGATTCCGATGGCACGACAATGTTTTCGGGCCAGGCAACAGCAACAACGACTAGCGTCTTTGCGAAAAAGTCTGAATACCTATGTCTTGGTTTTCCTCAAAAAGTTATTGAACGTATTCAGGCTGAAGTTAATGATCACCTAAATAAAACGCCTCACGCCGTATTGCGTGTTGAGCGAATTCTTTTAGATCGGCTTAGCCGCATCTCCACAAGAAAAGAATACCAGCGGCTTTCAAAATCTACGATCAGACAAGCATTCAAGATCAATCGCAAAGCACTGGACAAGGCCCAACTGCTTTGGCCTGAAATCTTTAAGTACAAGTAAAAAACAATGGTAACAGGAGCTGTAGAGTGCGGGCAGTGTGGGATACCTTTGGATACGCTGGCGAAGGAGTGCCCCAAATGCGGTGAAAAGAGGGCTGTGCGGCAAGATGGCAAAAAGTATCTTGAGGTGGACGTAGCCCATGCAGGGGAGACTGTGGAGCGGGCCCTGGCCAAGCTGAACCAGGCAGCTAGCGAGGCCCTTGCTGGGGCTTATATGGGTTTACGCGTGGTGCACGGGTACGGCTCTGGCCATAACCATACCCACTTAATCAAAGAGGCGGTGCAGAAACGACTTGTGGCTCTGCATGATAAGTATGGGGGTAAGCTGATCCAGGAGGAAAACAGAGGGGCTACCCGATGGTTTCTAGTATGATCTGCTTATAATCTAATCGATTTAATAAATCACAAAAGGTATAAGATTAAATGCCTTCAGCGTATTTCCGGGGGGACACCCATTTTAGAATTTCTGTAAAAAGAGAAGGTAAGTTGGACTTTTATGTCATCCCAAGTCGAGACAGGATCCTTACCGACGAACTTCATGTATTAACAGTGTATTCGAGAATCACCGATACATTCTTGGTGCGAAATGGATATGACGTAGCAATTGAAATGTTCGACGGAAATCCCAAATATAGTTATGTAAACATTTCCGAGATCGGAAAACGCGAGGGATCTCGTCAGGTTGAAAACGTAAAGAAGTTATTTAAGCAATCCGAAGAAAACTTCAAAAAAATCACTCAAGCTATAAAAGAGGAAAAAGAAAAAATAAAAGCGGCATTCGAGTTAAAAAAGAAAATACGTGCATACATAAATGAATATTATTCTAGGCCATATTCAGAGAAGCATGAGTTAGCAGACAAAGAAATGCGGACCTGGTGTGAAGAAAGAGAGCGTGAATTAGTTGCTATAGAACCGTATGTAAACATCATGAATCATTACAGTGCGTATCGAAGTAACGTATTTGCAGCTCTAGAAACCATCAAAACTATGGCTCTCTACAATAAGGAAGATTCGAAAGAAGCAATCAAACTGTTTTCTGTCTATTTAGACTTCAAGGCACTGCTTGGGCATAATGGACTCGAAATGAATATTCTGACGGAAGATGGATTTTCCGGTTTCCCATTTAGTTCGTTTTATCTGCACCGCAACCTTTGTTTCTCCCCATCTGACGACATCCGTTTGTTTGAGCAACGAAGATCAGAAATCCTAAATGCAACTAGGTAAAAATGTTCGTTCATCTTATTTTGCGCCCCGTTTTTCCGACCCTAGCAATTAATGGGGCTAAGACTAGTTACGTATATGGCCTTGGGAATAAGTGGACAAATCAGAATTCGTAATATTTACCAAGAATGGATCAAGGGATAAATATCCGCTTGGGCGGCGGCAGGGATCATAAAAAAAGTGTACTACGGTTTGGGCTAACCCAGCGGATGTCCTAGGGGGTTTGGTAAGATGAGTGGATGATGAATAAAGGAAAAAAGAAAATGAAGAAGAACAAGGAGACGAAATTCAAGGTGAAGGGGCCGGAGGCGATTGAGGATGGGTTGATGGATATCGGCAGGGCCATTGAGGCGGGAGGCCCCTGGACGCATCCTGAAATGGATAGGATTCCGGAGTGGAGAGGGGCTGACATCCGGATCACGAGTGATTTTGAGACGGACTTTAATACCCCGAACTACTTTGACCATGACCTGACGGTGCGGACGCGGCATGCGGGCCCGGCGACGTGGTTTGTGTTCCAGATGCGGGACTTGTTCGACGGCTGGCTGGATTGGGGCAACAAGTACGGCTTTTACGAGGTGTTGGCGCAGGCGGCGCTGGAGCACCTGGCGGCTAACCAGCCAGAGCCGGAGGATGCCAAACCACTCTTAAGGGCTATGTTGACCCGGGCGTTCCTGATGCTGGAAGTTGCCAAGGAGCATCATGTGTGGCCTGATGATGCCATGATGGTGTTGCATTCCCAAGATGATGAGGGGAACCAGTACCGTAAGAATCTGGAGGGTCCAGGCTTTGAGTAAAAATAATTTGTACTTTGCTTATGGTTCAAATTTGAATCAGCAAGACCTAGAAGAATGGAGGAAAGAAAATCCAGAATACGCGGATGTTGATCTGAAGTTTAATAAGGTCACCAATGCTTATTTACCCGCTTTTCGACTTGGGTTTACAAGAAAGTCAAAAATGGCGCGTAGACAATATATGGGGGTAGCCGATGTTGTTCCGTCGGATGATCCTTTGAGCAGGGTATGGGGGGTGATCTTTTCACTCACCGTCGAGCAAGACGAAGCTATTGAGGCAAAGGAAGGTGCTCCCACATCCTATCGCTCCATCTTAGCAAAGGTAATTGATGTTGAGGGTAAAAGTCATGATTGCATGACCTATCAGGCTGTTGTGCCTGATAATAAGCGAAAGAGCCTATATTTCCGACCGTCCCAAGAATATTACGAGGTGATACGAAAAGGGGGAGAGGACCACGAGTTGCCCAGGGAATTCTTTTATCACCTCAGGATGGTTAGCGAAGCTGCATGGGTTGTTTAATTTCAAGATCAATATAAATTAAAAGCCAATGAGCGAGTTAATATCGAAGGAGTTCTTCCGAAAAATGGGAAAGAAAGGTGGATCGGTAAAGTCTGAGCGTAAGGCCGTGGCATCAAGGATCAATGGGATGAAAAGATCCGGAGTAAAGCAGAGGCTAAAAGTCGTCTGTTTGGTGAGTGGCGGCATGGATTCTGTCGCGGCCCTATATTATGCAGCACAGAAGCATGAAGTTGTCCATGGGCTCAGCTTTGAATATGGCTCGAAGCATAACGCAAAAGAGATCCCATTCGCTAAAAAGCACTGTGAAAATCTCGAAATTCAGCACACCACTATCAATTTAGGTTTTGTTGCCGAGACGTTTAAATCTGATCTCCTTTCCACAGGGGGAGATATCCCGGATGGGCACTACGAAGAGCTGACAATGAAGCAGACGGTCGTTCCGTTAAGAAATGGAATCATGCTGACCATCGCGGCTGGTTTTGCGGAAAGCCGAGGTGCGGAGGGTCTCGTAATTGCAGCTCATTCAGGCGACCACGCGATTTACCCTGATTGCCGGGAAGATTTTATGGCCGATATGGCTGGCGCGATCCGCAACGGTACCTACGCCCAAATTCAATTGCTCCGACCGTTTATAGCTTTCACGAAAGCTCAGATCGCTAAACGTGGGCATGAACTGGGCGTTGATTTCTCTCAGACCTGGTCATGTTACAAGGGCAAACAGATTCACTGCGGCACCTGTGGCACATGCGTAGAGAGAAGAGAAGCCTTCAAGCTCGCTCGAATCAAGGATCCGACTCGATACCAAAGCCTAGCTCCTCTGCCGCCTAAGCCTTCGCTAGGAAAATAAAAATCCTGTGCGAATTTCCGAGATTTTCTACTCGATCCAAGGGGAAGGAGAGTTGGCGGGAGTACCCTCTGTCTTTGTGCGGACATCCGGTTGTAACTTACGCTGTGTTTGGTGTGATACGCCATACGCCTCTTGGAATCCGGAGGGTGAGGATATGAGCATTGATCAGATTGTTACGGAGGTGGAAAAGCATCCATGCCACCATGTGGTTTTAACGGGTGGAGAACCCATGATTGCCAAAGAAATACGGGATTTGGCGAAAAGGCTGAAACTGAGTGGTAAGCACATTACCATCGAAACGGCTGGCACGGTGGCGCCAGACGGCATTTCTTGTGATCTGGCATCGATAAG
>Ga0214921_10010318_pt1 | contig 11574 bp, 9 predicted proteins | sample LL1505_MetaG_FD_177992 | JGI IMG/M metagenome (GOLD analysis project Ga0214921, IMG submission 177992) | Freshwater microbial communities from Lake Lanier, Atlanta, Georgia, United States - LL-1505 | ecosystem: Environmental > Aquatic > Freshwater > Lake | place: USA: Georgia | collected 2015-05-28
TTACCTGTCGAGCGCACTGATACAATGAAAAGACAGGAGAGGTGGATGAGCGGTTTAAGTCGCACGCCTGGAAAGCGTGTGAGGGTTAATAGCCCTCCGCGGGTTCGAATCCCGCCCTCTCCGCCAGTAAGCAGTTCTAAAGAACATAAAACCAGCCCCTAGGGCTGGTTTTTATTTTTTAATTTATTTTTTAGCGTCGTCAGATTTGAACCATCCACCCACAGTGTCAGCGACAGAGTCATAGGCAGATGACATGGTTGAGCAAGCAGTCAGGGACAAGCTCACGCAAAAAATAATTGAAATGGATTTGATGAATTTAGTCATTTTTTTCCTAAGTGGGTTTCGAATGGGTAAGCTGATGATAGTGGACTTTGAATCGATTAATTGCCGTCAAAATTGGTTATTTGGTATTAGTCGCTTAAGTTTATTTTTCAATTCAACTTATTTTTGGGCTAAAGCATATCGGGTGACTGAACAGTAACCAATATGGATTGATCCCCCTCGGGGCGCAAGCGAGAACGCAGCCACCACACCGCTCCTTTTTTGACTGAGCATTCTGGCTTTTGAAAGCCAAGCACGATGGATACCGCCTCACCCAAGGTGGGTTGATGACCGATCACCAATACCGTATTTTTGCTGGTTGGCCATTGAGCTGCTTCCAACAACATATCTGCTGTGCTTTGTGGGGTGAGCGCAGAACTCAATTTGTATTTCCGACCTAAAGCCATTGCAGTTTGCTCTGTACGCTTAGCAGGGCTGCAAAGAATACGCGTACCCTCAGGCAATTGCCTCTCAAGCCATTGGGCCATTCGAATTGCTTGCCTCTCCCCGCGTGGCGTCAATCTTCTGCTCATATCGTCTTCACCAGGAGCTGCTTCATGGGCTTCGGCATGACGCCAGAGGATCAAGTCCATATTAATTTGCTTTCCGGAATTTTTTCATCAATTCAGTTTGAGCACTGAGACCTTTTGGATTTTCTGCCAACGGCTGACGAAGGTAAGACCCCGCAGAATTGAGCAACCATGCATCTGCCGAATCATACAAATAGGCAACCAAGCATTCATCAATGATTCGTTGGCGAAGTTTGACATCCAAAACTGGCCAAGCAATTTCGATACGCCTCATCATGTTTCTGTTCATCCAGTCTGCACTGGATAAATACAAATCCTCTTTGTCACCAGATCGGAAATAAAAGACCCGCGAATGTTCTAAAAATCGACCAATGATTGATCTGACCCGTATGTTGTCGGTAAATCCTGGTCTTTGTGCTGGAAGAATGCACGCACCCCGAACAATCAAATCAATTTTTACCCCACTTTGTCCAGCTCGAACCAAATCTTTGGCCAAGCTTTGGTCTGTCAAGCTGTTCATTTTTAAGATGATCCGCCCAGGAACACCATCTGCTGAAGCCTTGATTAACTGGTCAATGGTGGCGGTTAATTTAGATTGCAAATTGAAAGGAGCAACCCAAAGATGCTTCAACGTTGGCAAACGCCTCTGACTGGCAAGCTGCGAAAACACATGCTCAATATCAGAGGTGATTTGCGTATTGGCAGTCAAATAACTGATGTCTGTATAGAGCCTTGCAGTTCGAGCGTTGTAATTTCCAGTTGAAAGATGGGCATAGCGAATAAGCCGATTGCCCTCCTTACGAGTCACTAAAAGCATTTTGGCATGTGTTTTAAGCCCGACCACGCCATAGACCACCTGCGCTCCAATTGACTCCAGTCTTTCAGCCCAGTTGATATTTGCCTCTTCATCAAACCGAGCCTTGATCTCAACCACCGCAGTCACTTCTTTGCCTCGGCGAACAGCTTCACGCAGCAGGTCCATCAACTCAGAATCAATGCCCGTGCGGTAGATGGTTTGCTTGATAGCCAATACCTTGGGATCATTTACAGCTTGTCGCAAAAAATCTAAGACACCGGAAAAACTTTCAAATGGCTGGTGAATCAGCACATCCTCCGTCTGGAGCCTGACAAAAATAGATTCGTCTTTATTTAGCTGATGGGGGTATGAACCCTGGTGCGGTTGAAAAAGCAAATCAGGCTTGTCGACCAAGTCGATGATTTGACTGAGCCGAACAAGATTGACAGGGCCATGCACGCGATACAGCGCGTTGGATGGAAGCTTAAATTGATGCATCAAAAAATCAGCCAAGTGATCCGAGCAACCAGACGACACTTCCAAGCGTACTGCAAGGCCAAACTGTCGGTGCTCTAAACCATGCCGAAGTGCCGTACGCAGATTTGTGACATCTTCCTCATCAACCAGAAGATCAGAGTCACGGGTAACGCGAAACTGGGAAAAATGCCCCACCACGCGGTCGGGGAATAAATCCGTTAAGTGAGAACGAATCACACTGGAAAGCGTTACCAACAGGGTGGTAGATGAACCATTCAATTTGGCTGGCAACTTGATGACCCTGGGCAGAGATCTAGGCACCTTCACAATGGCGATTTCGTTTTCCCGTCCAAATGCATCTTTGCCCGAGAGTTTCACAATGAAGTTGAGAGATTTGTTGGCCACCAAGGGAAAGGGATGTGCAGGGTCCAAACCAATGGGGGTTAAAAGCGGTTTGACCTCACGGTCAAAGTATTCTTTTACCCATTTTCTTTGTGCTGTGTTTCTTTCACTATGCGTAATAAGGTGTATGCCGTTAGCTTCAAATGCCGGGATTAATTCTTCGTTGAAAACACGGTATTGCTCATCAACCAACTCATGTGCCGAGGAGGAAATTTGTTTGTAGGTGTTTTCAGTAAACGAAGATTTATCTGCCTTTTTATCAAGGCCATGCAAATGAAGCGCAACTCTGACTTCGAAAAATTCATCGAGATTGGATGAAACAATGCACAAGTAGCGTAGCCTCTCTAAAAGAGGAACATTTTTTCGCTTTGCCCAGTCTAGTACCCTTAAATTAAAAAGCAGGGTGCTTTCATCACGATCAATAAAATCCTTCATATTTCCTTTAAATAAAGGTCAGCTCTCAATATAGAAATTTTAATTATTAGATATAGAAAATATTTCAAATTTGTGACAGCGCTTCTGCCAAAAACGAGGCATATTTCATTGAAAGTTCTTCTTCTCGGGCTTCAACCATGATGCGTAAAAGAGGCTCTGTTCCACTTTCACGAATCAATACCCTGCCATTTGCACCTAAGTCTTTTTCAACAATTTTTATTCTTGATTGCAACTCAGTGTGGGTACGCCAATCGAGGTTAGAAGGAATTGAAATATTGAGTAAACATTGCGGGAATAAAGGTATGGCCTCTAACAATTGATTGAGGGTTGAATTCATCCTCAAACAAGCCTGTAAGACTTGCAAGGCGCTGATCAAACCATCTCCCGTTGAATGCTTGTCCAACATCAGCAAATGGCCGGAGCCCTCTCCCCCTAGTTCCCATCCTTGAGAAATCAGTTCTTCTAGAACATATCTGTCACCAACCTTGGATCGTAAGAAATTCACATTTAACTTTAGTAAACCTTCTTCAATGGCTTTATTTGTCATCAAAGTACCAACAACACCTGGCACCTTTTGACCTTGGGTGATGCGATCCAGTGTCAGCAAATACAAAAGTTGGTCGCCATTAAAGAGACGGCCTTGTTCATCTACCCATTGCAATCTATCCGCATCTCCATCCAGCGCAATGCCAAAGTCTGCATGAAGGGAAATAACGGCCTGCACCAATGCTTCTGGGTGGGTAGCACCCACCTCATGATTGATATTGAGACCATTAGGCGTACACCCAAGCGTTATAACCTCTGCACCTAATTCTTCAAAAATTTTAGGTGCGACCAAATAGGCTGCGCCATGAGCAGCATCGACGACAATTTTTTTGCCCTTAAGGGTTAATTGATTATCAAAAGTACTTTTGCAAAACTCAATATAGCGTCCAGCTGCATCATCGAGCCGCTTGGCTTTCCCCAGATTGATAGACTCCACCCATTGAGGTTCTTGATTTAAAGCTTCCTCTACAGCCAATTCCCAAGAGTCATCCAACTTGGCACCTGCAGCAGAAAAAAACTTCACTCCGTTGTCAGCAAAAGGATTGTGTGAAGCGCTGATGACCACGCCCAAAGAGGCTCTGAGTGCCCGAGTAAGGTAAGCAACGCCAGGTGTGGGAATGGGTCCCAGCAAAACGACATCTACACCCGCAGAGTTAAAGCCAGCCTCGAGAGCTGACTCCAGCATATAACCAGATATCCTGGTGTCCTTTCCAATCAATACTTGAGGGCGTGGATCGCTACGCTTCAAAACCTGACCCACTGCATGAGCCAAGCGAAGCATGAAGTCTGGCGTGATGGGAAATTGACCTACTGTTCCACGTATGCCATCAGTACCAAAGTAAAGTCTTTTCATAAGGCAATAATTTTTTTATATCAATGTATATTGTCGCAAATACCAGCTTCTGCCTTCCAGACAGACAAAGCGGCAACCGTCTGAGCGACCGCATGAACTCGCAAAATTCTTGCTCCACGCTCTACTGCAAGCACAGCTGCCACCACACTTGGTACCAGTCTTTGGTCTACAGGCAAGCCACTGACAGCCCCAAGGGACGATTTATTTGACCAACCCACTAGTAAGGGCTGTCCAAAATCCAGCAATTGAGACTGCTTTCGTAAAATTTCAAAATTCTGATCAATAGATTTACCAAATCCAATACCAGGGTCTAGCACCACGCGGCTTTGATCAATGCCACGTTCATCAATCAATGCAAGTTGCCTTTGAAAAAAAACACTCAACTCATCCATAACATTGCCAACCATTGGTTGTAATTGCATGGTTGCAGGTTCACCGTGCATATGCATCATGCAAAGTCCACATCGGCTTGAAGCAACAGCCTGCAGAGCGCCTTGCTGGCGAAAAGCCCAGACGTCATTGACGATATCCACCCCTAAATCCAAGGCCCTGTGCATGGTTTGCGGATGGTAGGTATCCACCGATACAGGAATATGCCATTTCACCAATTGCTTCAAAACAGGCCCAATACGTTGCCACTCTTCATCAGCGGTCAATGATGCTGCGCCTGGTCGAGTGGACTCACCGCCAACATCCAAAATATCAGCGCCCTCTTCTACCAAAGTTTCAGCATGGCTAATCGCATCAGTGCTATTTGCATGAAGCCCTCCATCTGAAAATGAATCAGGAGTGACATTGACAATGCCCATCACAAGCGGATGCGACACATCCAATTCAAATCGCGTGGTTTGCCACAAAGCAACATGGGGCCGAAGCCCCATGTTAATTTTTGATTCACTCACGGCCATTAGGCGGCTGTAGGTGACGGGCTGGGTTGAACGGCAGGTGTTCCACCGCTTCCATCGCCAGAAGATGGCGTACGTGGGGTCCAGTCTTTGGGAGGACGAGGAGGACGGCCAGCCATGATGTCGTCAAGCTGATCACTGTCTATGGTTTCCCATTCGAGCAGGGCCTTGGCCATGGCGTGCATTTTGTCTGAGTTTTCTTCAATCAAACGACGCGCAAGAGAGTATTGTTCATCAATGATGCGGCGAACTTCTGCGTCTACCTTTTGCATGGTGGACTCGCTCATATTGGTTGTTTTGGTCACTGACCGACCTAAAAACACTTCGCCTTCGTTTTCAGCATAAACCATGGGGCCTAATGCCTCGGTCATGCCATAACGCATGACCATGTCACGGGCGATTTGGGTTGCTCGCTCGAAGTCGTTGGAGGCACCCGTGGTCATTTGGTTCATAAAGACTTCTTCAGCGATACGACCACCAAATAACATGCTGATTTGACTCAACATATAAGTGCGGTCGTAGCTATAGCGGTCAGCCTCGGGGAGGCTCATGGTGACACCGAGGGCTCTTCCACGGGGGATGACAGTGACTTTATGGACTGGGTCACACTTGGGCAAAAGCTTGCCAATCAAAGCGTGTCCTGACTCATGGTAAGCCGTATTGCGGCGCTCTTCTTCAGGCATAACCATGCTTCTGCGCTCGGGGCCCATCAAGATTTTGTCTTTGGCTTTTTCAAAATCTTGCATTTCGACCACACGTGCATTGCGACGTGCTGCCATCAATGCTGCCTCATTGGTCAGATTGGCTAAATCAGCCCCACTCATGCCTGGGGTTCCACGTGCAATGACGCTTGGAGAAACATCTTGACCTACAGGTATCTTGCGCATGTGGACATTGAGAATTTGCTCACGGCCCCGGATGTCGGGCAAGGTCACATAGACCTGGCGGTCAAAACGGCCTGGGCGCAACAAGGCGGCGTCCAAGATGTCGGGGCGGTTGGTGGCAGCCACCACGATCACACCCAAATTGGTTTCAAAGCCGTCCATCTCGACCAGCATTTGGTTCAGGGTTTGCTCGCGCTCGTCATTGCCACCGCCTAAGCCAGCGCCGCGTTGGCGGCCGACCGCGTCGATTTCATCGATGAAGATGATGCAAGGCGCATTTTTCTTGGCGTTTTCGAACATGTCGCGCACACGGGCCGCACCCACACCAACAAACATCTCCACGAAATCAGAGCCTGAAATGCTGAAAAAAGGCACTTTTGCTTCGCCAGCAATGCCCTTGGCCAACAAGGTTTTACCGGTTCCAGGCGGGCCCACCAGCAACAAGCCACGGGGAATACGGCCGCCGAGTTTTTGGAATTTTTGCGGGTCTTTCAAGAAGTCGACCACCTCTTTGACTTCTTCTTTGGCCTCGTCGCACCCGGCCACATCAGCAAAGGTGACGGTGTTGTTGTTCTCGTCGAGCATGCGGGCCTTGCTTTTACCAAAGCTGAAAGCACCGCCCTTGCCGCCGCCTTGCATTTGGCGCATGAAATAAACCCAAACACCAATGAGCAGCAACATTGGGCCCCAGCTGACCAACAAGGTCATGAGCAAGGAGCCTTCTTCTCGCGGTTTGACATCAAACTTAACGTTGTTGGAGATCAGGTCGCCCACCAAGCCGCGATCGAGGTATGTGGCATTGGTCCGAACCTTACGATCATCGGTGGTAGTGGCGATGATTTCCGTGCCGCCCTGTCCCTCTTGAATGGTTGCCGACTTGATACGCTTGGCTCGAACCTCATCCAAAAAATCTGAGTATGCCAAGTAACCGTTACCAGCGGCACCTCGGGTATCGAATTGCTTGAACACTGTAAAAAGTACCAAGGCAATCACTAACCAAACGGCCACTTTAGAAAACCAAGGGTTGTTCAATGCAGACTCCAGTCAAAGCAAAATAAAGGAATACAACTAACTTGAGACCATTTTAGGCATTTCAAGCTTAAAAGATACTTTTGTGTGTTTTCTGCCATATAAACGGTACGGTTTTAGACTTGAATCCTCACTTGAGACCAATTCCAACTATAAAGTTCTCAGAAGAGTTGCTTCTACTTGCCTTTGGCTTAATTGGTTTGACAACCTTGAAGGTGTCTTTGAAGAGCTTAACCAATTGAGAATAGCCGCTTCCATGAAAAACTTTGACGACCAAGGCCCCTTGGGGGTTCAGATGGGCAACTGCAAACTCCACCGCCAACTCCACCAAATGTGTCATCCGGGCAGCATCTGCAGACTCAATGCCAGATAAATTCGGTGCCATATCTGAAATAACCGCATCTACACTGCGCCCAGCAAGGTGATCGATGAGTTGAGTTGTAACTTCTGGCTCGCGAAAATCCCCTTGCAAAAAATGCACGCCCTCTATGGCCGCCATAGGCAGAATATCCAATGCAATGAGGGTTCCATCCAACTCACCAACCGCCGCCCCCTGAGGTGCCATGCATCGGCGTGTGTATTGGCTCCAAGCCCCAGGAGCACTGCCAAGGTCGACAACAACCATGCCAGGGCGAATAAGGTTCAGGGTTTCGTTAATTTCTTTAAGCTTGTAAGCGGCTCTGGCACGATAACCCTCTTTTTGCGCAAGCTTGACGTAGGGGTCATTCACATGGTCGTTCAACCATGATTTATTGACTTTCTTGCTTTGCGTTTTGACTTTCAAACATGCTTCCTTGTGCTGCGAAGATAATACCCGCTATGGCCTCAATAAAACTCACACCTGTACAAAGAAAAACGCACCGCGCTTTAGCCCATCACCTCGACCCTGTTGTGATGATTGGCAACGATGGCCTTACCTCTGCTGTCGTTAAAGAAACTGACCTGGCCTTGTCGGCGCATGGACTCATCAAAATCAGAGTGCTTGGCGACGATAGGCAAGCAAGAGAAGTCATTTTTCAAGCGCTGGCCGATCAACTCCATGCTGCGCCCATTCAACATATTGGAAAGTTATTGGTGCTTTGGCGGCCAAAGGTTGAAAAAGAAAAGCCTCTCAACGAAGAACGGCAAGCCGGGCCGAGAGAGTTCAAAGTTCTGAAATACAGCAAGCGGGGCGGTCAACGACCCGAAATGAAGCGAGTTACTGTTTTAGGAAACGAAAGACTGACCGCAGGTGGGCAAATCAAACGAGCAAAACCTAAAATCAAGTCCATCAAAAAAACTGCTCAGGGTTAACCCCTCGGCTATCAAAGGTAGGAGACTTTGACGATTTCATACCCCTTGACACCACCTGGAGCCTCTACTTTCGCAATATCGCCCTCCTCTTTACCAATGAGGGCTCTTGCAATGGGACTGCTGATATTGATAAGGCCAAGCTTCAAGTCGGCCTCATCCTCTCCGACGATTTGGTAAGTGACGACATCGCCAGATGTTTCTTCTTCAAGTTCAACAGTTGCTCCAAAGACAACGCGCCCACCAGCATCAACTGCAGCGGGGTCGATGATTTGGGCTACTGAGAGTTTGCTCTCAATCTCTTGAATCCGACCTTCAATAAAACCTTGCCTGTCTTTGGCGGCATCATATTCAGCGTTTTCACTCAAATCACCTTGAGCTCTGGCCTCGGCAATTGCATTGATCACCCAAGGACGATCAACTGTTTTGAGGGTGTGTAGCTCTTGCTTGAGTTTTTCTGCACCGCGTTTAGTAATAGGTATCGTTGCCATGGCTTATCCAAATAAAAATCATGCCCGCAATTGGGCGTGCAATTCCTGAAGAGAGTAGACGTCTAAATTGTCAAGGTACTTCATTCCTTCTACAGCTGCCTGTGCACCAGCGATCGTCGTGAAAGTAGTCACTCGTGCAAGCAGTGAAGAAATGCGAATTTGGCGCGAATCTGCGATAGCGTTACGACGTTCCTCTACCGTATTGATGACCAAGGCAATCTCATTGTTTTTCAGCATATCAACCACATGCGGACGACCTTCAGTCACCTTATTTACCTGTACCACGTGGAGACCCGCTGCGCTGATGGCGGCAGCTGTACCCTTGGTAGCCACCAATTCAAAACCGTAGTCGATTAGCACTTTAGCAATCAAAACGGCTCTGTCTTTATCGCTGTTCTTGACGGTCAAAAATACCTTGCGAACAAGGTCAGTAGGTCGAGGTAATTTCGTTCCCGCCCCCAATTGACTCTTAACAAAAGCCTCGCCAAAGGTTTTACCAACACCCATGACTTCGCCCGTTGATTTCATCTCAGGTCCCAAAATCGTATCAACGCCGGGAAATTTAACGAAGGGAAATACTGCCTCTTTCACACTGAAATACGGCGGAATGACTTCATTTTCAATCCCTTGGACTTGCAGAGATTTACCCACCATGCAACGCGCAGCCACTTTGGCCAGTTGTATGCCAGTAGCCTTGCTGACAAATGGAACCGTACGACTTGCTCTTGGATTAACCTCTAGAACATAAATCACATCGACGCCATCTTTATGCTGAATAGCAAACTGAACGTTCATAAGGCCAACCACTTTGAGGCCATGTGCCATCGCAGTTGTTTGCCTTTTGATTTCATCTATCGTACTTGAAGAAAGGGAATATGGTGGCAAAGAACAAGCAGAGTCGCCGCTGTGAACGCCAGCTTGCTCAATATGCTCCATCACACCGCCAATAAAAACTTGCTCGCCATCGCATATGGCATCCACATCGCATTCAATGGCGTCGTTCAAAAAACGGTCAAGTAATACAGGTGAATCGTGACTGACCTTGACGGCTTCACGCATATAACGCTCAAGATCGCGCTGCTCGTGAACGATCTCCATGGCACGCCCACCCAAAACATAGCTTGGACGTACCACCAACGGGTAGCCCAGCTGGGCAGCTTGCGCAAGTGCTTCTTCCTCAGTTCTGGCAGTCGTGTTCGGGGGCTGACGAAGGCCCAATTGATGCAACAGTTTTTGGAAACGCTCCCGATCTTCGGCAGCGTCAATCATGTCAGGGCTTGTGCCAATGATAGGAACGCCAGCAGCTTCCAGCCCCAAAGCCAACTTCAGGGGAGTTTGACCCCCATACTGGACGATCACGCCAAACGGTTTTTCTTTGTCAACGATTTCAAGAACGTCTTCTAAGGTCAGCGGCTCAAAGTAAAGACGATCACTGGTGTCGTAATCGGTAGAAACTGTTTCAGGGTTGCAATTGACCATGATGGTTTCATAACCGTCTTCCCGCATGGCAAGGGCCGCATGGACACAGCAATAATCAAATTCAATACCTTGACCAATGCGGTTAGGTCCACCGCCTAAAACCATGATTTTTTTATTATCAGTGGGGGCAGCCTCACACTCTTCTTCATAGGTGGAGTACATATAGGCCGTATTGGTGGCAAATTCAGCCGCACAGGTATCTACTCTTTTGTAAACAGGTCGAACGCCTAATGAATGCCTGAAAGCGCGAACAGCAGTTTCATCAGTTTTCAATAACTTTGCCAAACGGCGGTCAGAAAAACCTTTTTGTTTTAACTGCTTGATTTCATCTTTGGAAAGTACGGACAAAGAATGCTTCTCAAGTTCGAGTTCAATCTTAACAATCTCTTCAATCTGAACCAAAAACCATTTGTCAATTTTTGTTAATGCATAGACTTCTTCAACCGTCATGCCTAGGGCAAATGCATCACCCACATACCAAATTCTTTCCGGGCCGGGTTCTCCAAGCTCTTTTTCAAGGGTCTCCCTGTCTTGGGTTTTTTCATTCATCCCATCAACACCCACTTCCAGTCCTCGCAGCGCTTTTTGGAAGGATTCTTGGAAAGTTCTGCCCATGGCCATGACTTCGCCAACAGACTTCATTTGGGTGGTTAAGCGACTGTCAGCGGTTGGGAATTTTTCAAACGCAAAACGCGGTATTTTGGTCACTACATAATCAATGCTGGGCTCAAAACTGGCGGGCGTGGCACCTGCTGTGATGTCGTTGCGCAACTCATCAAGGGTGAAGCCAACGGCCAACTTCGCCGCTACCTTGGCAATAGGGAACCCCGTGGCTTTGGACGCTAACGCGGAGGACCTCGATACACGAGGATTCATTTCAATCACGACCATGCGACCATCTTCTGGATTGATCGAGAACTGTACGTTGGAGCCCCCCGTATCCACACCAATTTCGCGCAAAACAGCCAAGCTGGCGTTACGCATGATTTGATACTCTTTGTCAGTCAACGTTTGGGCGGGCGCCACCGTGATCGAGTCGCCAGTGTGAACCCCCATGGGGTCTAGGTTTTCAATAGAACAAACAATGATGCAGTTGTCCGCTTTATCGCGTACAACTTCCATTTCGTATTCTTTCC
>Ga0214921_10010319_pt1 | contig 11572 bp, 8 predicted proteins | sample LL1505_MetaG_FD_177992 | JGI IMG/M metagenome (GOLD analysis project Ga0214921, IMG submission 177992) | Freshwater microbial communities from Lake Lanier, Atlanta, Georgia, United States - LL-1505 | ecosystem: Environmental > Aquatic > Freshwater > Lake | place: USA: Georgia | collected 2015-05-28
GCTTACGGTCTCATATTATTACTTTGTCTTAGCGCACTTATACTGCATTGTTACTGGTCAGAACCTGTGGACTTAGTTCGCCAATCATAATAATTTTCAAGAGTTGCCAAAGGGCTAATCATGTCGGGAACAAACTCAATAGGAACCTGTCCTGAAAGTAGCTTATTGGGCCAATGAGGGTCTGCTAAAGCACCTTTACCAATAGATACAAAATCGCCCTCGCCACTTTTTAGGGCAGATTCAGCACTCAATGGCTCATGCAATTTGCCGTTAGCAATGATGGGTAGCCCACTATATTTTTTAGCAAGGCCAGATAGACTTTTAGAAGTTCCAAAAACAGGATTAACGCCATGGTGCGCTGCAACGTGAATGAAGTCAACGTCAGTCTTGGCTATTTCCGAAAAAATAACTTGAGCATCCTCAACCTGACCAGGCCAGCTGTACTCTAAATCGGTTACCTTTGTTTGCGAAATACGAACTCCCAGTAACTTACCTGGTATCGCTGATCGAACCGCATTCAGAAGTTCTAGATGAAATCGCAATCTAGCCATTACATCTCCGTTATACCGATCGGTTCTTTGATTTGTATAGGTCGTTAGAAACTGATCTGGCAGATAGCCATTCGCACCATGTATTTCAACTCCATCAAAACCAATATTAATCGCACGACGTGCTGCCTCTGCAAAACTAACGATCACCTCGTCTATTTCTTGTTGAGTCATGACACGAGGCATTTGAAAAGGTTCATTATTGCCACGATAGCGACTGACTTGAACACTCTTTGGCCTGACAGCTGATGGAGCGATAGACTCACTAACCCAGTGGTTACCTTGATTAACCGAGCCAGCATGAAAGAGTTGCATATAAATCGGAGTACCTTGGGCATGGACAGCCTCAACCACCTCGGCCCAAGAGTCAGCCTGCTGTTGATTAGCAATACCAGGCTGATAGGAATACCCTTGACTATATTGTTGATCGATATAAGTTGCCTCAGTAGCAATCATTCCCCAACCACCTCGTGCATAGTCCGTGTAATAACTTTTCATCAAAGGAGTTACTAGACCATCCTGTGTCGCACTAGCGCGGGTAAGGGAAGAAACAATGGCTCTATTTTTTAGCCGAATAGGTCCGAGGTGTTGCGAAGAAAATAGTAATGGATATGGCATCTTGGCAGTTGGTCTTGATTAAAAGAAAGAGAACTTAGCGTTTTTTGGCGGAAGCTGTGAGATTCGAACTCACGGAGGGCTTTCACCCTCGCCAGTTTTCAAGACTGGTGCATTCAACCGCTCTGCCAAGCTTCCTATTTGCAAGCATCTCATACAATGGGGATAATTATACTTGTTCTAAGCAATCCATTCAATATTTCAAATGTCGACACCTATTCAAAGCCATGATACATTGGACTTATTCTTTCTTAGTGATTCTGATTGAATCCTATGTTAAATAACTCCTTGATGAATACCAAGCACAACTTAAATTAGCTACTTATGAAATCCCCACTTATTCTAGATCAACAATTCCAGAATATATCATTGCAAAAATGGCAAAGTCTTTTTGAACTTGCTAAATCACTCGAACTCGAAAAAAAGAGATCCGAATTATTTCATGCTAAAAAAATGAATGTTAGGGAAGACCGTGCAGTCTTACATACGGCTTTACGTAATATCAAGCAATCCCCTATCTTTCTAGACAATCAAAATATCACACTAGAAATTACTAAAGTATGGGAGCAAATAAAAGTCCTTTGCCAGGCTCTAGAAGAAGTTACCGACATTATTCATATCGGCATCGGCGGATCCGATTTGGGTCCCCGTATGGTCTGTGATACGCTGCACCACAATACCCCTAGCGCGCATCCTAAACTGAAGGTTCATTTTCTATCCAACATCGATAGTGCAGAGGCAGCAGCGATTTTTCGTCAAGTAAAGCCCCACAATACGCGGATCATCGTTGTATCAAAGACATTCGCCACATCAGAAACTCTTCAAAATACTAAGTCAGTTATTGCCTGGTTAATCAGTCAAGGGGTTCAACGTAGCGATCTAAATGAGCGCATCTACGCCGTCACCGCGAATACAAAGGCGGCGATCGATTTTGGCATATCAACAGATCATATTCTGCCATTTTGGGATTGGGTAGGTGGAAGATTTTCGGTTTGGTCGGCAGTTGGCCTTCCAATTGCATTACAGTTCGGATTTGAAACCTATCACTCATTTCTAGCGGGCGCAAATGCACTTGATGAACATTTTTTACAAGCTCCTCTGCCAGAAAATCAACCACTATTATTAGCCCTTGCTTTATTTGCCCATCAACAACAATCTCATACGACGTCCCAAGCAGTCATTCCTTATGCACAAGCCCTTAACTTATTTCCAAGCTGGCTTCAACAATTGGAAATGGAAAGTAATGGTAAGACATGTGGTAACGATGATCAACCTGTATCCCTTAGCTCGGTCGTTATTTTCGGTGTTCCAGGTACGAATGCCCAACACTCATTTTTTCAAATGCTCCACCAAAGTCCTGAAATAATTCCAATTGATCTCATCGCAATTCAAGAGCCGATGAGTAACTTGCCACAAGCTTTGCAACACCATCAGCAATTATTAGCTAACTGCCTAGCACAATCTGAGGCCTTTTCCACTGGATATCAAGCGGACGATCCGAATAAAGCATCCACCGGCAATCGACCTAATAATCTTATTTGGCTTAAAAAACTCGATGCCTTTCATCTTGGCGCACTCATGGCTTTATATGAACATCGCACATTCTGCCTCGGGATTCTCTATGACATCAACTCCTTCGACCAACCAGGTGTCGAATTAGGAAAAATATTGGCTAAACCCATTCAGCTTGCTTTAGAGAACCCTCAAGAACCTTCTTTGCAATCAACTCTACATCCAGTCACTCAAGCAAGACTGCATTGGCTTTATCAAGCTAACACAAACAAAAACTCTCTACCGTAGTAACTACCCAGACTAAATAGGAATAACCGGCATTAGTAGGTACGAGGCATAGTCACCCCCTGTATAAATCGTGGTAGTCTCACCAAACCGGTCGTTAGACCTATCTTCAGGATGGGTATGTAAAATTCTTCCAGGCTTTTGTACGATAAAGTCTTTTCCTAAAATAGTTACTGCCAATTGATAGCCCTTTGGAAAAATCAATGAACTTGGTAAAATTTCGATTTCAAATGGGTAAATAGACCCAGCTTCCAGTTGCTCAATTTGATCATGCGTATGGTAGGGCCTGTAAGGCTTAGATTTATCCATATCCAATTTACGATGCGAACCTCTTAACCAACCCACCGCTAGGGGTACGGGTTCGTGGGCGCCGGTAAAAAAGACTTCTTGCTGGTTTGTATCAAAACAGCGCAGCACAACGAAAAAATCGATATCACATGCCGCAGAACTAGCCCATAACTTTAAGGCAATAGGGCCTGTAAACTCAATCTCCGTATCGAATGGCTTAGTTTTAAAAGTAACACCATCCTCGTTGTTTAAATAAGTCACCTGTGTGGGAGAGATTGCACTTTCTAAACTTAATTCCAAATTACTTGTATCTAGATAATATGGCGTCCACAAAGTTCGATCGATAGGCCAAGTATGCTCTGCTCTCATTTTTGCCGTACCGTCTACTCGTCGAATAGCTAACTGAACTGGTTCTTCTCGCTCCCAACCATTTTGCTCGTCCTTTAAATAGTACGAAAAAAATTTCTTCTGAATAGCGACATAATGGGGTAAATAAAAACTCTCATAATGGGATCCAATATGGGCAAATAGCCATTTTTCATTTGAGCCCGAATCCGTATAGCCAGAAAAATTCCCGCGTAAATGCATACCTGGGCCACCCCAGTTAGCAGCAGTTAAGATAGGAACTTGAATTTTCGAAAGATTTGCAGTCCGGTTTTCAAACCAAGCATCTACTAACTCTCTTTGGCAAATCTCTCTGGGATAGTCGGCACGATTTCCCTCTAATGTCTTAGTGGATAAACCTACTCCGGTAGTAACCTGGCTAGTTTGACGATCAATATGTGTTGTTAAAGCATTACCATGCTGATTCGCTAAAATTTGCTTTGGCCACCAGTTTTGCGTAAAAGTATTACTTAAAATACCGCCATGCCGCAGCACATCTCGGTATTGATCTACTGCACCTTCCCACGGAATGATTGCTGCCAAATGAGGTGGATTTAAGGCTGCAACCTGCCACTGTTTAATGGCTAAGTATGAAATTCCTAATAAACCAACTTTGCCATTGCTCCATTCTTGCACCCCAGCCCATTCAATACACTCAAAGTAATCTCTTGTCTCTTGAGGTGAATATAAATCTAAATAACCTGGAGATTGTCCACTCCCACGACTATCTACAACCACAATAATAAATCCATCAGGAACCCACCGCTCAGGATCAGGAACCTCCCATCGCAAGTACTGACCTGATGTACCATTTTGATCAATCTCTGGATAGATCGACTTTAACTTTTGCCATTGCGGTGTAAAACTATCCTCAAAGTGTACATCTTTACCATAGACGCCAAAAGACATCACAATCGGATATCTACCAACACCATCAGGACGAAAAACATTACACCGTAAAGCAGTCCCATCAGACATGGGTATCAAAATATTTTTTTCAACACGCATATTCGTCATAGTCTTCAGATTAATCCCTTTATTAAAATGGTTCAATCAGCTCAAGACCGTACAAACTTCTGTCACTGATCTATAAATGATTCAGCACGTAGTTGTTGGACACCAAGACTCTGAAGCTGATTATGGTTGCTTAATCCCCATTGTAGTAATCAGTTTTTTAAACATTTCATACTCGTCACGCAAATGCTCTCCATATTGCTTAGTAGATACATCGACCGCGGGCTGGGCACCTTGCTTGAGCAAACGATCGCGCACGTCAGGCAAACGCATTGCAATTACTGCATCACTATGTATCTTACGTACTACCTCCGATGGTAAATTAGCAGGCCCAACAAGCCCAATCGTTAACTCAGATTCAGCCTCTGGATACCCCAACTCACGAACCGTTGGTATTTCTGGGAAGTTGGGATTACGGACCCTTCCAGTAGTGGCTAAAGCAAGCGCTTTACCTCCTTGGAATACTGGCACAGCCGAAGATGTTAAAAATACAACAAACTGAACATCTCCTGACCACAAACCAGTGTAAGAATCACCAACAGAACGATATGGGATATGCGTAACTTTTATTTTAGTCGCTCGATTAACAATCTCGGCGGCTAAGTGCGCGGCAGTGCCATCTCCCAGAGATCCAAAATTGAGCTCGCCAGGCTTAGCTTTTGCTAGGTCAACTAAGTCTTTCAGAGTCCTTACATTATTCTTCAGGGAAGATACAACCATGCTTGGCATAACAATGATCTGTGCAATCGGAGTGAAGTCATTGATTGGGTGATATGGCGGCTTAGACTGCAGTAGTGGCGCAACCACATGCGAAGTTACTGCAACTCCAATCGTATAGCCATCAGCTTGAGCTGAAGCAATAGCTTGCGCTCCAATAATACCTCCGGCACCAACCCGATTCTCCACTATATGCTGCTGGCGATTAACCTCAGACATACCCTGAGCAAGAGCTCTTGCAATTGTGTCCCCCGCAGAACCAGGCGGTGTTGTAACAATCATTCGGATTGGCTTATTGGGGAAATCAATGCTTTGCGCTTGAATCTGTTCACACCCAAAGCTAAATAGAATAACTAACCCTAAAAAAAACTGTTGCTGTAGCAAACGTATAGCACACATAACATCCTCCTCGAATTCTTCAATTTGCTTTCTGATTGGTTCAACTAGAGACTTCTGATTCGATTTTTAAACGTGCAGAAAATACTTGTTAGTCATCATTTTTTTATTGACTACCATCTTAGTCAAATCGATTTAATTTCTTTAATTTGATTACATTCATTCACTAAAACAATAGTCGGCCGAAATGAAATAGCGTCTTTTTCAGGGACAGTACCATAGGTGCAAATAATTAATGGATCTCCAACATGCGCTTTTCTGGCAGCTGCGCCATTTAAAGAAATGATTCCAGAGCCTCTTTGAGCCTTAATAATATATGTGGTGAAACGTTCGCCATTATTGATATTGTAAAGTTCAATTTTTTCAAACTCGCACATTTGGGCCGCGTCAAGCAAGGCTTCATCAATGCCGCAGGAACCTTCGTAGTTCAAGTCAGCTTCTGTAACAGTCACGCGGTGCAATTTGGCCCGCAACATGATTCGGTTCATGAAAATATCCTCCTGGCAAGAGTTTACCAGTGTCCTTACTATTAGATGGTATATCGATTCATGCTTATTGAGCTAGGTACTAAAATGTCAGATCAAAATGTCTTTTAAATCGATTACCCCTCCAATCAAGTGCTTACCTAGTGGTAAGCTGTAGTTGACTGATAACATAGGTCTACTTCTCCTATCAAAATTGAGGATAACAACCTCTATAGTTATGAACTCTTCAGAAAAATCCTCCATAAAACAACGCATTAAAGAACTTTTACTTATAACTGATGCTGTACTCGTTGCGCACTATTATGTTGATGGAGATATTCAAGACCTGGCTCTAGAAACCGGTGGCTGTGTTGCCGACTCACTAGAAATGGCACGCTTTGGTAAGGCTCATCCCGCCAAACATTTGATCGTAGCAGGTGTGCGCTTTATGGGTGAAACCTCAAAAATACTCTCGCCCAATAAAAGAGTCTTTATGCCAGATCTAGAAGCAACCTGCTCTCTTGATTTAGGTTGTCCTAGTGATGATTTTCATTTATTTTGCGACAAACATCCAGATCGCACAGTTATTGTCTATGCCAATACGAGCGCTGCTGTGAAAGCTCGAGCAGATTGGATGGTCACTAGTTCATGCGCCCTTGCAATTGTTTATCAATTGCACCTTTCTGGGAAAAAAATACTTTGGGCACCCGATAAACACCTTGGTAATTATATTCAACAGCAAACCGGCGCCGATATGATTCTTTGGGATGGAGCTTGCATTGTCCATGATGAATTTAAAGCTGTTGAATTAGCGGCTCTGCGAGAAAAACATCCCCTAGCGAAAATCCTCGTTCACCCTGAGTCGCCCGCCAACGTTATTGCCTTAGCTGATATGGTGGGATCTACTGCCAGTATGCTAAAAGCAGTAATTGATGGAACTGCAAGAGAATATATCATTGCCACAGATCAAGGAATCCTTCACCGGATGCGTCAACTAGCTCCCCAAAAAATATTAATCGAAGCCCCAACTGCTGGCAACAGTGCTACCTGTAAAAGCTGTGCGCACTGTCCATGGATGGCCATGAATAGTCTATCCAGTATTTTGCAATGCCTTGAGAACCATGTTGGTGAAATACATCTACCAGAAACAACTCGTCAAAAAGCCCAAGTTTGTATTGAACGAATGCTCGACTTTACTCAAAATAATCCAGAACTTCTTGCGATTGCTCAACACGGCTTTGTAGCTCAAATTGGAGCTGCTTGATTACTGAATTCAGAATTCTTTTTTGATACGTAAAATTATCAATGTGTTTTATTAAAGATAATATCAACCCCTTTACGTCGTCAGTAGCCCTAAAAATTAGGCTAAGGGTACAGTATTGTGGGTTTTGAAAGTACATATGTTTGTGGATAATCTTCCGTAAAATGAGCGCCACGACTTTCTTTTCGCGATAGAGCACTTAGAACAATTAACCGAGCATTTTCCACGAGATTTCTTAACTCAATCAGCCCTACACTGATACTAAAACTAGAATAGTATTCATTTACTTCTAGTAATAATAAGTCGATTTTCTGTAGGGCATTTTCTAGTTGTTTAGTCGACCGCACAATACCAACATCATGCCACATTAAAGAGCGTAACTCCGCTCTTTTTGTGCTAAGAATAGATTCATCAATGTCCTCAGCTCTATTATTTTCAAAAGCAGTAACTCTTGGAACACCCTTTTTATGCTGAGATAGAATAATCTGGCTGACTGCTCTACCCATAACAACACATTCTAGTAGGGAGTTACTTGCCAACCGATTTGCGCCGTGTAGACCGGTACAAGATGCTTCCCCGACCACATAAAGTTGGTTAATATCTGATTGGCCAACTATGTTAGTTATTACCCCACCACAACTGTAATGTGCAGCTGGAACAACTGGGATCCCATTGGTTGATATGTCAATTCCGCATGATAAACATTTTGAATAAATCGTTGGAAAATACTCTTTCAAAAATCTTTTTCCTAAATGTGTTGCGTCTAGAATCACAAAATCTAATTGATGTTTTTTTAACTCGAGATGAATAGCTCTTGCAACAATATCTCGAGGTGCTAATTCCATACGACTATCGTAATCCACCATAAATCGATAGCCATTCGGTAACCTTAAATATCCCCCCTCGCCCCTTAAAGCCTCCGTAATTAAAAAAGATCTCTCTTGAGCATGATATAAAGTGGTTGGATGAAATTGAATAAATTCCATATTACTTATTCGACACCCTGCTCGCCAAGCCATTGCTTGACCATCACCGGTAGCAATATTTGGATTAGTAGTGTATTGATAAACCTGCCCAACTCCTCCTGTAGCAAGAACAAGATGGTTTGTAGTGAGCGTTAAAGCTTGTTTGTTTCTAATGTCGAAGACATGCACACCTTTACAACAATTATTATTTTTATGCTTTGATTTAATTGATATGGTATTCTTGGCAGGTTTTTCTATGATCAAATCAAGGGCAATCCAATGCTCTAAAAATTGAATTCGTGGATGCGCTCGCGCTTTAGTAAGGAGTGCTTGATGTATGACCCTTCCTGTAGAATCATTGGCGTGAAGTATTCGACGATGTGTATGGCCTCCTTCACAGGTTAAATGCAGTCCCAAAGGTCCAGCAGAATCTGGGGTAAATAAAACCCCCTGATCTAATAACCAGGCTATCGTACTGGCACTGTTTTGAGTAAGGTACCGAGCCGCAGCCTCTAATGCGATTCCGGCACCTGCTTCAAGAGTATCTGCCACATGAAGCTCGAAGCTGTCCTTTTTATCAAGAACACCAACAATACCTCCCTGTGCCCATGCAGAGGCATTCAAAGTAAGCTCTTTTTTGACAAGGACTAAAACATCGCGATACCTAGCGACCTCTATTGCTACTGTTAAGCCAGCTAAACCAGCGCCAATAATAATGACATCGTGGTGTGCTTTTAGTTCCTCGTGTTGGTTCCTAGAAATTTCCATAAAATTTTTATATTATCTTTTTAAAAATAAAATGGATCGATCATTTGACACTACAATGTGTAGGGAATCTATTTAAAATGCGGTGATAATATACCTAACGGAGAAGTGGCAGAGTGGTCGAATGTACCGCACTCGAAATGCGGCGTACTGCAAAGTACCGTGGGTTCGAATCCCACCTTCTCCGCCAAAAAATACAAAATCTATAAAAAACAATTACTTATAGATTTTTTGGGGCTCTTCATCATAATTGGGTATGTTCAACCAGATACTTGCTATTGCCTCTCACTTTGAGACCCTTCACCACACCCAACCAAGGTGGGGTCACATTGAACTACTCGTAATACACGCAAAAGCAAGCGAAGACAAACGACATCCAAGCAAACCTGCGTAGTTATTTATACAACTCAAGATGAGTGATTTTCCTAAGCTTTATGGAAATTAGTTGAAACAAGTAGAATTAAGAAGGAGTGAAATAAAAAGATTTAACTCAATTAATTTGATTTAATGATTTGCCCATACAGCAAATCCTTAGCTGAATTTTTTTCACCCTTAATATTTAGCAAATTCAATAACAGTGGGTAAACTTCAATGTTTTCAATACCACCAATAGTTTTATTTAAGACGCGATAACCCGAGGCTATAAATATACCAAACATTTCCTCTTCATAAGGGTCATGGCCATGTTGTCCCAATATGTGCCAGTTTTTATCAGCAATTGTGTAACCAATTTTTGCCAAACAAACAATATCGGGTATACGCCGATGCGATCCAAAACGATATTTTGCAGGGATACTAGCTTTGTGCCAACAATCCATATTTTTTTCTTGTTTAAGGGTGTTAAGGACATTCGATAAAATTTCTTGATTAATCCGAATCCCCGCAAGAGGACCTTGCCACTCAATTACGGCTCTTGGATGAGCCTTTAAGATTTCATCTATTTGTATTTTATTTTCAAGAGGAACTTCTACCATACCGTGGTCTGAAACTATAATAAAAGTAGTATTTTTTAAAATACCTATCTGGTCTAAGCCGAACAACAATTTCTCAATTGCATAATCAACATTTTTAATACTTTTATTTACTTCTTCACTTTTAGGCCCAAAGCGATGGCCAGCAGAATCTACTTCAGAAAAATAGAGGGTTGCAAAATCAGCCCTGCTTGACTCCTCTCTGTTTAACCATACAAGTAATTTTTCGGTTCTTTGAAGAGATGTCATATTATGGTCATAAGCTAACCAGTCACGTGGTTGTCGATTTCTTATTTTAGTTTCAGTTCCAGGCCAAAATAAAGTAGATGCTATACCACCCTGTTCCTCAAGGCTAACCCAAATGGGTACCCCCTCATTCCACCATTCTGAATTGGCTATCGCCTTTCTTGCAGATAGCGTAAAAGTTTCCGGAATCAGAGGATCTACCATTGTGTTATTTACGATACCATGTTGATCAGGATAAAGTCCGGTTACCATGCTGTAATGATTCGGAAAGGTAACAGACGGAAAAGTTGAAATTAAATGACTTGCTAAAGCACCATTTTTTGCGAGCATATTTAGGTTCGGACTAATATTTCTTTTGAGATACTCGGGCTTAAAACCATCAATAGATAAAAGAATAGTTAATGGCTTAATATTATTTTTTGGCTGGGCCTGACAAGTTCCTAGAAAACCGCCCATAAAAAAAGTTGCAAATAAGACCTTTAGATAAATGTGGAAAGACATTTTGAGGTACTTATTGTATTAAGAGGATCTAAAGAGTAAATAAAATTTAATATTTTCTAGGATCAACTCATTTCTAGTATTTAAAAAATTAAACACGATCAAAGAAATTAAAGCCAAAGCAATACCAAATGCAGTCGAGTACAAAGCAGTGCCGATACCAGCACTGACTCCAGAAGGATCGGACATGCCAGAAGACGACAATGCTAAAAAGGTATCTACAATTCCGAAGATTGTCCCTAAAAGCCCCAATAACGGTGCGGCAGTAATGATGGTGTCAAGCATCCATAGCTTTTTATAGAGTTCTTGACGCAGATCAATGTATAAAGCATCTGTGCGATCTTGGACAACATCTAATTTAGTTGCCTGACTGTAAAGACTCTCAACTGACTTTACAACTTGGGAAACAAAATCATTTGAAAGATTGTTTAAATGCTGATTTGGTGTTTCTTTAATAGTTTTCGCTACTAACCTGGAGCGTTTTAAATTATTACTAATAAAAATAAAACGCTCCACACTAATTAAAACAGCCAAAAAAACACAAAAAAACATCAAGCCATAAATTATATTATGTAATAAATCCATTAAAAGTCCGAAGAAAACGACATACTGATAAATGATGGAGCAGCATTGTAATAAGATA
>Ga0214921_10010321_pt1 | contig 11570 bp, 7 predicted proteins | sample LL1505_MetaG_FD_177992 | JGI IMG/M metagenome (GOLD analysis project Ga0214921, IMG submission 177992) | Freshwater microbial communities from Lake Lanier, Atlanta, Georgia, United States - LL-1505 | ecosystem: Environmental > Aquatic > Freshwater > Lake | place: USA: Georgia | collected 2015-05-28
ACTAGGAAAAGATCTCCAACCAACCTCAGATGTAGTTGAATTGTATGATAATATAATATTTGTTCCAGTTGTACTTCTAATGGGTGCGACGTAAAATGAACTAGTTGCTGCTGTATTTAGAACCGCACCAGACGCATTCAGAACAATTGTATTTGTTGATTGACTAGTTTGTCCAGCTAAATTTCCTATTGCGATAGCATTTTGACCTTGACTACTCTGTCCTGCTTGAAATCCTATTGCGAGAGCATTTGATGATTGTAAAGTTGATCCAGTATTGAATCCAATTGCTATAGCATATGTACTTTGAGAATTTTTAGCTGCCCCTGATCCTATAGCTATTGAGTACTGTCCTTGATTACTTTGAGCAGCAGAATTTCCAATAGCAATAGATTCTATCTGCTGATTAGTTCCAGCAAAATTTCCAACAGCAATTGTATTTGTCTGTTGGGTAATCCCAGCAGAATTTCCAATAGCAATAGCATTCGATTGCTGGGTAACACTCCCAGCAGAATTTCCAATAGCAACCGCATTTAGAGCCTGGCTCTTCCCAGAATCATTTCCAATAGCAACAGCACCACCAGCTTGTTTATTCGTTTGGCTGCCACCAGCATTAGTGCCTAAATGAACCATTGAACCTGTTTCAGTAAGCCAAGTTCCGCCTCCCTCCACGGTGCCACCACTCCAGTATATATATTGCGAATACTGGCTTCCAGGGTTCACAGTAACTGTACCACTAGCACTAGTTGATGTATATCCTACTTCAAATGTTGTTACATTATAACTTAATACAACATTTGATCCAATAGTACTTCTAATCGGTGCGATATAAAGTGAATTAGTTGATGTAGTACTTAAAGAAAATGAACTGGCATTTAATATTATTGTATTACTTGATTGATTATACTGTCCAGCTAAATTTCCTATTGCGATAGAATTCTGACCTTGACTGCTCTGTCCTGCTTGAAATCCTATAGCTATTGCTAATGAAGATTGACCAATTTGTCCAGCATTGTACCCTATCGCTACAGTACTTTCTTGTTGGCTAGTACTTCCAGAATTAGAACCTAAATGAACTTTTGTACCTAGCTCAGATGCCCAACTTGTTGCATTAGAATTCCAGAATATATATTGTGAATAGGCTGTTCCAGGATTTACATTAACTGTAGTATTACTACCACTTGCCTGAAATCCTACTTCGAATGTAGTACTATTATAGGTTAAAAAAAAGGGAGTAGCACTATTCCTAATTGGTGCAATATAAAGAGAAGATTCATACAGAGTATTTATAGTTGATCCAAGCGCACTTATAACAATTGTACTATTATTCTGATTTGTTCGTCCTGCTAGATTTCCTATTGCGATAGAATTCTGACCTTGACTGCTCTGTCCTGCTTGAAATCCAAGAGCTATTGCTAATGTAGACTGATTTGTTGATCCAGCTTGAAAACCTATTGCTATTGTATTACTTTGTTGACTACTCTGGCCTGCTTGCTGACCTATTGCAATCGCATTTGAAGATTGATTATTTAATCCAGCTTGAAATCCTATTGCTAAGGCCCTCGAACCCTGACTGCTTTGCGCAGCCTGGTATCCTATTGCCAAGGCATTTGTACCTTGACTAATCTGACCAGATTCAAATCCTAAACGCGTAGAGTTCATACTATATGCGAAAATAGTACTAGTATTGATTGAACTAGCAGTAATAGTAGACCTAACAGTTAAATAATCTATAGTAATTGATGATCCAAATAGTATAGATGTACTTATAGCTACTGTATTAAGTGTACTAATATTAGCTGTACTAGCATTAAGTGTACTAGCATTAAGTGTACTAGCATTAAGTATACGAGCATTAAGTGTACTAGCATTAAGTGTGCTAGCATTAAGTGTACTAGCATTAAGTGTACTAGCATTAAGTATAATGGCATTAAGTGTACTAGCATTAAGTGTACTAGCATTAAGTGTACTAGCATTAAGTGTGCTAGCATTAAGTGTACTAGCATTAAGTGTACTAGCATTAAGTGTACTAGCATTAAGTGTACTAGCATTAAGTGTACTAGCATTTAGAATAATAGCATTAAGTGTACTAGCATTAAGTGTACTAGCATTAAGTGTACTAGCATTAATTATATTGGTATTAAATGTGCCAGTAGTAAGTGTACCTGTACTAATAGTATTTGTACTAACATTATTAGTAGTAAATGTAATAGCATTAAATTTATCAGCTGTAATTGTACTAGCATTAAGTGTAGATGTATTAGTAGTACTAGTATAACTAGTACTGACATAAAGTAAAGGAACATTTATAACTGTAGGATTAAATGTACTAGCAATAAATGTACTAACAGATATACTATTACTATTAATTGTACTAGCATTAAGTGTACTAGCATTAAGTGTACTAACAGTAATGGTAGAATTAACAGCTAAATTATTTGTAGTAATTGTTGAACCTACAAGTGTAGAATTATATAAAGTTATTACATCAATTGTAGTAGCATTAAGAGTACTAGCATTAATTGTACTAGCATTAAGAGTGCTCGCAGTAAGTGTACTAATATTAAGTTTATTACTATTAATAGTACTAGCAGTAATAGTACTAGCAGTAATAGTAGATCTAACTAATAAACTATTTGTACTAATTGATGATCCAAATAATCTAAATGTACTAATTATATTAGTATTAAGTGAACTTATATTAGCTGTACTTATATTAAGTGATTGAGCATTAAATGTACTGGTTGTAATAGTACTAGCATCAATATTAATTGAAGTAAGAGTGCTTGTAGTTAGAGTAGATCTAACTGTTAAAAAATTGGTTATTATTGATGAAGCTATTAAAGTAGATGTATATACATTTATTGTATCAACAGTTGATGGATTAATAGTCGATATATTAATATTATCTGATGGAATAAGTATACCATTACTTGATGTTATTAAAACACGATTATTTGGAACAGGATTGTCGTAATTGTCTAGAACAAATGTATTGTTATTTGAACTAGTAAGATAAGTCCTAATAATTAAAGGACCGCTTGATACTGGAGTAATACCGCTTGAACTCATCTAGAAACGTCTGAGATAGAATTTTTTTGATAAAAAACCTTGTTACATTAATCTAATGCCAAATAAGTGTGCCGCAAAATAGATTATTAAATATCCGGACGATTCAACAGAATGCCAGCAGGCGGAGGTTTATTACAACTTGTTGCAACAGGCAAACAAGATTTATTTTTAACAGGCAACCCTCAAGTAAGCTTCTTTAAGATGGTATATCGTCGTCATACCAATTTTGCTACAGAAGCTCAGCCCATGTATTTCGATGGTACTCCAAATTTTGGCCAACGAGTTACTTGTTTAATACCTCGCCGAGGTGATTTATTAGGAAGAGTATACTTGGATATAACGTTGCCACAGATTTATGATACGTCCGGAAATCAATTATCTTATACAAATTCAATTGGCCACGCATTAATTACAGAAATTACATTTGAAGTCGGTGAACAAGAGATTGATCGCCAAACTGGAGAGTGGATGGAAATCTGGACGCAGATGACCACACCCGCTGGACAACGCGACGCACTAGGCCAAATGATTGGTCGTCTAGACCAATATACACCACCGCAACTAATACTAAATACATCTCAAGATCCAGCACAAAGGTCACAGACAGATGGTATACGACTTCTTATTCCCCTACAATTCTATTTTTGTAATAATCCTGGTCTATATTTACCCCTAATAGCCTTACAATATAGCCCTATCCGCATTAATATAACACTAACTCCTCTTCATCAATTGTTCTGGACTCAACCTCCGCTACCTCCCGCTACACAGGAAAATTGGAAACCGGCCTGTTTCACAAGTGTTGACTGTACAACACAAATTATTAATATGATGCTGTGGGGAGAATATGTATATCTAGATGTTGAAGAACGGCGTATGTTTGTATCTGCCTCGCATGAATATCTTATAGAGCAAGTACAATATACCCCCCCATATTCTGTAACTGCGCAGCAAACAACCGCTACAATTTCCGTTGAATTTAACCACCCATTAAAGGAGTTCTTTTTTGTATGTCAACGTGATGATATGATAAATCGTAATGAATGGTTTAATTATAGTAGTTTAGCAATTAATGAACAGGCACCATCATATATAATACCATATCTAAATCCATTTAATAATCCTGGCTCAAGAACTGATTTGATTGCGTCAGCCAAGTTACAATTAGACGGATATGACAGATTTCCAGACAGAGGTCCAATGTACTTTAGACTACAACAGCCTTATGATCATCATTGTTATACTCCGGTCTGGAACTATATATATAATTACTGCTTCGCATTGAAGCCAGAAGAAGCCCAACCCACAGGAACAATGAATGCCAGTCGCATTGATAGTATTGTATGGCAAATTCAAATGAATCCGCTTTTGAGTAATCCCACAATACCCACCTGGCAACAGCGTGGTCCATGCCATATAGTTGTTTACGGGCATAATTACAATATATTCCGTGTAATTAACGGATTTGGTGGTCTACTCTTTACAATTTAATGGGTTTTATATAATTATAACAAAAAATGAGTCAAAGATTATTACTAAAAAGTCACAATAGACAGTAATGGGCTCAAGTGTATCTCAGATTCAATATTGGAGAAATGATGGAGCATCTGATAATATAAAAGAAGCTGGACCAGGCGCTGTATATTTATCATATAACATATTCTTATTTTTATCAGTGCTTGGTGGTTTTTTAGGACTAGATCATTTATATTTACGTTCTCCATTAACATTTCTTGCTAAATTTATTATAAATATTTTTACATTTGGTTCATGGTGGCTATATGACGCAACACAGGCAATATTTAATAGAGATGTTGTAAAAATTTTTGGTCTAAATATTCCAGGTTTAGGGCCAAAAGGAATTGCGTCAGGTGTATTGGCAAAAGATATACCTGACAAAAAACACATGGCATTTTTCGTCTATGCCTTAGCATTATTCGCTGGTGGTATTTTTGGATTAGATTCGTTTATAACAGGAGATAAACAAACAGGATTTATTCGTTTAATATGTTTAATGACAATAATATTCGCACCAGTGGCAATATTCTTCTGGTTATATAAAGTTGTTCTATTTTTATTTAAGACAGATAATGTAATTAAGCAAAATTCTGAATATTTTGGTGCACCATATACTGGTGTTACTTTTAGTAGTATGCTTCCATTTATAGATACCCTTTTTGCTCCATTATTTGACTTTAAAGACGCTATACTCGGTACTGCTACTGGCGCAATATGTACTGCTAAAAGCGCAGTTGATACTGCTGCTAGCACTGTTAAAACTGCTGTAAAAGTTGGTTCAGCTGTAGTATCTGAAACGGCCGCAACCGCACAAGCAATAGGAAAATTAGGATCAGCGGCAGAATCATTACAGCTTAATCCACAGGATGTTCAAGATGCTATGAAGACATTAGAGCATAGAGGGGGTGCTATAATTAGTAATGACAGTGGTGTACTACCATATGTGGTAATAGCAACATTTGGGCTAATTGCCGTGTCTGGATTTATTTTAACTTACCGTCGCCTTAGACAGAATGGAAAGCAGCATAAAACCGACGACCCTCCCACACCTTCCGAGTCAGGAGTTCTTCGAGAGTCTAATAAAAAAGAATCCTCCAAAGCCGCATGATCCTATTACGATTCTGCTTTTTTCGGCTACATGGTGTGGCCCTTGTAAACGATTAGATAAAAATTTTCTAGTTGGACTAAGTGATAAAATAAAATGGTACATGTGTGACCTAGATGAAAATGATTATACACCAGGATACTGTGGTGTAAAATCAATTCCAGCATTTTTAGCAATTGTAAATGGAGTTCCTCAACCTCTATTTGTATCATCTGATACGATGAAAGTGGCACAGTGGATAAAGGGGGGATTTAAGCCTGTTTAGAGCTGGTCAATTTAAAGCTCCCCATTTTAAAACTTAATTGAGGTAATATTTTATTGGATTTATTTGGAGAACGCGAACGTCTTTTTGTAAAAATTAATGCCTTTTCTCTGTATACTTCTGAATACATAAGATTAGGTGTTGGAGGTAATTCATTTTCATTATAAGAACGAAATGTATTACGATTCACATATTTCATAAGGTAATTACCCATTACTACTTTATGAAATATTTTAAATATAAATTATATAAATTATATAACTAATAATATATAACTAAAAAATAATTAGAAGAAATAACACATCTGATTCTTATGTTCTGAATATTGTGAGCATTTATGAGGGTCTATAAGTGATCTCAAATATGCCCTAGTTATACATTTATGCTTATTTTTCTTTAATTCTGATATAAAGAAATCAACAAAATGACCAGTTGTCTTCTGGCGTTCAGGATGCCACTGAACTCCGTAAATTGGATAATGCTTAGCTTCAATGGCAGCCACATATTCCTTACCATCATTCGTCATACTTGTAGCAAGTACACTATAAAATCGTCTTAAGTGTTCATTAGCTGTAAAATCATTTGGTGAAATACCAAATTCATGATTATTATTACACGATTTATTATTCTCTAAGTAATGTAAGTATTGGGGAGGAAATGATTTAAACATACGTGATTCATGACCCGCAGGTGTAATGCGCAAAGGATAAAATCCATGGGCATTATATTCCTTTAGCTTATTAAAGTTTCCAATTAGAAATAATAATAACTCAAATCCAAAGCATGTTCCCCAAATAGGGAAATACTCATTTTGTTGTACGGATAACTCTAGGAACTGTGTAACAGTAGCTATAAATGTTTTATTTTTCATAATGAAGGATGTTTCACCTCCAGGAATTACTAAGCCATTTATCATGTTAAAATACATGTGGTGTTCAGTAGTGTCATATGGTATAGGAATAACATGGACACCACGTTCCTCAAACCAGTCCACATATGCTTTCATAATGTGAGACGTGCCATACTTTACTTTCTTTAAGTGGGGTATTGTTATAATACCGACGCATAAAGACTTGTTACCCTTACTTGTCTTGTGCCGTACAGTACTCATTATTATTATATGGATAAATTTAGTTAGAAAACAACAAACTGCCCCGCCCTTCACGGACATCATATACATTCCATCCCTCTGTAAATACGCGGAATTCTGCCCGTCTTTGCCCCATTAAGTTATTCTTCCTTATATTTGCCAGCTCTAAATATAGCGTCGGCCTGTCCGCGGTTGTAAAATTAACAGTGCCCTCTGGCTGCCTAGGCGCAGGATAAATTACACCATAATTCGCACCTGTAGACCATTTCATTTCACCAATTTGTAGACCACTCGCTTTTTCATCTTTCACTAACTGGCATATATCCTGCCATAAGAGGGGTTCGTGAAGATTTTCTCGATCTTTTCCAGCGATAACAAGCTTCATATTATAGTATCCTGCGCCCCTAATCAAAGTATAGGGCTGTGTCGCAGTTGGTGGATTAGTATCAAAGTAATCATTATTGAAATCATCCAGACGATTTTTATCAAGATTGTCCTGTGTTCGAAAAAACCAGAATATTTTTTCAGTTGGATGCCTGCCATCTAGACGGCGTGTTACTGCGGCCGTCCCACCCTTATCCAAAGGAATATAGTCCAGTTCACCGAATGTAAAATCATTTTCAAATTGCCGTCTAAAAGGAATCTGAATAACCGCACTACGCATCTCTTCTTGTACACGGGGTGGAAGATATTGTTGAATAGTTGATAATAGGATAGTAGGCGCCCCAACCTTGGATAACGGCAGCGGAGCAAAAGTCTTTATCCCATCGCTATTCTCATATTTAAACTGGGTAACATTCCAGGGATAGAATAAGGCATTAGTCTTATTAAGTATAATATCACTACATACAACAAGGTCTTCTAAATTGCGAAGCGTAGCCTTGATGCGAAATTTCTGCCAGGCCATAGCCACAAGGGGAAATCCGATATCACCAGGACACTGTAATCCAGGTAGCGGTAGTTTAACTCGTAGATGTCCAGGAGTAGCTCTTAGCTGAATACCCCTCACAGGTGAATTAATAGGATTATTAAGACCGCCGAGAGTTTGTTGTAAAAAACTACTGGTATAAGATCCCTCTGATACCTGTTTGGCTAATAGACCATCGCCGCTCCATTCTTGAATTAAGAACTGGTCCTGATAGAATTGTATCTTTTCAAACATAAAATAACCAATATAATTGACATAACCATAAGAACGGGCGCCGTCAACACTAGTAATTGGATATAGTCCGTTTACTACAGAGGGAGGATATAGAGGGGAAGTAGTTGTTGAAGGAAGTAACGGTAGTTGTGGAAGCCAAGTTGGTAAATCAATTTCAAATGCGCATTCTGTCATAACATCGCCATAGGGGTCTATTTCAACTTCAAATGAATTTCCCCAAGCGACAGCATTAAGTGGTACAAAGGTTCTGCGTTCAGCTAAGTGATGCGCGGATGAATTATAACTAGCATCGTATGGAAATGTACTATCTTTAGAGTCTTTTAGAAAGTATGTATCTTTATTGCCACGGGCAACAAGTTCAAAAAGGGCTCCTTGGCCACTTGAAGCTGATATAGGGGCCGCCATTCTACAAGACAAATGTAAGATTATTTTTAGATTGCCAATTAGATGAAAATTGATAATGCTATCTTATAAATTAAAAGATGAATCTGAGAATGCCCAATCTAGTTATTGTAGAATCTCCAGCGAAATGTCAAAAAATCCAAGGTTTCTTAGGAGCGGGCTGGCGTGTAATTGCCTCAATGGGTCATATTCGAGCATTAGAGGAAACTCTAGACGCAATTGGTCTTGATAGAGATTTTGAGGCAAAATATCAGTTTCTAAAAGATAAAGGAAAAGCGATTAAACAATTAAAAGATGCTGCCGCCGAGGCAACAACCGTATATTTGGCCTCTGATGATGATCGTGAGGGTGAAGCAATTTCATATTCTGTTTGCCTTTTACTTAAATTAAATCCTAAAACAACTCTAAGAGCCGTATTTCACGAAATTACAAAGAAAGCGGTTGTTTCAGCTATTGAATCACCACGCCATTTAGACATGAACCGTGTAAATGCCCAACAATCGCGGGCGATTCTAGATATGATGATCGGATTTACTATGAGTCCTCTTCTTTGGCGCTATGTCGCTCCATCACTATCAGCAGGGCGCTGCCAAACTCCAGCACTTCGTCTTGTAGTAGATCGTGAAGATCAAATTGTTAACTTTAAGGCATCATCAAGTTGGTCCATATCTGCTAACTGGATAACCCCTGCCGCCGCCTTTAAATTTAATTCACATATGGATGATGAGTTAGAGGATGAGGAATCGGCGGTGAATTATATGGAAATTATCCATGAAACCGCCGATGGGACCATTATTTCAAATGATGTACGGCCATGGTCCAACTCAGCGCCAGAGCCTCTTATCACAAGTACACTTCAACAACAAGCCAGTGCGCAGTTCAGTATCAATCCGAAAGATACAATGAAGATAGCGCAGCGTTTGTATGAGGCTGGTCATATTACATATATGCGAACGGATAAGGCCGTCATATCAGAAGATGCCAAAGCGGAGGCTAAACAATGGGTATTAGAGAATTATGGTGAGGAATTTGTTTTAGAAAAAGAAGAGAAACAAGAAGAATCAGCCCCTCCAAAAAAGACATCAAAAAAGAAGCCCAAAGTCGCAACGCAAACAGAAGCAATAAGCGAAGCAAAAGAGAAAGACGGTGAAGTAAAAGCCCAGGAGGCGCATGAGGCTATTCGTCCAACGCATATGGAAGTTACTGCGTTACCTGAAGGCGTAATATGGACTCCATATGATAGAAAAGTCTACAATCTTATTTGGCAACGGGCGATTCAGTCAGTAATGGCACCTGCTCGTGGTGAGACCTGTAAAGTTAGAACACAGATTCTAAATGATGAAGATTTTACATGGCTATCTCAGTGGAAGCATACAACGTTTGAGGGTTGGCGTCGCGCGGGTAAAGTCGCACAGATTGATGACAATGAAAACACGGAAGGCGATAATAACGAGGATTCAAAAGAGGAGGTATGGGCTAACGCATTAAAGCTGAATCCTGGCGATAAAGTCCAGTGGCTTAACATGAAGGCCGAGCCAAAAGAGACAAAAGCACACGGTCGATATACTGAGGCAATGCTTGTGAGGGAGCTTGAAAAATTCGGTATTGGACGACCATCGACATTCGCATCACTTATTGCCACAATTCAGGATAAGAGCTATGTAGAGACGAAAAATATTCCTGCCAAGGATCTTATAGTAAAGGAATATACTTTAAAACCTGATCAATGGCCCGCGACAATAAAAGAGATAAAGAAGAAAGTCGGTGCGGAGAAAAATAAGTTAGTACCAACAGATTTAGGTCGATCGGTACTAAATTTCATATTGAAACACTTTAATGATCTATTTGAGTATGGATTCACGTCGCAAATGGAGCGCCGTCTAGATCAAGTAGCAGAAGGGAAAGAGGATTCAAAACAGGTTCTAAGAGATATGTGGGCATCATATAAAGACAGATATGAAGATCTGAGTTCAAAACAACAGATTAAATCAAAGGATGGTGAGCCAAATGCCCGTATTAAAGAATTCTCCAATAATCTTAAAGCAGTTCAATCAAAGAAGGGACCGCTGCTATTAATTGAGTCAATAAAGAAAGAAGATACGCAATTCCTTGGCTGGCCCTCAGGTGTGGCATTTGAGGATATGACAGAAGAGCTAGCAATTAAATTCAAGGAGGAAATCGCAAAGAAGAAAACAGGAATAAATGCGGGTGAATGGAATGGCCATCCAATTGTAAAGAAATCAGGTAAGTTTGGTGATTATCTTCAATGTGATAGTATTTCAATTCCATATCAGTCTGATGAAGAACTGGATAAGACAATTGCTCGATTTGAAGCTAAGAAGAACGGCAATGTAAAACAATTCAAGGACTATGTAATTCGCACTGGTCAATATGGACCATATATTATGAAGACCTCACTTAAAAAACCGCAATTTGTATCATTGCCAAAGGGCATTGATCCAACAAATTTAACAGAAAAAGAGGTAGATGTGTTATATAAAACTGGTCTAGAATCAAAAAAGAAATGGAAGACAGATAAGAAGTAGAAGACTTATAATTATATAAATATATAAGAAGTATTTTCTATTTCATCCGTGGAGTTGATGTAAAAATTAAATAAAAATAATCTAAACTAATAGGGACAAAATGTTAGAAGAAGGTGTAACACTTATAAATGGCACAGATATTGGTGCGAGCATTGGAAGTGTTGGAAGTGTTAAAAGTGCGTCCAGATCGCCTTCGCCAGAAAGTAGAAAATCGGCGAATGGAGATGAGGAGAAGGATAAGGATAAGGATAAGGATAAGGAGAAAGAGAAACCTAAAAAGTTTCAAAACGGTTGGTCAAAGGAACAGGAGAGATTAATGGCAGAATGGAGTGATATTGCGGCCTGTTATAGATGGCTTCACAATCAATCAAATAAAGTATTTCATGTAAAGACATTATGGATAAATCTGCCAGTGA
>Ga0214921_10010322_pt1 | contig 11569 bp, 17 predicted proteins | sample LL1505_MetaG_FD_177992 | JGI IMG/M metagenome (GOLD analysis project Ga0214921, IMG submission 177992) | Freshwater microbial communities from Lake Lanier, Atlanta, Georgia, United States - LL-1505 | ecosystem: Environmental > Aquatic > Freshwater > Lake | place: USA: Georgia | collected...
TACAAGCATTCAATTGCCTGATGGCTTTGTCTCCATCGTCTGTGATGGCGACAAGAGATTTAGCAGTCTCTCGGTCAAATTCGGCTGTTGCTTGAACGCTATCTCCGCTGGCAACGGGGGTATCTGAGGAGGCTTGTACGGGGCAGACGGGGGCTTTGACAGGAATCCGCAACTTGAGAGCGCCAGAGTCAATGTCAGCATCACGCTTTTGTTGAGCAAGTTTTGCATCTTGATTTGCCTTTTGAAGTTTGGTTGATTGTGTCTGTACAGCAGTTATAAGGGCTTGTTCTTTCACCCTTGCTTGGGCATTTAGGGCAGCAATCTCAAGTTGTTGACGAGCATTTTCATCCTCTGCACCCTTGAGATAACCACCACCAAAAGAGCCAACTACTGCCATCAGGATGCCCAACAGCACCCAAGGATTAAATAAACTCATGGCTTTGGTGGCTCATCGTTGTCAATGGCTTCAGCCTTAGCACTGGCATTGGCTATTGCCTTAACGCCTGAACGACCAGCTACACCACCCAAAACACCAGTAATAAACACCATGATGGTGCTGATCTGCTGTGTGTACACTTTATCAATAGCAGCCATACTGCCGTTCATAGGCTGTTGCACAAACGATACAGAGTACAGAAACATACCCATAGAAGCCAACAGGATGGTCACCAAGACCACGATAACGAATGCCCATACCCTGACTTCAATTTCATCTGATGTCAGGCGGCTATTAGGTTTATATCCAATGGTAGGCATCACTTCTTCTCCTCTGGTTTAACTAACATTTCGGGGCAAGTACCAGAAGCGGTACAGATTGGGGGCTTGCAATCAGGATCACTCCAATTCTTTGGATCTTGGCAGAAATAGCGGTAGCGGTCATCACAACCAGTTAATAACACTAACAAGACTGATAAGCCCCAAATACAGTAAATGTTCATTTCTGCTTCTCTCTTTCAAGTTCTTTAATCATCTTTTGCACTTTTTCCTGCTGTTGTTTCGCTTCATGCTTTGCTTGCAGTACATCTATGTAAAGCATACCCAAAATCGGTAACAACAATACGACAAGAAGACAAGCTGCAATCCATCCCACTACGCTCTCCCAATCTTGCTTACCAGACCTATCAGCAGCCATAAATACAGGAGGAACAGGAAAGCTGCCAACAGGTACGCTTGTTTTTCTGCTAGGAGTCGCTCCCTTTCCTTTCGTAGCCATGATTCTGCATCCCGCTTCTTCCTTGCTTTTGCTTGCTCTCCAGCAATGATGTCTTTCATGCTGAACACTTCTGAATACAAAGCACCCATTTCAGGGGGCGACTGGTAGACCATGCACTCTCTGATCTGAACTACCAACCTTTCCATCTCTTGTTGCGCCAAAACCCTATTCAGGGCTTCTTCCATCAAGTTCACATCATCAGAAAAAACTACAGTCCTAGCCTTCTCCTCTGATTCCCTGATGTGCGCTTCTAATTGCTCCTGTAGCTTAAAGAACTCAGTCAGGTTCTTAACGATGTCAGCTTTGACTTGAGTTTCGTCAACAGCAACAAAGTCAGATTTTTTAGCTTTTCCAACAGGCTTTGCAACTTGAGGTTTAGGCTTACTGCCAAAGAAGCCAAGAACTGTTTCCCAGATTCCTTTAACCTCTTTGCCAATGGCAACAACTTCATCAGCTGTGCGCTTAATAGAGACAAACTGCTCTTTAGCTTGCTTATAAAGGTCACAGCCAGCTTGGATGTTCTTGACCAAGCCAGCCGCAAGAAGACAAATAGAGATTGGGTCAATTTTGTGTCCTTATTCTCGATTACTTTCTTGAATTGCCGCCCTAACCAAACTAGGGTCTAAAAGCAACTCTGTAACTCTATTTTTTTCTGCCTGTGGCAATGTTTCTAAGAGATTTGCCGCACCCTGTGGTGTTTTCATTGCTTCAGTCAAAATTTTCATTGTCTTTACGCCAATTGCTTTTTCATACTCACTTAACACCTTATTTCCAGCAGTTGCAAACACATTAAGCAGTGATGGAAACCGCATGACTGAAGTATTTTGTTCAATCAAATTAGAAAGTGCTTTTTTGCCTTCAGTAATTTGAGATTGAGAAGACAGTTGAGCCATGCGTTTGTTAGCTTGTTGTCTTAAAACATCTAATGCACCTTCAGACAATTCTTTAGCAATGTCATATCTTCCAATGCCAAGGACTTTTTCAACTGTTTCAGGAGTTTCATTTTGAACTAAACGAACAAATGCGTCTTTGTTTGTTTTCCACAAGACTAAAGCTTCACCAGTTAATTCTCGTTCTGCAATTTTTTGCATTCCTTCTCTATAGTTGGACAAATACTTCTTCCATCCTGTTCCACCAGTAGCTTCAATAGCATCATCTATCAAAGGTCTGATTGAAGACAAAACATCTGAAGCAAGTCGTTTTTGTGCTGTTGCATCAGCATTTGGATAAAGTTTTTGGATAACACCATTAACTGAGTTTTTACGGATTGCTTCTAACGCATTTACATCAATAACACCATTTTTATCTGTCCATCTTGCAATATCATCTGCAACAGTATCTACTGAAGTCAGTAAATCTCTGTTACCAGCAAACTTTGGATTTTTTGTAATGTTTTGAATAGAAGCAATTAAAGAATCGGTTTTTAATGGCTTTATTCCAAACGACCTTAATGAATCTGCGGCGGCTTGAGCAAATCTTGCGCCTTGACCTAAATCAAGTGAAGCGTTTGCCGCATCAGATGCCCAACGATCAGCCATACCTGCAAGTTCGCCCTTGTATGTATGTCTGGTAAACCCAACAGGAAGACCCGCTTTTATTAAATCAAGTCTTGCAGATGCCTCTGCTAATTGACCAGCATTTATTAAACGTCTAACGTCTGCTACCTTTGCGGCGGCTTCTTCGCTTAATTTTCCTGCTTTAGCTTCGTATTCAGCAACATCTTGTCCAAGATTAGCACGACTTAATGCGGCTTCACGTTGTGGCGTGGTTGTTACATTCAAAGCCTTTTTAGCATTTTCTAAAACTGCACGAGTTTCTGCGGCATTTCCACCGCCAGCAAGTTTTGACAATGCCTTCAATGATTCTTCTTCACCAAATAATTGAGTTTTTCTTAAATACTGTGGGTCACGTTCTAATGCTTCTTGTATCAATGCTTGCCATGTTGGATTTTCAATAGAAGCAGTAATTTCTGCAACACTTGCATTAGGAGGTGCATTTTTTAAAGTGCTTAAAACTTGTGGTATGTCATTTCCTAATGATGATCTAGCAATGTTTGCCGCTTTAAGTTGTGCAGGTGAGCCAAGACCAAGATCAATAAGTTTATTCACACCTTTTGCAACATAAGGCGCAACAACTCTACCACCAACTTCATAGGTTGCACCCTCTGCAACATTTCTAATTGGCTCAATAACGGCTTGAACACCTTGTCTTGGTTGTTGTCCACCAAGATAAATATCTGCAAGATTAACGGCTTCCTTTGCCATACCATAACCAAGACCAGAACCACCAACAGCGCCAGCAATACCTAATGGAGCACCTAATAAACCACCTGCTACAGCACCACCCATTTCTACAGTTGGAGCAAGAACAGGTCTAACTATATTTTGGTAAACTTTTTGTCCTGTAGACAAGCTAGGAGTTTGCACAGAAGCAGGAGCACGAGGATAACCGCCAGTAGGAATTTGATCTACAACAGTACCAGTTGGTTCAGGTTTAAATGCAGACCCAGAAAAAGCTTCTGCTATTGAAGCCGCAATTTCATCAATCTCAGCTTCAGTAAGAGGAGTTTCACTTTGGATTGTCTTACCTTCAATTAAATATTTTGGCATTATTCTTCCTTAATCTGGCAAAACTTGATATTTTGTACCTTTACTTGTTTGTCCACCAGATTGATTAGCAGATGGTGAAGCACCAATGCCTTCAGCCGCTAATTCAGGCGTAACAAACTGATTTTTACGTTCTTTCATTAAACGCAAAACTGTTTTGCCAGCTTCTTTCCTTATTTCTGTTGGTAAAGTTGGGTCAGCCAATTGACCAGCCGCTTCTTTATAAGATTTGGTATCGGCATTTGATTGTGGACCCTCAAAACGAGGAACCATCTTTAAAGACATATCTGCAATAGGTTGGAGTTTTGCTATTGCTATTGACCCTTTAGTAGCCTTTCCAACGAATCCTGCACCAATATCAACAAGGCGACCAGCACCACTTCCAGTAGATTGGTCAATTAATCCACCATCTTTTGTAACATCAGTTAATTCTGCTATTGCAAAATCAAGGTCTTTGCTTAATTGCCCTTTTAACAATGCGGCTTTTTCTTGAGTAGCAGATGGTTTACCAGCGCCAATAACACCAACAGAACCTTTACCACCACCTTGGTAAATTCTTGCATCAACAGTAATTGTTTTATTTGGATTGTCTGGGTCTTCAATTGTTGTAAGAGCAGGCGTAGGAGGTTGTCTTAAAGAACCAACAATTCTTGCAAGAGCCTCTTTTGAGTCTCTATCTGCTTGCTTCATGCGCTCATCAAACTTTCTTTGAGCCTCATCTCTTTCTTTTTGCGTAGTTGCTCTTTCTAAATCACGATCTTTTTGTGCCTGTATTCTGTCTTTTTCTATATCAGAACGTGCTTGTATTCTTTCTCTTTCAAGGTTTGCAGTATTTTCTCTTTGCAATGCTTTATCAGAAGATGCTTGCAATACAGCCAACACTTTGTCAGGAGCGCCATACTTAGTAACAACCGCCAAAATGTCAGCCTCTGTTGCATTAAGTGGTAATTTAGACAACTCATTGCGTAAATCTTGTTCTTGCTTAATGCTCAATTCAGCTTTTTGTGCTTCTGCTGTTGTTTTTCTAGCAGTAGCCATTCCAGTTTGCATTTGTCTACCAGCATCAGCGATAGCCATAGCAAATTGTGGGTCACCAGACTGCGCCGCTAATTGAGCAACCTTCATAAATGACGCAGGGTCATTTTGATCTAACTGACTAGCCAACTGTTGACGCATTGAAATTATCTTCAACTGTGGGTCTGTACCACCCAAAGCACCACCAATAGCGCCGCCAAACTGTTGACCAGCACGAAAAGTTCCATAGTTGGCTCTTGCCATTGGGTCAAGATTTGCATACTGAATAGCTTGCGCTTCTTGTGCTTGCTGTTGAGCAAGTTGGTACTGCTCTGGAGTAGTAAATAAACCTAGAATTTGTGAGTCTGCCATGATTATTCCTTAAAACAATGTAACTGGAGAGCCATCAGAAAAACCAGTTGTTGGCCCATAATCAAAAGCAGTTTGATTTGCAACATAAGGTGGATTAAAGTAATTGCTTAAACCTTGAGTAAATTGTTTATTACTACCAAGCCCTTGTAATAAACCGCCTGATGCACTAAACCCTTGACCACGTTGCTGAGTTAATGCCGCATTTCGCCCACCACTAAATAAGAATTGACCAGCATTAGCACCAGCAGTAGAAGCCCTACCACCTAACTCTGCGCCTAATCTTAATGGTTCTTGACCAAGACTCTCGATTGCTTGACCAGAACCCAAATAACTTGTAAATGGGCTTAATGCGCCGACTTGACCAGTTTGATACTGATTCAACATATTTGCACCAGTATCAAACAAACCAGCACCAAACGCAACATTTTGTTGACCAGCTTGTTGTGCCTGTGCAGCCAATTGAGCATCCTGTTGAGCCATAGCGTTGTAGTAGGCTTCCATCTCAGGTGTAGTAGCACCTAATCCTGCCGCGCCACTTGGGCGCATACCTGTAGCACCTACAGACAGTCCACTACGACCTTGTTGGAACAATTGATTCTGCAACTGTGCCATCTGTCTTTCACGGATAGGAGCAAGCAAATCCTGTTGCTGTTGCATATACCTAGCCGCAACATCTTGAGGATTTTGAGCCAAATACTGCTGACCTAAACCAAACAATCCACCAGCCGCCTGAGACAAAGGTTGATACTGCTGTTGAGCCAGTTCTGCTTGCGTTAAAGCACCGCCTGTTAAAGCCGCTAAGCGATCTTGATAAGCCTTTAGTTCAGGGCTGACTTCATAACCAGCACCAGTTAAATAACCTTCAGATGCCGCCCGTGTTTGATAATCTCTTTGTGCAGCCGCAAATTCTTCAGGAGTTGCATAGTCAGTTGCAACAGGTGGGTTAACACCTTTGATGCCATACTGAAAATTAGATTTACCAAATCGTGTGGTGATTCCAACAGGGCGAAACTTAGCCGCTTCAGCAGCTAATCTAGCTGATTCAAGTTGAGCATTAGCAGATGCATTTGCCGCTGCTTCTGTAGCAGAAGCCTGTTCACTTGCCCCCATAAGACTTAATCCACCACCAATAATTGCTGCAGCAATAGGCATATCAATCCCCTTTAATCAAAATCTCATCCACTTTAGACAAGTCTTTCTCGTCTGTGGCATGAATACAAAACCAAACACAATCAGTAATCGCTTTAACACCATGAATCAATCCAGCCTTAATCTCTAAACACGCAGGGCCAGTCACAATATCAATCTCATCACCACGCAACACAGCAACCTTTCCTTCAGCCAAAATAGACAAGTGACTGAAGTTGTGGGTGTGTTTTAAGATGGCTGTGCCAGCAGGAAACCTAGCTTCCTTTGCATATAGTCCATCAGAAAAGTGATGTGTAATCATGATTTTTTATTTAGCCTCAAGTGCAGCAATGCGTACAGCTTGTGCATCAACAATTGCTTTGAGTTCTTGGATTGCTTTAATCAAACGAGAAGCATTCTTATCCAAACCAGCCAAACTCAAATAACCATCAGCGTTTTCTGATATTAAATCAGGATAAATTTCTCTTACTTCTTGTGCAATAAAGCCAATTTGGTGACCTTTACTTGCTTTATAGTCAAACTCTACAGGGCGCAAAGCCATAATGTTTGCAAGCTGTGAGGGCAAATCTACAATATTTTCTTTTAATCTAGCGTCAGAGCTACTAATAAATGTTGCTTGTGAATCACCATTGCCAGCAATTGCTCCATTTCCATTAGAACCAGAGTTATAAGAGAATGAAGCATATAGCTGAGATGTACTAGCTGTTGATCCATATTTTATAAGTGCTAAAGCAACAGATGAGTCTGCAGATGTGCTATTACCCAAAACAAGCGCTGGTTTAGCTGCCGCAACAGTAAATGTGTTGGTGCTAAGAGTTGCAGCCGTAGTACCAACTAAAAGATTTCCATTGGCATCTTTTCCTAGTTGTCCAGAGCCAATACTAATGACACCTGTACCACCAGTTAATGTACCTGTATAAGAAAAGTTTGTTGCAGATAGCGTGGTGGTTGATATAGTGCTGGTTGCAGAATCGTACTTTGTTGCAACGGCAGTCGCAATGTTGTTGAACTCGGTATCAATCTCTGTACCTTTAACGATTTTGTTAGCATCACCCGTTGAGAGTGAGTCTTTGGCTGCGAAATTGACTGTTTTTGTATAGTTTGACATGGTTGCTCCTTATGCAAGTTTGCCTGTTTTGGTTTGAATTTCAATCTTTTGGAATGAAATTGGTGACCCGTTAATGTTAATCTCAAATCCCGTTTGAACTACTTTACCCGAACCGCTTCCATATGCGGTTAATTCTTCTAAAATTATGCCTGTTGCATATTCCGCAATGTTGTATTCACCAATACCATACTCAGATACGGCTTGCGTTGGTATGGAAACTGTCTGGGATTGGTAACTTGATGAAAAGTCATAACCCCAAAATATAGATATTGCTTGGTTACTGCCGCCCACAACAAGAATCTTGATTTTCTTAATGATTGATGTTTGCCCATCATTACCCAAGTCAGCATTATTTGTGTAATATTGCATTCGGTAAGATGAACTATCGTCTTGGTAACCTGTGTATTTTGTTACAAAACCAGTTTTACCAATGAGCAAATCCCCGTTTCTACGAGAACAAAAACTTTGTGGAGCAATGCTGTCCCATATCGTGACACGATAAGCCCCATCTTCTAAAGTTACCTTAGTGTCAAAGCAGAAAACTTTTCCTGCTGTGGGGCAAGTTAAGAGGTAAAAACCATTCTGTTCGGAATAGACCGACCTTAACTGCGCACTTGATTCACTTGCAATAGTGGTTAAGAAATCGTTTCTAATGTTCTTAGACAAGTCACCTATTGGCGCAGACTTCTCTTGCACTGTTCGCAAAACTGAACGCAAACCACTGCCACTCAAGAAAACAACATCTTTGCCTGTGTTTTGAATTGAGTCTCTTGCTATGCAGCCAACACTTGAGATCGTGTCGGAAAGCGTCATAGTTGATGGAGTTGTAGCATTTGCATAAATTAAGATTTGCCGTCTACCAAAGATAAACAAAAATCCATTGTGCGCTGCTAGACCCGTGATTTCATCTGCGCCATTAGACCAGACACGAGAAACATCTAATGATCCTGATGTACCAGTAGACCAAACATGACCCGCTAATAAATCGCTGAAATATACTGTTGTGTTATTAGTCTCTGTATTAGCTGCCCAAATACGTCCATATGCAGAAATAGCCACATTTGCTTTTGGCACAGTAGCTACATAACCTGTTTTCTCAGACACTCTGCGATAAGTAGTGGCAGATACCGCAGGATCATAAATGATTGGATCATTATCTATCTGAAAGAAATACACGACCCCATTAAGACTTGCAGCTTGCCAGTTTCCTGCGTTGAAAGTTGGAGCAGTACCACCGCCCCCATATGTCAATTCAAGAATAGTACCTAATCCTGCAACGCCTTGCGTATATTCGGCAAGAGGTGAGCCGTTAGAGCCATATTCAGCAATGTTGTATTCGGCTACAGCACCAGCCGTTGCTAAACCAAGTTTAAACAGCTTGCCATTGCCAAAAAACAATACAGTAACTGTGCCATCAGTTTGAATCAACTCATGAATAACTGTAATTTGATTTGCGCCTAACGTGCCACTAGATGTGTTAACCTTTTGGTATCCTTGTCTAGCACCCAATCGACCAAACTTGTCAATCACGCAGTTAAGCGCAACACCAGCAAACCCGCTGGATATTTCTAGCGATGGGTCTTGTGTATTTAGCCCTAAAAAAGCTGGTGCTGATACGCTAGAAACTTGGAGGGCTTTGCTCATACCGCAACAAACTCCTGATTCTCAGGATAACGAGTGCCTTCCAAAGCAATGTAGTCAGACAGCATTGATTTGTACAGCTGGTACGCTTCAGAAGAACTCAAACCACCATCTTCGCCACGCTCAACCAAAGCACGAGCATAGGCATTCTGAACCACTAAAACGTCAGGAACAGCCACAATAGTTGAATCTGATGTCAAGGTAGCCTGTGGCACTGTTAAGCTAAATGGGATGCTATAAACACCATTAGGACGAGGGTAAAGAGTTACCTTAGTATCGTATCCTGAACTTACACCATCAAATGCATATTCTGCTGGAATACCGCTAATAGGAGTAGAGAAATTCTGCTTACGATTCATTGACACATAATCAATATTACGCATTCCAATATTGCTTGTAGCATTGATAACATCAATAACTTGGAATTTCTGACCAGCACCAGTTAAAGCATATTCGTATGTGCCAGAAGTAGTGGACAATGTGATAGTTGTTCCGAGAACATTCCAAGCATAAGCATCTTCAATCTGGCGCTTGGCATCATTGACAAATTTGCCAATCAATGTGGAATAAGAATTGAGAGTAACAGTTGTAACTGTTGGCTCACGCAAACGAATTAATACATCGTTTACAAGTTCAAGATAGGTCATAGTCTAGTCAACCCTTCAAGTTCAATTGTTGCAATTATTGTGAATGTAGACCCCGACTCACTTGTGGCTTTCAAAATATCACCTTCTTCAAGCACCAAGTACGACTCGCCAAAATCAAAATTTGTGGTAAACGATGTGACCTGTTGCTGGTAGCTAATGGAGTAAGTGGTTGATGCAGATGTGTCTGTCCAATCCAGCGAAATATATTTATTGCTGCCTGTTTTGTTAACAGCACGAATTAAAACAATTTTTGCGTAGTAACCAATCGGGCAGGTGAATACCGATGTCAGCGTATTAGCTGTAAGATTGGCTGCAACAGAAAATGCTCTCATTTCGCTTTTGCCTTATTCCTTGCGGAGATAGCTTTAGCTTTTGCCTTTGCGTCAGCCTTTGAGGATGCACCCCATGCCTTGAGCGAAAGAAGCAGTCTTGTTGGTTCACCTTTCTTGTCGTACTCAGGGCCATCATTACCCCCCATACGAGCCAAGAAACTTGCTCTGCGAGGGTTATCCCCCGACTTTACTGGAGGCTTCAGATTACCACCAGTTTCTTGATTATAAGATGATCTACCCTTGGCATTCAAGCCGCCTTTTGGATTTTGACCAGCTTTTGTTTGCCAAGTGGGTGTTTTCATCTACTTCACCTTTTTAGGCTTCTTTGCAGTCTTTGCCGCTTGCTTGAAATCTGCCTCTGTAGGTGCATTCTTAGAACCCACCTTGTTCATCTTCTCACCAGACCCCGCTTTGATACGAGCCTGTTTAGCATGAATATTGGCGTAGAGTCCTTGCTTCATTTCATCTTCTTCTTAGGTTTGGTCATGCCAGCTTCAGACAAAGCAATGGCAATCGCTTGTTTGCGAGATTTGACGACCTTACCAGTCTTAGAACCAGTATGAAGTTCACCCTTGCCATATTCAGTCATAACTTTAGAAATTTTCTTTTGTGCCTTAGTTTTCATATTAACTCCGTTATAGAAATTGTTGATGCCGTTACAGTCGCATCTTTAATAACCGCAATCTTTTGATTAGGATTTACCCTGATAATTTCAACAAAATTGTTAGGCATCATGGGCGAAGTTGTCAGGTTTGCAGTTGGAGTAGCGCCAATTTGATAATGGCAGTGTCCCAAAGAGCAAGCAATGCGAATCATAGTGGTATTAGCACCAAAAGCTGTAGATGCAACACTTGAGTTGGTCACTGAAAAAACTTGAGTTGTGCCAATAGCCGCAACACCATAGGCGACTTGATTGGGGTCGAGTTGGAATGTAGACATTATTTGCCTCTTAAGGATTTCTTCATCATGTTAGTAGCAGTCCTGCTACCTTTCATGGGCATAGGCATCTTTGGTTTGCCAATAGCAACCATGATTGATACAGGAATACCCTTTTTGGGGGCTTTAGCGGGTGTTTTGGGTTTAGCTTTCATATCAATCCTTTGTAATTGAACCACCAGATTTCCAAGCATCACAAGTCCTAGCTGCGGCACAAGTAAAGTGGAATAACTCACAAAAACCTAGATCAGCAGCATCAATGAATTGCTGGTCATAGTCAATTTCATTCTTTGAATTCTTGCCTTTTTCTAAGCCACCCTTGATACATTCCATCATTTTGGGTGTTTGAATAAAGGCTGCACAGTTACCGCAACGCATTGTTTTAACGACATTGGTAGGTGCGTTATACATCTTGGCTTTAGTTAGCCAAAACGCCTCATTAGGCTCGTCTGGATTGGGTGGCCCATAACCAAACTTCTTGAAAGCATTGTTCCTGTTTTTTAGGTTAACTTCAATATCCTGAGTAGGAAGTGGGCAAACTTGGCCTGAAA
>Ga0214921_10010323_pt1 | contig 11569 bp, 8 predicted proteins | sample LL1505_MetaG_FD_177992 | JGI IMG/M metagenome (GOLD analysis project Ga0214921, IMG submission 177992) | Freshwater microbial communities from Lake Lanier, Atlanta, Georgia, United States - LL-1505 | ecosystem: Environmental > Aquatic > Freshwater > Lake | place: USA: Georgia | collected 2015-05-28
TAGATTATATTATTTTAATAAAAACTAAACATATTATTAAATACTTATGTTTAATATAAATTTATGAATTAAATAATTAATTTATAAATTATAATTTTTTATTTTTCTATGACTTAATTATATTTTTATTATAATGATAATTATAACGTGTCCTCATTGTAATACTATGATTGAAGTAATTGAATTAAATTGTAAAATATTTAGATGCGGTATTTATAAAAGTAATTTTCAACAAATAGATCCTCATCTAAATAAAGAAGAGTGTGATAGATTATATAATAATGGTTTAATATATGGCTGTTCAAAACCATTTATGGTAAATGTTACGATAAATAATGATAATAATGTTGAATATTATTCTATTATATGTGATTATATATAAATAATAATTTGTAATAATAATTTGTAATAATAATTTGTAAATATAATTTGTAAATATAATTTGTAATAATATAATATCAAATATCTAATAATATTTATTTATTTTTTTTAACTATCTTCTTTTTTGGTTTTGTAATAACATTATTTTCAACAGTTTCCTTTGTAGCTTTTTTAACTCTAACTTTTTTAGGTTTAACTTCTTCTTCAATTACTTGTTCATCATCAATTTCGTTCTCTTCAATGTCTTGAATAGGTATTTCATCAAAATTTACTTCTTTTTCATTTTCATCATTTGCTTCTTCAACTGCAACATTATTAATTTCCATATTATCCAATTCTTTTTCACGATTTTCATCTTTTTCGATAAGTTCAACATCATCAATAGAAATATCATTAAAATCTGTTTCTTTTTCATCATCTTTTTCCACAACTATATTATTAATTGTCAAACTATTTAGTTCTTTATCTTCATTCATATCAATACTTTTACCGGATTTATTTTCAATAATAATGTTTTTAGTTACAATCTTTTCTAATAGATATTCTTTTTTCTGTTCAATACCAAAACCGAAATTAAAGTCGTTATCTGTAACATTTTCAGTTGGTTCAAATCCTTTATATGCTTGTTCAAATGCTTTATCAACATCTTTCTCATTAATATTTATATATTTATCAAGTAATAAACTACTGTTTTCTTCAAAATCAAGTGCCTGCATTAATTTATCTTCATCCAATAAAATATCAAATGAATTTGTACCAGATTTACAAAATTGACCTGCTAAAATATTTGCACTAACACCTTTCATATTATCTTTCTCTGCAAATATTGCTGCTTTTGTAAAAATATTCATAACTTCTTCAAAAGACGCCTTTCCAATTGGACCGATTTCAGAATTTTTATTCAAACCGTGTCTATCAATTTGCATTAATTTTCCACGATATGTCATTATATCTGCCAATAACTGAACATGCTTAGGATTAATCTTATTATAAATCTTGAAAAGTTCTTTATAAATCAATTCTCTTGTTGCTTCTATACCAAATATTTCATGAAATTCGATAATATCATTCGTAATAGTTCGTGTCATATCAACTGCATCATCACTTAATATATCAAGTAAATTACTTCCACTTGTTTTTAATATCCATTCTTTTGTTGCTTGATATGAACCATCATTATTATATTTGATAATATTTAATTCACTCGATTCAACCTGTTGAATATCGACTATTCCTCTAAGTGGTAATTCAACGAGTTCTTTTTCAAAATCTTTCATAAAATCCATAAAATTACCTTTACCATCATGTTTAATACGTATTCTCATAATTACATCGTTCACGCTGTCATCACTATAAACACAATCAATATCTTCATCATTATGTGAATTCTCTTTTATTGTTTGTTGAACTTCTTGTATTGAAATCTTTCGATTCATTAATGTTTCTTTATCAAAACTTAAACGTAATATCCATGGCGATAAACATGATTCATCTATATTATCAATGTCAAATAATTCTGCAAATTCTTTATAACTCTTTATAAATTCATTATCCTCTTTATTTTCTGTCATGCCATATTTATTATCATATAATATCTCACTTTTTAATAATATATCCTTCAATTGTGTATATGAAAACTTAGATTGTATTTTTTTTACTTCATCCTTGTTTGATGAATATTCTTCTTTAAGATATATTGACATATTCTTGTTCTTAAGGTTTTTACTAACATTTATTATTTCACGGAGGCGTGGAACACCTTCTGTAATAATTAGAGAACCTGAACCCACCCCACTTAAGTGAAATGTATCATTGACCACGATAAAAGTACTGTTCATAAAGTTCTTAGTCAAATTTACCGTTAAGTCATATGCATAAGAGGTTGTATTACTAACTTCTTCAATACTTTTTATTTTACTAAAGACAGTATCAATAAATCGTCCATCACGTTTTTCCATCACAATTTTCCCATCTATTTCATTTGGAATCATTTCAAATTTACCTGCATATTCAAATGAATGATAATAGTTTTTTAATAATTCACATGCATCTTGTTTATGTTTAATTTTCATATTTAATACATGTGATAATTTAGAGCTTTGTCTTCCATAAATGCATAATGCATATATTTGTTTAATATCTAAGCTTCCTCGATTATTTGTTTCTTGTTTAGGTGGTTTACGAATATGACTAAACACATCAAATACTCGAAGAATTATCATTACATGTTCTAACATCTGCTTTGAAACAGAAGTTACTACAATATTATATTTTGAAACAGATCCATCCCCTCCAATATATGCATCCAAAAATCCTTTTAAACATTCTTTATTAGAAAATATAATTTCATCAGCAATGAACTTATTATGGCTTAACTTTCCAACAAATTTTTCTAATATTCTACATAAGATTGTATTATAAATTCGAAGATCTTGAGATATCCATCCTTCTTTATTTTTATTCTCGTGTTTATAAACCTTTGTTGTAATATTCCACTTATTACATAATTCAATAATAGGTTCATAATAAGTAGCATCATTATTAGAAATAGATATTTGATGGTCAGTCATACATCCTTCTGCTGCATAAGCCCCTACTAAATAACCAAAATTATAATCAAGTTCAAGAACTTCAGGCACTTTATAATCACAATAGTTAGATAGTAACATATAAACATACCCATCTAAAATCTGACTCTTTGATTTACGCCCAGATCTTATTCTATCACTCGCAAGTTGAACAACAGTATCACTACGTTTATGAGGAAGAACAAACGTTTTATTTGCATGTTTCATCCACCAATGATGTTCTTTCATTACACTCTTAGCTTTTTCCAATTCACTTCCATAAACATATTCATTAGGTGGTAAAACAGTTTTCAAATCAAGTGTCATTTTTTCACGATAATCAATGGCCTTTGTACTAATAGGTAAATAATCACCAACTTTTAGATTCTCTCCATCAACACCAATAATTTTACCATTAACTAATTTTAAAAATGATTTAGCCTTAGTTGCAATTACTTCACGTTCATCTTCCGTTGTAATTTTCAACATAGTATTAGAACCATCTCTATTTATTACAGGGTGCTTCGTAACTGCATCAATCCTATCCCATATAACATTACCATCTTCATCAGGTGCTTGAACCTCCCAATATTCAGCACACTCTGCATAAGTAGTATCCTTATCAGCCATATAATCAATCTTACCAGACTTTCTTATCTCTTTTTCAATAAATTCACCTATTTGCACTTTTTTCATATCACCATTACTATTTCGAACCATAATTTCCGTTTCATACGTGACGGAGTTCAATGTTAATTGCGTAGAGACCTCTCCAAGAGTTTGTGCTCCAATAATACCAACCATTTCACCCGGATGAATCATCGCATTCATCATTTTTTCCTTAATTAATAAAATAATATTATCAAACGATGCTTTAGTCATACGATATTCCTTAATTAATCGTTTCGTTGATAAGAATGACTTGAAAATAATTTTAAAAAGTGTCCAATTGTTTTCTTTTTCAGGTAGATATTTAATAATATCTTTCATACATTCATTATAATTGTCAATGATATATTTAGGTGTTAAATCAGATAAATGGTATGGTTCTATATTAAACTTAATTAATATAGATGGTATAACCCTATATAAATTAATAGGTATAAAAGTATTAATATCACCAATAGCCTCTGCATTGGCAAAATACTTATATCTCAAATCATTTCTATATTGCAATATCTCCTCATATTCTTCATTAAATATTATTTTATAATTCTCATCAACAGTCATTTCTTTAATCGCTTCTGGTGTCATAAAAGTTTCAAAATAAGATATATCATCAATGTTGTCAAACTTATAAACATCTTCAACTTTTTTATTATCGAATTCAATCAATTCAATACGTGTAACTTTTTCCAATTTAATTGTATCAAAATTATCATCACCATAAGCAAATTGTATGATATGACTTGTAGCATTACGAACGGTAAAATCATAATTAATCATTAAGTCTTCTGCGGCTTTAATAAATTTACGTGACAAATAACCTGAATCGGCTGTTCTAATCGCAGTATCAATAATACCTGTTCTTCCACCCATAGCATGAAAAAACACTTCACTTGGAGTTAAACCCTCAATAAAACTATTTTTACAAAAACCTTTGGCAGATGGACTAACATCATTTCTATGAAAATGTGGTAGAGTTCTACTTGTAAAACCATCTTCAATACGTGATCCCCAAATTTCTTGTTGTCCAACACATCCCATAATTTGTTGAATATTTGTTGCATTACCTTTGGAGTCCGCCGCTTTATCGCCCGCTTGATAAAAGTTATTTTTTCTTGAAATATTATTAAGTAAGTATTCCTTTATTTTTTCTGTTAATGTTGATAATACTTTCATAATAGCATATTCAAGATTTGAACTTTTATAAGCATCATCCAAATCATTGGCAAAAACACCATGCTGTGCTTTTTTAATAATATCATATGCCTCCTCTAAATATTTATTTGTAATTTCATTTACTATTTTACGTGAATCTTTGGTAATAGTACAATCACCAAAACCAATGGAAAAACTGTTGTCGCACATCCAACGTGTAATTAATTTTTGTGTATTATTTAAAAAATCAGTACATTCTTCAACACCATATGCATTATAAATTTGTTTAACTAATCCTGCGGGATTACCTTTTAAACATTCACCCGTTAAATGTCCATCAATAATTTGTCCTCTTATAATTTTAATACTCTTTATTTGATTTATATTTATATCTGGTAAAATAAGTGAATATAATTGTTTACCATTCCAATATGGTTCATCATTTTCAATTTCTGCGGGTTCAGGTAATATTCCACTAAATTTTTTGGAAAACATCATGTAATTATTCACTTGATCACGGCGCATTTTAATATCATTAATAGTTAATAAATATGCACCTATTAATGTATCTTGTGTAATTTCAATACATGGTGAACTTGTTCCAGGTGATATAATATGTTTTGGTACTAAACATATCTCTTCTAATTCCGTAAAAGTTTGCAATGACCTTGGTATATGCATGTTCATTTCATCTCCATCGAAATCTGCATTGTACGGCTTACATACCGTAACATTTAGTCTAAAAGTACTATGTGGTAATATCTTTATTTTATGCGCCATCATACTCATTCTATGTAAAGTAGGCTGTCTATTAAATAAACATACATCGCCATCTATTAAATGACGATGTACAATATCACCTATTTGTAAATTATCCGCAACATTTTGAACATCAACATGTTTTAAGGCAATATTCATATGTTGTCCATTAGTCGTTTTAGTAACAGTCTTAGCACCAGGATATTTTTTAGGACCATTTAAAACATACTTTTTCATCATTTTTATATTATATTTCGTGACAATTTCAGGAAAACTCAAATTCATTGCAATCTTCTGTGGAACACCATATTCATCAATATTAATATTAGGGTCAACTGAAATAACTGTTCTTGCTGAATAATCAACGCGTTTCCCCATAATATTACCTCTTAATCGCCCCTCCTTACCCTTCAAACGTTGTGTAATCGCCTTTAAAGCACGGAATGAAGAACGCTGTGCATTTTGTGGAACACCTGGTATTTCATTATCCATATAGGTTGCAATTAAATATTGTAAATATCCTTGATAATCATCAATCTTTTTATTATTACTATTACTGTTTTCCATAACTTGTTTTAACAATTTATTTGATTTTACAATATTACTAAGAGCATATGTTAAATCATCTTCTGAACGTTGATTATCTGATTGTCGAACAGATGGTCTCACTGAAGGAGGAGGAACAGCAAGACTTGTAATAATCATCCACTCAGGACGACTATAAGTGGTAGAAAATCCTAAAAAATTAACGTCTTCATCCTTAATCTTTTTCAAAATTTGATAACATATTAATGGTGTAAAATTCTTTTGTTTCATAGCTTTATTATCTTTCAGTGCATTTTGCGAAAATTCTGCGAAAATTTGAATAATATTATTTTTATCTTTTATATTTGCCGGGCCTGTTAGTTTAATGTATTTTGTTGGCTGTAATACAAAACAACCGCCATTATAAGAACATTTTTTATTTTTTGAACACAGTGTCATACACGTTACAAAACGGCTATATCCTTTTTTACCTTCCAATTCTTTTAAAACATGTGGATCATTCTTATCTAATAAAAGGTTTGAACACCTAAAACAAACACATTTCAAAATCTTCTCAACATATGGAACAAAATGTATATTAAAAACAGGTAGTGCCAAGTCGATTTTTCCAAAATACCCCGGACACAACTCTGCTTTCTTCTCATCCACTGGACAAATTATGGATGCATCAATAGAACCCATGTTATGGTCAAATAAACCATTGTTTTTGGGAACGTTTGCATCATAAGTTTCTGGTGTTAAAATATCCGCAACTGAACCCCTTTTAATGTCTTGATGACTAAAAATACTAAATTGTATTTCGTTTACAGTTTCAAGGTTTTCAGTTGAGCGCAGTTCGTGTAATAGATAAGCCATTTCGTTATACTATATAAACTTATATATTTTTTTAAGTAAAGAAATAAAAATCATTTTTTTTTAAATTTATAATAATTTTAAAATATTTTATATAAAATTATTAAAAAATATTAAAAATTATTAAAAACTACATAAATTTTATATAAAAATAATAAAATTATTAAAAATAAAATGCGATTTATAATTTTATATAAAAATAATAAAAAATGAATTATATTTTTTAATTTTATTATATAAGATTAAAAACTATTACGATAATATATGAATGATTTATTAAACATTAATAAAAAAAATATAATAGAATTATTTTTAACAAAAGTTAAAGATATTGAAATTTGTTTAGAAGGAAAATATAGGAATCATTGTGGAAGAGAAGGTTATTGGTTAGAAGAAAAATTTGGTATAAAACATAATTCGAAAAATGAACCAGATATAAATGGTTATGAAATGAAAAAAGCATCAAATAAAATTACACTTGGAGATTTTAGTGCAAGTGAATATGCATTCTCATCAAAAAATAAAAGAAATATAATAAATCAATATAATAATTGGACGGATGATGTAGTAATAAGTAGAAATAATTTTATACAATATTTTGGAAACTCTAATCCAACTAAAAATAATAGATATTCATGGTCAGGTAAATGTGTTCCAACATATGATAATTGGAATAATAATGGACAGAATTTAATTATTTTAGAAAATAATGATATAGTTATTTATTATTCATTTATAAAAGATACGAGAGATATAAAAGATAATTTTCCCGATTATTTGAAAAAAAATGACATAATAATTGCTATTTGGAAAGTTGAAAAAATGAAACCACATATTGATAATAAATTTAATAAAAATGGATTTTTTATATGTAAAAAAATTGATAATAAATATAAAAATATTTGTTTTGGTAAACCGTTTACTTTTGAATATTTTATTGAATGTATTAAGAATAAAAAAATAATATTTGACAGTGGTATGTATCAAGGTAATAATCGCAATTATTCACAATTTAGAGGTTATAATTTTTTAGAAGATTTAATTATTGAAGAGTATTAATAATATATTTTCCAAGATGATAAGCAAATTTACATGCAACGGCATTACCAATCTGCATAATAATATCTTTTTTAGAACCATTAATAATATAATCATCTGGGAAACTTTGTATTCTTTTTAATTCTACAATAGTCAACCGTCTGATTTCATTTTCATTATATTTCACTAAAGCATCATATCCATCTTTCCAATATCTTGCAGGAATAGTATATGATGGTTTATCAAAATCTAAAAATTGTGCACCAAATCCTGAACCTTTCTCTTTTGATCTTTCTTTTTTATTAGAAATTCCTTTTTTAGCTTTTTCGCTTAAAAAATTGGATATATCAATATTTTCCTTTGGTAATAAAATATTTTTAACAGGTATTCTATCATTTACTGATTTTATAATAAGTTCTGGTTCGTTAGGTATTATATTTAGATCTTTCCTTATTCCAATAATTATTGCTCTTCTTCTATTTTGAGGAACTTCAAAATCACTGGCATATAATTTATTTATTATACAATTATAATTTTTTGAAAGATGTTCCATTATAATATCAATTACTTTTTCGCCTTTTTCAGTTTTTTTTGAAAGCATCCCTATAACATTTTCCATAATAAATGCCTTTGGTCTAAAGTAATCAAGATATTTAACATATTCCATAAATAATGCGTTTCTTGGATCGTTTTTATCTCTTTTACCTGCAATAGAAAATGATTGACACGGAGGTCCTCCTACAATAATATCTATAATATCATTATTTTTATTATATAATTCATTAAATTTTTCAGGAGATAATTGTGTTAAATCTTCACAATATGCTTTGTGTTCAAAATTGTTATTATAACTTTCAATCGCTTTATCCCATATATCAATACCTGCTATTACATTTAATCCTGCATCTGTTAAACCTTTTGACATTCCACCACATCCGCAAAATAAATCTAATACGTTTAATTTTTTCATCATGATATATTAATATATCTTACACAATTTTAAATTAGAATATAAATCATTTTTTATTAATTTTATAATAAAATTATAATTTAGGTTTCATTATATTAAAAGTTCCAATATATTGAGCTTTAATTTTTTTATCAAATGATTTTTCCATATTTTCTATTTTTTGATAAATATCATTATATTCATCTGTAGGTACTAATATTGATATCTTATTATCATCATCAAACGAAACATATTCTAATTTTATAAAAATTTCATCTGTATCATTTAATAATAAAATGGATTCGTTTTTATTAATAATATATGATATGTCTTTATCTATTTTTTCATTATATAAAATCATTGCAGTATACATATCATATTCTTTTAAATATAATTTCCAATTTTTAAAATTTTTAGATTCATTATCATTAAATTCAAATTCTTGACATTTTGAACATCCAATATTTTTTAAAAATAATGTCAATAATTCTGCCATATATATTCATATTATTAAATTTATATTTAAAATACGCAATATATAAACATTAATATAAAAATTAAAAATTAATATAATTATTAAAAATTAATATATAATTAAAAATTAATAAAATCAATTAAATATATTATATTTTCATAATATATTTCGTAATAAATTTTATAAAATATATTAACCTAATTTAAAAATCTTATTATAATTTATATGAATAAATTCAAATTATATAATTTATTTATAATAATAATAGTATTATTATTGTTTATTCTTGGTATATTAATTTATAATATTAAATATAATAAATATCATGAAAATTTTTCTGTTATTAGAACTATTAGAATTTTAAGTAAAGTAGGACAGAAAATAAAAAATAGTTCTTCAAAAATTTTTAGTAAGAAAAGAACTCATAAAAAAAGATATGCATCTTCAAAATTGTTACATAATAATTCATCAAGACATTTAGGTAAATTTGTATCATGGTCATCTTCTAAAAAAACATGAAGTAATTAACCTTTTACCAAAATAATATTTAAAATAGTGAGTATGGTATACGATTCTTTAAGTAGTATTATAAAATGTTTATGTAAAAGGTTAAATTATTTTTAGAGGTAAACTTTTGATTTTAGTTTTATTTTAGTTTGATTTTAGTTTGATTTTAGTTTGTATAAAATAAATATAAATATATTTAATTAAATAATATATATGATTAAAAATTTCATAGAACAATTTTTATTTTTTCCTTCAAAAGATTTAAATAAAACGCCATTACATATAAATATTCCATATACAAATATTTATATAAATAATAACAATGATGTTTATCATGGATGGTTTATAGAAAGTGAAAATAAAAATACAATAACAAATGGTATGTGTATATTATTTATTCATGGAAATGCGGGTAATATAAGTTATAGATTAAATTATATTCAAAAATTTAATGAACTCGGTTTTTCAATAATGGTATTTGATTATCCTAGTTTTGGCTTAAGTACTGGAATCCCAAATGAAGAGAGCTGTATTGAATGTTCATATTTATTTTATAAATATATTATTGAAAATTATAATATATTAAAATCAAATATTATTATATACGGTGAATCTATTGGAGGCTCTATTGCCGCATCATTATCTAATATATGCAGTCCAAAATATTTAATATTACAGTCAACATTTACAGATATAAAATTAATTGTTAAAAAAATAATTCATATTGATTTGTTTTTAATAAATATCATTGGTTTTGAAACATTAGAAAAAATTAAATACAGATATAAATTAAATAAATTAAATAAAAAAATGAAGACATATATAATACATAGCGCAGACGATGAAATAATTAATTTTCAACATGGTGAAGAATTAAGTAAATACGCCGATAAATATTATTTATGTAGTGGGTCACATTCAAATGTAAATATTGATTCAGATTTTATTTTTAACTTATTATCCTTTATAAAAATTGAAAATTAAATTATTTTTAATATAAAATAATAATATAATAATATAATATAATATTATAATAAAATGTCAATTAAATTTGAATTTGGTATTCCTAATAGTATTAATTTAAATCCTATTTATAAAATATTAATATGTGCAATACTTTCATTTATAGTTCTATTTAGAGTTTTTGGAATGGATTCTTTAACATCATTGACTGGAATCCTTAGTTTTTTATTGTTAGGTTTAATATTTTTTGTAATTATTTCAACAATGACATCCGAAAACTTATCAAATGAATTACCATCTACTTTATACCCTGCTGTTCCACATACAGGATTAGACGGAATAAGTCTAAACTCTTATATTAATGGTATGGATATTGCAAATAATCCAGCTCATATGTAATAAATATTTAATTTTTATAAATTTAAAAATATTCATACAAATATATAGTTTTCAATTAAAAATTATATATTTAAGTGGTAGAATAATTAAAATTATAAATTTTAATTATTTTTAAAAAATATATTTTATATTTAATGAATAAATTTCTTTTAGAATTAATTAAATTTTATGTTAATAAAATACCTAATAAAAGCACTAAAGGTAGACACAATGAAAAAGATATTGAACATTATATAGAAATTATTTATAAAGTTTTAAGAACTGGAACTCAATGGAAACATATTAATACTCCACTACATTATACAACGTATC
>Ga0214921_10010325_pt1 | contig 11569 bp, 8 predicted proteins | sample LL1505_MetaG_FD_177992 | JGI IMG/M metagenome (GOLD analysis project Ga0214921, IMG submission 177992) | Freshwater microbial communities from Lake Lanier, Atlanta, Georgia, United States - LL-1505 | ecosystem: Environmental > Aquatic > Freshwater > Lake | place: USA: Georgia | collected 2015-05-28
ATTTTATATCATCTAATACTCTTAATCCCGAATCTAAATATATAACACGAGACCATTTTTTAAAATAATCATCAAATACATGAAATTTTTCCCATTGATTTAGTTTATATAATTCACGTTTATCACTATTTGCAAATCCATTTGATCCTAATTTATTTAATAATATACTTTTATCGATTAATGGAAATTTAATTTCAATAATATTATAAAAATCTTTAAAATTTAGATTTAATTTAAAATCTATTGTAATTAATACAATTTCTTTATCCCAATTACCTATACTTCGTAAATCTATAATTGTTCTTTTGGCTTTATTAAAATATTTTAAATCAGTTATCAATACAAAAACAGTATCCATTATTCTTATAATAATTTTATATCTTTAATAAATATAAATTGGAATTATTATGTAAATTAATATTTGTAGACCATTCATCAAATTGATAATTAACATTATCAATATTATTTACAATTATTTGGAATTTATCTTCGATTGCGGTATTATCATTATTTAAATAATATCTTTTAATAAATTCGGAATCAATAATTTTTAAACAATTCACAAAAAATAATTGTGACTTTTCTATAATTATATCATTATCTCCAACACACATATATATTGTCCAATATTGCATTGGTTTTTCTATAATATTTATAAAACTTTCTTTTGTAAATTTATAACCTCTATAATCATATGATATATCAGGATTATTCGCAAATAATTCTGTAATATATTTTTTTAAATTTACAAATTTATTTGTATCTTCAAATGTCGCACGTATTGTACTTTTAACTTCTATGATACAATCAATAATATATGAATCATTCTTTTTAGATAATATTAAACCATCTGCTTCTCCCTTTATTTCTCCAAAAATAGTAGAACGTTTTTCCATATTTACATTTAATAATTTTAAAATATTAGTATTTATTAGATAATCTACATTTAATTTGTTATCTTTTATAAATTTATAAATTATGTTATTTATCCTGTCTTCCGATCTAATTCCTAAATGTGTTCTAAATGCACACGATTTTGCAATTTCACTATGATCAATACCATTTTTTGTTTCAATTTCAATAAAATCTAAAATCATTGATTTTACTACTTTATATTTTTCTTCTAATATTTTGATTCTTTCAGTTAATTTCTTTTGCCCATGTTCTAATCGTAATATTAATTTTTCTTTATCAATAAATCTTTTACCTTGAACATACCAATAAGGTTGATCAATATTATTGGTATCATCTACATCTTTATTAATTGTTTTTCTAAAATTATTAATTTTTTTAATTGATCCAGAATATATATTTACACGATTTTTGAATAAATCAAATATAGAATAGATTTTAAACAAATATTTCTTAAAATCTATATATGGTAAGATATTTTGTTTGTTTAATTCAATAAATATTTTGTTTATTTCTTCGATTTTTTTTACATAATTATCAACATTTAATGTACATAATATTTCTCTTTGCACTTTAACATATTTTATATAATTATATTCTTTCATATGTTCTATGCTATAATGTTTTTTAACAAAATATTCAAAACCATCATAACTTGTCATATCAAATCTTGAACCAATAAAGGTATCATTCATATGAATGATATCTTTCATATCTTTTAAATAATCATGGAATTCTCTTATTTTAAACATATTATATCATTATATTCCTATTATAATTATCGTTTTTTTATCAATTTTTTATATATACTTATAGTAATTATGAATTTTATTATTTTACTTATTTTTTATATCTTATTAATTTTTCTTAATAATAATGAACATTTTACTCGTAATATGAGTTATGATTTACGTGGTGATCCTTATATTATTCCAAAACATTCTTTATTCTTTAATTATTCTACTTTGCAACCTATTTATAATAAAAATATTTATATTAATGACGATGTTGTCTTATTAAACCATTTATAAAATGTCCTATCATCTTTATTTTACTCATTTTTGGCTTTTTTTCTGAATCATATAAAGTTTTTTCTTCTATTTTTTTTATTTCTTCTACAGGTTCATTTAATATCTCTATAATATAATCAGAAACTGCATTTATGTCTTTTTGATAATTATTAATCATTATATAATATTATATTATATAATTTTTTTATTGATCTTTCTTTGGTTCTATAATTGATTCTTCATGTGTTTCATCTAATGGTTGTGATAATGTAATTTCTTCTTCTTTATTTTCTACAGAATGTAAGATGGAACCATTAGACATCTCTGTCTGTCGTTCGATGTTATCATGATCATTAGTTCGTCGAGTTAACTCACTATTTTCTACAGAATTTGTTTCTTCCTGTTCACAATCTACTTGTGATAGTGTTGTATCTTCTTTATTTTCAGAAACAATATGTTGTTCTGAACTTTCATGTTGTACTAAACTTTCATGTTGTACTGTATCGGTATTATTTGAATTGTCAGAACTACTTGGAACTTCTGTTTTAGATAGTAATTTACAATTACATTTATTTACAATTACATATTTATTTGCATATTCTTCATCAGAATCATCATCAGAATCATTTTTATTTTCGTCATTTTCACAATCACAACATTTAGTTTCACATTTACATTCACAATTATCTAATTCATCTAAACTATCTTCATCTGATTCATCTGATTCATATTCATATGATCTTGAAAAAGTATCTTCAACTAACCATCTAGATAATCCAAAAGATACGAATACTCCTAAAATAAATAATAAGAAAAACATTATTATATATTATAATATAATATTATTTTGTTTAAGTCAAAATAAGATTTTAGATTTTTTAAACAAAATCGGATTTTAGAGTTTGGATTGCAATTTGTGTTCTTTGTCTTTTATTAACAGTATTGCGTGCTCTATTTACACAATATCTTATTGCAGATAAAATACCATAAATACATGCAAAGGCAAAGAATAATGATAATACTGTCGTAATTATTTTATATTTTCTTTCATTACTATTTTCTGGTAAAACAGTAAATTCATAATTGTAAACACATACATAATTTTGAGGCGCAATATCACCATCTACACATTTATAAGCATTATTTATTGTATAAGTTATAGTAGATGCAGATAACCAACTTGTTGATACATATCCACCATTATTATATTTATTTAAAATATCTTGAGTAGTTATATCTAAATTAGTTAAACGTGGATATAATATGAAATCAATACTTACACTACCTTCTGTAACATCAGTAACATTAACTCTTTTTTTGTCAATTGCAAAAAATTCAGATAATTGTAGATTAAGATCAGTAATTGCATCATCTTTAGTATTATAATTATTAATAAAAACTGTAAAATTATAAGTAACATGTAAATTTACTGTAGCAAGTTTATCTTCAATAATTTTTGTATTATCTATGTCAGAATTCGGTCCAGTCGCACCATATAGATCATAGTTATAATCATTTTTATACACACTTTTAACATCTATGCCATCATTACCATATGTTTCGTCAAGATTTTCAACTAATCTTGCGTGTGTAAATGCAAAACATAATAAACCTAAAAATAAAATTGTCTTTTTCATATATAATTAGTTTATATATTTATAATTAAAAAAATATTTTTTTAATGAGATTTGTTATATATATTATAAATATTATGTATGATATTTATTACATATATAACCGGGTATATATTTATTTTTACATTTACCGCACAATGACCAATTTTTTTTATTACATATTATACATTTTTTATATAAGAATGGGCATATTTCTTGATGTAAAGGACATATACAAATTTTACATATATCACATTGTGCATAATCATCTAATATTAAATTGGGTTGATAAAAATATATATCAAATATAAATCTCCAATGTTCAAATGATTTTGTTAATGGTATATTTATATTTGCTAATACTTTATGTGTTGATATATCTATATTCATAAATAAATCTGTCCATAAACGATATAATAAAATTAATATTTTTGTATTCTTATTATTATAATAATATTTATCAAGTAAATATTCATAATCAGTTTTATGTATATTAAAATAATTTATACAATAATAACAAAAACATTTATTTGAATAATCTGATGATATATTATATATATTTAATACGTAGTAATCTTCTTCTATAATTTTATTTAGATCATTCTTATCTAATATTACAAATTCAATTTCTTCATAAAAAGAATCATCTTCGTCAAATTCATCATCTAATATATCATATTCACAATCATTATCAATATTATTCATATATAATTAATTTATATATCAATATATTTTTATTTATAATTTAGAATAAAATAAAATCGAATTTGTAAATGTTCTTTTTTCTCTGCATATTCTTTATATTTTTTAAAATCATATAATACATAATTATTATCATTTTCTATTATACATTTTTCTATACTTTCATTATCTTTAAAAACTATTAATGGAAATATAAATGGATGTTTTGTTATATATGCTGATATTGCAGAATGTATATCTAATTGATAATTATTATATAATTTAATATTTGATGTTATTAATTCTGATCTTAATATAATATCATTTTTTGGATCCAAACTAAATGCATATTTTAATACATATCTTGATAAAATTGTCATTTTCTCTTCTAATAATGGGATTGACCATGCCCATTTAAATATATTATCTATTCCATTATATATTCCCATATATTCATAATCTGATTCTAATATACTTTTATTATTTTTATCCATAAATATTATTTGATTTTTTTTATTTGGATCATGATTTATTATTATTTTAAAATAATATATTTTTTCATAAAAATCATGTATTTTTTCTAAATGTTCATCATAATATAATAATGAATTTGTTATAATATCATTATCCATTTACTATTATAATTAATTATATAAATTAATTATTTATAAAAAAATATAATTATTTACTTATTTGATAACATAAAGTAAAATGATTCTACGCTACTTACATAACGTTTTTCTATGTCACATATTAAATTAATACATATCGTTTCTGTATTTAAAAATTTATTATAATCATCATCATCGGTACTTTTAATTATTCTAATTTTTAAATCATTTATATAATATTTAGCATTACCATTTAATGATAATGTAATTGGAATTTTATGTATGTCATTTAATATTAATAATTCAAATATGCCAAAATCCTTATCTTGATACTTTTCTATTAATTCTATTATATATTCATTTACTATATTTCTATTAAAATTGTTTTTTTTCATTGATACAATTTTATTATAAATAAATTCACTCAAATTCATTTCTAATAATCTATCTATATTTGTTTGAATATTTAACCAATCAATAATAATTGATCTGCATAAATTTACCATCTCATTCTGCATTTCTGAGTAATATCCTAAATTTCTTGATATTGTATCATATAATTCATGTTTTATCCAATAATAACCATTTACATAACCACGTATTATACTATAATTTTGAGGAATAATTGTTTGGATATATGCAGTTTTAATATCTTTTAATGGATTTTCTAAATATAATTGTTGCAAATCAACATCTAATCGTTTTCTAAAGCGTTTTCCTAATTTAGGTATCGCATCTTTGCCAAATAAATCTTGTAATTCTTTGTTCAAATTTATATTTGTCGACTTTATTATTTTTTGTCCCTTCCTTTCTGTAAAATAATTATGATCAACTATATTATCCACATAATTATTATTCATTTGCAATATTTCATAACGTTTATATTCATTCTCATACATTTCATTTGTTAATTTATCTATATATTCATTTAGCATATTATCTGTCATTTGAACTTTACATTTATCATCTATTCTTATACAATGAGGATGTTTTTCGCACTTATCTGTTGGTAAATCATTGCATATTATTCTGTTATTCTGTTTTTGATAATATGTTAAATCTGGTAAATTTTCTATTATCTTTATTAGTTCTGAACTTTTTTCTATTAATATTTTTTTAATCTTATCTAAATTATCTGATTCTAAATATTTTATTATATTATCTTTCATTTCTTTATTATTTTTCTTATTTATTAATGTTGATATTTCATATCTAAATAATTGATATCCTTCTTCTTTATATTTTTCATAATTAACATTTTCAATACGTTTATCTATTTCACCAACATTATATTTATTATAATTTATTATTTTTTGATCTAATTCTTGATATAAAGGGCGATTTTCTATCTTCAATTCTTTATCTATTTCATTTATATTTATTTTTTCAACCTTAATTGGAATTATATCATTATTTGATGTCATTATACCTGATAAAGTTATCATATTATTGTCTTTTTCACTATAAAATAATCCAATCGGTTTAATATTTAATGAATTATCTGATTCTTTCACTAAATTATTTAATAGTTTAATCATTTTATTGTATTCTATTAATTCTAATTTTGATATACATGCACCTTCATCATGATTACTCATACATATCATTGGAATATTAGAAATTACTGCTGAAGGTATTACTGGTATTATGCAATCATTTTTACATACAATATATCGACATTTATATCTTGCATCAATTACTTGACCTTTTATTTCATATTCTTTGTTATTAATATTTTGTAATACATATTCTATTTCATGTGCAGTCATATTTGTTTTTATATTATCAATTGTAACATCTTCAACTGTTTTCTTAAATAATTTATATATTTGATCAACTAATTGATCTTCACCAGAAGATGTTTTTGATGAATCATTATCTTTTAATACTATTTTATTAATTGTAATTGTTTTTGCATTTACATCAGTTTTATATACTTGAACTATCGGATAATAATATTTACCATCATGAATCATTATTAATAAATCTTTTTCTTTTATCATTTTCTTGTAATATTCAAATTCTATAACCATATTATTATCTATTTCTAAAAAGAAATCTTCTTTCTTTTCTTCTTGATCTACATTTCCTGTTTTTATTGTAAGATTTTCTCGGTATAATACTATTGGTAATATTCCTCGTTCTCTAAATAAATTATTTATTAATAAAAGATCTTTCAAATAATAATAATCAATTTTATCAGTGGATTCTATGAATTTTATAAAATCACCTATCCGATATTCATTGCGTATATCTCCACTATTTAAACTTGTATAATATGTTTCTTCTTTATCTTTCTTTAAGAAATTCTTTATTCTTAACTTGATTTCTGGTATTTCTAAATGTAATACATATGATAATGTATCCAAGAATACATAATCTTCTTGTTTGATACCTCCCTTAAAAAAGTATCCATTCGATAAACTTAAATAATTATTCTTTATTTTTTTATCTTTTCCTGTAACATAATTTATTAATATATCAATATATTTTGGTAAATAAGATATTCTACCTTCTGGTACTTTTACATTATCTAATAATATATATAGTATATCACCTGATGTTGATTGTGGTTTATCTTCTGGTTTATTTTTAGTATCAACTGCTTCACTTGTTTTACATTTTGTAAAAAATGTTTGTTTATCTTTATTTGGTGTTTCCATAATATTTTTCTTAAAACAACAAGGCATACATTGACCAAATGGATTAACACTTTTTGTTAAAAATCCAACATACATATGTTCTCCATTTTTCATTGGATCACATGTATAATACATTTCTTCTGTTGCACCATTGTCATCTTTACCTATTGTTTTTAATGCTTTTAATATTATAGGAACTTTTGATTTTTTAGTTAAGAAAACTTCTTTTTCATAATCACCTGTTTTCTTATTTAATTTATAACCATTATTTATTAATTCTTTAACATTCATTCCTTTTATTTGTTCTGGACGTCTTTGTTTATCTGTACCAGAATTTTGGCATGCACGAACCCAACCTTTACCTTCATCTGATTTAAAACCTAAACGTTTTTTATCTAACTGTTTCATTAATTTTACATTACTTTGTTCTTTCTTATAATCAACGTATTCTGCTACTTTAGAACGTCGTCTCGCTATATTTGTTAATTTCTTTAATTTATCTCGTATTATTTGTCTTTCTGATTTTTTAAGAATATATGTTTCATAATAAAGATATAATAAGATATTCACAAATTCTATTATTCTCTCTAATTCTTTTTTATCTCGTGCTCCCGATATACGAATTTTGTATTTATCGATTGTTTTACCTTGAATTTCTATACTTCTTCCGGGTCCTCGTATTCTTGGTATATTCTCATCAAAGTTCTTTAATTTCTTATTTATTTTATCTATTGCACCAACTCGACTCTTAACTCTTTCTATTTCTTGTTTTGCAACTTCTTGTGTTAAATTAAATTGTTTCGCTATTTCATCTATTAGTAATTCATCACTTATATCATAATTCTTTAAATATGATAATATTCGTTGTTCTATTCTAAATGTATTGTCATAACGAGGTATTCTTTTATATTTTAAATATGTTCCATATTTTCCAACATCTTCTTTTAATTTTGTTAATTTTCCTACTCTTTTTGCTGGTTCTACTATTAATGCAACATATGGATAAAAAAATGCACAAAAATCTGATAATTCATTATGATTTATTTGTTTTTCACTTGGTAATGTAAATCGCTGTATGCCATTAATAAATGCAAATTTAAATTCATGATCTTCTGGTTCACGAATTTTCATTTTTCGAGGATGATTTTTTAATATTTTATTTATTATTTTAACTAAATCTTTTACATATTCATATGTATCATATACATCACCTATATTTGCTAAATCATCTTCTTTCCATTGAGTTTTATATTCTATTTTACCTATCTCATTTAAACTAATTGACATAAATTTATCTCCTTTGATTCTAACTTTAAATGATATACCATATCCAGCATGTTCAAACCATTTACTCATTAATTCTAAATTCTCCTTTTGTTTTGAAAATTCTATCATATATTCTTCATCGTATTTTACTACAATTTGCTCATTTGCCATATGGTATTGTAAAAAAGGAAATTTCGTACTTAATTCAAAATCATTAAATATCCTAAACAAATCTAATTTTGGAATATGTATGTGATTCGGATCATTCTCGTATTCTCTATATAATAAATCATCATGTATATCTAAAAATATATTTATATCTGATAATGTAATTGCATTACCTATTTTAAAATATTCTTGATATTCTTTTCTATTTGTATCTCGAACTTCATCTACTATATTACATATTTCTCTTTCCATAATTAAATCATTATATATTGTGTCAAATGTATTCTTGATTATCTTATTTTCTTCTGTTTTTTCACCTGTTAAATAATTAATTATTCCTTGTATATCATCTATTTTAACTCTTGAAAAATATAATTTAATATATATATCACTTAAATTTCGAAGTTCAACTCCTTTTATTTTTGTATTAATACCTATTTCATTGTAAATATCTAACATAAATATCTCATTGTTTAATATGTAATCGTCGTATTCATATAATATATTATTATCTTCATTTTCTACTTTTATTCTTGAACCGAGTAACTGCAATTCATCTGCTATTTTTTTAATAGGATCCTCTTTATTTATATAATACTTTAGATCTAATGGTTCTATTGGAATATCAAATACATTATTTTTTCTTAACCATTTTGTTCCTAACATTACTTTTTCTAATTTACCATCTATTACATATTCACTCCATAAATACATTCTTGAAGGAATTATATATGGATATTCTCCATATTGTTTATTATTTTTAATAGTAACAGTAATTTTATTACGTAATGTTTTTATTGTATCATCTTTATATATAAAATGTTCATATACAAAATTCTTTTTATATACTTCAGATAATTCTTGATCATATGTATCATCAATATTACTATCATCAAATGCAATCATTGTATTCGACTTTTTTTCAATAATATCATCATCTTTTAATGCTTTTGATATCATTTCAGATGTTTTCTTTATATTTTCATCTATTTCATCAGTTTGATATATCTTTTCTAATTCTTCTAATGTTATGTCTTCTTTATGCATTTCTTGTTCTTCTTCATATTTTAATTCTTCTTCTGCATCATCAATAATTGCTTCTTCTTCAAACATTCCTATATCATCTGCATCATCTTCTTCTGGATTACCACCTTCTAATATATTATCCATTTCATATAATATATTTTGTGAATAGTTAGACGGTTGTAATTCTTTTTCATATTCATCTGTTTCTAATAATTCTATATTTTTTCCTAATTTTCTTTCATATTGTTGTTTAACTAATTCACCATATGAATAATTAATTTTTTTTATAACAACTTCTGAACTAAATTTATTAATAAAATTATCTACCCATTTATCCCCCTTTACACCTTTTATTTCATTATATAATTTTTTATCTTTTTTAAGTTTATTTATAAATCCTGCTATATGTTGAATATTAAAAAAATACTTTAACCATAATTCACCATATTCTTTTTCTAATTGATCTTGTTCTTTTGTTGATAATTCAATTATTGTATCTTTTATTGTTAATTTTTTCATTTTATCAAAAATTTTCTTATATTTATATCCATGATTACCTACATAAATATACATTAAATAACATTTTTTATTATTGTTATTCTTATATTTATAAATAATCTTGATTGGTTCTAATTCTGTTTTATAATTATTATATATTTGTTCTGATTCTTTCTTGATATCTCCCATTTTATTATTATATATTATAATATTAAATTTATAAAAATTTTATATTACTTATAATTAATTATGAAATTATTTTTTTGTCTTGTTTTTTTGAGTTTAGTTTTTGGTGCTTATGCATCATGTAATGTGTTATCATTAAGTGGAGGAGGTTCACATGGTGCAATTCAAGCAGGTATTTTACATAATTTACTTGTAAATTATAATAAAGATTATACTCATTTCTCTGGTATCTCTGCTGGATCTTTAAATAGTTATTGGCTTTCTTCATCTGTTAATAATGAAACTTTATTAGAAAAATCTACTGAATTACATAACTTATGGAATACTATTAAAAATGATGATGTATATAAATGGAATAGTATTTTATCTATTTTTGATGAAAAAGCATTATTAGATTCAACTCCTTTACAAAATACTCTTACTAATCTTGTTCATAATCGTACTATTACTTCTTCTGTCGCAATCGGTGTTGTTTCTTTATTAGATTCTGATTTATATATTTTCTATAAAGATGATATTAAATCTGATCCTGTTCCTTATTTATTAAGTAGTTCTGCTATTCCTTTAGCATTTCCTCCTATTACTATAAATCAACAAGTTTTTGTAGATGGTGGCACTCATAGTGATTTTTTAACTGATATTAGTTTTTGTAATAAAAATACACCAGTCCAATTAGATATTATTTTAACATATAGTACTATTGATGATGTATCTTTTAATGTTGCAAATAATTATAAATTGTTTGATATTGCTACTCGAACCTTCCATGTTGCAAATTTTATTTATTTTAATAATTTTATTTCTGATAAAGAAACTATAAAAACTATGTGTAATAATAATGTTAATATTACTATTTATCAACCATCAGTGGTAACTGATATTTCTATTCTTGATTTTACTCAAGGAGATACATTATGGAATTTAGGTTATAATAATTTTGCTATTACTAACTTGTG
>Ga0214921_10010326_pt1 | contig 11568 bp, 10 predicted proteins | sample LL1505_MetaG_FD_177992 | JGI IMG/M metagenome (GOLD analysis project Ga0214921, IMG submission 177992) | Freshwater microbial communities from Lake Lanier, Atlanta, Georgia, United States - LL-1505 | ecosystem: Environmental > Aquatic > Freshwater > Lake | place: USA: Georgia | collected...
ATTAGTTACGAATTTGAGAATGGATGCAATACCCATCCTCATCATATTCTCATTCAATTTATTTCAGAAGTTGGTTTTTTTGGTTTAATCTTTTTATTATTTTTTTATTTTTTTATATGTAAGTCATTATTAATAAAGATTTTACAATTTATAAAAAAAGGAAGTGTTGTAAATGATGTTGTTATATACGGATATTTTTTTACAGTTTTCTCTCCGTTGATACCGTCAGGAAATTTTTTTAATAATTATTATAGTATATTGTTATATTTGCCTTTAACTTTTCTTCTATTATGTCAGCGCAAATAATTTTTATATTAATATTTTTTAACATTCTAATTTTTTTCAATTTTGCAAAAATTTCGAAATTATTAAATTTTTATGATTTCCCCGATAAAGTTAGAAAATTTCATAAATACCCAGTGCCGATACTTGGCGGTGGAATTATTTTAATTTCTTTAGTATTTATTTTTATATCTGGGTATTTTTTTAATAACACTTATTTGTTAGATTTGGGGTTTGATAAAAAAAATATCTTAATTTTTTTCCTTTTTTGTCTTGCGATATTTTTAATCTATTTATTCGATGACATTAAAAATCTGAATCCGAATCTTAAATTATTATTATTATGTATTTTAATTATTTTCTATTTAAATCTTGATAGTAGTGCAATTTTAACAAATTTAAAATTCAGATTTTTTAGAGAAATAATTTTTTTAAATAAATTTTCTGTAGCGTTTACTTTGCTATCCGTTCTTCTGTTTATAAACGCATTGAATATGTTTGATGGAATTAATCTTCAATGCGGTACTTATAGTGTTTTTATTTTTATTATGCTTTTTCTTTTAACAAAGAACATTGCAATTTTTTATTTTATGATACCATTATTTTTTTTTTTACCTTTAAATTATTCCAATAGTTGTTTTTTAGGAAATAACGGTTCTGCATTACTTTCTTTTATAATCTCAGTTTTGGCGATAAAAATTTATAATTTTAATAATATATATGCAGAGGATATTTTTTTACTAATGTGCATTCCTGGTTATGATTTATTAAGACTGACTTTTGTTAGGTTATTAAATAAAAAACATCCTTTTTTTCCAGATAGAAATCACTTACATCATTTAATATTAGATTTATACGGTTATAATGTTGCTTTGTTTTTAATGCTTGCTTTAATTATAGCTATTAATTTAATTAATTTTTTTTTTAAATTCTCATCAATTTTGAATATATTTTTATCTATTATTCTTTATAGCTTTATAATTTTTTATATAAAAAAAATAAAAAAATAATTTTTTTATATAAAAAATTAAAAAGATACTAAACTTATAATTTATTAATAAGCCTTTCAGTATATAAAAGTTAAATTTATATTAACTGCTAGATTGGTTGCGGGGCTTGGATTTGAACCAAGGACCTTCAGGTTATGAGCCTGACGAGCTACCAGACTGCTCCACCCCGCGGTTTAGGTTTATTTACATTATATATAGTAAATATAAACAAGTAAATTTTTTATAAAAGATAAAAGTATTGGAACATTTTAGTTTATAGAGTATTTTATTAATTAAAAAAAATTTTTTAATTTAAATCAACTGTTATCCTCTATGAAAAAAAATGTAATAATAACAGGCATTACCGGACAAGATGGCGCATATTTAGCAAGTTATTTGTTAAAAAAAAATGAATTTAATATTTTTGGTGTTGTAAGAAGAAATTCAACGGAACCATTCGATCGTTTGGATTATTTAGGCATAAAAAAATCTATCAATTTTATTCCTTTAGATTTAGCCGAGCATAAACAAATTGATCTCTTAATAAGACAATTAAAACCGAAATTTTTTTTTAACTTAGCAGCGCAATCATTCGTACTTTACTCTTTTGATAATCCTACTTATACGGATTTTACAAATAACACTTCTGTGCTGAATATTTTGGAGTCAATTAGGATATCTAGTCCAAAAACTAGATTTTATCAGGCGTCTTCATCTGAAATGTATGGTGATGTTCAGTTTTTAAAGAATAAAAAACTTAATGAAAATACAAAATTTAATCCAGTATCGCCCTATGCTATTTCTAAGCTTTCGGCATATTTTTACACACGAATGTATAGAACAGCATATAAGATATTTTCTAGTAATGGAATTCTTTTTAATCATGAAAGCCCTTTAAGAGGAGAACAGTTTGTTACTAAAAAAATTGTAAGAGGTTTAGTGCAATTTAAAAAGAGTGGCGATACGTTACATCTTGGCAATTTATATTCAAAAAGAGATTGGGGAGATGCGGAAGACTATGTAAAAATGATTTATAAAATTATGACTATAAATAAACCAGATGATTTCGTCATATCTACTGGAAAAACCTATTCTATAAAACAGTTTGTTAATATGGTCTGCAAGCACATTAATTTGCCAATAAAATGGGTTGGCTCAGGTTTAGATGAAAAGGCTGTAAACTTAAAAAACAAAACTGTAGTTTCTATAAAAAAATCTTTATTTAGACCTCATGATGTAAATTATTTACTTGGTGACTGCTTAAAAGCTAGAAAGTATTTGGGCTGGAAACCTAAAGGTATTGAACAATTAATAAAAAAAATGGTTGAATATGAAGCAAACATTTAAATTTTAAAAAATTATTTTATATTTTTTAAGCCTAAATTAAATATATAAAAATTAAGAAATAGTGAGCAAAATTATCAAATGCAGATCCTGTGATTGCAAAAAATTAACTTTCCTATTTTCATTAGGAAGAATTCCCTATAGCGGTATTTTCCCAAAAAAAAATCAAAAGGTTGATTATGGTAATTTATCTTTAGTTCTTTGCAAAAATTGTAAGTTGGTTCAGTTAGATAGGAATTTTAATTCAAAAAAAATGTACGGAGATAATTATGGTTATAGAACTGGATTGAATGCAGCAATGGTCGAGCATATGAGAAATAAAGCAAATCGATTAAAAAAGTATTTAATTAGCAAAAATGAAGTTCTTCTAGACATAGGTTCTAATGATGGAACATTTTTAAGTTTTTTTGATTCTCGTAGATTTAAATTATTTGGTATCGACCCAACAATAAAAAAATTTAGAAAATTTTATAAAAAAAATATTGTTACAATAAGTGATTTTTTTACTAATAAAAAGTTTTTGCATAAGTCTAAAAGAAGAGCAGATCTGATTACTTCTCACGCCATGTTGTATGATCTACAAAAGCCCAAAGAATTTATTAAGAATATTTATAATAGCTTAAATGAACATGGTATTTGGCATACAGAACAAAGTTATTTAAAATCTATGATTGAAAAGAATTCGTACGATACAATATGTCATGAACATTTAGAATATTATTCCTTAAAATCTTTAAAATATTTATTTGATGAAGTTGGATTCAAAATAATAGAAATTGATTTTAATAATGTTAATGGAGGAAGCATTGCTATAACTTTGGCAAAAAAAACATCAAATATTCATAAAGAAAAAAAACAAAAAATCCTAAAAATATTAAATATTGAAAAAAGACATCGGCTTTATAATTTAAGTACGTATCGAAAATTCTACCATGCAATAAAAAAACAGTCTAAAAAATTGCTTGTTTTTTTATCTAAATTAAAGAATAGTAATAAGTTAGTTTTAGGCTACGGAGCCTCCACGAAAGGAAATATAATATTAAATTATAGTAAGATTAATTCAAATTTAATTTCTAATATTGCTGAAGTTAATCCATTTAAATTTAATAAATTTGCACCCGGCAATAATATAAGAATTATTTCTGAATCTAAAGCAAGAAAACTTAACCCAGATTATTTTTTAGTTTTGCCTTGGCATTTTAAAAATTTTATTATTAAAAAAGAAAATAATATTTATAAGAATAATTCTAAAAAACCACACTTGATATTCCCGTTACCAAAATTAAATATTGTCTAAATTTTTAAAAATTTTAATTGTAATACCCACTCTTAATGAAGAGAAAAATATAAGAAAAATTGCTCATAGAATTCTTTTATTAAAAAATAATTCTTTAAATATATTATTTGTTGATGATAATTCATTAGATGGTTCTCAAAAAGAAATAATTCTTTTAAAAAAAAAATATAAAAAAATTAATTATTTATTTAGAAAAAACAAAAGTGGAATTGGTTCTGCCCACATAGAGGGTATTAAATTTGCATTTAAGAATAAATTTAATTATTGCATAACAATTGATGCAGATGGAACTCATGATCCAGAAATGATAATTAAAATGATTGATATTATTTCTAAAAAAAGAAATAATTTTGATATAATTAATACGAATAGATTCCTAAAATCTGGTTCACTCTCGGACTGGCCTTTAGTAAGAAAGTACATAACCTTATTAAGGTTTTTTCTTGTGAAGATTTTATTAAAAACTAATTTTGATTCATCAGGAGGTTTTAGACTTTACAATCTAAACACAATAAAATTCAAACATTTTTTATTGTCTAAAGATAAAAATTATTTTTATTTAATCGAAAGCCTTTTTTATTTTGAGAGACTTAATTATAAAATTTTCGAATTTCCAATTTATTTAAAGTATAGAAATTATGGTAGTTCTAAAATGAAAGTTACGCATATTTTTGACTCTTTATTAAAATTAATTAAATTAAGTTTTAAAAATAAAACTTATATTAAAAATATTAAATAATATTAGCTTATTTATTTTTATAATTAATTGACTTTGGAACATATCTTTTTTTAATAAGAATCATTTCTCTTAGCAGTTTGTGTCCTTTTGGGTAATCATTCACTCTGTCAGCAACTTTTTTTTTGTCAAAATTAAACGGATAAGAAAATAAATCAATTACTCTAAAATCTCCAGTAATAACATCATGATTTATAAAATTTTTTCCTACAATATGATTTGTTATTAATAAGTACTTATATTTGGTTTTATTTATATTTTTGAGAAATCTATTTATATCTTTATATGAGAAATGAAAAAGGCAATCTCGCACCATCAATAAATCGCATTTTGGAAGTTGATCTTTACAAATATTTGCAACTGAGAATTTTGTCTTAGCGTTACTATAAAATTTATTTTTTTTTATAATTGAATTTACTATATCAAAACCAAAGTAATATATATTACTTTTTAAAATAATCATTTTCATCCAATTAAAATCTCCGCAAGGAGCATCAACAAGAATCTTTATTTTTAGCTTTGTTAATTTGCTTATTAGCCACTTTCTAAGTGGAAGCGTGTAATCAAGCTCAGAGCCTTCCCCACTTCGGGTTTCTTTGCTTTGCCAAAGATTTTTTTTGTAAATTATATTAAAACGATTTTTAAGTGATCGCTGTTTAAGCATCTTTTTATATTGTGATCGATATTTAAAATAAAATGGGTAATAAATTATTTTTCGCATTAAAGAAAATAAAGTATTTGTTCTCAATTTTTTTAAAATGTTAATATATATATTCATTATGTTTTATAAATTTTAGTTGATTTGATATTTATTTGAATTAAAAAATATAAACTTTATCTAAAAATAAAATTATTTCTTTAATATATATTTTCATAATATTTTATATAAAAAAAAATAAATTAATCGAGAACCTAAACAAAATATTTTCAGATTAAAATGTCTGATTAGCTAAGATTTTTTATCATTTTATAAAGCTTGATTTATACACATTATATAATATTTAAATGCGTTTAATTAATTAAAATTATTTTGTTTAAGCGAGAATTAATAATTTAATTATATTTACACAATAATAGTATTTATGTATAAAGACTGGCCTGGTGATTATTGCAAAGGAGTAACACCCGATCCCATTCCGAACTCGGCAGTTAAGCCCTTTAGCGCCAATGGTACTTTGTCTTAAGGCACGGAAGAGTAGGTCGTTGCCAGGCTTTATAAATCCTCATTAGTTATTTTAATGAAAAATATATTAGTAGTTACTGGAGGAGCAGGTTTTATAGGTTCAAATCTTATCGAAGAATTAATTAAAATAAAAAAATTTAAAATATTAAGTATTGATAACTACTCGTCTGGAAAGTTTGAAAATCATATAAAAAGTCCAAGGATTAAATATTTTAAGGGGGACACCAGAAATATTTCAATAATTTTAAAAAAATATAAAAAAAAAATTCACACAATTTTTCATTTTGGAGAATTTTCTAGAATATTTCAAAGTTTTAAAAAATTTAATGAATGCGTTGATTCTAACATAAGGGGTAGCGCTGAACTATTTAAATTTGCACTAGAAAATAAGATAAAATTAATTTACTCAGCAACATCTGCAAGTTTAGGAAAAAAAGGAAAAGACACCAATTTATCTCCATATGCTTTTACAAAAGCTAAAAATTTGGAATTACTAGAGAATCTTAAAAAGTGGTTTGGCTTTAACTGTGAAATAATTTATTTTTATAATGTCTATGGGCCTAGACAAGTTTGTAAGGGAGATATGGCAACAGTTGTCGGAATATTTGAAGAGCAATTTAAAAAAAAGAAACCACTTCCGATTGTAAAGCCCGGAACACAGACAAGAAAATTTACACATGTGCAAGACACCGTTAAGGCTTGTCTTGTTGCTTGGAAAAGAAATAAAAGAGCACATTATAGCATAGCTAGTTCTAAATCTTATAGTATTATTCAACTTGCAAAAATGTTTAATTACAAGACTAGATATTTGCCAAGAAGAGAAGGCGAGAGGTTTTCTTCTGTATTAATAAAAACTAATTTAAATAATAAAATTATAAGATTAGAAGGAAAAATCAAAATTAGCGACTATATTAAAGTTTTTTTGCAAAAAAAGATTTGATCGTTATTTACAAGTATAAGATTAAAAAGTTAAAATTTTTTATGAAATAATAAGTCTAGATTTTTTTTAATGTAATTTCTGTCCAATATTTAGAATATATAACAAAAATAATTATGAGATTTTATATTTGAAAATGATTGAAAATTTGTAAAATTTTTAAATACAAAAAAATTTGTTAGAGTTATTCAGATGTTTAGTTAAATAATTTTTTGACTTTTAGTAAAAAAGAAAAATAAATTTAAGGATTTAAATACCCTCAAAAAAAATATTTTGGGATTATTTATTATTCTTAAAAACCAGCCTAAGTAAATTTTATCTACAAATTCATCTATAGGAGCTTGGAGTTTGGTTATAAAATCTATTGCGGCACCAAGACATAAGATTGCTAATTTAAACTTAATTTTTTTTTTAATATAAAAAGCTAAAGGCTCTTGTTTTCCCCCGCCAATATTTATCAATATATAAAATGGCTTATATTTATTAATAAACTTAATAAGTTTTGCATCTTTAATTTTGTTGGATTTGTAATGGCGGACATTATATAAAAAAACTCTTTTAAATTTATTTATATACATCAATTCTTTATTCATTTTAGCTTGAAGCTTAGAGGCATTAATTAAAAGAATTTTTTTTTTTTTAACACTTTGTGTATTTAAAAATTTTCTTAAAAATAAATAACCAGAAAATTTAGTTGGATTATAAATTCGAAAAATTCTTAATAAAATGCAAAAGAAACCACTGTCAAATATTGCGCAGTTTGATTTTAATATTGAATTATAATAATTTTTATCATTTTTTATCTCAGCTAAGGCAGATGCCGCCGGGGCAACTAAATATCCTCCTAAATTTATTTTTTTTAAAATTTGACTAAATTCCCAGTCGTAAAATTTAATACCGTAAAAATTTAATATTTTTAATTGTTTATTAATTTTAATCATAATAATAAATAATTTTTATTTGAAAGTTTGTTTAAATTAATAAAACATTAATAATTTTTTTATACAGATTTAGCCTTTATATAAAACAGAGAATAAATAGTTATGTTGATTCTAGTTTTTTTCATAAAATAAAAATAATAATACTTGAAAGAGAAGTATTAAAACATAAATTTGTAATTAAATATAATGATTGCCAATATATTCAATAAAATAATTTTAATAATAAAATCTAATTATAATTATATAATTCTATTTTTATTTTTTGCTTCTGTTACCAATTTTTTTAAGAATTTCAATATACTATTAGTTAGAACTTACGATGAAAGGCTATTAAGGACCTACGGCTATTGCGGAGGTATCTCTTATGGATATATAAAAAAAATTAAGAATAATTATTTATTATATGATAAGAAAGTTTATATCATAAATTTTGATACCTATCCTTCGTCTACAGATTTATTTATCGATCTTAAAACTGATACAGATAAAAATAATGTTATTTTTTTGAACCTAAGAGATGCTGACTCAGACAAACTAAAAGATATGAATTTTAATTTTTCCAAATACGTTTTATTAAATAGAGAAGATAGTTGTTATTTTTATAAAAAAATAAAATAAATGACCGAAATATTACAAATTTTTTTTCAATTATTTATATTTTTTTTATTTACTTTTTTTCCTATAAATAAGTTTACTTTTAGTAAAATACTATTTGTTTATATTGATTCCAATTACAATTCATTTTTAATAAATATAATCTTAATTTTAAATATATTTTTATTATTCTCTTTCTTTGAATTTAATCTTAATTATATTTTTATAGGTTTGTTATTTATTAATTTATCTTTACTTTTTTTTAATTTTACAAATATTATTAAGGATATATTTTCAAAAAAAAATGCACATCTGAAATTTGCATTTATTTTTATTTGCTTCTGTTTCTTTTTTAAAACCGCTGCTAATCTAGAGTTAGGATGGGATGCCTTATCCTATTGGCTTTCGAAAACTAATAATTTTTATAATAATAAAAGTATTTTTGAGATGCCACATCCGGCCTCCCCCCAGTTAGGTAGTTATATTTGGGGCTTTTTTTGGAAAAATTCATTTATGCAGAAAGAATATTTAGGAAGATTATTTATTGATTATTTATATTTAATTTCTATCTTTGTAACTGCAGACTCTTTAAAGAAACAATCTAATTTTAAAAAATTAATATTTATTTTTTGTTTAATCTTATTTACTTTTGATTATAACAATACTTTATCAGGTTATCAGGATTATCTTCTTTTTATTTTATTAGTTTTTTGTTCTAAAACTTTATTAGAGCTTAATACAAAGTCAAATAGTTCCCGGATCCTCACCGCCTATTTTTTGTTAATAATGACAACAATATTATTGCCTTGGGTAAAAAATGAAGGCATTTTTTACTCAATTTTTATAATGATTGTTTATTTTTTTATTGATCATCAGCTTTTGAGTAAAAAATTTTTATTTTTATTTATAGTTGCAATAAATATTTTAGTTCGTTTATTTTTTGTTAAAGTAATTTTAGCAACTGATAATATATTTCAATTTTCATTCACTCCAGACGTTATATTTGCAAACATTTTTAATATTAAAGAATTAATCTATAGAATTTATTACATTTCTTTTTATTTAATTCGCAGTATGTTTCAATATCCTTTAATCTTAATTAATTTTATTAGCATATTTTTTTTATTTAGATACTTCAAATATTTAAATAATAACAAAATTTTTTTTATATTTCTTTTTCTTAATTTACTTTTTATCTATGGAACTTATGTAGTTACTGTTAGTCCTTTAGTATGGCACTTGCAAACAAGCATGAGTCGACTCTTGCTGCAAACATGCGGTTTTTATATCTTTTTAATCGTCGATCTGGTTAACAAGAATATTATTAAAATCTAGTTTATTAAAGTAACTTAGTTTGTAATAAGAAATGCAATTTATCGGTTATAGATAATTTAATTAATTTTATTTATATATTTTTTTCTTATTAAGAATTTTTTTAATATGATACGATGACTATATTATTTAAGTAATAAACTATTCTATATTTGCAATTAATTTTTGATATTTTGAACTATATAAAAAAATTTTTATTTATTATTGAAATATTAATAAATATATTGTTTATTTTAAAAAAATTTAAGTAAGATTAATTTCATTTTTTATTCTTTTAAAGAATTTCTATTATAAATTGAAGAACATGGCACGTTCTGTGGCGCCCCTAAGTTAAATTATCATTATAAAATGTGATTTTTTTAAAGATACTCGTTGAAACTTTGTCGGGACTATCTCCTATTTTATATTTAATTTGTCTTTTGATTTTATTGTTAAATATTTTATTAAAAAATTATTCTATTATTTAAGATATCATTAAAAATTCCTAAATCTTTTGTTAATGTCTATTTTTTTAATAAAAATCATGTCGTATAAAACTTTTACTTTTTCTACAGCTCCTCCATAAATTGTTAAATTTAATTTTTCTAAATTGCAGCAGTGTGGGATTCTTATAAAAAAAGAATAAAAAAATAAGAATATTATTGCAGCAAGTGTCAGAATAGTAATTCTTGATTTATTTTTTTTATCAGAGTTAAAAGTTTTCTTTGATAGCGGAAATTGTGAATAATATGCAAATAATGTTATTATAATTATATGAATCCATCTCCCCCAATCTCTTGCAATTGGAAAGAGCAAAAAAATAGGCGCTATTGATAAAATTATAAAAAAATTATTTTTAATTTTAATGATTTTATTAGAATTTAAATATTGAAAAAAAATAATTATAGGCAATAAGAATATTAGAAGTATTGATAAGTATCTTGTAATATTTTTGTAGGTAAACATATATCCCCATTCGATTTGAAGACGAGAAATAATATTATTATTTGATATAGCTTCAAAAACCCAAAAATCTAGATTATTTTTATCATTCAATTGATTAAATATTGTCTCACTCAAAGCTGCGGTCATTGGATTTGTAATAATTAAATAAGCTGGAATTAATAATAAAAGATATAAATAAATTGTTTTATTAAAACTTTTTTTTTTATAAAAAATGTTTAAAGACATGAAAATATGATAGGGAATTAAAAACAGCATTGTATCGGTTATAAAAATAATAATTGTAATTAGCGGCAAAATAATAAATTGTATTCTTTCAATATATTTTTCTTCGTTTAATAAATTTTGATTATATTGTTTTAGAAAGTAAGCATGTAGTAACACTGTAGTAATAGTTGTGATCTCAAATCTCGCGTAGCCGCCAAAATCATAGAATGAAAATAGTATTAACGCAGGGTTTAGTACTAAAAATGTAAATACAATAAAATTTTTGGAGTATTCCTTAATTAATGAGAAAAAGAGAAAAATATTAATTAAGCTGAATAAATAAAAAAAACTTGAAAAAAAATATTTTATTGGAATATGTAAATATTTATTTGAGGCAATCATTATGGTTCCAAACAAACCTCTTCTTACAAGACCATGAGAGTAATTTATATGAGCCTCAGTGTACGTCCAAACATTAATGATTTTAAATAGTGAAAATATATAAACGCTCGTAAATGCTATAAGAATATAAGATAACAAAATTAAGTGATAATTTTTGTAAAATTTATTTAACATTAAAATAAAAAAGTAGAGCGTCCTGTTACCCGGCGCCCCAGACCGTGCTTATCTAATTAATAAATTAATTAGGCAGCGAGAGCAAATTGTTCATTTGCGTTTATATTTGAGTCCTTTGCGGTGGTACTATACCGGACGAAAGAAAAGCCTTTAGACATTAGTCGATTCTAGTTCACCCCCATAAGTTGAAATTGGTGGAGGTGCAGGG